>Ga0209792_1000195_pt1 | contig 65901 bp, 56 predicted proteins | sample EBPBio142005_DNA_FD_185860 | JGI IMG/M metagenome (GOLD analysis project Ga0209792, IMG submission 185860) | Wastewater treatment Type I Accumulibacter community from EBPR Bioreactor in Madison, WI, USA - Reactor 1_6/14/2005_ DNA (SPAdes)... | ecosystem: Engineered > Bioreactor > EBPR >...
CGGCAAGGACTGATGTGTTCGAATACGTCGAGCGGTTCCACAACCCAAGGATGCGGCGACGGGTCGCCAGGCGCGATCGGAAGTTCCAAGCTCTTTCACAACCGTCCGTGATTTCGGGGTAGAACCCATATGTAGTCGATGCATGCGTTACTACTCCAACCAGCAGGGATAGCTAGCGTCAGGCTTCCCACTGTGGCAACGTCAATGCCCGTTCGTCGGACTCGCCAAATCATCCAGAATCGGACATTCCGGGCGGTTGTCGCCATGGCATCGACTGGCTAGGTCGCGCAGCGTTCGCTGCATGGCCTGCATTTCGGTAATCTTGATCTGCAGATCGTCGATGTGGCCCTGGGCCAGTTTCTTGACCTGAGCACTGGCTCGCCGGTCATCGCTCCACAAGCCTAAGAGCGATTGGATCTGCTTGATGGAAAAGCCCAGGTTGCGGGCACGACGAATGAACCGAAGCCTGTGCACATCGGCATCGGTGTAAAGGCGATAGCCCGCAAAGGTGCGACCGGCCGGAGGGATCAGATCGATCTCTTCATAGTGGCGAATCATCTTGGCGCTGACCTCGCTGAGCGCGGCGGCCTCGCCGATGTTGTGCAATCCGGCTTCGCGCGCGTCGGCCAGTTCGGGCCGCAATGCCTTGGAGCTGCGTCTGGTTGCCATCATGCCTCTCCCATGTCGGTCTTGGTTGGCTGCCAACGGCGCAACAGCAGCGTGTTGGCAATCACGCTCACACTGGACAAGGCCATCGCTGCGCCGGCGATGACCGGATCAAGCAAGCCCAGGGCCGCCAGAGGGATGCCGACCACGTTGTAACCGAAAGCCCAGAACAGGTTCTGATGGATCTTGCGGGTCGTGCGGCGGGAAATGTCGATGGCATCGGCGATCAGACCCGGCTCAGCGCGCATTAGGGTAACCCCAGCGGCATGCATCGCCACATCGGTGCCGGTTCCCATGGCCACCCCCAGGTTGGCGGCAGCCAGCGCTGGCGCATCGTTGACACCATCGCCGACCATGGCCACCGGTGCCGACTGAGCCAATTCAGCGACCAACGCAGCTTTCTGCTCAGGCAATACATTGGCGCGCACCTCTTGGATGCCCAGCACCTTGGCCACCGAGGCGGCCGCGCCGGGGTTGTCGCCAGAAATCATGACGGTGCGTAGACCCAGCGCGTGCAGCCGTTGCACGGCCGCAGCTGCACTCAGACGCGGTGGATCCTCAAAGGCCAGTATGCCGAGCAATTGCGGATGATCGGTGCCCTGCTCTGCCAGCCAGGACACCGTGTGGCCGGTCTGGCTGAGTAGGTCGGCCCGGGTCTGCAATGCCGTGAGCGCCACGCCATGCTCAAGCATCATACGGGTACTGCCCAGCAACAGGTTCCTGCCATCCACCTTGCCGGTGATGCCGCGGCCAGGCACCGCCTGCACGTCGCGTGAGAGCGGAATGGCGCGCTGGCCCATTGCGCTCAGTACGGCCTTGGCCAAGGGATGCTCGCTGCCTTGCTGCAGGGCCGCCGCCAACGGCAACAGATCGGCCGCGTGGCCACGGGTGGCAGTTTCTTCGGTCAGTACCGGACGTCCTTGGGTCAACGTGCCTGTTTTGTCGAAGGCCACCACCTTTACGGTACGTGCCACTTCCAGCGCTTCGGCATCCTTGACCAGAATGCCCGCTCGGGCGGCCACGCCGGTGCCGGCCATGATCGCGGTCGGGGTCGCCAACCCCAGCGCGCACGGGCATGCGATGACCAGCACCGCTACCGCGCTCAGGATCGCCTGGTTCCAATCACCCGTTCCCAGACCCCAGCCGAGCAGCGTGAGCAAAGCCAGGCCGATCACTACCGGCACGAAGATCGCGCTCACCCGATCCACGGTTCGCTGGATAGATGCCTTCTTGGCCTGTGCATCCTCCACGAGGCGAATGATCCGGGACAACGCGGTTTCGGCGCCGATGGCCAGTGTGCGTACCAGGATGCGGCCTTCGCCATTGATAGCCCCACCGGTGACGCGATCGCCCTCCCCGCGCGCCACGGGCATGGACTCCCCGGTGATCAGGGACTCATCGACGTGCGTGCGGCCCTCCGCGATCACGCCATCCACGGGGATGCGCTCGCCTGGCCGCACACTGACAATGTCCGAGACGGCAACCTCGTGAATGGCAACCTCGCGCTCTTGTCCGTCCTGATACACGCGTGCGGTGGCTGGCCGCAGTGCTTGCAAGGCCCGGATCGCTTGCGTGGTCTGTTGCTTGGCGCGGGCCTCTAACCACTTGCCCAGCAGGATCAAGGTAATGATGACCGCCGAGGTCTCGAAGTACAGCGCGGCATCGCCGTGGTGTCCGGCATCATTGAACAAGTGATAGACACTCAAGCCATAACCGGCGCTGGTCCCCAAAGCGACCAGCAGATCCATGTTGCCGGTGCCGGCGCGCAGTGCATGCCATCCGGCGCGATAAAAGCGTGCACCGATCCAGAACTGCACCGGCGTTGCGAGCAAGAACTGCATCCAGCCCGGTAGCATCCAGTGCTGACCTGCGACCCATCCCAGCATGGGGACGACCAACGGCAGGGACAGGGCCGCAGAGATCAGCAGTTTGAGGGTGTCACCACTGAGCGCCTGGCGCGCCGGCGCTGTATCGATCTTGCCTTCCAGTGTCTGCGGTTCGATCGCGCGATAACCCGCTGCGCTGACGGCGGCAACCAGGGATGTGACCTCCACCAGTGACGTGGCCCGTATGCGCGCACGCTCGGTGGCCAGATTGACCGACACCTCCATCACGCCTGGCACAGCACGCAGCGCACGCTCTACCCGTGCCACACATGAAGCGCAGGTCATCCCTTCGATGATCAGATCCCGCTCATGGCTGGCAACCTCATAACCGGCCTGCTTCACCGCCGCGATCAAGGCGGGCAACGCGGCCGCCGGCGCGGTTACCTCGGCCACTTCTGTTGCCAGATTGATCGACGCATCGCTCACGCCGGCAACGGCCCGCAAGCTGCGCTCTACCCGGCCTACACATGAGGCGCAGGTCATGCCGGCGACACTGAAGCGATGGGTGGCCGCTGGCACTGGTTGCGGCGAGGTGAGCGTTATGTCCATGGAGTAAGGGCCAATAGGAACGAGCAGGTAGCCTGAGCCTTCCCATGATGGGAAGGTCAACAACACGGGACGGTTCTCCACTCAACTTGCCTGTCGCTTGACCTTCCCACCGTGGGAAGGCTCATCGTGACAGCGTCGGCAAACCGCCGATGCTTTTGGAGGGTTGTCCATGAATCTCGTTGTTGAAGGTATGACCTGTGGTCACTGTGTCCGAACGGTGACCCAAGCCATTCAGGCCCTTAACCCCCACGCCCAGGTGGACGTCGATCTGGGCAGTGGCGTGGTCAAGATCGAGGGCCTGCTTGCCGTAGAACAGGCGGTTGAGGCTATCCAGCGGCAAGGCTATGTGATCGCTGCCGTGCTCCCTTCTGAGGCTGGTACGCCAGCCGCCCCGGCCGCCCCGGCCGCCCCGGCCGCCGCATCCTCCTGCTGCGGCGGATGCCACAGCTGAGTCCGCGCGAGGGCTTGATCCTGATCAATGCCAGTCAGCCCCAAGAGGGCTAGACTGGCCATCATGAGAGCTCGCACGTCCCCTGCCGTGATCTGCCCAGCGTCCGCAGGCGCTGCTTCGGGCGTGCGGGAGCTGTCATGGTGAAGCTGCTGAGGCGATGGCGGCGACCCCGTTCTCGTGCCCGACTGGCATGGCTGGGACTGTGGTCGCTGCTGCTGCAGCAACTGGCGCTGGTGGCTTACGCCTGTCCGCTGGAATCGGTGGAAGCTGGACAAGCGACGCTGATGGTCGGTTGCGAAGAGATGTCCGCGCCGGATCCCGATGCTCCGGCGTTGTGCGACCAGCATTGCCAGCGCGATCACATCGCCACGGCCGATGCGAAGGCCCCTCAAGTACCTTACCAGCCCGCGTTGGCCGCCTTCGCGCTCGTGCAGGCTCTCTTGCCACCGGTACACGCGCAGTTCTATCGGGATGTTCCGGTGTGCGTGTCCGATCCGCCTCCCCTGCAGCGCTTCTGTAGCCTGCTGATTTAAGCCCCCTCCTGGATTGACCCGTGCTCGTGCTGCATGCGTTGCAGCGCGCTCATTGTCGTTTGTCCGGAGGTCTTATGGAGATGTCTTTCTTCTTGCGTGCAAGGCGCAGGATGGCGTGTGGGTTCGTGTTTGCCCTGGCGCTCAGTGGTCCTGTGGTGGCGGCATCGCCCGCTATCCCGATCAGCTACACAGAAGCCCTACAACGGGCGCTTACTAACGCCCCAACCCTGCAGGTGCGCCGATCCCAGATCGATGCCAGTACCGAAGAGGCCGCGCGTGCTGGCGCGCTGCCCGACCCACGCTTGATCGTGGGGCTGGCGAACTGGCCTGTCAGCGGACCCGATGCCTTCAGCCTGCGGGCCGATGAGATGACCACCCAGCAAGTCGGTCTGATGCAGGAGTTTCCTGCGCGTGCAAAACGACGCGCCGAGCACGCGCTGGCGCAAGCGACGCTGGCGCAAGCGCGCTCACTGTCGATGGCCGAACAGCAGATGGTGGCCCAAGCGGCCGCGCTGGCTTGGATCGAGCTGTGGAGTACGCAGCAAGCCGTAGATGCGTTGGAAGGATTGCGCGAGCCGGCACGCATAGCCGAGCGTGCGGCGCGTGCTCGCTTGGCAGGTGGCACGGCCGGGGCCAGTGACGTGCTTGCCGCCCAGGCCGCCCTACTGCAGTTGGACAATCGCCTGGAGCAGGTACATGCGGAGCACGCCGCCGCGCAGGCCGGCCTGGCGCGGTGGTTGGGTATTGCACCAGAGGCGATCTTGGCCAGTGGTGCGGCACCGGATTTTTCGCAGTTGCCATTGGAGCCCACCCAACTGCTGGCCAAACTGGACCAGCACACGCCACTACTGGGCTGGGAGGCACGCCAGAGCTTAGCCCAGGCCCAGGTGGATGCGGCCGTGGCCGAAACCCGCCCGGATTGGAGTGTGGAGCTCACCTACGGACGTCGCGAGCGCGCGCCCGACGGCATGGCGCGCAGTGACATGCTCATGGTGGAAGTGGGTGTGGGCCTGCCGCTGTTCCAGAAGAACCGCCAAGCACGAGGCATCGCGGCACGGCGGGCCGAGCTGGAGGCGGTGTCCGCAGAGCGCGATGAGGCCCGGCGCATACAAGCCGAGTCGGTGCAACGCGCGATAGCGCGATGGCGCGGGTTCACCGGCCAGTTGGAGCGCCAGAACACGCAGAGCCTGCCTTTGGCGCGCGATCGTGCACGCACGGCGTTGGCCGCCTACGGCGCCGGTGCCGACCTGCAGCCGTGGCTGGAAGCGCGGCGCGATGAGATCGAATTGCAACTGGAGAACGCCCGTCTGCTGGGCGAACAGGGCCGTGCCTGGGCGGCACTGGCCTATCTGCTGCCCCATGAGGAGAACACGCCATGAGCCCGACCAAGACGCGTCTCACACAGCTCGCCGTGGCCCTCGGGCTGCTGGCGCTCGGCTTTGCCGGCGGCTACGCCTGGATGACTCGAACCTCTGATACCACCCCGCCCACCGGCGCGAGCGGCGCAGATCAAGCACGCAAGGTGCTGTACTGGTACGACCCCATGGCGCCGGAGCAGCGATTCGACAAGCCGGGCAAATCTCCGTTCATGGATATGGAGTTGCTGCCCAAATACGCAGATGAGGCCATAGGGGGCGGAACGCAGATCGATCCGCGCCTGCAGCAGAACGTGGGCATACGCACTCAGGAAGTGACGGTAGAGTCACTAGGGACTGCCGTACGCGTGCCGGGCACACTGACGTGGGATCTGACCCAGGAAACCGTGGTCAGTGCGCGCATGGAAGGCTTGATCACCCACGTGCAGGTAAAGGCGCCGTTTACCGAGGTTCGTCGTGGTCAAGCGCTGGCCACCGTGCAGGCACCGGCATGGAACGCTGCCATCGCCGAAGCACATGCCCTGAGCCAAGCTCAGTCCGCGGGTGCGCGTGAGCTACAGGGTGCGGCGCAACAACGGTTGCGTTCGTTGGGTGTTCCTTCTGGCGCCTCGGCCAGAAATGGCGTCGTGCTTGGCGCAGACCACAGTGGTGTCGTAACCGAGATCCTGGCACGCGAGGGACAGACGGTGATGCCCGGTACGCCACTGTTCAAGATCAATGGGCTGGACACGCTGTGGCTGGAGGCCTCGGTGCCCCAGGCAGCGCTGGGCACCTTGCGGCCGGGGACCTCAGTGCAGGCCACGGTCAGTGCCTGGCCGGCAGAGCGCTTTGCCGGACAGATCCAGGCGTTGCTTCCCCAAGTCGACATGGCTAGTCGCACGCAGCGGGCGCGAATTGTGCTGCGCAACCCGCAGCGTCGGCTGGTGCCGGGCATGTTCGCCGAGGTTCTGGTGCAGCCCGACGCCGAGCAGGCCCTGCCAGTCGTTCCCACGGAGGCGCTGATCGCCACCGGGCGGGACAGCCGGGTCATCGTGCAGGATCCGGACGGGAGCTTCCGGCCAGTGCGGGTGAGTGTGGGACGTAGCGTGCAAGGGCGCACGCAGATCGTGGCAGGCTTGGCCGGTGGTGAACGCGTGGTCGTCTCGGGTCAGTTCTTGCTCGACTCCGAAGCCAGTCTCTCCGGTGCGTTGGAGCGCCTGGGTGCTGCACAACCGACACGCCCTGCCAGCGCATCAGGTGTGCACGAGCGCCATGACGCCGGGCACGAACCACGCACTGTCGTGCCGTCACCGTCCAGACAGCCTGCGCCTGTCGCGCCAGACACCTCCACCTCTACGCCGCCGCGCTGCCCGGTGCAGTACTGGTATGACCCGATGGTGCCGGAGAAGCATTTCGACAAGCCGGGCAAGTCACCGTTCATGGATATGCAGTTGGTACCCAAGTTCGGCCCCGCCGCAGCCGCTGATTGCCAGGCAAGCGACGTCATGTCCGAAGCGATGGAGAGCACACCATGATCGCGCGCCTGATCCATGCTTGCATCGCCAATCGCGTGCTGGTGCTGGTTGCCGCCGCGCTGCTGGCGGTGGTCGGTATCTGGTCAGTAAAGAACACGCCGCTGGATGCGCTGCCGGACCTGTCGGATACCCAGGTCATCATCCGCACGCAATGGGCGGGGCAAACCCCGCGCATCATCGAAGACCAGGTCACCTACCCGTTGGCCACCACGATGTTGTCCGTGCCGGGCGTGAAGGCGGTACGCGGCTTCTCCTTCTTCGGTGATTCATTCGTCTACATCCTGTTTGACGATGCCACTGATCTTTACTGGGCGCGCTCTCGAGTGCTCGAGTACTTGAGCCAGGTACGCGATCGACTTCCGCCGAATGTGAATCCGGCGCTGGGTCCTGATGCGACAGGACTGGGCTGGATCTACCAGTACGCCTTGGTGGATCGGACCGGTCAACGTGATGTGGGGCAGCTGCGTGCGTTGCAGGACTGGTTTCTTCGTTATGAGCTAAAAACCGTGCCGGACGTGGCTGAAGTAGCCAGTGTGGGCGGTGCGGTGCGCGCCTGGCAGATCCAGCCCGATCCGCAGGCGTTGGCGGCCCGTGGACTGACGGTGGCCGAGCTCATCGAGGCGGTGGATGCGGCCAACGGCGCTACCGGTGGCTCGGTGATCGAACAAGGCGAAGCCGAACTGATGGTGCGTAGCGAAGGCTACCTGCGCACACAGGAGGCGTTCGAACAGGTGCCGGTAACCGGCAACGACGGCATCCCCGTCCTGCTCGGCGAGGTGGCCACGATCAGTCGCGGGCCGGTCTTCCGTCGTGGTATCGCAGAGTTGGATGGTCAAGGTGAGGTGGCCGGCGGCGTGATCGTTCTGCGCACCGGCAAGGATGCCTTGGGGGCCATTCGGAACGTCAAAGCGCGACTGCAGGCGTTGCAATCCAGCTTGCCCGAGGGCGTGGAAGTGGTGCCGGTGTACGACCGCTCCGAGCTGATCCAGGATGCGGTACGCAACCTCACCCACAAGCTTGGCGAAGAGTTCCTGGTCGTAGCACTGGTATGCCTGCTATTCCTGTGGCACCTACGCTCGGCGTTGGTGGCCGTCATCACCCTGCCCTTGGGTATCCTGGCGGCCTTCATCGTGATGCACGCCCAGGGGATCTCCGCCAACTTGCTGTCATTAGGCGGCATCGCCATCGCCATTGGTGCGATGGTCGATGCAGCGGTGGTGATGATCGAAAACGCACACAAGCACCTGGAGCACTGGCGGGAGGCGCACGGCCGGGAACCTCAGGGTGAGGAGCGCTGGCAGTTGATGGCCCGCTCGGCGGCCGAGGTCGGACCGGCCCTGTTCGCCAGCTTACTGGTCATCACCCTGTCTTTCGTGCCGGTTTTTGCCCTGCAGGCGCAAGAAGGGCGATTGTTCTCGCCCTTGGCCTACACCAAGACCTACGCGATGGCCGCCGCAGCAGGGTTGTCGGTGACCTTGATCCCGGTCTTGATGGGCTACCTGATCCGCGGCCACATCCGCCCGGAACAGCAGAACCCGATCAATCGCATCCTGATCGCTGGCTATCGGCCCATCCTGCTGTGGGTCCTCAAACATCCCGGTGTCACCTTGCTGCTCAGCGGCCTGCTGCTAGTGCTCACCTTGATCCCCTTTAGCCGGTTGGGCAGTGAGTTCATGCCGCCCTTGGAAGAAGGCAGCCTGTTGTACATGCCCACGGCCCTGCCCGGCCTGTCCGCCGACAAGGCCCGTCAGTTGCTCCAGCTCTCGGGCCGGATGATAAAGACCGTACCGGAGGTTGAGCATGTGTTCGGCAAGGCGGGCCGTGCCGAAAGTGCGACCGATCCGGCACCGATCGAAATGTTTGAGACCACCGTGACCTTCAAGCCGCGGGATCAATGGCGCCCGGGCATGACCCCCCAGAAGCTACGCCAGGAGTTGGACGCAGCGGTCAAGATTCCCGGTCTGACCAACCTATGGGTCCCGCCCATTCGCAATCGCATCGATATGTTGGCCACCGGCATCAAGAGCCCGATTGGGATCAAGGTCTCCGGACCGGATGTGGAGCAGATCGAGCGTCTGAGCCAGCAGATCGAGCAGGTGGCCAAGACCGTGCCCGGCGTGAGTTCGGCACTGGCCGAACGCGTCACGGGTGGGCGCTATGTCGATGTACAGGTGCGCCCGGAAATCGCTGCACGTTATGGATTCACTCAAGGCCAACTCCAGCGACTGATTGCCACGGTCGTTGGCGGCGATCCAATCGGGGAAACGATCGAGGGGCGCGAACGCTATCCCATCGTCTTGCGCTACCCCCGTGACCAGCGTGACTCGTTGCAGGCCTTGCAGGATCTGCCGCTGATCGCGCCAGGCGGTGTGCAACTGACCTTGAGCCAGGTGGCGGAGCTGTCAATCAGCCCAGGCCCGCCGATGCTCAAGAGCGATAACGGCCGGTTGGTGGGCTACATCTACGTGGATGTGGCCGATCGCGACTTGGGATCGGTGGTCCAGGACCTGCAAGCCGCGGTACAGACCCAGGTGAGTTTGCCTGCCGGCTATGGTCTGGCGTGGTCGGGGCAGTACGAGTATCTGCAACGGGCATTGGCACGCCTGCAATGGGTGGTGCCCGCGGCGTTGGCGATCATCTTCCTGGTCATCTGGATGGTGTTTCGCCGGCTTAGCGATGTATCCATCATCCTGCTCAGCTTGCCCTTGGCGTTGGTGGGCGGTTTCTGGTTGATCTGGGGGCTGGGCCATGCGATTTCGGTGGCCAGCATGATCGGATTCATCGCCCTGGGCGGCGTTGCGGCTGAGTTCGGCGTCATCATGCTGCTGTACCTGCGTCATGCCTGGGAGCAGCGCTTGGCCAGCGGTGCGCCGGAAGATGTGTCTACCCTGCAAGAGGCTATCTACGAAGGCGCCGTGCAACGGGTGCGCCCGAAGGCGATGACGGTAGCCGTCATCCTGGCCGGGTTGTTTCCCCTTTTCGTCGGTGCCGGTGCCGGCTCGGAGGTCATGCAACGTATCGCCGCGCCGATGCTGGGTGGCATGCTCACCGCACCGGTGCTCTCTATGGTGGTGATTCCCGCAGCGTTCTATCTGGTGCGGCGACGTGGATTGCGCGCGGCGCGGGGCGACCAATGAGAGACAGACTGAGCACTTGAGGTAAGTCCCCTCAAAAAGACGCCAGTCATGGAAGAAGTCATGACTGGCGTCAAAGGGGAGAGTACCGCCTACATGCTTACTTATCAGTGCCCGGCGTGCGGGGAAATCTCAAAGCTCAGCGACGCCCGATCCGACACAAAATCCAAACCCTTTTGTGTAGAGGGCACCATGTGATTGGTGTGGATGTACCAGGTCTTGGCGGTGGTCACCTGGAAACTGGCTTGGCCTTGGGCATCGGTGCGCAGGAGCGTAGCGCTACCGTGCCCACCCTTGACCGGTGCGTCAGCACGATGACCGACGTACACGCGTAGGTTGGGCACTGGCGTGCCCTGCTGCAGCACCTGGAACGACAGCTGTTCGCCGACCTTCACGCTTCCAGGATTGCGGGCCAAGCGGATCTCCAACGGATAGCCCAGCGAGGCAGCGAAGTCGTCGGTCAGTTTCGTGCCCACCTGTCCAATGGCACGGGCATGCTTGGTATAGCTATAGGTGACCCCTTTGGGAAACTTGCTCGCATCATAGGTGGCCAGCGTATCTGGCAAGTCTTCCAACTCCAGGTACTTACCGAACTCGCTGGCCGTACGGGTGCTGGTGGAAGCCATCGTCGAGACCCCCAGCAGATAGGTGCCCTCGCCCGCCGGATGCACGGTGAGCTGGCTCTGCTTGCCGACCTCTTTCCAACTGGCCAAGTCCGGGGCAGCCTTAGCGCCGCCCTGACTCAGCGAAACGTCCTGTAGACGCGCTCGGGTGACTGCACCTGCACTTTCATCGAAGGTGCCATTGTTCACCAACGCGGTGTTCGCCTCGCCCGCTGCGGTGCCGGGCTTGGAGAAAGCGACAAACAGGTCGTGCGCGCCGGCGCTGCCGGCCACCGCGAACAGCAGTAGTGCGGCGGATAGTTGCGTGTTTCTCATGATGTGTAGCTCCTTGGGATCGTGGCTTACCAGTGGTAACCAAAGCGGACATTCCAGCGACGACCCAGCAAGTCGTACGTCATGGTGTCGGTGTTGGCGTTGGGGTTGTTCTGCACGAACGGCGCCTTCTTATCGAGCACGTTTTCAACGCCGGCGGAGATGTCCCATTTCTTCTTTATGCCGTAGCTCAGTTGCAGGTTGTGGTACACCACGCTGGACACATGCGAGCCGATCGTGCCGGGCACGGCGATGATGTCGTCCGCGCTGCCGATGTACTGCGCCGAATAGACGCCGGTCCAACGGTTTTTGCCCATGCGCAGTGAGCCCAAGCCACGCCACTGGGTGTAGCTACCCAAGCCGCTGGTGATCTTGCCGGCGTACTCAATGGTGGTGGCACCGGCGAAGGGAGTGACGTCGTAACGCTCAAGATACGAGGCGTCCAGACTCGCGCTGGCCTGCCAGCCGGCCACATCGAACTGATACAGCACGCCGATATCCACGCCTTCGGATTCCTCGCTGGCCGCATTGACCTGCTGGGACGAGAGGTAGTTGACCTCACCGGTGACCGGATCACGGGTAAAGTTGGCCGGCGAGCAGAACGGATGGGCCAGGTTCGGTGTGGTGTAGCACGCACGCAGCTTGACCGAGCCTTCAATGCTACGGATCGCATTCTCGATGCGGATACGGTAGTAATCGGCCGTGAGCGTCAGCCCCGGCGCAAACCCTGGGGTCCACACAAAGCCTGCCGTGAAGGTCCGCGCATCTTCAGGCTTGAGGTCGGGATTGCCGCCGGTCGTGGTGAGGATGGTGTTGCCCAACTGACGAAAGTTGGTCGGCACGCCCGCGGCTTGGCAGTTGGCCCGAATGACCGAGTCGGCCGGTAACGTGCTCCAGTTGCTGCACGGATCCAGCGTAGTCAAGCTGCCTTGGCCGATGCCACCGAACAACTCCGGAATGCTGGGGATGCGAAAAGCCGTGGCGTAGTTGAGACGGATCTTGAGGGGTTCGGCCACCTGCCAATCCAACCCCACCTTGTAGTTGGTGTCGCTGCCGAACAGGTCGTAGTCCGAATAGCGGCCGGCCAGGTTCAAGGTGGCGTAGTCCACCAGCGGAATGTCCTGCAACAGCGGGACAGCGAACTCCACGAACGCTTCCTTGGCCGAGTACTCGCCTTCGATCGGATCTTGACGCACGATGTTGGCGCTGCCGTTGACCACCAGCGGGTCCGGATACAGCCAACCGCGTTCCTTGCGAAACTCCACGCCCGAGGCGAAGGCGACGCTGCCGGCGGGCAGATCGAACAGGGCGCCGGAAATGGTGCCGCTAAAGCCCTGCTGGCTGTTGCCACCCGAGCCACGCTGGGTAAACAGAATGTAGTCCAGCACTTCAGGCGTCAGATTGCCGTAGCCCAGATAGTTGCCGCAAGGAATGGCCGCGCCTGGGGTATTGCTGCACAGACTGGTATTGAGAGTGTTTTCCACCCGGTCCAGGTTGGCAATGTTGGTCGAGCTGTCGGTGGCCGAACTGCGCCCCCAGTTCAACGCCACATTCCATGCCCAGTTATCGCCCCACTGCCCTTCCAGCCCTAGCACGGTGCGGAACGTGTCTACCTCTTGCTCGGTGATGCGCGCTCCAGCCTCTTCCAGCCGACGGCGCTCCAAGGTCAGGTTTTGGCCGGTGGGGTTGGTCGGATTGGTGGCAGCAATCCGGATCGTGCGATAGACGCCCAGGGTGTTGGGCGAGGCACGCTGGTTGGACTGGCGATTGGTCGCCATCAGCTCGGTGAAAAGGCGCGTGTTCTCAGTCAGGTCGAACTGGCCAAAGCCACTAAGACCAATGCGCTTGATCGGGCTGACGGCATTGAGCAGCAGGTTGTAGTTGTAGTTGTGCTTGGCGGGATCGTAGAGCTCGTAAGAGCGCGGATCTCCATTGGGATCCTGATTGAAGTTGACTACCCGGCCATCGGCCAAGCGTGCACGACCGCCGATGGTGGATGAGTTGCCCACGCACTGCAGCGTGCCCGCCACTACGCCTAGCGGGCACGGCGCGCGCGAGGCCATCGTGATGGTGCCACTTTCGGCATAGGTCAGCGCACCGGACATCGAACTGCGCTCGCCTGTGGTGCCGAAGGCCAAGTTGAACGAGCCGATCTCGCCATCACCTTTGAAGGTTTGACCATAGCGGGTGGACAGCTCAACGCCATCCATTTCCTTGCGCGTGATGATGTTCACCACGCCGGCTACGGCATCGGCGCCGTAGATGGCCGATGCACCATCCTTCAGGATTTCGATGCGATCTACCAGGGCAAGCGGCACTACGTTCAGATCCACCGAATTGTTGGCGCCGGTGCCACCATTGACTACGCGCCGGCCGTTGAGCAGCACCAATGTGCGGTTTACGCCCAAGCCACGCAGGTTGATCTGGGTGGTGCCGTTACCGTTACCGGTCCAGAAGTTGTTGGATTGCGAGCCGGCCGCGCCGGCCGATGCAGGCAAGCGCTGCAACAGTGTTTCCACGGACACGGCGCCGGAGCTCTGGATAGTCTCGGCATCGATGACCGTGGTGGGTCCCACGCCGGACATCTGGGCACGCTTGATATGGCTGCCGGTTACTTGGACCGCATCAAAGGTGGTGGGTGCAGTGGTCGACGTCGTGGAGGCGTCGGCGCCGCCGGAGACGGTGGAGGTGTACGTGTCGGAGCCGGCTTGCCCTAGGCTGGAAGATGGTGTGCTGCGGATACTGGGCGCCGGTGCATTTGCCGCCTCGCGGACGATGGCCAATGCGCCACTTTGATCCCGCTTGACGGTCAACCCAGTGCCCGCCAGCAGACGGTTCAGCGCCGCGTCCTGGGACATGTCACCGCGCGCCCCGGAGGTGCGCCGATCGCGCACGTCTTCGCTCAGGTAGACCAGACGAACGCCCGACTGCCTGGCATAGGCCTCCAGCGCGACCTTCAGATCCCCTTCTGGAATATCAAAGGTGCTTGTTTGTGCTGCGGCCGAGGCCGCGATGACCAGACCACACATGACAGCCAACGCTGTCCTCGCCACTTTCGTACGTGCCATGCATTTTCCCCAGGTCGGCGCAAATCGGCCTTATGTCTGAGACGAGATGGCGACGCAGTTCCGGTATGAAATATTTCAGATTGATGTCTGTAGGCGATTCAATGCGGTTGCGAGACACGAATCTGATCGCCGTGTGTCTCTACGCGCAGATTGAAGCCCGTGGCCAGCAGTCGCGCGAAGGCATCCACCCCGGCAGCATCGAAGCTGCCACCCACGCGCATGTGGGCGGTTTCCGGATCCATCAGCACCAGCTGCTTTTCGTTGTAGCGATTGAACTGGGCTGCCACATCGGCCAAGGTGGATTGATCGAACTCCAACGTGCCATGGCGCCAGCTCAGGGATCGCCGCACCTTGTCCTGCGCATTCACCGCTACGAGCGTGCCGGCCGGTTTGCTGTACAGCAAACCGCCGCCCTGTACGATCACGGGCGGGCGGCCGGGCTTGGCCACCATCGGCTCGACGCGCACCTTGCCTTCCAGCACCGCCACTTCCAGGCGCTCGCGTTCTTGCCTGACGGAGAACTTCGTTCCCAAAACCACCACCTTGTGGTCGCCGGCATGGATCACAAACGGATGCGCAGGGTCTGGCTTTACGTCGAAGAAGGCTTCGCCTTTGTCCAGCCATACATGGCGCAGCGAGGGATCCACCTGCGCGCGGAGCTCGGTGTGCGTATTCAATTCCACCCGCGAACCGTCCGACAAGGCCACGACTTCCCGCCCCCCAACCTCGGTGGTGTAGCGGGTACCCGGCCCCCACCAGGGCATGTTCAGCAGTACGGCCAGCATTGCCACCGCCGCGGCCGCTGACCAACGCACCGGTGAGGCCCAACGCCGCGTGCGAGGTGATTGCACGCCGCGCACGGCCGCCAGTCGATCGGCTCGATCCCAGACCGACTTCAAACGAAGCCAGGCCACACGATGGGCCGTATCCTGCCCCAACCAAGCATCAAGCTGCCTCTGGTCCTGCGCGGTCCACTGCGAAGATTCGGCGCGATTGATCCACTGCGCAGCAACTTGTTCGATGTCGTTGTGCGGGCTCATGGGTGCGAACGTTCCTTGTTGAAGCGCCGGGCCGGGCGCTGAATCTTGCCGGTACCGCCAAGCATAAAGTCCGCCAATGCGCGCATGCCCAACAACGTCTGGCGCTCCACCGTATCTTCGGCAATGCCCAGGCGGCTGGCCACTTCGCGTTGGCTCAAGCCGTAGATCTTGCGAAGCTCGACGATCTGCCGGCATTTGGCGGGCAGTTTCTGCAGGCCTTGCTGGAGGCGCCGCAACTCATCGCGTGCGCCCAGATGCCTCTCCGGCGTCACCTCATCACTCTGCAGCACCGCCTGCTCGACATCGGCCATGGCTTCAATGGACACGATGCGTGAGCGGCGGATGCGATCAATGAGCAGGTTGCGTACGGTGGTCATGACAAAAGGTTTGGCCTGCGACGGCAGACCCCGACGCGCGGCTTCGTATATGCGTGTGTAAGCCTCCTGCCGAAGATCAGGAATCTCGCTGTCCTCATGCCCATGCCGGCGCAGAAAGGCGTGGATCAGGCCTTCCAGCGGCAAGACATGGGCGATGAACCACTCATCCAGTGCGGTGGTCACCAGGGTACTCGCTGATTCATCGGGCAGGCTCAGGCACGTCCATTCACTGGGACGAGCGCGGTCAGGAAATCCGGTACACCGCGGCGCCCGCCGGCCTGCTTGGCCGGCGGGCGCTGGGATCAGATCTTGAAGTCGTCGTACGCCACCTGGCTGTCGGGTACCCCCAGCCTGCTCAGTAGCTCTCGGGTGGCCTTGAGCATGGCCGGCGGTCCGCACAGGTAAAACTCGCAATCAGCCAGGGCCTGATGGGCTTTGAGCAGACGATCGTGGGCCACTTCGTGAACCAGACCCCTCAAGAGCGCATCGTCGTTCTGCGCTTCATCTGACAGCACCAAGTGCCAGCTGAAGTTCTCGTGCTGCTGGGCCAGGCGCTCCATCTCCTCGATGTACGGTGCCTCCTTAAGGCTGCGTGCGCCATACCAGAAGTGGATCCGCTCACCGCCCTGCCCCGCCAAGAGCGTCCGAATCATCGCGCGCAGCGGCGCCATGCCAGCGCCGCCGCCGATGAACACTTTCTCCCGCCCGTGGGGTTTGAGCGCGAAGTCGCCGAAGGGGCCGCTGAAAGAAACCCGATCCCCCGGCGAGAGCGTGTACAGGTAGGTCGATCCCCTGCCCGGCGGTTGCCGCTTCTTGTCCGATCTGCCGGGACTGAAGCGCGCCAGCAACGTCAGACGACCCTGCGCCTGATCAATGGGCAAGGCCAAGGAATAGGCCCGGCGTACCGGCTCGCGATTGATCAGCTTTTCCGGCAGATCCACGCCGGCCCAATCCTGATGGTGGTGTTCGGGTCGCACCAACTTGTGAACAGGCACGTCGTAATCGGGCACGTGCACCTGCAGGTAAGCACCGGGCTGATACTCCGGTCCGGCAGCCTCGTCGGGCTTGAGCACGATCTCGCGCAGGAACGGGGTCACTGCCGTAACCTGCTCCACGGTGGCCGCATACTCGGTCCACAGGCTGGCCCCGCCGGCCACCTCGACATCGGTGTCCTCGGTCACGGCCAGGTTGCAGGCCAGGCGATAGCCCATCTTGACCTTGCTGGCGCCCAGGTGGGCGCGATCGGCCGCGGTGGCTTTGGGCGCCGCGCCGCGGAAGCGCACCTCGCACAGACCACAGCTCTGCCCTCCTCCACAGTTGGATGGCAGTTGCACGCCCTCGCGTGCCAGCGAGACGTAGACGTTGTCGCCTGCCGACGCCCGTACGGTGCGCAGCCGTGTCCCGTCCGGACCGAATACCGACAACTCGCGGGCCGGACGCCAGCGGCGCGGCACGAACTCGCTCCAGTGGAAGCTGGCAAACAGCAGCCAGATCCCGGTCAGGGCCAACCACAGACCGCCGATCGCGGCAGTGACCACCAACGGGTTGTTGAAGTTCTTGCGCCCGGTGTAGTCCATGATGTGCAACATCCAGAACACATCGAATAGACGCCAGGTCTTGTTGCGGTGGTAGAGCACTTCGCCCGTCTGGGCAGACAGGTACACCGTGGTGTCCTGCGTGTCATCGGTGTCCACACGCCACAGACGCCCCTCGTGATCGCGCACCTCCCCGCTCCACTCCAACAGGCGCGGCGCTTTCAGCGTGCCCGGTCCGGTGTAGGAGGCCTGAGCCAGGCGGGTGGCCCAGGCCGAATCCAAGGGGATCGGCTGGCCCGTAACGGCGTTGGCCAAGGTGACACCTTGCGCATCGGCCAATTGGTACACCGGCGTGTCCAACAGCCAGCCAGAACTCACGCGGCTGATCTTCTTGTTGCCACCCAGAAAGCTGGCCGGCGATCGGGCGTTGGCGGGCCAGTCATGCGCGGCATGCGCGTGGGCCTGGAACTGATGGCCCTGCACCTGATCGTGATCCAACCAGCTCATCATCACGCCACTGGCCATCCAAAGCAGCAACTGCAGGCCGATGATCAAGCCGACCCATTTGTGCAGCGTTCTCATCCAGGGCGTCATGCTGCGGCCCTCCTGCGGAAGCTGTAGAACAACAGCCAGGCGCCACTGAGCACGAACACCAGTCCGACCGCCGAGGCCACGCGCAACAGAGTGTTGTTGACGTCCGAGCGCGCCTCGTAGTCCATGATGTGGAACATCCACAGGAAATCGAACCAACGCCACAGGCTGTGCCGGCGCGCGAGCAACTCGCCGCTATAGGGCGAGAAGTACAACGTCGTTTCACCGGCATCGGCGTAGTGCACGGCCCACATGGGAACCGGGCGGGTGGCGACTTCCTGCGGCGCCTGCGTCACCCATTCGACCCGGGCTACCGGCGCTTGGCCCTGGTACACCGCCTTGGCCAGCGCGATCGCCATCTGCTGATCGCCCGGCGAGAGCACCTGGCCGGTCGTAGCGTCGAGCAGGTAGATCTTGTCGCGGGCATGGATCTCATAGACATCCCGCTCTAGCAGGCGCTTGAGCTTGACCTGGGTCATGCCCGGGTAGCGGCGCTGCAGCTCCTCACCTGACAAGTGCGTGGGTGCGACCAGCGGTTGCTGATGCGCATGGGCCAGGTGATCGCCATGGATGATGTCCAAGGAAATGACCGTCATGTACACGCCGCTGATCATCCACAGCAGCGCTTGCACGCCGATGATCAGGCCAATCCATTTGTGGGCCTTACGCGCCCAGAAAGCCGATTTCATAGTGATCTCGTTCGACAGGAAGACGACACCTGCCCCCGTCACACGGACGGGGACAGGTGAAGCGGGCCTTACCAGTGGTAACCGACGCGTGCATACCAACGACGACCCAGCAGGTCATACGTCATCGTGTCGGTATTGGCATCGGTGTAGCTCTGGATGAACGGGGCTTTCTTGTCGTACAGGTTGTCGATGCCGAAGGACACATCGAAGGTCTTGTTCGGTGCGTACTTGAGCTGGACATTGTGGTAGGTCACGCTGGGGGCATGATCGCCAATGTCGCCGGGGCTGGCGTTGATGTCATCCGCCTTGCCGATGTACTGCAAGCTGTAAGAGCCGGACCAGGCTTCGCGCTCCATCGTCAGCGAGGTCAAGGCGCGCCAGTGAGTAAAGCTGCCACGGCCACCGGTGATCTTGCCGGCGTACTCGATCACCTCCGCGCCCGGGAACGGCCGCACGTCGTACTGGTCCAGATAGGACACATCCACACTCAAAGTCGAATCGAACCCAGCGACCGCGAACTCGTACAGACCACCCAGGTCGATGCCCCGTACCCGCTCGTTGGCCGCATTGACCGGCTGGGACGACAGGAAGTCCACTTCACCGGTGATCGGGTTGCGGGTGAAGTTGTCATTGCCGCAGAACGGATGCGCCAAGCCCGGGGTGTTGTAGCAGATCGACAGCTTGGTTGAGCCATCGATACGCTGGATGGCGTTGTCGATCTTGATGTTGAAGTAGTCCACCGTCAGCGTCAGCCCTGGCAGGAAGCGCGGGGTCCAGACCGCGCCCACGGTCAAGGATTTGGCATCTTCCGGCTCCAGGTCAGGATTACCGCCGGAGGTGGTCAGGATCGTGTTGCCCGGCTGCACGTAGCCCGCCGGTACGCCGTACGCCTGGCAGTTCTGACGCACTACCGAATCAGCCGGCAAGCTGCTCCAGCCGCTACAGGGATCGGTCGTGGTCAGGTTGCCCTCGGCCACGCCACCAAACAGCTCGGGGATGTTGGGGATGCGGAAAGCCGTGGCGTAGTTGGCGCGCACCTTCAAGGACGGCACGATCTGCCAATCCAGGCCCACCTTGTAGTTCACGTCTTCGCCGAACAGATCGTAGTCGGAGTAACGCACCGCGGCATTGAGCGTCAGGCTCTCGGCGATCACGCTGTCCTGCAACAGCGGCACGGCAAACTCGGCGAAGGCTTCCTTGGCCGTGTACTCACCGGCGATCGGATCCTGTTGGTTCGTGTTGGCAATGCCCAGCACCGTCAGCGGATCGGGATCGCGCCAACCACGCTCCTTGCGAACCTCGATGCCGGAGGCAAAGCCCACCCAACCGGCCGGCATCTCGAATAGCTGGCCGCTGATGTTGGCGGTGAAGCTTTTCTGGTCGTTGCCGCCGTTGTCGCGCGTCCTGTACAGAATGTAGTTGAGCACCTCGGGGGTCAGGTCGCCGTAGCCGAGATAGTCACCGCAGGGGATCGCCGCGCCGGGCGTGTTGCTGCACAGCGCGGTGTTGAGCGTGTCATCCACCCGGTCCAGGTTGGCCACATTGGTCGAGCCATCCACACCGGTGTTGCGCCCCCAGTTCAGCGCGGCCGACCAGTCCCAGTTCATGCCCAACTGGCCTTCAATGCCCGCGACCACGCGGAAGGTATTGGTTTCCTGGAAGAACTCGCGCGGGCCGGCCTCTTCCAGACGGCGGCGCTGCAGCAGCAGGTCCTGGCCGGTCGGGTTGGTCGGGTGGCTGGCCGCGATGTTGATCGGGCGATAGACACCCAGGCTGCCGGGCGTGGCCAGCTGATCGGACTGCCGGTTGGTGAACATCAACTCGGTGAACACGCGCGTGGTTTCATTCACCGTGCTGTCGCCGAACAGGCTGAAGCTCAAACGCTTGATCGGATTGACGGCATTGAGATAGGGATTGCCGTTGTAGTTATGTTTGGCCGCCGAATACGGTTCATAGAAATCCCCGTCACCATTGGGATCCTGATTGAAGTTCACGCGCGAGCCGTCGGCTAGCAATGCGCGACCACCGATGGTGGCCGAACTGCCCACACATTCGAGTTGCCCGTCGACCTCACCCAAGCCGCACGGTGCGCGTGAGGCCATGTTGACCGTGCCGGTCTCCGAGTAGTTGATGCCGGCCATCAGCGAACCGCGGTCTGACGTAATACCCCAAGCGAAATCGAACGACTTTTCTTCGCCATCGCTTTCGAAGGTCTGTCCGTATCGCACCGCCGCCTCGGCACCGTCGTAGTTCTTCTTGGTGATGATGTTCACCACGCCCGCCACGGCATCGGCACCGTAGATAGCGGAGGCACCGTCCTTGAGGACCTCGATCCGCTCGATCAGCGCTACCGGGATGATGTTCAGGTCCACCGAGCTGTTGGCACCGGTGCCACCATTGACCACACGACGACCATTGAGCAGAACCAGCGTGCGGTTAATGCCCAGGCCGCGCAGATTGACCTGAGTAGTGCCGTAGCCGTTCTCGGCCCAGTAGGCATTGGACTGGCTGCCCGCAAAGCCGGCCGAGGCCGGCAGGCGCTGCAGCAGCGTCTCCACCGAAGTGGCGCCGGAGCGCTCGATGGCTTCGGCATCCACCACGCTGACCGGACCAACACCGGAGAGCTGCAGTCGCTTGATATGGCTGCCGGTGACCTGGACGGTGTCCAGCGTCTTGGCCGACTCGCTCGTGGCGCCCTGTTCAGCCTGCTGAGCCAGAGCCACCGTGGAAAAACCGGCGCACAGAAGGGCACCGACGGATACCGCCAAAGGATTGCGCTTGAAGTACATGGGTTCTCTCTCCCCCGAAGGGCAATGCATGCGTATGACCCTGGTGCCCCAGACGTGGGGGCCTATGCGACATCAGGGCGTGCGTAGACGTCGCCAATCAATGGCGACCAAGCAGCATTAGCCGATGGGAGGCCGGAACAGCCGGGACACCTGTCGTCGCAGCGGCGGCAACTCAGGCGTAGGTAGGTAGGTGCTCGTCAGGGCGTGCTGGGCGGCAAAGATGACCGGCACACGCCCGGCGAAGAAGGTGAGCACACAGCTGCAGTCGCAGGAGGTGGTGCTGCAGTCGCACTGATGATCGTTCTGATCACCCTGCCCGGCTTGCTTGCCACCGGGACGAATTTTGTTGCAATCGTTACTAATCTTGGCGCGTTCATTGACACGCGCGCCGCCGTGCACCGAGTGGGTGCCATTCACCGCACCTGGGGGAGGAATATGCCGCACGGCCATCCGCGTGGTGGCCTGCGCGCTCAGGATCCCATCCGCGCAGAGCACGAGGATCAGGAACATACGCAGTAGCACGCGAAGCGACGGCATGAGCGTGTGGCGAACCCGCAGGTTGTCTATACCACAGCAATAGCACGAGGAATTTCTTAGTGTCAACTGCTTGTGCAGCACAGCATCGAAAGTGGTTGGACTGGTTGTATAGACATGTAATGCTTGGGCCATGGACGAACCCAAGCCGCACTACCAGAAGCTCAAGCACTTCATCCTGCGTCACATCACCAACGGCGACTGGCCCGCGCGCAGTCGCGTCCCCAGCGAGAACGAACTGACGGCCAAGTTCGGCTTGTCTCGCATGACAGTGAATCGAGCGCTGCGCGAGTTGACCGACGCCGGCGTGCTGACCCGAGTGCAAGGCGTGGGCACGTTCGTCGCCGGGCCAAAGGCCGAATCGGCGATGTTCGAGGTGCGCAACATTCGCGAAGAGATTCAGTCCCGCGGCCAGACACACTCGGTCCAGGTATTGATCTGCGAGACGGTCGAGGCGCGCTCCAGTGTGACGACCAACTTCGGCCTGACACCGGGCACGGAGCTGTTCCACAGCCGCCTGCTCCACCACAGCGATGACAAGCCCGTGCAGTTGGAGGATCGCTTTGTGCAACCCAGCGTGGCGCCGGATTACCTGGACATCGATTTCCACACCGAGATTCCGCATCAGTACTTGATGCGCGTTGCGCCGCTGGAGCGCGCCGAACATGTGATTGAAGCCGAGACGGCCAGCAAGCGTCTGGCTGCGCAACTGAAGATCAACGAAGGCGATCCGTTGCTGGTGCTGACCCGACGTACGTGGTCGCGCGGACAGGTGGCCAGCTTTGTGCGGCTGATTCACCCGGCATCTCGTTACCGCTTTGTGGGCACCTTCCAGGTTGGCGCCCCCCTGACCCCTTGAGGATTTGATGGATACCTTGGAACGCTCCGCTTCCCCTGCGCGCACCGTTCGCGCTCCGATCGGCACCCAGCTGCACTGCAAGAGCTGGCTGACTGAAGCGGCCTACCGCATGATCCAGAACAATCTGGACCCCGATGTTGCCGAGCGCCCGGAAGACCTGGTGGTCTACGGCGGCATCGGTCGTGCTGCGCGCGACTGGAAAAGCTTTGACCGCATCTTGGAAACGTTGCGATCGCTTGAGAACGATGAGTCCTTGCTGGTCCAGTCGGGCAAGCCCGTCGGTGTTTTCCGCACACACCCCGATGCGCCACGCGTGCTGATCGCCAACTCCAACCTCGTCCCCCATTGGGCGACGTGGGAGCACTTCAACGAGCTCGATAAGAAGGGCTTGATGATGTACGGCCAGATGACGGCCGGCAGTTGGATCTACATCGGCAGCCAGGGCATCGTCCAGGGCACGTACGAGACCTTCGTGGAGTTGGGGCGCCAGCACTACGGTGGCAACTGGCAGAACAAGTGGATCCTTACCGCCGGCTTGGGCGGTATGGGTGGTGCGCAGGCGTTGGCGGCGACCTTGGCCGGGGCCAGCAGCATCGTGATCGAGTGCCAGGAGTCGCGAATCGATTTTCGCATTCGCACGCGCTATGTCGATCACAAGGCAACCTCCATCGAGCAGGCCTTGCAGATCATTGAAAGTAGTCCAGTCCCCGTGTCGGTGGGATTGCTGGGCAATGCGGCCGAACTGCTGCCGCAGTTCGTCGCGCGCGCGCGCAATGGAGGTCCGCGTCCTCACGCCGTGACCGATCAGACCTCAGCGCACGACCTGATCAATGGCTATCTGCCCGCCGGATGGACCCTCTCACAGTGGGAACAGGCGCGCGGCGGTGACGATGGTCAGCGACGCGAGCTGGCGCAGGCTGCTGCGGCCTCGTGTGCCACGCATGTGCGCGCGATGCTCGATTTCCACGCCATGGGCGTGCCGACGATCGATTACGGCAACAACATCCGCCAGGTGGCGCTGGATCAGGGCGTGGACAACGCCTTTGCCTTCCCCGGCTTCGTGCCCGCCTGTATCCGTCCGCTGTTCTGCCGCGGCATGGGCCCGTTCCGATGGGTGGCCCTGAGCGGGGATCCAGAAGACATCTACAAGACCGATGCCAAGGTCAAAGAACTGTTTCCTGACAACACGCATCTTCACCACTGGCTGGACCAGGCCCGCAAGCGCATTGCCTTCCAAGGTCTGCCCGCACGGATCTGCTGGTTGGGCTTGGGCGAGCGCCACAAGGCCGCGCTGGCCTTCAACGAAATGGTGCGCAATGGCGAGCTCAAGGCACCGATCGTTATCGGACGCGATCACTTGGACTGCGGCTCGGTAGCCAGCCCCAACCGTGAAACCGAAGGCATGCGCGATGACTCCGATGCGGTCTCGGACTGGCCGCTGCTCAACGCGCTGCTGGCCACCAGTGGCGGGGCGACCTGGGTGAGCCTGCATCACGGAGGCGGTGTCGGGATGGGCTTCTCGCAACACTCGGGCGTGGTCATCGTGTGCGATGGCACCGAGCAAGCCGATCGCCGGCTGGCGCGTGTGCTGTGGAACGACCCGGCCACGGGCGTGATGCGCCACGCCGATGCGGGTTACGAGCAGGCACTGGCCTGTGCCCGTGAGCATGACCTGACCCTGCCGGCCATTCTGGAGTGAATCGCATGCTTACCCTGACACCGGGCCAGCTGACGTTGGCCCAGCTGCGGCAGATCGCGCAAGGGGCTGATCCCATCGCCCTGGACGCAGATTGCTGGGACAACGTCCGGGCCTCTTCGCAGACCGTGCAGGCGATCGTGGCCGCCGGCGAACCGGCCTATGGCATCAACACCGGCTTCGGCAAACTGGCCAAAGTCCATATCCCGCGCGAGCAACTGGAGCAGCTGCAAACCAACTTGGTGCGCTCGCACGCCGTGGGCATGGGATCATTGCTTGACGATGCCTGCGTGCGCCTGATCTTCGCTACCAAGATTGCGTCCCTGGCGCGCGGCTACTCGGGGGTACGCGAGCAGACGCTGGCTACGCTAGTGGCTATCTACAACGCACAGATCTGGCCCTGCATTCCTGCCCAAGGCTCGGTAGGCGCCTCGGGCGATCTGGCACCGTTGGCGCACCTGACGTTGGCAGCCATGGGCGAAGGCCACGTCCGGGTTGACGGACAGGTACTGCCCGCCAGCCAGGCGCTGGAACACGCGGGCATTATCCCGATCCGGCTGGCGGCCAAGGAGGGTCTGGCCCTGCTCAACGGCACGCAGGTATCCACCGGCATTGCATTGATGGCGCTGTTCGCGGCGGAGCAGATTTACTCGGCTGCCGTGTTGAGCGGCGCGATGAGCGTGGACTCCGCCTGCGGCTCTGATGCGCCATTCGATCCGCGGATCCATGCCGTGCGTGGCCAGCCTGGCCAGATCGCCGTGGCCGAGCACTACCTGCGCCTACTGGCCGGTAGCGCGATCCGTGAGTCGCATCGTCAGAACGACACGCGCGTGCAGGATCCTTACAGTCTCAGGTGCCAGCCTCAGGTGATGGGGGCCATACGCGACGTGATGCAACACGTGGCACAAGTGCTGCGGACAGAGGCCAATGCGGTGTCTGACAACCCCCTGGTCTTCACCGATACCGGCGAGGTGATCTCGGGTGGCAACTTCCACGCCGAGCCCGTGGCCTTTGCGGCGGATCAACTGACCATGGCAGTGTCCGAGATTGGCGCACTGTCGGAACGGCGCATCGCCTTACTCATCGATGCCACGATCTCCGGGTTGCCCGCCTTCCTGGTGGCCAACCCCGGCGTCAATTCAGGTTTCATGATCGCCCACGTGACCGCCGCTGCGCTGGCCAGCGAGAACAAAACCCTCTCCCATCCTGCCAGCGTGGATTCGTTGCCAACTTCAGCCAACCAGGAAGACCATGTCAGCATGGCGACCTTCGCCGCGCGCAAGTCGCGCGAGGTGGCCGATAACGTGCGTCGCATCGTGGCCATCGAAATGCTGGCCGCCTGCCAAGGCATTGAGTTCCGACGGCCGCTGCAGTCTTCGCAGGCTTTGGAATCGGTACACGCTCAGGTCCGGGCCCTGGTACCTCGCTACGACGAGGACCGCTATCTGGCCCCTGAAATGCAGGCCATCGAGGCCTTCATCCAACGTGGGGGCCTACAACCGTTCCTGGACTGGCCATTGCAGGAAACGCGCAGGTGAATCCCGCATGGTCTGGGCGCGTGGATCTGCCATTGTCGGCCGATACCCAGCGCTGGCATCAGGTAGTGTCGCCGGACACGGATCTTGGCGCTCCCGGCATTGCCCTGCTGGGCTTCGCCAGCGATGAAGGCATTCGTCGCAATGCCGGACGCCCTGGTGCTGCCCAGGGACCCGATGCACTTCGCAGGACGTTGGCCAACCTGCCCGTGCTACACGCGCGCCCTCTTTACGACGCAGGTAATATCGTCTGCGAGGATCGGGCCTTGGAGTTAGCACAGGCCCACTACTCCCAACGCGCGCAACAACTCTTGGATAGCGGGCATTGGGTCGTCGGCTTAGGCGGAGGTCATGAAATTAGCTATGCCAGCTATGCGGCGCTTTGCGGTCACCTCGGACCATCATCATCGCGAATTGGCATTTTCAACTTCGATGCTCATTTCGATTTGCGCGAGCAGGGGTGTGCGAGTTCCGGCACGCCCTTCCTTCAGGCATTGGAGCACGCCCACAGAAGCGGCAAGCCTCTCCACTACCACTGCATTGGCGTCAGTCGCTCCAGCAATACACCGCGCTTGTTCGCTACCGCAGAACGTGAGGGCGCCCACTACATCACCGATGACGCCCTAAGGGCGTGGAACTGGCACGCCCAAACGGAGCTGGTGAAACTCTGGTGCGATGCGGTAGATGTGATCTATCTGACTCTCTGCCTGGACGTGTTGCCGCAAAGTATCGCTCCTGGCGTCAGCGCTCCCAATCCAGGAGGTGTGAGCCTGGAGGTTGTAGAAGCATTGCTGGACCAGGTCATGGCGTCAGGCAAAGTGCGTTTGATGGATGTGGCTGAGTTGTGCCCTCCCCTGGACTTGGATCAAACAACCGCACGCGTGGCGGCTCGCCTAATTCACCGCGCCGTTGGTGCGGTAGGGACCAGCTCTGATCAAACGCAGCCACTCAGTGTTAGCGCCTGAGCGTTAGCGTGTGGCACTGGATAACCGGTCGAGCGCGGGGCAAGTACCACCCGCGGTCGCGCGGCATTCGCTCACCCACTGTTTCAAGCCGGCTTCCAGTAGCTGCAACTCTTCAATACGCTGTCGAACTTCGCTCAGTTTCTGCTCGGTAAGCAAGCGTGTTTGCTCACATGCGCTCCGACCGTTGACCTGCAGCAACCCCTCGATCTCGTCCAGACGGAACCCAGCAGCCTGTGCCCGCCGAATGAATCGAAGTCGGCTGATATCGGCCTCCCCATAACGCCGCACCCCGCCCTGCGGGCGTTCGGGCTCCGGGACCAACCCACGTCGTTGGTAATAGCGAATCGTCTCCACATGCACGTCCGCAGCGGCTGCTAGCCGACCGATCGTCATCGCATTGTTGATCACAGCTTGACTCCGTACCTAGATACGGAGAATACCATGCCGCCATGAGTAAGCAGTTTCCACCTAAATCCTCGCTGCCCGCTATTTGGGGGGCGGCAGCTGCCGCCGTCGGGGCGTCGGTCTGTTGCGTACTGCCCTTGGTGCTGGTTCTGATGGGGATCAGTGGAGCGTGGATTGCCAATCTCACCGCATTGGACGCTTGGCGCCCTTGGCTAAGCGCTCTCACCGTGCTCTGCCTGGGCTGGGCGTTCTGGACACTATATCGCTCAGATGCGCAGCGTTGCAGCACCGAAGGCGCGTGTATGGATCCAGTATTGCTGAGGCGCCGCCGTCGTTGGTTCTGGATCGCCTCAGGTGTGATCGTGTTGCTGCTGCTCTTCCCCTATTACATAGGCTGGATTTTGTAAGGAGTGCCGTATGCGCGCGATGATTTTTGGTCTACTTATGACAGTGTGGATGGCATGGGCGTCGGCCGCCACCCCACAGCAGGTCATCCTGCATGTGGAGAATCTGACGTGCCCAGCGTGCAGCATCACAATCGAAAAGGCGCTAGAGAAAGTGCCGGGGGTGACGGCTACACACGTAGATACACGTGCCGGCACGGTATCCGTTACCTATGATGCCAAACGCACAGATTCAGCAGCGATCGCAAAAGCCATCACTGACGCGGGCTTCCCCGCAACTGCAAAGACGGGACAGAAAAGTGGCTGACACACAACTAGCCAGCGAATTGACGTGCCCTGCTTGTGGACACCGAACCACAGAGACCATGCCCACGACCTCGTGCCAGTTCTTCTATGAGTGTCTGGAATGCAGCACTTTGATTCAGCCAAAATCAGGTGATTGCTGCGTGTTCTGTTCGTACGGCACAGTGCCTTGCCCTCCTATCCAACAGCAAAGTTCCTGCTGTGTTGGCGCAGGTTAGCTGGCCAGCGAAATGAGTTGGAGACAACTTGCGTTCGCGACTTTCGGTAGTTCCTGTTCAAGCGGCGACAGAGATTCGAATGCGAGCCGTGTATGCGCAGGATAAATATTTATCCAGATCAGCTTTATTGCGATCAACACAGAGAGATCCTGCGTCTAATCCTATAGCGGACGCAAAGGACTGCCGGGCGTTAGCGGGACCGCTCGGCGAGAAGCTGCTTCATTTTGGCGATCTCTTGTGTCTGCGAAGTGATGATGTCTTGGCAGAGCTTGACTAGCTCAGGATCCTTCAGGCGGTTTTCCTCGCACATCAGAATGGCGCCAGCATGATGAGGAATCATGGAGCGGATGAACTGCCGATCGGTCACCGCAGCCTGCGTGCGGATTCCCCACCAGCAGAACAGCATGAACGCCACGGTCACGCAGGCCAGGATCAGATTACGCCGACGATCAGGGTACATGTTGGACATGAGCCAAAGCTCAATCAACAGCATCGGCGCGACCATCAGCCCTGCCATGTAGAACTGATTGACGTTGTGATAGACGTTTGCCAACTGATCGACCATGGCATACATCAGTGCGTACATGGCTACGAACGACAAGACCATCATTAGCAGTAGGCGACCGTAGTGGCCTTGATGCGCCTGACCCGAACTTCCGTGCGGGGCGTTTTGCCCTGAATGCTGCGTGTGCGTGTTTTCATGCTTACCGTGCGAAGAAGACATGTCGATCTCCGTGGGAATGACAAAACATCGCCGAATCCCGGGGGCCAAGGACCCAGCCCCCGGGGAGATAGCAATTACATACCCTTGCCGGCAGCGAATTCCTGCGGGCTCAGCTTGCCGTCCTTGTTGGCATCAAGCATGCCGAAGTGCGGCGCAAGCTTGTGCTTGGCCAGTTCTTCCTTGGACAGCGCGCCATCCTTGTTGGTATCGAGCTTGGTGAAATCCGCATTGGCCGCGGCCGGCTTGTGCTGACCATGCTCCTGCTTCTTGTGATCCATCGGCTTGTGCTGACCGTGGTCGGTGGTGGGCGTAGTGGTCTGGCCGCCGGCGAAGGCCGCACCCGCGATCAGGAACAGGGCCATCATCGAGAGGGAGGTATAACGCTTCATTGCAGTACTCCTTGTGGGATATGAGCCATCAGTGACAGGAATGGCCGCGCGCAGGCTCATCGGCGCGGTCAGGGTGGGAGGTGGCAACAACGGTGGAGCCGGACAAACGCAAGGCATTGGTGACCACTGAAACCGAGCTCAGGCTCATGGCCAGGGCCGCCATCATCGGACTGAGCAAAACGCCGAAGCTGGGGTACAGCAGGCCGGCGGCGATAGGCACGCCGATGGCGTTGTAGACAAACGCGAAACCCAGGTTCTGCTTCATGTTGGCCACCGTCGAAGACGAGATGGCACGGGCTTGCACGATGCGCCTCAGATCACCCTTGACCAGGGTGAGCTGGGCGCTGGACATGGCCACATCCGTGCCCGTCCCCATCGCGATGCCCACATCGGCTGCCGCCAGGGCCGGCGCATCGTTGATGCCATCGCCGGCCATGGCCACACGACGCCCTTGGGCTTTGAGTTGCTGGACAAGTTCGGCCTTGTCCTGAGGTTTGACGCCGCCACGCACATCGTCGATGCCCAGCGTGCGCCCCACGGCCTCGGCCGTCGCCTGTGCGTCACCGGAGGCCATCACGACGTGCAGGCCATCGGCACGTAGCAGGTTCAAGGCAGGCAAGGTCGTGGCTTTGATGGGATCAGCCACCGCAATGGCGCCGGCCAAGCGCCGATTGACCGCCAAGAACATCACGCTAGCGCCTTCCTTGCGCAGACGCTCGGCGCTGCTCTGCAAGGGCGCAACATCAGCCCCTATCGATGCCATCAAGCTTTGGTTGCCAAGTACAACATCCTGATCAGCCACGCGTCCGCGGACACCTTGGCCAGTGAGCGAATCAAAATCCTGGGCGGCCGTCAGGCTCAAGCTACGTCGTTGGGCTTCAGCCACGATGGCCTCGGCCAAGGGGTGCTCACTGCCCTGCTCCAGGCTGCCGGCCAAACGAAGGATCTGATCGGCGTCGAAACCGGCGTAGGAGAGCGTGTCGCGAAAGGCTGGACGCCCCTCGGTCAAGGTACCGGTTTTGTCCACAATCAACGTGTCGATCAAACGTAGCTGTTCGATCGCCTGAGCATCGCGGAACAGGACCCCAACCTGTGCAGCGCGGCCGGTGGCGACCATGATCGACATGGGGGTAGCCAACCCCAGGGCACACGGGCACGCAATGATCAGGACCGATACGGCATTGAGGACGGCAAAGGTCCAGGACGGTTCGGGTCCAAACAGGCCCCATCCGAAGAACGTGAGCACCGCCGTGACCAGCACTGCCAGAACGAACCAGTACGCCACCTTGTCTGCCATACGCTGCATCGGCGCGCGAGAGCGCTGGGCTTGGGCCACCAACTGCACAATCTGCGCCAGTACCGTCCCGGATCCGACTTTGTCCGCCCGGATGACCAGGGCGCCCGTCCCGTTAAGCGTGGCGCCTATGACGTGATCACCGACAGTCTTCTCCACCGGAATGGGTTCACCGGTCAGCATCGACTCATCGACACTGGTGCGACCTTCGATGACTTCCCCATCGACCGGCACCTTCTCGCCCGGTCGTACGCGAAGTAGATCACCCACGTGCACGTGATCCAGCGCAACGTCCTCTTCGCCACCATCGGGTTTGACGCGGCGAGCCGTCTTGGGCGCCAACCCCAGCAGGGACTTGATAGCCGCCGAGGTTTTGGAACGCGCCCGCAGTTCCAGCAGCTGGCCAAGCAGCGTGAGCGAGACGATGACCGCTGCCGCCTCGAAGTAGACCCCTACCCGTCCATGTTCGCGGAAAGAGTCCGGAAACAGGCCGGGCGCCACGGTGGCCACCACGCTGTAGCCAAACGCAGCGGCCACGCCGATGCCGATCAGCGTCCACATGTTGGGGCTGCGATTGCTGATGGACTGTAGGCAGCGCTCAAAGAAAGGCCACCCCGCCCAGAGCACCACCGGGGCGCTCAGCACGAGCTCAATCCAGGTGCGCGCCTGCGTGGACAAGCCGGGTAGACGATGTCCCAGCATGGCCAGGACCAGGACGATCAACGTCAAAGGCAGCGTCCACCAGAAGCGTCGGGTGAAATCGCGTAACTCCGGATTGTCGTCCTCCTCCAGCGACGGCATCTCCGGCTCCAGCGCCATGCCGCAGATCGGACAGGTGCCGGGACCGGGCTGACGAATCTGCGGATGCATCGGGCAGGTATAGACCGTGGCGTGGGTATCGCTGGGCAGGGCCACCGCTACTGGGGCGGTCACTTCGACTTGCTGGGGAGCATCGTCCGTATAGCGGACGGGATTGGTGATGAACCGCTCTCGGCATTTGGCTGAGCAGAAGTGATACTTCGTTCCGCCATGCAGGGCGTGGTACGGCGTTCTAGCCGCCGAGACCTGCATGCCGCATACCGGATCGCGCACCGAGTCTGGACCATCGCTGGCACCCTGTGGCATCGCCTTGCCTGCTTCATCGTGGGAATGAGGGGACATGGATCACTCTGGGCTGGAAGAAGGGATCGCGAGCAAACTTGTCAGCTGCGTTGACCGTGCAGGACGTAAGGCTGGGTGGTGCCATCGGGCAGTACGAATTCCACCGTGTAGGGTTGAACACGTCCGTCGGGCATCTCCATACCAGGAGAACCGGCGGGCATGCCCGGTAGCACTAATCCACGGCCTACCGGGCGCTCACGCAGCAGGCGCAGGATGTCCTGTACCGGCACATGACCTTCGACGATGTAGCCATCGATCTCGGCGGTATGGCACGAGCCGCGTCCATAGGGAACGCCCAAGCGCGCCTTGATCGGGTTGAGGTCTTCGCTGTTGTGCACCTCAACCGTAAAACCTGCTTTCTCCAGATGCTCCACCCACAGTTGGCAGCAACCGCAGGTCGCACTCTTATGTACTTTGACCAACGGCAACGGACGCTGCGGTTGGGCGACCTGCTGCGCATCCGCCGATGTCGGAGATTGGGCGACCGATGCCGCCTCTGTACTGACAGCCGATTCGGGGCGCGCGCATGCGGTCAGCGACAAGGCCGTGGTCAGCAGAAAGAGACAGCTGCGTGAAGTATTCATCATGCGTCCTCAAGAGATGCCCGAGCGCCGAGGCGCTCGGGCGTGGAGCCGGGGCAGCTCCATGAAGGGATCAATGCTGGTGGTCGTGGCCGTCATCGGCCTTGGGAGCTGGCTCGGCTGAGTTGGCTGGCATGGAGGAGTGCTGATCGTGCTCACCTTCGGATTTGGCCTGCGCGGGTTGCTTGGCTGGCTCGGCCGCATGCACGTGCGTCTTGCCGTCGGCATGCACGTGCGTGGTGCCTTCCTTAGCTCTGCTCATGTCCATGTCCATGCCACCGGTTTGATGACCTTGGCCATGGCCATCACCCATCTCTGCTCCATCACCGCTGCCATGGTGGTCTGCACCCGCTTCCTCCCCATGCGAGTGCCCGCCGGTCTCACCACCGCCGTGTGAATGACCATCACTGCTGGCCACCAACGCCTGGTAGCCGGCCTTGTCCAGCGTGGGCAGCTTCTGCAGGAAGGCCGACATGTTCCAGATGAACTCATCGTCCATGCTGCCGCCCCACGCGGGCATGCCACTGGCCTTGATGCCGTGCTTGATTACCCAGAACGCCTCAGCTGGAGCCACCGGTTGTTTGCTTAGGTTCGGTGGCGCGGGGTACAGGCCCTTGCTCATCTCGGTGGCCGCCGCGTCTGGCGAAAGATGGCAGGTCACGCACATCGCGTTGTAGTTGCCCGCACCCTGGCGGATACGCTCAGGATCATCCAGGTTCGTGGGTACCTGAAGCTTGGCGGCACGCACCTCAATGGAACGCTCGCGCGCCGTTTCAAGTAGCGCATACACCGGGCGACTATGCGGATCATCGGCGGCCACGTTGTACACGCCTAGAGAGACCGTGGCGGTTGCGACCACCGCAACCAATGCCACGCCGGCACCTAGCCATACCCACATCTTCTTGTTGGATTTCATTGTCAGTTCCCCTTAGAACCAGGTACGAAGGCCGATGACCAAGCGCGTGTCTTCAAAGGACTCGCCATGCTCGCGTCGCATGTCTGCGGTATTGCCAAACGCGCGCTCGTACACCACGCCGATGTAGGGAGCGAACTTTCGGGTGAACTCATAACGAAGTCGTAGTCCCGCCTCAGCGGTACTCAGACCCGAACCTATCCCGCGCAATGGGTCGTTCTTGCCATAGGCGGTGACTTCCACCAGCGGCTGCAAGATCAGCCGGTTGGTCAGCAGCAATTCGTACTCGGCCTCGACATTGGCGGCAGTCTGGCCCCCTTCACCGAGATAGGCTGTGGCGGACACTTCGAACTTCATGGGTGCCAAGCCCTGTACGCCGATAGCGGCGAAGTTCTGCGAAGCGCCCGGCTTGAAGTCATGGCGCACACCGGCCACCACATCCCACCACGTGGAAATACTGCGGCCGTAAAGCACTTCCAGATCAGCCGACTCGGTCTGACCATCCGTGCGCTCGCCTTCACTGCGGAGCCAGACGCGATTGAGATCCGTACCGATCCAGCCCTGACCCTCCCAGCCCAGCCCGGTCCCCGGATCGGCGTCCCAGGCTTCCAGGCGATTGAGCAGTACATAGCTCTTGATCGAATTGTCATGTACCGGATGCGCGTGTGCGGGCGCGATGGCCGCCTTACGATCAGCCTCGGTCACCGCAGGAATCGGGGTGCGCGGCTGCGTTGGTGCTACAGGCCCATGCCCCATCTGACTGTGGTCCATGCCCTCTTTCGATTGCATGCCCGCTTCTGGCGTCGCGGCCGCGGGCGAACCGTGGCCCATCTTGGAATGGTCCATCCCCTGCATCGCAGGTGTGGCCGCACCAGAGGTGTCGGCTGCAGCGGGCTGTGCCATCTGACTGTGATCCATGCCCTGCATCGACTGCGTCGGCGCTTTGGGCTTTGCAGGCGTGCTCGGAGGCGAGCCGTGCCCCATCTTCGAGTGGTCCATCCCCTGCATCGCGGGCGCGGCCGTGCCGGCTGTGTCGGCTGCAGCGGGCTTTGCCATCTGGCTGTGATCCATGCCCTGCATCGACTGCGTCTGCGCTTTGGGCGCTGCAGGTGTGCTCGCGGGCGAGCCGTGCCCCATCTGCGAGTGATCCATGCCCTGCATGGCGGGCTCGGACACTTCAGCAGACGGCGCGGCGTGGCCCATCGCCGCATGATCGATCATCGCTTCGCTCGTCTTGGCCGGTGTTGCAGGCTTTTTGGCTAGCGCAGGTTTTGATGTCGGCGCCTGATGTGCAGAGTGATCCTGAGTCTGGGTCTGCGCGCCCTGCTCCATCGGCATGGAGCCGTGCTGCATGGATTGAGCGCTGGCCGCATTGGCCAGGGCCAGCGAGATAGCCAGCGTCAGCGCAGTCAGAGCGGTATCGCGTTTATTGATGTTCATTCGTCGACCCTCACCGTGCGCATCATTCCGGCTTCCATGTGATAAAGCAGGTGGCAATGAAACGCCCAGCTGCCCAACGCATCGGCACGCACGCGATACGTGCGTCGGCTACCCGGCGGCATATCCACCGTGTGCTTGCGCACCATGAAGTTGCCGTTGTCGTCCTCTACGTCACTCCACATGCCGTGCAAATGTATGGGATGGGTCATCATCGTGTCGTTGACCAATACGATGCGCATGCGCTCGCCGTAGTTCAGCCGCAGCGGCTCAACATCGGAAAACTTCTGACCGTTGAAACCCCAGGAGAACTTCTCCATGTGTCCGGTCAGATGCAGCTCGATCTCGCGACCGGGGTCGCGTCCGTCAGGGTCTTCAAAGGTGCTCTTGAGCATGGAATACGTCAGTACATGACGGCCGTTATCGCGCAGGCCATTGCCCGGATCATCCAAGCGCGAACTCACGCTCATGGCCTGGTTGTCCAGCAGGGGATTGTTGGTCTCGCTGGCAGGGTGTGATTGCATGCCCCCGTGCTGCATGCCGGCCATGGCACCATCGCCGGCGGCGGGCATCGCATGGCCTGCATGGGCCGAGGTCGCGTTACCGCTTGCAGGTGGGGTCATGCCGGGCATGCCCATGGCCGCACCACAGCCGCCTTCCATGCCCTTGCTACCGCCAGACATATCCATCGATCCATGATCCATGCCCATGTCTGCCATCGTCAGCAGCGGCCGGGGATCCACAGACGGAACGGGCGCGCGTAAACCTTCGCGCACGGCGAGCGTGCCGCTGACGTAGCCGGTGCGACCGGAATCTTGGGCAAAGATGGTGAATGCGTCCTGCCCGGAGGGCTCCACGATCACATCAAAGGTTTCTGCTACTGCGATGCGGAACTCGTCAACGGAAACCGGATGGACATACAAGCCATCTGCCGCCACCACGGTCATCTTCAGCCCCGGAATACGCACATCGAAGTACGTCATGGCAGAGCCATTGATGAAACGCAGGCGCACCTTCTCGCCACTGCGGAACAAACCGGTCCAGTTGCCCAGAGAGGTCGTGCCGTTCATCAGGTAGGTGTAGGTGTTGGCGTTGACGTCGGACAGATCCGTGGGCGTCATCCGCATCACGCCCCACATCTTGCGATCTTCCAACGTGGCCGACAGACCGTTGCGTTTCACATCGCGTGCAAAATCGCCGACCGTGCGCTTGTAGTAGTTGTCATGGCCCGGCATCTTCTTCAAACGATCGAACAGGGCCGTCGGGTCTAGGTCTGTCCAATCGCTCAGCATCACGACGTAGTCGCGATCAAAGCTGAAAGGCTCTGGCTCCAGTGGATCGATCACGATCGGTCCATACAGCCCAGCCTGTTCCTGGAACCCTGAGTGGCTGTGGTACCAGTAGGTGCCGCCCTGATGCAGGGTGAACCGGTAGTGGTAGGTCTCACCACGTCCGATGCCGTCAAAGCTCAGGCCTGGCACGCCGTCCATGTTGGCCGGCAAAATGATGCCGTGCCAATGTATGGAAGTGTCCGTGCCATGGAGGGAGTCGGCTGGCAATGCATTGGAGACACGCAGGTTGACCGTGGTGCCTTCCCGCCACCGCAGCAACGGCGCCGGAACGGACCCGTTAACCGTGATCGCGGTGCGGGTCTTGCCGGTGAAGTTCATCGGCGTCTCGCCGATGGTCAGGTCAAACTCGGTGCCCGACAGTACGTTGGGTTGTCCCGGGCCCTTGAGCGCCCAACTGGCTTTGGGCCAGAAGCCCAATCCTGCGACTGCGCCTCCCAAGGCCAAGCCCTGGACAAATCGCCGCCGCGAAGGCAGCAGCGGTCCACCGTGTGGACCACGAAAATCATCATGCGACATGAAAATGCTCCAAGCGTCGTGTTGCCACCGGCGGGCGGTGGTACAGAGCGGGCGGCTGGCCTAAACAGGCATGCAAGCCACACCAGCGGCGCCATTGCGGCGCCTAGGGACGCTTAGCCGATCGGTGGTCGGATCAGATGAGGCAAGGCAGGTGCCGCATGCCCTAGGGGCAGCGGCATGACATCCAGGCCCAAGGCCATTTGCACCGAAACATGCAGGCGCGCAGGAAGTGCGCTCGCGCACGCGTGTACGCAAGCGCACCGGCACGCAGAAGACTTGCAACAGTCGGGACCGGCATGGTCGCCATGCCCAGTGCCAGCCTTTTCAATTGAGGTGGCATCGGGATGATGCTCAGCACTGTGATGGGCGACGCAGTCTTCATCGCCCTGCGCCGCGGCAGCCACTTCGCTGGCCTGCTCTTCCATGACCGGGTTCATACTGACCGACGCAAACGCCGACCACGCGCCGTTAAGCACGAGCATGGCGATCAGGAGCAGTCGCAGTAGAAGTGAGGAGGCTGACACGGGCGACATGGTAAATCACTTTAGACAAGGCGCGCGTGTATCGGTCGTGAACAAAATCTCAAGCAGGACTGAGATGCCGCGACTTGTCAGTCGCACTAGCCACGGCCACTGCAGCTCCCGCCAGTCGCACCCGAAAGGAGGGTTGAGGCGAAGAGTGGCCCATAGGGCGAGCGCTTGTTCGGTTTACTTCTCGGGTGTGGCCTCGATCAGCTTCACCAACTCGCGCTTCTGCTGCTTGCTTAGCGAGCCCCAGCGCAGGAGCAGCTTGGCCAGCAGATCATCGTCGGTGTAGAGGAAGGCGGCGGGGATACCCAACGCTTGGGCCAACCGCTCAGCGGTCTCCAGCTTCGGCTCGTGCTTGCCACGCTCGTACTGGTTGATTCGGGGGCTGGCCACGTGAGGATCCAGACCGGCCCGGATGCCCAACTCCTTCTGCGACAAACCCGTGTGCAGGCGGGCTTGTTTGAGGCGTCGAGCGAAGGTCGGTGTTGAGTCGACGGACAAAGTCACGCGCGCACCCCATGGAGACCCCATAAGGATGGCGGATGTACCCTGCCTTGCATACTAAGATATTCTTAGCTTTGAGGCAACCGGCGACACCGGTAGCGCCGCCACCGTCAGGAGCCACGCCGCTCCCTCATCCCCGGAAACCGCATGCCCGGAACCTCGTCAATGACGCCATCTGGGGTCGCCAGCATCGAGGAGTTGGGCCTTCGTGGCACCCTTTTCCTGGCCGCACTGTTGGCCGCGCAGCTACGACGCATACCGGTGGCGCCCACACGCCGCTCCACCTTGCTAGTGCTGGACGCGCTGCGAGACTTGGCCTTGATCCAAGTTCCCTGGCCAGCGGATCGATGGCAAATCCGCCCCGATGCCGAGGTCACGCCCATCGAAGATCTGCAATGGGCTTTCGCCTGGTCTACCCACGAGCGCAGGCACCTGCTCCCTGTGCTGGAAGACCAACTCGGCGATATGGCGAACGATGTGGACTTGGCGGACGCGAAACTGGAGCTGTGGGACGAACTTGCACTCTGGGAGACCGAGCAGTTTCTGGAGCAGCAATTGCTCAGACATCACTTCGACCCCAGCTGGGCACGCGATGTGGGGTTCGTCTTTCAATCCGGGCCGCCGGGCTTGCCGATCGCGCGGTGGCGTTACTGCTGCTGGGCGGCGGTACGCCAAGGTGCCTCGGTGGCGATGCGTCTTGGCGTGCACGACAGCGCCCATGTGCGGGAAGCCATCTTTCAGGAGGTCCAGAAGCGCCTGCGCTACCTGATGACCAGTTCGTCCGAGCAAGGCATGTTCAAGCCCTATCATTTGGCACCGGAGTCGTCAGTAGCCAAACTGTTTGTAGATTGGGTCGTCCCTATGGAGTGGGCGTACTGGACAGGTGAGCGTCACCCTAGCCGCTAACAGGCAAACGAGCAGCCTCGTTAGTCGGCTTCCCCACCCTGCGTAGCGCCGCGCCGGGTTTTCTTCACCGCATTTTGTGCCGGCGTCAGTTGATTCAGGAGGGGCTCTAGCGCTCCAAGACGTGCATTGGCACGCAACGCATCAGCTTCAGCGCTCTCACGGCGCTCACGCTCCCGCGTAAGGGTGTCTTGGACTTGAGTTAGCTCGTTGCGCATGGCATCCAAGGCCTTGGCATCAGTCTTCCAGCGCTCCTGCAATGCCAAATGGTCTGTCGCAGTCTGGCGCAACGCCACGACCTCGCTGTGTTGGCCTTCGTGGGCCTGTCGCAACTGGGCAAGCTCCCGCTCAATCCGCCCGTGGCGCTCCAGCCATTGACCATTGTCGCGGTTCAGCACCAACAGTTCCTGATTCTTCGCGCCCAAGGCTTCATTGGCCTGACGCAAGGCTACTTGCAGCTCTTGGACCTGATGCTCGTGGCGGCGCAGCTCTTGCTCGCGCTGCTCTTTGGTTGAAGTGCGGTAGTGCTCGAGCGCTTCCCTGGCATGGGCATGCTTGTCCTCTAGAGAACGCGTATGCGCCTCGTGATCAGCCAGCCGCACCGTCATGCCGGCGATGCGCTCGTTCAACTGGGCGATCTCCGCGATCCTGTCACCTAGATTCTGTTGAAGGAGGGCGTGAGCAGCTTGCTCTTGGTGCAGGCTTGCTTCGGTGCGCTGCAGCTGACTGCTCAAGGCGGCTGCCTCCTCTTGGGCACCGGAAAGCGCTTGTTGCTGACGCTGAAGTTCGGCCCCATGGCGCTCTCGCTCCCGGGTGAGGATCGCCTCCGCTTCCTCCTGAAGTCGCGTCGCCAGGCGCGCGACCAAGTCCTGCAAGGCCTCACTCACGGCCACCGCGCGTGCCGGACCGCCGCCCTCCTCTTCTTCCAGTTCACGCAAGTAGCGGTGAATCGTGGTCTTGGAGCCCGTGTTGCCCAAGGCCACTCGCACCGCGTCGACCGAGGGCTTCTTGCCTTGAGCAATCAGCGCGTCGCGCGCCTTCTGGACGTCACTCTTGTAGAGCCCTGCGCGCGCCATCGTGCCACCCCCTCTTTATTTCGTAATGTATTACATACCATGTAATTACGTACTAGTAAAGCAAACAGAAAGCCGCTCGTCGGGGCAAATCTTTATGCGGGATAATGTTGAATTATCCCGCGTGATCGGCCGCCAGCCGCCTCCGGGGTGTCTCACCCGTACGAAATCCGCCCCACTGGCCCGGTTTAGTATGAACGCCATGCCGGCGTGTCCGGATGGCTCCGGGCGCCGTGCTCGCGCTGCAGTCGTACAGGGATGAACCATGCCGATCGAACGAGTCGTCATCGAGAACTTCAAGGCGTTTGGCCACCTGGATTTGCCGCTCAACCCCCACATGAACCTGATCGTGGGCAACAACGAGGTCGGCAAGTCCACGCTATTGGAAGCTATTCATGCTGTCGTGACCGGCCAATTGCACGGACGAGGCATCGCCTACGAAATCACCCCCTACCTGTTCCACCAACCGGCTGTCGACGAGTATCTGGCACGTCTGCGGGATGGACAGCCTGGTTCGCCTCCGCGGATCGTGATCGAGGCTTACCTCGGACGGGATGCCACCCTGGCTTCATTGCGGGGTACCAACAACTCCCTCGGCGCTGACATGGCCGGCATTCGGCTGCTGATCGAACTCAACGAAGACTATCGCCCCGAGTTCGATGCCTATTTGCGCGAGCACCAGGGGGGCAGCTTGCCGGTGGAGTACTACACCGTCCGCTGGTATTCCTTCGCCAACAATGGCGTCACCGCCCGCAGCATCCCATTCGACTCCACGATAATCGATACCACCAGTGCCAAGACCTTTTCAGGCACGGATCGCTACATCGGCAGCATCATCGACCAGGTGCTTTCTCCGGCTCAGCGCGTGGCCTTGTCGCTGAGTTATCGCCGCATGCGGCAGAGCTTTTCCCAGGAAACGGACGTGGCGGCCATCAACACGTTCCTGGCCGAAAATGCGGGCGATGTCAGCAATAAGACGCTGACCGTGGGTGTGGACACCTCGGCGCGGTCGACGTGGGAGGCCAGTCTGTCTCCCTACCTGGACGATCTTCCTTTCACCCACGCCGGCAAAGGCGAACAGAGTGCGGTCAAAATGAAACTGGCCATGCGCGCGGCCGGTGCTGCGCACGTGCTGCTGGTAGAAGAGCCCGAGAATCATCTGTCCTTCTCCAGTATGACCCAACTGATCGACAAGATCGCAGCTCTGTCCACCGCCCAGCAAGTCATCATTGCAACGCATAGCAGCTTCGTGTTGAACAAGCTCGGCGTGGACAACGTGATCCTCTTCAGTGCACGCGGACACATAAAACTGGACCAACTGCCGACCGATACGCACGACTACTTCATGAAGCTGCCGGGTCATGACACCCTGCGGTTGATCCTGGCCAAGCAGGCGATCCTTGTCGAGGGCCCCTCGGACGAGTTGATCGTCCAGCGAGCCTTCAAGGATCACCACGGCGTGTCGCCGTTGGCCCGTGGCGTGGACGTGATCTCGGTCAACTCCCTGGCCTTCAAGCGATTTCTGCAGATCGCCCAACGCCTGGATATCCCAACCGCTGTCGTTACCGACAACGACGGCGACGTAGCCCTGCTGCAGGAACGCTACGCTGATTTCCTGAACTACATCTACTATGACTCCGATGAGGACGCACCCTCGCTGGAGCAACAATTGATCAAGGCAAATACGCTGGCGCAATTGAATCTGGTGTTGGATAAAACGTTCGCCGATGAGGCGGCGCTGTTGAAGTTCATGAAGGGCAACAAGACCGATACAGCGTTGGCCATCTTCAATAGTCCCCACTCGATCGTGTTTCCGGACTATGTCCAGCGTGCCATCGCCTAATCAGGTACTGCTCTCGGCGGCCGGTTCGGGCAAGACGACGATGTTGGTGCGCCAGTCCCTGGCGCGCCCGCAACGCCGGATCGCCATCCTGACCTACACGCTTGAGAACCTGGAAGAGATCAGGCGCGCGTTTGAACGGCAGGCTGGCGCCGTGCCGGCGCACGTGTCGCTCTACAGTTGGTACAGCTTTCTGCTGCGCGAGTGCATTCGGCCCTATCAGGCGGCGCTGTGTGCCCAGCCCCGCGTGGAGTCCATCCTCTTCGTTGAGGGCAGGACCAACAATCGTGCTCCCCGTAGTCAGGTGGCTCGTCACTATCTGGCCGGCGATCGAATATATTCCGATCGCGCCGCTGACTTTGCCGTGCGCTGCGATGAGCTTACCCAAGGCCGTGTCATCGAGCGTTTGGCGGCCATGTACGACGAGCTCTACATCGATGAGGTCCAGGACTTGGCCGGCTACGACCTGGACCTGGTCGAGCGCCTGCTCTCCAGCGGCATCGAGATCACGCTGGTGGGTGATACCCGCCAGGCGACCTACGCCACCAACCATTCTCCGCGTCACCAGCAATACCGTGGTGTGGCCATGATGGGGCTTTTCCAAGCCTGGCAGGCGCGGAACTTGTGTCAGATCCAGCATCGGGTGATCAGCCACCGCTGTGCGCAGTCGCTGTGTGATCTGGCCGATGCGCTGTATCCGCAGATGCCGCGCACCGAGTCAGGAAATAGCGAGCTGACCGGGCATGAGGGCATTTATGTGGTGGCACCCACTCTGGTGCAAGAATATGTACTGCAGTTCGCGCCCACCGTCCTGCGTTACGACCGGCGGGAAGCCTGCGATGGCTATCCTGCGGTCAACTTTGGACAAGCCAAGGGACGGACATACTCCCGCGTGCTGATCTATCCCAATGGCCCCCTGGCCCAGTTCCTGCGCACCGCTGACGCCTCCCGTATCACCTCACCGGCGAAGTACTACGTGGCGTTCACGCGGGCCCGGCAAAGCGTGGCCTTTGTCCTGGCAGGCGCCTGCGCCTGGCCAGGGCACCAAGTCTATGAGTCCCGAGACTAGTCGGGTGCTGCTCCCACGCTGCCGGCGCGCCCGGTGGGCTGCACAAGGCGTTGGTGTTCGGCCTGGCCTTTGGCCTGCTGGCGCTCTCTGGCGCACTGCTATGGCGAGCACGCGCTCCTCCGTGCCCAGCCGACCCCAGGCTGGCCGCCACCTGCACGCGATTGCGACGGATCAGCGTTTGGGTTGTGGGGCGTAGCAGCGCTCAGCACGACCTTGGGAACGGTGTTTGCCTTCGGTTGGATTGGTTGAGGGTTCGGAGGGCGGCAATGCCGCCCTCCGCTTTACCTCTTTTCGATAGGCCCACGGGTCGGTTGCGCCGGTGCCGGCCCGGGATCGTTGAATGTCAGGTGTAGTTCTGTTACGCCGAACTGAGTGGCGAGAATCTGGCCCACGACGGCCTGCACTGTGGCCAGGTCCACCGCCGATGAGGCCACTGTCACCGTGGCCTGAATGCCCAGCCCGGATGCGGCAGGCATCCACCGCAGATCGTCGACCGCCTTCACCCCGGGATCGGCGAACATCGCCGCACGCACAATTTCCAGGTCAGGCTTGGGCATGATGCTGCCTCATGCGAGCGCCGTGGTCGGGAGAACGGGCCGGTCGCGCTCTCGGTGTAACCACCGGTACAGCACGGGCAATACAAACAGGGTCAAGGCGGTCGAGGACAAGATGCCACCGATCACCACGGTCGCCAGGGGCCGCTGGACTTCCGAACCCGCACCGACATTGAGAGCCATCGGCAAGAAGCCCAAAGAAGCCACCAGCGCGGTCATCAGCACCGGACGCAGCCTGCCGAGCGCACCATCGCGCACGGCCTCATCCAGCGGATCGCCTTGTTCGCGCAGGCGTCGGATGAAGGCAATCATGACCAAGCCGTTCAACACCGCCACGCCCGATAGGGCGATGAAGCCCACGCCGGCGGAGATGGACAACGGAATTCCGCGCAGCGCCAGCGCGATGACGCCGCCGGTCAGCGCCAGCGGTACCCCGCTGAACACGATCGCAGCGTCCTTTGCCGACCCAAAGGCCATGAACAGCAGAGCAAATATGAGAGCCAAGGTGACCGGAACGACTACGGAAAGGCGCTGGCTGGCGGAGATCAATTGCTCGAACGTGCCTCCATAGGCCACCCAGTAGCCTTCCGGCATCTTCACTTCCTCGCCGATTTTGGTGCGCAAATCTCCCACGAAACTTCCCAGATCGCGTTCGCGCACATTGGCCGTGATGACCACGCGTCGCTTGCCGTTCTCGCGGTTCACCTGGTTCGGTCCACGCTCGACTTGGATGGTAGCGACCTCACGTAACGGCACGGTCCGAGGGCTACCGCCACGCCATGTCGCCTCACGGCTGGACTCATCGGGACTATTGTCCTCGGGCAACGGAATCGGCAGGTCTGCCAGCACCGCCGGATCTGAGCGCAATGTTTCGGGTAGCCGGACCACGAGAGCGAAGCGACGATCGCCTTCAATGAACTGGCCCGCTACCTGACCACCGATAGCGGTGGCCACCGTCTCCTGCACATCTCCTGGATTCAATCCATACCGTGCCAGCGCTACCGGGTCTGGGGTTACCGTGAGCAACGGCAGTCCGCTCACTTGCTCAGACTTCACGTCCTCAGCACCAGGCACTTCACGCATTGCCCGCTCGATGCGGCCAGCAAGTCGTGCGAGCTGATCCAGATCATCGCCATAGACCTTGATCGCCACGTCCGAGCGGACGCCGGAGATCAGTTCGTTCGTGCGCATCTGGATGGGCTGGGTGAACTCATAGTTGCTACCGGGGATTTTCTTGGCGGCTTGCTCCAGTTCTTCGATCAACTCTGCCTTGGGCTTGCGGGGATCTGGCCACTGATCCCGCGGCTTGAGCATGAGGAACGTGTCGGCCATCGAGGGGGGCATCGGATCGGTGGCTACCTCGGCGGTACCGATCTTGGAGAAAATGTTGGCCACCTCGGGAAACTGCGCCAATCGCTTCTCCAATGTTTCCTGCATCGCCACCGATTGCTCCAGACTCGTGCCTGGAATCCGCATCGGCTGCAGCGTGATGTCGCCCTCATCCAGGCTGGGCACGAACTCCGATCCCAGCCGCGTGGCCAGGATGCCGCACGCGACCACCAGTACCGTGGCGCCGCCCAGTACGGCCAATCGACGGCGTAGCGCCCAATCCAGCAGCGGCGTGTAGCGAGCTCGTGACCAGCGCATCAGTCGGTTATCGTGCTCGGCCACGCGTCCACGCAGGAAGGTTGCAATGGCCGCTGGCACGAACGTCAGCGACAGCATCATCGCGCCGGTCAGCGCCAGGACGACGGTAATGGCCATGGGGTGGAACATCTTCCCCTCGACGCCGGAGAGGGCAAAGATCGGCAGATAGACGGCCGCGATAATGCCCAGGCCGAACAGGCTCGGTCGAATGACTTCCGCCGTTGCCGAAGCCGTCAGGTCATATCGCTCTTGATCGTTGAGTTGCCTGCCCAGCGCATTCTGCGCCTCGCCGAAACGACGCAGGCAGTTCTCGATGATGATGACCGCACCATCCACGATAAGCCCGAAGTCCAACGCGCCCAGGCTCATCAGATTGCCCGATACGTTGCCTCGCACCATGCCGATGATGGTGAACAGCATGGCCAGCGGGATCACAGCTGCGGTGATCAACGACGCCCGGACATTGCCCAGTAACAGGAACAACACCACCACCACCAGAAGCGCGCCTTCGATCAGGTTCTTGGCAACGGTCCCTATGGTGCGATCTACCAACGCCGTGCGGTCATACACCGCCTTGGCGTGCACACCTTCGGGCAGACTGGCGTTGGCAGCCTCCAGCTTGGCCACAGCGGCCCGAGAAACGTCGCGACTGTTGGCGCCAAACAGCATAAAGGCCGTACCGACGACCACCTCATGCCCGTTCTGCGTGGCCGCGCCGGTGCGCAGCTCCTTGCCTTCGCCAACGGTGGCGACATCGCGCACGCGGATCGGGACGCCATCACGACGATCCAGCACGATGCTGCCGACCGCGTCCACATCCCGTAGCTGGCCCGGTACGCGCACCAGGAACTGCTGCCCGTTGCGCTCGATGTAGCCGGCTCCCACGTTCTGGTTGTTGCGCATCACCGCGCCAACAACGTCTTGGAGCGTGAATCCCAGGGCTACCAGTTGCGCTGGATCGGGAGTGATGTGGATCTGCCGTTCAAAGCCACCGATGGTGTTGACCTCGGTCACCCCAGGCGTGGTGCGCAGTTGCGGGCGGATCACCCAATCCTGCAGCGTCCGCAGGTCCGTGGCCGTGTACGGGGAGCCATCGGGCTTGCGGGCATCGGGCTCGGCTTCCACCGTGTACATGAAGATCTCACCTAGACCGGTAGAGATCGGCCCCATCTCAGGATCTAGCCCCTCAGGAAGCTGAGACGTGATTTGCTGCAGGCGCTCGGCGACCTGCTGGCGCGCGAAGTACAGGTCCGTCCCATCCTTGAAGACGACCGTCACCTGCGATAACCCATAGCGAGACAACGAGCGGCTGTAGTCCAACTGGGGCAAGCCGGCCATCGCCGTTTCAATGGGGAATGTCACCCGTTGCTCGGCTTCCAGCGGCGAGTAACCTGGCGCCTGGGTGTTGATCTGGACCTGGACGTTGGTGATGTCGGGCGTGGCGTCAATGGACAGCTGACGATAGCTCCACACGCCGAGCGCAATAAGCGCTGCGGTCAGTACCAGCATCAGCCAGCGATGGCGAATGGAAAAATGGATGAGGCGTTCGAGCATGGCGGGCCTCACTCTTCTTCTTCGACGGTGGACTTCTCGATGTCGGCCTTGACCAGGAAGCTCTGGGCCACCACCACCTGCTCACCGGCCTTCAGGCCTTCTAAGACTTCCACCCGTTCGGCGTCGCGTCGGCCTAGCTTCACCGGGCGCGTGTGATAGACCTCGCCCTGTTGCACGTACACCACGTCCCGATCTTCGGCGGTCTGCAGCGCGGTCACGGGGACTACCAGATCCGCTTCTGCGCGATCAACGGTAATGCGTGCTTTAACGGCGGAACCTGGCCGCCAGCGTCCATCGGCATTGCGCAAGCTCGCGCGTGCGATCGTGCTTTGGCTGGCCGTGGCGGTGCCGGGCAGCACGCGTTCCAAGGTCGTCTGCTCGGAAACGCTATCACTCAATCGGCTCACGGTCACCGGCACACCAGCTTCGATGTGCCCGGCGTCCCGTCCGAAGATATGCAGATCTACCCACAAGGTGGACAGATCTGCGATCTCGAACAAGGGCGCGCCTTCGGCGGCAGACGTGCCGACCGAGGCGGTCCGCGCCATCACCACGCCGCTTATGGGGGCGGTAACGGAATAGGTCGTCAGGCTCAAGTTGCTCTCCACCGTCGCGAGCACCTGTCCTGCCTTGACCTGGTCGCCCACGCCTACGCGAACGGCACGCACAGGACCGGGGAAACGTGCAGTCACCAGGGCGATGCGACCTTCGACCGGCGTAAGCAGCCCTTGGACTTCCTGCTCATCGGCGATCTGGCCAGGACCCACGCGGGCGGCGCGGATGCCGGCGGACTGTGCCGTTTGGGCCTCGATCGTGGTCTGTTGGGGCAGTTCTTCGTGCTCGCCTTGTTCTTCGGCCTCATGGCCTTCTTCGGCCTCGCCACGGGCATTGGGTGCCGGGCCACTACAAGCCGTCAGGGCCAATGTCAGGGCCAGCGCGATCCAGGGGAAACGGCTCATGGGGTCAACTCTCCGGAGGTGGCGGCAGCGGCAGAGGCAACCATGGCCTGGCCGGTGAGCCGTTGGATTTCGATGAGGGCACGTTGCGCATCGAGCGCGACGTCCAGTTGTTGCTGCAGAGCTGCGGTCCTTTCGGACTGCAGCTGCGCCCATTCCAGATAGCTGATGGCTCCAGCGCGATATGCACGCTCGGCCGCTTGCTCAGCCTTGGTCAGCTTGGGCAGCACATCGTCTTGAAGACGGGCCACTTCGTCACGGGCGACGGTGTAACGGCCGTGGGCTTCGACCAGGGTGGAATACAACGCCATTCCCTGCGCCTCACGTTCGATCGAAAGCACTTCCAACTCCGCCTCAGCGGCACGAATCTCTGGTTGCGCCCGGCTTCGAGCACCCAAAGGCAGCGAGATGCCCCCCACGAGCGCGGTGTCGCTTGTGTCCTGCATCCGACGCACGCCGACTTGCCAAGCCAGATCCGACGTGCCTGCTGTGCGAGCCAGATTCAAACGTGCTTCGGCAATGCGCCGCTCGTCGACAAACTGGGCCAGCTCGGGAGAACGCTGCAGTTCTGAGGAAAGGGTTTCCAGAGAACCGATCGCCGGTAGTGCGAGCGGGTTGCCAGCGACCGGCGCCGACACGGGTTCACGCTCCCCCCAGAGGGCGGCCAGATGCTGGCGTGCAGCGCTGGCTTGCTGGGAGGCCCTTGCTTGGGCCAGCTCGGCTCTTGCCAAGGCAGCCTGTGCAGTCAACAGCACCGACTCGGGTGAGGCGCCGGCCTGCACACGTTGACGAGCAGCGGCCACGGTACGCTGGCGCTGTTGGATATCGACTTGGGCAATCTTGGCGGCCTTGTCCGCTGCAACCAATGCCAGATAGCGCCGCGCCGTTTCAGCCAACAGATCCAGCCGACGAGCTTCCCGCTGAACAGCCAGCGCATCGATGCGGCTCTGCGCCAGGGCCCTGCGCGCATCCAGTTTCCCGCCTCGCTCCAGCACCGAGCTCAGACTCACGGTGAACTCGGCGCTGTCCAAGCCTCTCGCATCTCCGGTACCCAGGGCATTCTCCACCTCGGCACCCAATGTCCAAGGCGGGCGCTGATTGGCGCCCTCGTGCTCGGCCGCCAGTACCGCGGTACGTGCCTGCACCAGGCGCAGGTCTGGATGGGCTTGGGCAACGCGGTCGAATGCGTCGTCCAATGTCATGGGGTCGACCGCCCAGGCAGGTATCCCTGCACCCAGCAGCAACCAAGCGGCCAGCGCCGCACGTCGCACTTGCATAGCAACACTCCAGAAGTTCAGACCAAGGGTTAAGGACTGGCCTACGCCAGCGCTTGGCCCGCAATAGGCGGTCGGAACGGATCGACCAATGGCCCTGTGGGCACCGTCTCCACCGCGTGTGGCTCTACGGCCTGCTGCTGCGGAGCAGGAGGTGGCGCCCAAGTCATCGCCGGAGCGGCGACTGCGTGCGCGCAGCAATGCGCGAGTTGATGCAACTGATGGAGCGATTTGCCCAAGGCGCTCTCATCAGCGGCCGCGTGGGACGTCATCAGCACTGCGTGAGCGCCGGACCACGTATGGGCTGCCTCGTGCATTTCGCCCACCGCCGTAAGCACCGGGTGCCATATGGCACCCAGTGCCAGGCTCAGCGCCAGCAGCCAGCGGAACGCGGGCAGAGCTCGCACACGCATCTTCACGCGGTCGGCTTGCCCACTTGCGTGCTGGCCCGACGTGCGTCACGCAGGATCTCGATGGCTTCCTTGATCACGTACAAACCGACAAGGGTGCCAATCACATAGTCGGGATAGGGATTGGCCAGCCACCACACCAGTACGCCCGCAAGAATGACGCCGATGTTGGCCACCACGTCGGCTCGGGTAAACAGCCACGTTGCTCGCAGATGGACCTCCCCGGACTTCAGCGGCGAGAGCATGCGCAACACGATGACGTTGACTACAAGCGATAGCAGCGCGGTGCCGATCATCCATCCGCTGAGTGGTTCGGCGCCCTGTAGTACCCGTCGTCCGACCTCCACCAGCACGCCAATACCCAGCACCAGCAGAATGCTGCCACTGAGCCAAGCGGCATTGGCCTTGAAGCGGGCCGTGCGTCCGATGGCCACCAATCCAATGGCGTACGCGGTGGCATCAGACAGCATATCCAGCGCGTCAGCCAGCAGACCTGTGGAATGGGCAATCCAGCCGGCGATGCCACCAATGACGGCCATGGCCGCGTTGAGGACCAAGGCAATCCACAGTACACGTCGCTCCTGGGCGTTCTTGGCCTCGTGATGGCAGCCACAGTCACTCATCGGGTGTTCTCCATGTAATTACGCAGTTCTGAAGGAATCGGCATCGTGCGCAAGGCGTTTACCCGAGCGCCACCGGTATTGCCTTTAGGCATCCACACCCATGTCAGGGTCGCAGCGGCCATCAGGCGCAGCAGTTGTCCAGCCATTTCGCGCATGTCGTGGGCTTGCCACGCCCATCTTGCGAACGCCCAATGACTACGCACGTGCAAGCGCGTGCGGTGCTGCGAGAGCACGTGGGCCAATTCGTACCGTTTGTAGGCCGTCGTGAGATCGCCTTGTTGTAGCGCTTGATCGCCTTGCCAAAGATATTGCGCAAAGGCCGTATCCCGTTGATCTGGAGCCTCGTTAAACGGCCAGCACATCTGCGCCCAATAGCTGGCAGGCATCGTTTCCTCGCGCAACCCGACCTCGCCGGCGCGCAGCGTTTCAGGGCGATCAAGGAAGGTGCCGCACAGACGATCCCAGATCATGAAGAACTCGCCGAAGTTGACCTGGGCATCTTCATAGTCACGCTTGTGATGCCACCGATGTACTTCGGCCACGCCTAGCCAGCGACGTAGCGGGCCAACGCGGTAGTCCAAGTTGGCGTGTTGGAAAGCCAGTTGAACACTCATCAGTGTCAGCCACGCACTGATCACCAGCGGCGGCGCACCCAAGGCGACAGTCAACCCCAAGCCCGGGCCGGCCATCAGCAGTGCACTCAACGGGTGACGACGTTCTCCATTGAGCCAATACAAGCGCTCAGCGCTGTGGTGGATAGCGTGCAGTTTCCATGCCCATCGCACCCGATGACTGAAGCGGTGCATGGCATACAGGCCCAAGTCGATCACCAGCCCCGCCAGCAGCATCTGCCCGATCAGGGGCCACTGGGTCGGCCATAGGCTGCCGGCGGGCAGCAGGCCGCGAAAGGCATGCAATCCATAGGCGGTGCCGGCCAGCAGGCCAAAGTTGACGGCGCCATGCATCAAGTCGGCTTTGAGGTCGCCTTGGCTATGGCGCCAAGACGGCTCGTAGGGCTGCAGCCACTCCAGCAGCGCCACCATGGCAATGCCCGCGGTCGCCAGGATCGCCAAGGTTGGCCAAGCCGGCAGGCCATCGGCCAATACTGCGGCCGTGCCGGCCAGAACCGCGCCCATCAGGGCGGGATACGCGGCATACCGGATCAGGCGTGAGCGCAACATGGAGAGCTCCGGACACGGGTAGAGGCGCGCGGGCGGGAGGCTGGCGGCTGGACAGGGGGCAAGGTAAAGTCCGTAGCTACTACAGAGTCAAGTCGCCACATGAAGATCAGTCAGGCCGCCGAGGCCAGTGGGTGCCATCTGGAAACCATCCGCTATTACGAGCGGATCGGCCTGTTACCCCAACCTGGTCGCACCGGCAGCGGGTATCGCGTTTACGAGCCTGCCGATATCGAGCGTTTGCGCTTCATTACCCGCGGCCGGGATCTGGGTTTCAGTCTGGAAGAGATCCGCAGCCTGCTGCAGTTGTCCGGGGACGACCAGATGTCCTGCATGGACGTAGATCGGCTGGCACGCAGTCATTTGGCTGATATCCAGGCCCGGATGGAGGATCTGCGCAGGATGGCCCGGGAACTGGAGCGGGTGATCGCCAGTTGCCATGGCGGACAACGTGCCGAGTGCACGATCCTCTCTACGCTGCGACAACCGGCCGGTTGCGCGTCGGCGGAGTGCTGCCAGGCGTGAGCGATGTGGACCGCTACCTCGAAGCGGCCACGCGTCAGAACACGCAGCGCAGCTATGCCTCGGCGCTGCGCCACTTCGAGGTCGAATGGGGTGGCCATCTGCCGGCGACGCCCGATAGCGTGGCCCGCTATCTGGCCGAGCAGGCCCCCAAGGCAGCAATCAACACGCTGAAGCAACGACTGGCAGCACTGGCGCATTGGCACGCCGAGCACGGGTTCGTCGATCCCACGCGTACGCCGCTGGTACGCAAGGTCCTCAAGGGCATTCAGACGCTACACCCCCGAATCGAAAAGCAGGCCACGCCGTTGCAGCTGGCCCAGCTGACCCAAGTAGTCGGGTGGCTGGACCAAGCCACGCTGGCGGCCCAGGAGCGCGCCGACCACGCGTATGCCTTGCGTGCCATGCGCGACAAGGCGCTGGTGTTACTGGGCTTTTGGCGAGGATTCCGCGGCGATGAGTTGATCCGGCTGCAGATTGAGTACTTGGAACTGGTACCCGAGCAGGGAATGATCTGCTTCCTGCCGCGCAGCAAGGGCGACAGACAGTCGGCAGGCAATACGTACAAGGTGCCCGCTCTGTCGCGCTTGTGCGCGGTCAGTGCCACGCAGGCCTGGGTGCAGGCAGCCGCGCTAACTCAAGGCCCGCTGTTCCGGCGTGTCGATCAATGGGGCAACGTCGGCAGCCAAGGGTTGCATCCGAACAGCCTGATCCCCTTGCTGCGCGACCTGTTTCAGTCCGCAGGTCTGGAGGCCGTGGGAGGCTACAGCAGCCATTCCCTTCGCCGGGGCTTTGCGGGCTGGGCCAATGACAACGGCTGGGACGTGAAAGCCCTGATGGAGTACGTCGGATGGCGAGACGTGCACTCGGCCATGCGTTACATCCAGGGCCGCGATCCGTTCGCCCGCCAACGCGTTGAAGCCGGCCTCCAGGCCGCGCCGCCCCCCGCGCTCGCCTCGGCGGCGCTGCCAGCGCCGGCCGCGACCGTGAGCCTGACGCTGCGCCTGCTAGTGAGCCCGTTTACGCCCCGAGGCAGGGGCGCTGGCCGCGCTCGGGCACGCATTGAGGCGATGTGCCTATCCCCGTTTCAAGCCCATCGGCTTGATGCCGAGGGAAGCGAGTACCGACTCACGATGCCGGTGGTCGACGCCGCGGACATGGACGAGAGGATGGCCATGCTGCTGGATGAGATGCATCGCGTTGCCGATAACCACCACTGCTTTCTGGAAGCCTCCGTGCGCGCCGAGGACGGGCGTCACTGGGATTGACCTCAACCCCGACCAGGGCACTGCATGGCGACGCTGCACGAGACCGCGTATCCGCGCCTGAAACCTGATCCCACGGCCAAGGAACTGGACGAGATTTACACGCCCAGCGGCGGCGAAGTGCGCCTCGCACGTAGCATGGCGACCCAGCCAACCACTCAGTTGGCTGTGCTCATTCACCTGAAGATGTTCCAGCGGCTGGGCTACTTCGTGATCCTAGCCGATGTCCCAGAACGGATTCGGCAACATATTGCCCAGGCAGCCGGGCTGCGCCGGGCGCTATCCATCCGAGACTTGAATCGCTACGACGTCTCCGGCGCTAAACGCGCCCATATGGCGCGCCTGCGAAAGTTCCTGCGCGTTCGTCCGCTGGATGTCAGCGGGAGGGAATGGCTGGCAACGGTGGCCCAGGCCGCCGCTCAAACCAAGCATGTCATCGCCGACATCATCAACGTGCTGCTGGAGGAGCTGGTTCACCATCGCTTTGAGCTGCCGGGCTTCAGTACGCTGGAGAAGATTGCGGTTCAGGCCCGCGAGCAGGTGCATGAGCAGTATTACCGCAGCATCAATGAGGCCTTGACCGCGCCAGCCAAGAGCTTGATCAAGGAACTGTTGGCCGCACCGGCCAATGCCACATATACCGGCTGGAATGCGCTAAAGCGCGAGCCCAAACGGCCCACCAATAAGGAAGTGCGCTTTTATCTGCAACATATCCAACGCCTGCAACATCTGGCCCAGCAGTTGCCGGCCGTGGATATTCCGGTTCCGAAGCTGAAGCAGTTCCGCGCCATGGCGCGTGCGCTCGATGCCAGCGAACTGGCCGAACTCAAGCCGGCCAAGCGCTATGCCTTGGCGACGATCTTCATTCGGTCCCAGTACGCCAAGACATTGGACGATGCGGCCGACCTGTACATCCGGCTGATGCAGAACCTGGAGAACACGGCCCAGCAAAGACTGTTGGCCTACCAAGTAGAGCACGGCAAGCGTGCTGATACGCTTATCGCGCAGCTCAAGGAGATCCTGCAGGCTTATCAGATCGACGGAACGGACACACAGCGTGTGGATGCCATCGGACTGAGTCTGGTGGCGGACATTTCCACACTGCTGGCCGAATGCGATGAACATATGGCGTACGCAGGCCGCAACTACCTGCCATTCCTGATCCAGCCTTACAGCGTTGTCCGCCCGTTGCTGTTCAACTGCCTGGAGATCATGCAACTGCGCTCCACCAGCCAGGACGCGGGCATGGAACGCATGATCGCTGCTCTGCTGTCGCTCCGCGGTCAGCGGCGGGACATGATTGAGGCCAGCTCGATCGGTCTGGATGTTGAAAAGGATCTGGGCTGGTTGTCAGTCAACTGGCGCAGGCACGTCTTCGGCCGCAAAGCGGACTCGCTGGGGCCGGGCTGGGTGCATCGCAAGTACTTTGAGCTAGCTGTGCTGGCCCAGATCAAAGACGAACTCAAATCCGGTGATCTGTTCATTCCCCACGGGGAGCGCTACGACGATTACCGAGAGCAACTGGTGGATGAGGCCACATTCGCCCAGGAACTGGAGGCCTACGGTGAGGTATCTGGTCTGGCCACCGAGGCCAGCGAGTTCGTGCGCCATTTGCAGCAAGAGCTGAGCTCACTGGCCGACACGGTGGATGCACGTTTTCCGGAGAACGTCCACGCCGATGTGGTGGATGGGCGCCTGGTGCTCCGGAAGCTGCAACGGCCTGAGATCTCCAGCGCCATTGCCACGGTCGATGCTCTTATCACCGAGAGGCTGCCGGCGATGAGTATCGTAGACGTGCTGATCGATGCGGCTCAATGGCTCAAGCTGCACCGTCATTTCCGGCCGATTGCGGGCACCAATGCGCGCGTGGACGATCTCATGCGCCGGGTGATCACTACGCTGTTCTGCTACGGGTGCAACCTGGGCCCGACCCAGACTGCGCGCTCAATCAAGGGCTTCAGTCGGCGCCAGATTTCCTGGCTTAACCTCAAGTACGTCACTGAAGACACGTTGGACAAGGCGATCGTGCAGGTGATCAATACGTTCAACAAGTTCGATCTGCCTGGCTACTGGGGCTCGGGCAAGAGTGCGTCGGCCGATGGCACCAAGTGGAGCATGTACGAGCAGAACCTGCTCTCGGAGTACCACATCCGCTACGGTGGTTATGGCGGCATCGGCTACTACCACGTCTCTGACAAGTACGTGGCGCTGTTCAGTCACTTCATTCCGTGCGGTGTGCACGAAGCGATCTACATTCTGGACGGATTGCTGGCCAACACGTCTGATATCCAGCCTGAAATCGTGCATGGGGATACCCAGGCCCAGAGTTATCCGGTCTTTGGTTTGTCCTACCTGTTGGGCATTCAGTTGATGCCACGTATTCGCAACATCAAGGATCTGACCTTCTTCCGCGCGGAGGCGGGTCGCCCGTACAAGAACATCCAGGCGCTGTTCGGCGACAGCATCGACTGGGGCCTGATCGAAACGCATCTGCACGACATGCTGCGGGTCACGGTGTCGATCAAGTTGGGCAAGATCACCGCTTCGACGATCCTTCGCCGGCTGGGAACCTACAGCCGGAAGAACAAGTTGTACTTCGCCTTCCGGGAGCTTGGGAAGGTCATTCGCACGCTGTTCTTGCTGCGCTACATCGATGACGTGGACATGCGTCGGACTATCCAGGCGGCCACCAACAAAAGCGAAGAGTTCAATGGCTTCGTCAAATGGGTTTTCTTCGGCGGAGAAGGGATCATTGCCGAGAACGTGCTTCATGAGCAGCGAAAGGTCGTGAAGTACAACCAGCTCGTGGCCAATATGATCATCCTGCACAACGTAGACCAGATGACACGCACGTTGGCCAGCCTGCAGGAGGAGGGGATGGAGTTGAATCCCGAGGTTCTGGGCGGCTTGTCGCCGTATCGGACCAGCCACATCAATCGGTTCGGAGACTACACGCTCGACCTGGAACGTAAGGTCGCGCCTCTCCAATTCACCGAGATCGTTTTGGAGCCCCACTGGACGCAGATCGCCGAGCCGAGAGGGTAGCGGACTCTGTCTATTCAGTTTCGACGCGAAGTGCTAATAGGCCACTTCGTGGCCTCAGCGGCGTATGAAGAAGAAAAGCACGCAACATCAAAAACTTAAAGCGGATTCGGCTGTATTTCTCACGAATCCCTGCCGACCCTCGGCTTGGTTCCAGGGCCGCTTCGGCCAGCCGATCGCGCTGCCGGTGCCCGAGCCGGCCGTGGTCCAGTTCGTGGTCGACCATCTGGCCCGGCGCGGCAAAACCGGGCTGGCCTGGGAGCTGCCGCCGGCGCTGGATGCGCAGCTGATCGCCGCCGGCCTGAAACAGAAACCCGGGGCCTTCAAGCTCAGTACCGTCGTGCACCGCGTGGCCGTGCTCTCGGCCGCCCACCAGGCGCATAAGGCCGCCAACCCGTGCGAAGCGCCGGCGGTGCGCCAGCTGCTCAAGCGGGGGCGCCGGGCCTCGGTCAAACGCGGCGAGCGGCCGCACAAGAAGACCGCCATCACCAGAAACGAGCTCGAGGCGTTGCTGGCCACCTGCGACGACTCGCTGGAGGGGCTGCGCGATGCGGCGCTGTTGCTGTTCGGCTTCGCCAGCGGCGGGCGCCGGCGCAGCGAGATCGCCGCGGCCGACTGGCAGGATCTGCGCCGCGTTGGCGCCGCCGCCTTCGTCTACCGGCTGGAGCACAGCAAGACCCAGCAGGCCGGCCCCAGTGCCAACGCCACGCCGGATAAGCCCGTGCTGGGCCGCGCCGGCGCCGCGCTGGAGGCGTGGCTGCGCGCGGCGAACATTTCCGAAGGTCCCCTCTTCCGCCGCCTGTGGGGCGACCGGGTGGGCCCGGCGCTCTCGCCCAAGGCGGTGGCCGCGATCGTGCAACGGCGGGCGGTGCTGGCCGGGTTAAATGGGGACTTTGCCGGCCACAGCCTGCGCTCGGGCTTCATCACCGAAGGTGGCCGCCAGGGCGTCGCCCTGCCCGCCCTGATGGCGCTGACCGAGCACCGCTCGGTGGCCCAGGCGATCGGGTATTTTCAGGCAGGAAGCGTTGCGGAGAATCCTGCGGGTCGCCTCCTTGAGTGACGAACAAGGTTGATGCCAGCGTCATGGGCTGCTTCCACGCCCTCGTTGGGATTGTCGAAGATCTGGTTGCGCGACTGAAGAAACCTGGACAGTGCACTTACGCGAGCATTGAATGGCATCCGAATCGACCACGCGCTTCACCATCGACACCGCCGACCTCTCAAAGCCCATTGCGGAATGGAAGCCGTTACTCGCGGATCGTGGCCGCCGGCGGCACTTGAGCTACAGCTTGGACTTCGATACGCGCGCCCACCTGTTGGCGGAGCCGGGCGAGGAATGGACAGAAGAAGTGCGGCGCCTTCACTTGGAGAATCGAGAGCGCGTTAAGGCGGGACTTGGGCGTGAGTTCGGAGCACTCAACCTCGACAAGAAAATCGAGAATTTTGCTGCGATCGGGTTCAAGCCCTTCTCCGTCCTGGCCCATCACAATGACTTCTTCGACCAGATCCGGTGCTCGTTCGTTGTCGGTGCCTACTATCCCGCGCTCGTAGGCGCCTGCACGCTTGGCGAGCGAATCCTGAACCACCTCGTCCTGGATCTTCGCGACGACTACAAGAATACGCAGGAGTACAAACAGGTCTACCGCAAGAGCTCCTTCGACAACTGGCAACTTCCGATCGAAACGCTGGAGGCTTGGGGTGTGCTTTTGCCGGGAGCAGCAGCCGAGTTTCGAGCACTACAGCCTCTCCGACACCGATCCGTGCATTTCAATCCGGGAACCTATGCCTCGCTGCGGGAGGATGCGCTCGCAGCTGTTGTCCACCTGCGTGAAATCATCGATCAGCAATTCACGACCCACGGCAGGCGACCCTGGTTCATCGAGGGGACGCGCGGCCACTTGTTCATCAAGCAGGACTGGGAGACGCATCCTTTCATCAAGACCTACTTCCTGCCGACTTGTCCGTTTGTCGGGCCGAACTTCACCATCTCGTTCGAACATGGCGTGCGATTCAATGACCACGCCGACTATGGAGATGGCGACTGGAGCGATGATGAGTTTGCGGAGGCTTTCAATAACAAGATGAAATCTGCACCAACCGAACCCGAGGCAACTTCGTGATGGCGCACGATCCAGAACAAGTCCCACCTGCTCCGGTCTCGCCAAGGGATGCCAGCGACCGTACGCTCGGGCTCATCAACATCTGGCAGGTGCTGAGGAAGTTGTGCTGGGAGGTGGAGTTGCTCAGGGCGATCCCAGAGCAGATCCCTTTGGGCGCGCGGCCCCGCGACATCCTCCATGTCCAGGACGCGAGGCTTTACGCAGCCATCAATGCTGCGTCTACCAACATTGCGCTGGTCGACTGGCTCTATCATTCGATCCGGGACGATCGCGATCTAATCGAACGTGCAAAGGTCGTCTTGGCGGGCATCCAGACAGACTCCGACACGAACTTCATGCGCTCGCTCCGTGAGATCAGCACGATCGTCAATGCCTGTCATCAGATCTGCAACGCCAACAAACACTTCCATCTGCGTAGGCCGCAACAGGACTTCAAGATCATGGTCGGGGAGATTGTGCTGGAGCAGGCCGACGGGAGCGCTCAGTTGGCCACCGTCGCCCATGTCGTACAGAACGGAGTTGGCCAGGATGGCAGGGGCTCGGTTGACTCGATGCTGGCCGACTCGGCACGTTGGTGGGAAGACGTCCTCAGCAGGATCGGAATCCCCGGCCGCGATCTGCATTTCTCCGCTTTCCACGTTTAGGCCAGTGATGCCCTTGGGTACCACCCTGCCTTGTCTCTCAAATCGCAGCCACGGAGTATTTGCGGACGCACGTCATGACTGATCCGACTGCTGTTATCTGCTACTTGTGCGGGCTGCCGATAAAGGACGGATCGTTCAGCGATGACCATGCGGTCCCGGTTGCGCTGATGGCGCGGACACAGCCAAAGGCAAAGGGTTTCGATTACGGTGGCAAGCTGCCAACGCATGCTGAGTGCAACAACCGCTTCGGTCCCGAGACTTACGTGGCCAAGGCAATCGATCTTCTGGAGTTCCTGGCCGGTACCGAGGGCCATCACGACTACCAACATCGCACACATCCCCACATCACGATCAAGGCACTGGATTCCTCGAAACTTCCCAAATTTGCACGAAGGGACATGGCATTCTTCAAGTTCCTGGATGTCCGCGACAAGGACTATGCCGAGTTCTCTGATCCGGAGTTCTTCGTTGGAAAGCCGAAGACAAATCCAACAAGGGATGCGTTGTATGTCGCGATGTCAGTGCTGGCAAAAAGTGCGGCCGCATTGTTGATAAAACGCGACCTGCACGCGGTACCCTCGGCGTGGCGGATTTATGCTGTGCCCTACTCGGGCGCCACGGACGCCATCAGCTTCGACGAACCTCTTGGACTAACGAAATCCTTTGATACAGGCATTCACGTCTGGCGAAAGCAACTGGGTGATACGGAGTGGTTCGTCGCCTTCCGCGCAAAATCCATCCTGCTTTACCTAGTGTTCGTACTCGCCGACAAGGATATGGGGCCAATGATCAGGCAAATCTTTAACGACTCTCAAGTGCATGAGTTCACCGGATCTTGCCTTAACGATCTTCTGACTACTGGCTGGCGGCAGCTATAGAAGGCCTACGGTTGATGCGATCAGAGCGCCCACTGACGGCTTCGTTGCTTCTGACTACCCTCCGACCTCTGCGCCCCAGCCGCTGGGCTGGTTAGGGTGGATGCAAGAGTTCTTGACCGTGTGCTCATAGCTGTGTCATATGCGGGATGGGTCGACGGACGCTTAGATGGAGAGCCATGGATAGCATCTCGGGAAAGGCAGTGGTTCTGGGTGCACTTCGTGCAATTGGCAGACTCCATAAAGAGAGTCGTGAAGGGAAGCGGTTGACGTTTGAGCGCCACGTGGCACCCGTCTACCGCATGATCGAAGCCGCTCACAAAGATTACGTCGACGGCTTCCTTGCGACTAAGAAGGCGATCAAGTCGTCGACCGCGCCAAGCGAGGTGATCGATTTCCTCCACGATGTTCGCCGAGGCGCGCTCATGGTGCGTGGGCAGGCACTGGTGAAGATTGAGCAGATGCTCGATGAAGATACGCACGGCGGAAGAGGGCTGCCAGCAGGCTGGAAGTCCACAAAAGACTTCTACGAGGTAGCGCACGAATACTTCTACGGAGCGACTGCGCCGGCAGCGGTTTCCTGGTACTCGGATTACGTGCGGTTTGTTGAAACAAGTGCCAAATACCTGCCGGGAGACTGCTGGGAGCAAGAGGTCTTCGGCAATGATCCTCGTAGCGACCTTACATTTGCCATAGAGCGCGTACTGGACCGGATCGAAATCAAATTTCGTGCAGTGACGCAGCAGTACCTCGTTACGCAGCGAAATCTAGTGTCCTAGATTTCTCATGGCTTAGCGCAATGCAACTGCCGGCAAGCTCTCTTCCGCGGTCTTAACTGATGTCGAGGCCTAATGCCCCCCTGCCCTCTAGTATCTGAGGACTCATTGGTTTCCGTCACGGGCACTGGCTAGCTAGGTCTTTTCCATGGCCATGGGCGCCAGTATGACGCGGCAGGCGGTACCGACACACTTCTTTGGTATCAGGCGCACGAGCTCACCCATCGGAGCTCCGTTGATCGTCGCTAGCGAGTCGTCGGCTTGCGTGTAGTTGCCGCCTTCTCGAGGCTCTTCAGTACGTCCTTTTTTTGACGAAGCGAGAGCCCATTCCATTGCAGCAGAAGCTGCGCCAACAACTCGTCTTCGGTGTAGAGAAATGCTGCAGGTATGCCCAGTGCCTCAGCCAGTTGCTTGGCGGTCTTGAGCTGGGGCTCATGCTTGCCCCGTTCGTACTGGTTGATGCGCGGAGAGGCCACGGCGGGGTCCATGCCGGAAAGGATGCCGAGCTGTTTTTGCGACAGCCCGGCACGCTCGCGCGCAAACGCGAGCCGTTGTGCGAAAACCGGGTGTTCTGCTGTCCGCCTGGCCACTTTTGCCCCCTCAAGGAAGCAATAAGGATGGCGGAAGTGACGGGCGCTTGGATACTAAGATATTCTTAGAGGGTAGGCAACGGCCCTCCCGGGTCGGCAGCCCCGAGATCGATCGGCCTGGGTGCCTTTGTCGGATCATGAACAGCACAGAGCCGCTCCCGGCTGACGCACGCCGCCCCGATGCGCCGATCATCAGCGATGTCCGGCACTTGGGCGCCCGTGGCGCTCTCTATTTGCTCTCGCTCGTGCATGCGCACAATACGCGCGTTCGGCTAGCGCCCACGCCTCAGGCAACCCACGCCCTGCTTTCCGTGCTGGTGATGCTGGGCCTGATCCGCATCGACCCACAGTCGCAGCCCGACAGCAATATCGTGGCTGGCGAGAAGGTCGCATGGACCTACACGTGGACCCAGACCCCCTTCACGGAATTGGAGGGTTGCCTTAAGCACTACCTGACGACCGATGGTCGTCAATCGGCATACGCGAGGAGTTGGTTAGAGATATGGCAGGAGCTGATGCCCCAGGAAGTAACGGCCTACCTCCAGCATCAGTTGCGTATCCACCAATTCAGTGACGTTTTTCTCTCTGAGTTGGCTCCGATCCTGACGCGTGACGAAAGCCAGTACAGTTTGGGTCACTGGCGCTATGCCTGTTGGGCGGCCGTGCGCAGCATGGCCTCGGTGTCGTTGCAGTATCCAGGCAATGCGGAGATATTGAAGTTCACTCTTAGCAGTGAGCTGCCGCGCCGGCTCAGGTACGCTCAGGCCGCGATGGAGGGCAAGTTATGCTTCTCACCCTCGCATTCGCTCCCCGACAGTGCGCTTACCCGAGTGTTTTCCACGATGGCTACTGATCTTGGCGACACCTTTTGGATGTCGTCACCGGCACTGGAGTTGATCTGAGGCAGAGCCTTGCAAAAGAGGGTGTCACGATTGCCCCGCCATACTTGATAGGGGGCAGCTCTTGTATTTGCCTGGTCTATGCTGACTCCTAGGTCTAGCCCGACCTCAAGAATCTTTCTTCCCAAGAGTTAGCGGGGAAGTCCTTTAGGCCATAATCCAGGCCTGCGGGAAGTGCTGGCATGGCGAAAGGAGACGGTCCATGGTGGCCCATCGACAAGAGATTGTGCCCTGGCAAACGATTCGTGATCGATTCCAGGATGGCCTGATTGTGGGCAATGGCGGCAGCATGGCTGTGGATGCGCGCTTTGGCTACCGCTCGCTCTACGCTGCCGCCAGCGATTACGGGCGTCTGTCCCCAGAAGTGCAGGAGGTTTTCGCGCGATTCCAGACGCAGGATTTCGAACTGGTATTGCGTCGCCTATGGCAGGCTCAACTCGTCAATGTGGCGTTGGGCATCGCTCATGGACCTGTCGAGCAGGCTTACCTGCAAGTACGCAGTGCGCTGATCGAAACCATCCAGGCTATTCATGTCACCTATGAGGAAGCTTCGCCCTCTCTGATACCGATTGCCGAGTTCTTGAGGCAATTTCGCATCGTGGTGTCGCTGAATTACGACTTGATCATCTACTGGGCAGCCATGCGCGGCAACCAGGTGTTTGGCAACTGGTTCAAGGACGGCTTTGGTCCTATTCGATTCTCCGAAAACTGGCGCCGACTCCAAGAGCCTTATGGAGCGCCGGGGGCCACCTTGTACTTCTATGCCCATGGGAATCTGGCGTTAGCACGCACAGGCACGGGGCACGAAATCAAGATCCTCGCGCAGGAGCAATCCGACTTGCTGGCCACGGTGCTACGGCGATGGACCGAAGGTCAGGCGGTTCCATTGTTCGTGTGCGAAGGCACGAGTGCGCAGAAGCGGGAGGCGATCAGCACCTCCGGCTATCTGCAGGAAGTGGCGGACGGGCCACTCTGCGAGCTTGGCGATTCTTTGGTGATCTATGGCTGGGCCATGGGTGAGCAAGAAGATCACTTGTTGAGCACTTTGCGACGGAGTCCCCCCGACCGGATCGCGGTATCTGTGCACGGCAATGATCATGCGTACATTGACCATGTCCAGCGGCGCCTGCGCTCCTTTGCACTTAGTGAGTTGAGTTTCTTCGTCGCAGACAGCCCAGGGTGTTGGAATCAACCTGGCCCTGACCATGAAGCAGAGGGGTAAGTCGTGAATGAGAATCCGGAGTCCGATCCCGCCATCGCGAAGGACAATGCACAGTCGAATTTCGACCGCCTAGTTGCCGGCATTCCGAAGGAAATTCAGCAACGAGAAGAACGAGTGGCCGAACATCTTGCGCGGCTGCCGGGCAGCTCGCTCAAACGGCTGCGTGCCCTTCACAAGGAAATGGAGATCTTCTCGGCCGCGTTGGCGCCATACGTCGCGTGCAAAGCCGGGTGTACCTCCTGCTGCCACTATGAGGTACACCTGTATCCCATTGAGGCCGAGCTGATCGAGAAGCGTACGACGCATCGACGATTGCCGACCCAGGAGGCGCCCGCCAGGTTTCATGGCACGCCCTGCCCCTTCCTGCATGAGGGACACTGCGGCATCTATGACGCGCGCCCGATGAGTTGTCGCCAGCATGTGGCCCTGACACAGTCCGCCTACTGGTGTGACCCGGCCCGGTCAGACACCGTCCGGTTGCCGATGGCCCAGCTGTCCCGCGTGCAGGAGGCGTTGCTGCAAATTGTCCACGCGGATGGGCGGACCGATCCGGTGGACATCCGCCAGGTGTTCGGCGCCAGCCCGCGCACTCCCCTGCGCTGAGCGGTGTAAGCGATTACATCGACGGCCCCCCCTCTCCTCCCCCTTCTAAGCCCCAAAAATACCCTTGAAAGTGTGATGACCACCCCAAGCTTGGCACGAAGGGGGCAGCGGTAGGCGTCGCATCCAGTGAGACGACGTCCTCCCAGACTGCCATCAGCAAGTCATTGGCCAGGGGGACAGGTGAGTCCATCATCGAGCGAAGACGCAGCACAGCCAGCCCTCGTGCCGACGCACGATCCGGCGCGTTTCCAGATCTTGGCCTTGTCCGGTGGCGGCTACCGCGGACTGTTCACCGCCAAGATCCTGGCGGACTTGGAACAGCATCTGGGCGCGCCTATTGCCAGTCGTTTCGACTTGCTCGCCGGTACGTCCATTGGTGGCATCCTGGCGATGGCCCTGTCGCTGGAAGTGCCCGCCGAACGTATGGTGCGGCTGTTCGAGCAGCATGGCGAAGACATTTTTCGCTCGCGCTGGTCACTGTGGGGAATCCTACGTGCGCCCTATACGCAATCGGCCTTGCGCGATTTGCTTGCTGACGACGCGTTGTTTGGCCAGCGCACGCTCCAGGCGTGCAAGCATCCGGTGCTGGTGCCGGCGATCAACTACAGCACCGGCAATCCAGTGCTGTTCAAGACCCCGCATCACCCGGATCTGGTCCGTGACTGGCGCTATCGTCTGGTCGATGTGGCCTTGGCCACCAGTGCAGCGCCGGGCTACTTCCCCCGCCACTCCTTCGACCACTGCCAGTACATCGACGGCGGCTTGTTTGCCAATGCGCCCGGCATCTTGGCGGTGCACGAAGCCCAGCACTTCTTGGGCTGCAAGCGAGATCAACTGCATGTCGTAGCGGTCGGCACGATGTCCTCCCGATTCACGGTGAATCCGCATCGAAATCGCGGCGGGGGCACGCTGGACTGGGGGGGATGGAACCCTGCGGCTACTCCCAAGCGATTGTTTGGAATTGCCATCTCTGCACAAGAATCACTCGTGCACCACCTCCTGCGACATCGCCTGCCGGAAGGGCAGTACCACCATATCGACGAGGATCTGACCGACGAGCGTGCGCGTGCGGTTGCCTTGGACAAGGTCGATGTGAACGCGCAAGAAGTTCTGCTGGGCTCAGCGACCCAGCAAGCGAAGGGATGGCTCGGAAAACCGGCGTTCCGTGAACTGCTGCAGCACCAACCTCGCCCGCCTCATTTCTATCACGGGACCGATTTCCACCCTTCTGGAGCTAGTGCCCATGCTGAGCCTGCATAAGCTGTTCCTTAACGACGGAAGCCCGGAAAGCTTCGATAGGCGTATTGCGCCTACCGACGCTCAGCGCAAAGCGCTCATCCTGGCCAAGAACACCATCCGCGATCATCTGTTGAAAGATATACAAGCTGCCACCACGACCATTCTGGGCATGGAACGCGCCGTCAAACCCAAGTTCCGTAGCCAGGGTTCCTGGGTCTATGGCACCTGCATTCAGGGCGCACATCAACCCCCACAGCAAATGGATTGGGACTTCGGCGTTTATCTGCCGGTGACGGTGTGGTCCGAGAATGCACCACCACGAGCGATGGCCAAGCTGTACTTTGACTTGGTTGAGACCTCGTTGAAGCGGCTGTGTGGTGAGCACGGATGGCATTTGGACCCCAAGACTGAGCGATGTGTGCGGGTACATATCGCGAGCTGGGCACACATCGACATCCCGCTGTACGCCGCGCCCGAGGAGAATTTCGTAGAGGTGATGGAGAAAGCCCTGGCCTCGGCGACCAATCAGGTCCACTACTTGCGAGAGGCCGCCGCGCTGGATGAGAGCGTGGACTTCGGCGAAATGCCCGAACAATTCTGGGAGCTGATGGAAGACATCCATGTAGCCCGCCGGGATGGCACGTGGACACCCTCCGATCCCGAGGATGTGGCCAAGTGGTTCGAAGATCGCATTCTGGAGCACGGAGAAGGTGGCCTCCAGCTCCGACGCCTGTGCCGCTACTTCAAGGCCTGGCGCGACTATCACTGGCGCGATGGTGGCGGCCCGAGTTCGGTCCTTATCATGATCATTGTGGCCCGCAATTTTTCGTATGCGCCACGCCGCGAGGATCTGGCACTGGAGAGCGCCGCTGCTCACCTGGCACGAGAGCTGGCAGGGGATGTGGTCGAACTGGGTATCGGGAAGGAGAACTTCAATCGCATGGACGCAGCGGATCGCAGGCTTGCCAGTGAACGGGCCACCACACTTCATCATGAACTCGACAAGAGTCGTCACTATGGCCCAGGCCTGCGCCAGGCTGCGGTGGACAACGTGCGCGCCCAATTCGGCACTCGTATTGCCAATGACCCCGCGTTGGTGCTGAACGACGATAGTGGTGTTGTACGTAGTACCGAAGCCAAGAAGGTAGCCGCCCCCTTCGTGGGAGCGTCGCACTCAGGCTGATGCATGGGCTCCGAGCATGATCTAACAAGGATGGGGGCCGCGCTTCGCCTGTTGAGGGACCGCGGTTTCACCGACCTGCCCAGGAAGGGGGCGACTCGCCGCTTCGAAGGTCCCCTTCCCTATGCCCGCGGGAGTGTGAGAATCCGACTGGAGATTGACGACTGGGACTTTGTTGAGTATCCGCGCATCGTGCTGTTGGAGGCGCCGGAGGATACGCCGGCATTGTTGCCGCACATCAACGCGATCGGCGGATTCTGCTATCTGGGTTCTACCCCGAAATCACGGACGGTTGTGAAAGAGCTTGGAACTTCCGATCGCGCCTGGCGACCCGTCGCCGCATCCTTGGGTTGTGGAACCGCTCGACGTATTCGAACACATCAGTCCTTGCCG
>Ga0209792_1000198_pt1 | contig 64409 bp, 62 predicted proteins | sample EBPBio142005_DNA_FD_185860 | JGI IMG/M metagenome (GOLD analysis project Ga0209792, IMG submission 185860) | Wastewater treatment Type I Accumulibacter community from EBPR Bioreactor in Madison, WI, USA - Reactor 1_6/14/2005_ DNA (SPAdes)... | ecosystem: Engineered > Bioreactor > EBPR >...
GGCGCCCCAACCGCGAGCCTCATCGGCGCCGTCCTGGCCGAGCAACACGACGAATGGGCCGAACAACGCCGCTAAATCGGACTCGAGGCCCTCAAACAAGCCCGCGCAGCCCTCGCCGACCGCGAGAGAGTCCTCCTGACCGAGGAGGTGAACCCCGACCTGATCGCCCGCGCCATCAGCGCCTGAACATCACCATCGAACGATCACCTCGTACACCACCGCTCCGGGCTTGACCCACGCAGAAGATCGCATCGCACGCAGCAATAACCGCGCGCCAAGCAAACATCCGCGTCACGCAGAAGGTGGGTTTCAGGCAGAGGCAGAAGCAGAGGCAGAAGCAGAGGCAGAAGCAGAGGCAGGGGCAGGGCGGTGGGGGGTGGATCCATCGAAGGGTTGACCCGAGGGTCGAGCGTGCGGTGGGCCCGCGGCATACCGTCGAAGACATGAATCTTCTCCTCACTCGCCTGGCCGCCCTCTGGACCGCCCTGGGCCTGATCGGTGGCCTGGGTTACCGCGAGCTCACCCGCTCGCAGGGTTTCGAGGGCTCCACCCAACTGGCCGTGGTCCACACCCACGCGCTCGTCCTGGGCACCCTGATGATGCTCGTCCTGCTCGTCCTCAACCAGCTGTTCGGCCTGGCCGCCGACCGGCGTTTCCGCTGGGGTGTGTGGACCTGGACCGTGGGCGCCGCGATCACCATCGGCATGCAGTCCGTCAAAGGCAGCCTGCAGGTCCTGGACAGTGGCGCCGCGACGAGCAAGGCGCTCGCCGGCATCTCCGGCCTGGGTCACATGACGCTGACCGCCGCCTTCGTTCTGCTCTTCCTCGCCCTGCTCACCCGCGTCGCGGCGACACCCGAGACCGCGCGGGCATGAGCACTGGTCCCCGGGGCGAGGCTGCGACCGACACAGACAGCACGACCGCGCCCGACACCTCGCAGCCAACGGCGCGCACCAAGTGGTTCTCACTCGGCGTCCTCGCCCTCGGCCTGTCGATGATCGTGCTCGACGGCACGATCGTCGGCGTCGCCCTCCCCCGGATCATCTCCGACCTGCACCTCGACCTGGCCGACGCCCAATGGGTCAACGCGATCTACGCGATGATCTTCGCCGCGCTGCTCCTCACCGTCGGGCGGATCGGCGATCGTTGGGGACGCCGCCGGACCTTCGTCGCCGGGGTCGTTCTCTTCGTCACCTCGAGCATCCTCGCCGCTCGTGCCGACTCCGCCACCGCCCTCATCGCCTCGCGCGCCCTCCAAGGAGTCGGAGGCGCGCTCGTCCTTCCGTCCACCCTGTCGACGGTCAACGCGACCTTCCGCGGCAAGGACCGCGCCACCGCCTTCGGCATCTGGGGTGCGGTCATGGCCGGGATGGCCGCCATCGGTCCCCTGCTCGGCGGCTGGCTCACCTCGAGTTTCGACTGGCGCTGGATCTTCTACGTCAACGTCCCCATCGGGGCGCTGGTCCTGCTCGGCACCATCCTCTGGGTGCCCGAGACGCGCGGAGCACCGGGCCGCCGGGGTGTCGACGTCGACGGCCTCCTCACCAGCGGAATCGGCCTGTCGCTCATCGTCTTCGGACTCATCGAGGGCTCGACCTTCGGGTGGTTCCGGCCGGTCGCCGACCTCCACGTCGGCAACTGGACGTGGCCGACGTCAGCTCCCCTCTCACCGGCTCTCGTCGCCCTCCTCGTCGGGGCCATCTTCGTCGGGCTCTTCGTCGTCTGGGAGCGTCACCGGGCACGCAATCGCCGCGACGCCATCCTCGATCTCAGCCTCTTCTCCGTGCGCACCTTCACGTGGGGCAACCTCACGGCCGCCGCCGTCGCCGCGGGCGAGTTCGCGCTGGTCTTCGTGCTGCCGCTCTTCCTCGTCAACGTTCTCGGCCTGGGCATCATGGCCGCCGGCTGGGTCCTGGCCGCGATGGCGATCGGCGCCTTCGTCAGTGGCGCGCAGGCGCGTCATCTCGCGGCTCGACTGTCCCCGACCAAGGTCGTCCTCCTCGGCCTGGCCCTCGAGGTCGCCGGCGTCGCCGCACTCGCGCTGCTCCTTTCCTCGACGATGCCTGCCTGGGCGGTCGCCGTGCCGCTCGTCGTCTACGGCGTCGGGCTCGGCCTGGCCTCGGCCCAGCTGACCTCCACCGTCCTGGCCGACGTTCCGCCCGCGCAGTCGGGGTCCGGTTCGGCGACCCAGAGCACGGCCCGACAGGTCGGGTCGGCGCTCGGCACCGCCCTCGTCGGCTCGACCCTCGCGGCCTCCCTCGGGCACACCGTCGCCACCCGCCTGGCCGACATCGCCGGCTTTCCCGCCGCCCTCGCGGCCAAACTCACCGATGCGACCGCGGCCTCCGCCGGCGGCCTCATCGAGACGGTCCGGGCCCAGGGGACGACCGGACAGTACGGCGCCCTCGGCCCGCAGATCGCGGACGCGCTGGCCGAGGGCTTCGCCGACGCGACTCGGATCGGCCTGGGCGTCGCCCTCGCCATGCTGCTTCTCGGGTTGGCCGGAGCGGTCGTCGTTGATCGAGTCCGCCTATCGTGACCGTCATGGCCCACGACGGCGGCGAGCGCGGCGCAGGATCGCTGCTCTCCCGGATGCAGCACGGGCTCTTCGTCCTCCTCACGGGGATCGGCCTCGCCCGGGCCCTCACGACGGGCGCAGCTCTCGCGCCCGTCCTCCTCGGCGTCACCCTCCTCCTCGGTTGGTATGCCGCGGGGCTGGCTCTCGCTCGACGCACCGACACGAATCTGGCGATCTGGTGGCTGCTCGGGCTCACGGCCGTCTGGCTGGGGCTGGTGCTCGTGTCGAGCGAGTTCGTCTGGGTCGCGGTGTCGCTGTGGCTGCTCGCCGGCCACTTCCTGCGCGTGCCGTGGGCGATCGCGTACACGATCGCCGTGCTCGTCATTGTCATCGCCTCCCAGCAGCACGGTCGACCCTGGACGTCGGCGATGATCATGGGGCCGGCCGTCGGCGCACTCTTCTCACTCGCCCTCTCACTGGGCCAGCACCGCCTCGTGCGCGATGGCATCGAACGACAGCGTCTCGTCGACGCGCTCATGGCGGCCCAAGCCGAATCGGAGACTCTGCATGCCGAACTGGCTTCTGCCCAGCGTGAATCCGGCGCTCTGGCCGAGCGCACACGGCTCAGCCGCGACATCCACGACGGGCTCGCCCAATCCTTCTCGTCGATCCTGTTGACGGCGCGCGGCGCCCGCGAGGCGACGCCCGAGACCCTCGCCAGGGCCCTGCGGCAGGTCGAGACCTCGGCCCAGGAGGGATTGGACGAGTCCCGCAGGGTCGTGTCGGCCCTGGCACCGCGTGACCTGACCGACACCGGGCTCACGGCGGCACTGCACCGCACCCTCGACAGCCTGTCGCAGAGCACCGGCATCGACGCCACCCTCCACGTCGACGGCGACGTCACCTCACTGCCCACCACCGTCGAGGTGGCTCTGCTCCGCGTCGCCCAGGGCGCCCTGGCCAATGTCCGGCAGCACGCCCGGGCCGGCCGGGTCGTGGTGACCCTCACGGGCGCCGATGACTCGGCACGCCTCGACATCGTGGACGACGGCCGCGGCTTCGACCCCTCGCACGCGCCGGACGCCACCCCTGACCTCACGCTCGGCGGCTACGGGCTGCGTGCCTCCCGCGAGCGCCTGCGCGACCTGGGTGGGGGTCTCGACGTCGAGAGCCGACCCGGCGACGGGACCGCTCTCACGGCATACCTGCCCTTGGGGGGTGTGCGGTCGTGACCGTTCGTGTCCTCGTCGTCGACGACCACCCGATCGTGCGCGGCGGGCTCGTCGCGCTTCTTCAGGGTCAGCCCGATGTCGAGGTCGTCGGCGAAGCGAGCAACGCCGCGGAGGCGATCAGCAGGGCCGACGACACCATGCCCGATGTCGTCCTCACCGACCTGAGACTGGGCCCGGGCGGCGACGGCGTCGACATCACGAAAGCCCTGCGGCACACCGCATCCGGCCCGGCTGTCGTCATCCTCACCACCTATGACCACGACGTCGACATCGTGCGCGCGGTCGAGGCCGGCGCGGCGGGTTACCTGCTCAAGGACGCCGACCCGCAGGCCATCATCGCGGCGATCCGCACGGCAGCCGCCGGTGGCATCGTCCTCGACGAGTCGCAGGAGCGACGGGTCGTGGAGTCGATGAGGGTGCGCCGCGTCGACCTGTCCGGGCGCGAGCGCGAGGTGCTGGCTCTCGTCGCCGACGGCCTCTCCAACCGCGAGATCGCCAAAGCGCTCTTCCTCAGCGAGGCGACGGTCAAGACCCACCTCGTGCACGCCTTCGACAAACTCGGCGTCGACTCCCGCACCGCCGCCGTGGCCGCTGCCCGCGCCGCCGGCGTCATCGACTGAGCCTCGTCCGGCTCAGGGGGCCTGCTGCGCCAGCCCGGAGCAGGTGTTGGCCGCCTGCTTGGCGGTCATCAGACGGCCGGCGCTGCCCGTGGCGGCAACCGGTATGCCGTCGCGCTGGATGAGCATGGGGGTCCACGTCTCGGCCACGACGGGAGAGCCCGTGGTCTCTCCGGCAGCCCTCTTGGCCAGGACGTCCGGCTCAACCGTGATGGTCAGGACGCCGGTGTCCGCGCTGCTGCCGCGGTTGTTGTACCAGATGAAGTTGCCCAGCCCGTAGCCGACAAAGGTGGTGCCTGACCAGCCGGAGCCCTGGACGCGGTGGGCGTGCCCACCGACGACGATGTCCGCGCCCGCGGCCGCAAGGGCCTTGGCATTGCGTCGCTGAGAGTCGTTCGGGCAGGTCTGGGTCTCGGTCCCCCAGTGCGGGAAGACGATGACCAACTCATGGTCGGCCTTGGCCCTGGTGACCGCGGCAGCCAAGGCGGCGGCGCCAGCGGTGCCATTGGTCGACACGATGCCCGGTCGTGTGGCGGTCGCGGAGAACTGAGAACTCGTCTCGTCATTGAGGTCCGAGGTCGCAAAGATCGCCGTCCGGACACCGCCGATGTCGACCGTCAGCGGCGTGAGGGCATCCTCGATGTTGGTGCCCAGCCCCACGATGGGCAGGACACCGGACGCCTTGGCCGCCAAGGTGTCCTGCAGGCCGACCGACCCGAAGTCGGCGGCATGGTTGTTCGCCATGCTGACGGCGTCGACCCCCAGGTCCTTGAGGAAGGTCAGGGCGGACGGAGCGGCACGGAACGTATAGGTCTTGCCGGCGATCGGAGTGCCACGCTCGGTGAGGGCGGTCTCCAGATTGGCCATGGTGAAGGTCGAGGCGGAGAGCACATCGCGCAGAGCCGGCAGGTTCGCGCTCGGGTTGGTGAGGTTGGCACGCACCTGATCCTCGAAGTGCACATCGCCGGCGAAGGTGATCGTGATCGGTTCCCGATGTGCGGGCGTCGGGCTCGCGGTCGGCGACGCCGCGGTGGGGGTCGGGGTTGCCTGCTCCGTCGGCGGCGCCGTCTCACCGGGGGTCGCGGTCACGGGCAGAGTGGCCGTGACAGACGACGCCGCGGTGCGGGCGGATGTGGAGGCGGATCGCCACGCGACCACGATCGAGGCCAGCAAGGCGACGACGAGGGCGGCCGACAGCAGCCCGGCCACGAGTCGACGGCGACGATAGACGGGGTCCTGGTTCAGCCTGATCCGGCGGGAACGCTGAGGGGTCACGGATCAAGGGTAGGTGGGGCGGGGCGTGGATCCCGGGAACCCTTGCGTGGCCAGAGTGCCATCGCCCGCTCCGCCTGCGCCGTGATCGTCAGGCTCGGGTTGACGCCGAGGTTGGCCGAGATGGTCGAACCATCGGTGATGCTGATGCCGGGGTGGCCGAAGACGCGGTGCCACTGGTCGACGACTCCCGTGCTCGGGTCCCCCCCGATCGCCGCACCGCCCAGGAAATGCGCCGTCAGTGGCACGTCGAAGACCTCGCCCCACGTGCCGCCCGCCATCGTGTACTCCCCGGTCGCCTCGGCGAGGCGCGAGGCGACCGCCTCCATGGCGCGATGCCCAGCGGCGATGTAGGTCGGGTTCGGCTCGCCGTGGCCCTGCTCTGACGTGAGCCGTCCATGGCGCCGGAAGACGCGCAGCGAGTTGTCGCGTGACTGCATCACCAGGCCGATGACGATGCGCTCGCTCCACGCCCGCACCATCGGGAACATTCGGGTCAGGGCCCGGGGATCACGCCGCACCGTGCGGAGGAACTCGACCGGCCTCGGGTTGTCGGAGTCGCCAGGAACCAGAAGGGTCGAGAGCAGGCCCATCGCATTGCTGCCCCGGCCATAACGGACGTTCTCGACGTGGGTGTCCTTGTCGGGATGGAAACTCGACGTGATCGCGATGCCGTGCGTGAGGTCGACCTCGGCAGGCGGGTCCTCGGTGAGCGCGCCCAGCAGTGCCTCGGAGTTGGTCCGCGTGAGATGGCCGAGCCGGTCCGACAGATGCGGCAGGTCGCCGGACTCCTTCATCGCGTGGAGAAGGGACTGGGTCCCCCAGGTGCCGCCCGCGACGACGACGAACCGTGCCCGGGTCACCCGGGCATTCCGCTCTCCTCGCGCGTCGGTCGCCTCGTGCCGGATTCGGTATGCCGCGCGCCCGTCGGGGCCGCGGGAGCCCGGGATCTCCCCCAGGTGGGTGACGGTGCGCATCGGCTCGATGTGCACGCCGAGGCCCTCAGCCAGGGCGAGATAGTTCTTGACGAGGGTGTTCTTGGCCCCGACGCGGCAACCGACCATGCAGTTGCCGCACATGGTGCAGCCGGTGCGTGCCGGGCCCGCGCCGCCGAAGTAGGGGTCGGGCACGGTGACACCGGGGGTGCCGAAGAAGACCCCGACAGGAGTCTTGCGATAGGTCCCGCCGACGCCCAGGTCCTCGGCCGCCCGCTTCATGACCTGCTCAACTGGACCATCACACGGGTTTTCGTCGACGACGCCGAGCATCCGGGACGCCGTGTCGTAGTGCGGGGCGAGCTCGGCCTCCCAGTCGGCGAGGTCGCGCCATTGCGGGTCCTCGTAGAACGCGCGCGGCGGTCGGTAGAGGGTGTTCGCGTAGTTGAGGCTGCCGCCGCCCACACCCGCCCCGGCGAGGATCATGACGTCGGGCAGTTTGTGGATGCGCTGGACGCCATAGCAGCCGAGCCCTGGCGCCCACAGGTAGTTCTTGACGTCCCAAGAGGTCTTGGCGAAGTCCGCGTCGGCGAAGCGTCGCCCGGCCTCGAGGACGAGGACCGACCAGCCCTTCTCGGCCAAGCGGAGCGCGGCCACCGAGCCGCCGAAACCGGAGCCGATGACCAGGACATCGACATCGACCGCGGCGCGGTCGGCGGGGTGCTCCGGTGACAACACCCCTGGCGCGGCGGGCGCCGAACCGGCACCCGCGGCATACCCACCCGTCATCGAAGGCCGACCCCCTTGAGAGCGCGCAGGCCGAGCGAGAGGCCCTTGGCGAAGGCCTCATCGGAGACTCCGGGGATCCCGCCGAAGCCGATGACGTGTTGCGCGGCGATGGTCTGCGCCTCGGTGAACTTGAGGATCCCGTCGCGCCCGTGGCGGCGGCCGATGCCGGACTGCTTCATGCCCCCCATCGGCGAGGACGCCGAGCCGTAGGCGGAGGCGTAGCCCTCGTTGATGTTGACGGTGCCGCACCGGATGCGGGAGGCAAGATCACGGCCTCGACGGACATCACGGGTCCACACCGATGCGTTGAGGCCGTAGTCGGTGTCGTTGGCCAGGTCGATGGCCTGCTCGTCGGAGTCGACGACATAGATCGCGACCACGGGCCCGAAGGTCTCCCCGTCGCGGCACTCCATCGAGGCGGTGACGTCGGCGAGCACGGTCGGCTCGTAGACATAGGGGCCGAGGTCGGGGCGAGCTCGACCGCCGGTGAGGACCCGGGCACCCTTGGCGACGGCATCGTCGACGTGACGAGTGACGGTGTCGAGTTGTCGCTGTCCTGCAAGGGATCCCATGTCGATTCCCCACGTGAGCCCGGTGCCGATCCGCAGTGATCGCACGGCGTCGACGAAGGCAGGGACGAAGGAGTCGGCGATGTCGCGGTGCACGATGATGCGCTCGGTCGAGATGCAGAGTTGACCTGCCGAGGAGAAGGACGCGCGCACCGCACCCTCGACCGACCGTCGCAGGTCGGCGTCCGCCGCGACGTAGAGCGAATTCTTGCCCCCGAGTTCGAGGCTCGCGCCGACGAGGCGCCCGGCTGCCATGACGGCGACGGCGCGGCCGGTGGCCGTGGATCCGGTGTAGGAGATGTAGTCGGCCTGCTCGACCACGGCCTGACCGGTCGTCGGTCCGTCGCCGACGACGATCTCGAGCACCCCGTCGGGAAGGCCGGCCCGACGGAGCAACTCGGCGCCACGAAGGGCCGTCAGGGTGGCCTGCAGGTCGGGCCGCAGGACGACCGCATTGCCGGCCATGAGCGCGGGGAGGGCGTCGGAGATGGACAGCGAGAGCGGGTAGTTCCACGGCGACACCAGGCCGACGACGCCCTTGGGGCGGTGGTGCTCGACCGGCTGGGTCAGCAGCGGGAGGGCACCCAAGCGCCTCTTGGGTCGCAGATAGGACTCCCCGGCACGCGCGTAGTGCCGTGCGGTCGTCGCCGTCTCGGCGATCTCCTCGAAGGCATGCCGGCGTGCTTTGCCGGACTCGAGCTGGATGGCGTCCATGAGCCAGTTCTGGTGTTCCAGCAGAAGGTCGTGGAAGCCAAGGAGTACCCCGGCCCGCGCAGCGATCGGCACGCGCGCCCACGCCCGCTGGGCTCGGCGGGCCGAGCCGATGGCGGCGGCCACATCGCTCGGCGAGGAAGTCGGCCAGCTGGCCAGTGGCGCACCGCTCATCGGCGAGTACGTGACGACGTGGGGAGCGGACGCCGAAGCCACCACTGTCCTGGCGAGGCGACGGACCTCGCTGACGTCCACGGCATACGTGGCGGTGGGGTCGAGCCCGGGATCGGCAACGGTGTCGGTCACTACTCCAGAGTAAGGACCGGTCCCGGTCCACGGGAAGGGGCCATGCGTCGACCCGGGTCCCGTCCGGGCCCACCACCGGACGCAGGCATGGTGGAATGGCGTCATGGCCACCACTGCATTCAAGGGTTCCCCCGTCCACACCACCGGCGACCTGCCCGCCGAGGGCTCGGCCGCTCCGGCCGTCGAGCTGGTCGGCACCGACCTCGCTCCCGTCGAGCGCCCCGAGGGGCGTCGCGTCGTCCTCAACATCTTCCCGAGCGTCGACACCGGCGTCTGCGCGACGAGCGTGCGCAAGTTCAACGAGCTCGCTGCCGGGCTCGACAACACCTCGGTCATCTGCGTGAGCAAGGACCTGCCCTTCGCGCTCGGTCGCTTCTGTGGTGCCGAGGGCATCGAGAACGTCACGGCCGCGTCGGCCTTCCGCAGCGACTTCGGCACCGACTACGGCGTGACGATGACCGACGGTCCGCTCGCCGGGCTGCTGGCTCGCTCCGTGGTCGTCCTCGACGAGACCGGCACGGTCATCCACAGCCAACTCGTCCCCGAGATCACCACCGAACCCGACTACGACGCGGCGGTCGCGGCGCTGGGCTGAGTCCCCTTCGTGGCGTCCGGCAACGTGGTCGGTATGCCGTCCACGCGCCGGACGTCGTGGTTTGGCCCCCCAGGGGTCAGGAACGCTGGTGCGGCGCGACGATGACCTCGACGCGCTGGAATTCCTTGGGGTCGGTGTACCCCGTCGTCGCCATCGCCCGACGCAGCGCCCCGACCAGGTTGGTCGTGCCATCGGCGGTGCGGCTCGGACCGAAGAGGATCTGCTCCAGGGTGCCCACCGAACCGACCGCGACGCGCTCGCCGCGCGGCAGGTCGCCGTGGTGCGCCTCGGGTCCCCAGTGGAAACCCTGACCAGGTGCCTCAGTGGATCGTGCGAGCGCAGCACCGAGCATGACGGCGTCGGCACCGCACGCGATGGCCTTGACGATGTCGCCGCTGGTGCCGACACCCCCGTCGGCGATGACGTGGACATAGCGGCCACCGGACTCATCGAGGTAGTCCCGTCGTGCCGCCGCGACATCGGCGATCGCGGAGGCGATCGGTGCGTGAATGCCGAGGGTGCGCCTGGTCGTGTGCGCTGCTCCCCCGCCGAAGCCGACGAGCACCCCAGCGGCGCCGGTGCGCATCAGGTGAAGTGCGGGGGTGTAACTCGCGACGCCTCCCACGATGACGGGCACATCGAGCTCGTAGATGAAACGCTTGAGGTTGAGCGGCTCGGCGCGACCTGAGACGTGCTCGGCCGACACCGTCGTGCCACGGATGACGAACATGTCGACCCCGGCATCGACGACCGTCCGCCAGAACTGCTGGGTCCGCTGCGGCGACAGGGCACCGGCGACGGTGACGCCGGCGTCCCGCACCTGGCGCAGCCGCTCGACGATCAGCTCGGGCTGGATCTCCTCGCGATAGATCTCCTGCATCCGCGCCGTCGCGCGCTCCGGCGCCAACGCGGCGATCTCGTCGAGCAGGGGCTGCGGGTCCGGGTAGCGCGTCCACAGCCCCTCGAGGTCGAGCACCGGCAGGCCACCATGCTGACCGAAGGCAATCGCCGACTGGGGCGACATGACCGAATCCATCGGGGCTGCGATCACCGGCAGATCGAAGTGATACGCGTCGATCTGCCACCCGACCGAGACCTCCTCGGGGTCGCGCGTGCGACGCGAGGGCACCACGGCGATGTCGTCGAAGGAGTAGGCACGCCGCCCGCGCTTGCCTCGGCCGATCTCGATCTCGTTCACGCGGGTCAGCCTAGTTGCGGAGGGGTGCGGGACTTCGCTCCATCCCCCGGTGGAGACCAAACCCGTCGTGCTGCGGATCCGCGTGACCCCGATTCGGGGAAGAGTCAGGGCATCAGGAGTTACCACGACACGAGCAGGGAGGCATCACGATGAGCGCAGCACAAATCGAGAAGAGGGACCTGGCGAAGGGCTCGACGAAGGGCCAGAGCGAGAAGACCGGCAAGATCTTCGCCCTCACGGGCGGAATCCTGTTCGTCATCAACGGGATCATGGCCCTGGCGCTGGGCAACGCCAAGGTCCTCATGACCGCCATGCCCGTGTCCGTCGTCTTCATGGCCGTCGGCGCCGGCCTGTGGGCCCAGGGTCGCAAGGACTCGCAGAAGGCCTCCGTTGACGCTCCGAAAGCACGCGCCTCACACGACGTCGACTGAGTGCTTCGAGGCCGCCGGGACGCGGGTGCGTAAACGATTTGATTGCGTGGCGGGAGCGGGCGCATACTTTCTTCTTGCATCAACTGCAAGATCCATCGGACCCGAGGTGCGGCGACGCGGCTCGACACCTCCAACCCGGCCGCGACATCTCGCCCCCGGGCCGCACCCTCTCACCACCACTGGAGACCCCTGTGTCCGCACCCGTGTCCGCACCCGCGGCCATCGAGTACCCCGAGAAGATCGATGGCGCCGTCCTCAAGGTCGCCGGCGTCGTCGTCCTCGGCGCGATCATGTCGATCCTCGACATCACCGTCGTCAACGTCGCCCTGCCCACCTTCCAGAAGGTCTTCGCCCCTGAGGGCGGCGAACCGCTGGCCTACTCCACCGTCGCGTGGACGGTCACGGCATACACCCTCGCCCTGGCGACCGTCATCCCGCTGACCGGCTGGGCCGCGGACCGCTTCGGCACCAAGCGCCTCTACATGCTGGCGCTCGTCCTCTTCACGCTCGGCTCAACGCTGTGCGCGATGGCCAACTCGATCGAGCTCCTCATCGCCTTCCGCGCCCTGCAGGGCCTCGGTGGCGGCATGCTCATGCCGCTCGGCATGACGATCATGACCAAGGCGGCCGGCCCGCAGCGGATGGGACGCCTCATGGCCATCCTCGGCGTGCCGATGCTCCTCGGCCCGATCGGCGGCCCAATCCTGGGTGGTTACCTCATCGAGCACCACTCGTGGCACTGGATCTTCCTCATCAACCTGCCGATCGGCATCCTGGCGCTGGCGTATTCCGCGTGGGCACTCAAGGCCGACAAGCCGCACCCCTCGGAGTCCTTCGACTGGGTCGGCATGCTCATGCTCTCCCCCGGCCTGGCGCTCTTCCTCTACGGCATCTCCTCGATCCCCGGTGAGGGCACCTTCTTCTCCAGCAAGGTCATCATCCCGGGCACCATCGGCCTGCTCCTGGTCATCGGCTTCGTCTTCTACAGCTTCAAGCCGAAGCACCCGCTGCTCGACCTGCGCCTGTTCAAGAACCGCAACCTCACCGTCGCAGCCCTGACGATGTTCCTCTTCGCGCTGGCCTTCTTCGGTGGCCTGCTCATCGTGCCGACCTACTTCCAAGAGGTCCGCGGCGAGTCGACGACCGACGCCGGCCTGCTCATGGCCGCGCAGGGCCTGGGGGCCATGGTCACCATGCCGATCGCCGGCGCACTGGTCGACAAGTTCCCGGTCGGCCGCATCGTGCCCTTCGGCCTTGTCGCCATCGTCACCGGCATGTTCCTGCTGACCCAGATCGACGCGCACACGTCCTACTGGGGCTACATCCTCCCCGTCCTCTTCCTCATGGGCCTGGGCATGGGCGGCACGATGATGCCGATCATGACCTCGGCGCTGAAGTCCCTGCGGGCGCACGACGTGGCGCGCGGTTCGACGCTGCTCAACATCACCCAGCAGATCGGCTCCTCGATGGGTGTCGCGATCATCTCGGTCTTCCTCACCACCGGCATCAAGAACCAGGCGATCATCAGCCAGGCGCAGGCCTTCGGGGATGCCGCCAAGAAGGTCACCAACCCCGCCGAGATGCCGGCGCTCCTCGCGAAGTTCCCCGAGGTCGCCAAGGTCTTCGCCAAGTTCGGCACCGACCAGGCAGCCGCGCAGGCAGGCCTGCTCGAGGCGGTCCGCGATGGTCTGGCGGTCGCCTTCTCGCACACCTTCTGGGTGGCGGCCTTCCTCGTGCTCCTCACGCTCGTCCCCGCGGCCTTCCTGCCGCGCAAGAGCGAGGAGAGCCACTTCCTCGACGACGGTGTCGACGAGGACGACGCGCAGGTGCCCGTGCTCATGCACTGAGGTCGCCCCGCGGCATCCGTCAAACGCCGGTCTCCCACACGGGAGGCCGGCGTTCGGCATGCTGGGGTCATGCGTCCTGGCCTCCACAACGCGATCACCGATGTCGCTGGGCTCCGGGTCGGTCACATGACCCGCGACGAGCCGGGCTGGCTCACCGGGTGCAGCGTGGTCGTGCCGCCGCCGGGGACGGTCGGCGGTGTCGACGTGCGTGGCGGTGGCCCGGGCACCCGCGAGACCGACCTGCTCGACCCGGTGAACCTCGTCGATCGCGTGGATGCGGTCGTCCTCTCCGGCGGCTCGGCCTTCGGCCTCGGCGTCGCCGACGGCGTGATGCAGGAGGTGTATGCCGCGGGGCTGGGCTGGCCGGTCTCCCCCACCGACGCCGCGGCGAGGGTTCCGATCGTGCCGACCGCGATCCTCTTCGACCTCGGCCGCGGAGGTGCCTGGTTGCACCATCCAACGCCCGCGGACGGCGCGGCGGCGTATCGAGCGGCCACGGACGGGCCGGTGGTGCAGGGCTGTGTCGGGGCCGGCACAGGTGCTGTCGCGGGCGGCCTCAAGGGTGGGATCGGTTCTGCCAGTTGCGTTCTCGACGGTGGCATCACGGTTGGAGCCATCGTCGCGGTCAACGCCATGGGGTCCGCCCTGGACCGGCTCACCGGCGACCTGCTCGGACGCAGCCGGGGCCTCGTGGACGAGTTCGCCCAGGCGCCGTCACCCGATCCCGAGGCTGCTCGGGCCTACTGGGCGCAGCGGGACGCCGTTGCGGTCGCAACGCGCGGGACGGCGACGACGGGGACGGCGACGACGATCGGGGTCGTCGCGACCGATGCGACCCTCACCAAGACGCAGTGTCGCAAGCTCGCGCAGGTGAGCCACGACGGCCTCGCGCGGGCCCTCGCGCCGGTGCACACGGCATACGACGGGGACACGGTCTTCACTCTCGCGACCGGCAGGCGATCGCTCGACCATCCCCTCGACGAGGTCGATCTCCAGTCGGCGGCCGCCGACTGCGTCAGTCGGGCGATCGTCCACGCCATGCTGGCCGCGACGTCGATTGATCGCACGGCCGAGGGCGGCTTGCTCGCACCGGCGTGGTCAGACAGATCCCGCACCGGCACCCACCCATACCTGTAGCCGGGTGCGAGATGAGTTCCACCCCCACACAGATCCCGCACCGGGACACACCCACACCTGTAGCCGGGTGCGAGTTGAGTTCCACCCCCAAACAGATCCCGCACCGGGACACACCCACACCTGTAGCCGGGTGCGAGTTGAGTCCCACCGGGCAGTGCGTCAGGGCTTGACCGTGTAGTTCGGCGCCTCGACGATGCCGCTGATGTCGTGGGGGTGCGACTCGCGCAGACCAGCAGCCGTGATCCGCACGAATCGGCCCCGCGCCTGCAGATCGGGGATCGTGGGTGCGCCGACATAGAACATCGATTGGTGCAGACCCCCGATGAGCTGGTGGGTCACCGCACCGACCGGACCGCGATAGGCGACCTGACCCTCGATGCCCTCGGGCACGATCTTGTCGTCGCTGGAGACATCGGCCTGGAAGTAGCGGTCCTTGGAGTAGGACTTCTTGCCCCGCGAGGACATCGCCCCCAGCGAGCCCATGCCGCGATAGGCCTTGAACTGCTTGCCGTTGATGAAGACCAGCTCCCCCGGCGACTCCTCGCAGCCCGCGAGCAGCGACCCAACCATGACCGTGTCGGCGCCGGCAACGAGCGCCTTGGCGATGTCGCCGGAGTACTGCAGACCACCGTCACCGATCAACGGCACCCCGGCCGGGCGGCACGCGAGTGACGCGTTGTGGATGGCCGTGACCTGCGGCACCCCGACCCCGGCCACGATGCGCGTCGTGCAGATCGAGCCCGGCCCCACTCCCACCTTGACGGCGTCCACGCCCGCGTCGATGAGGGCCTGCGCCCCGGCGCGGGTCGCGATGTTGCCCCCGATGACTTGGGTATGCCGGGTGGCCGGGTCCGACTTGATCCGCTCCACCATTTCGAGCAGGAGACGCGCGTGACCGTGCGCGGTGTCGACGACGAGCACGTCGACACCGGCCTCGATGAGCGTGGTGGCCCGCTGCCAGGCCTCACCGAAGTAGCCGACCGCCGCACCGACGAGCAGTCGCCCGTCACCGTCCTTGGATGCGTGGGGGAACTGCTCGGACTTCACGAAGTCCTTGACGGTGATGAGCCCGCGCAGGCGACCTTGGTCGTCGATGAGCGGGAGTCGCTCGCGCTTGTGCTGGCGCAGCAGCGCGGTCGCCTCGTCGTGGCTGATGCCGACCTTGCCCGTGAACAGCGGCATCGGCGTCATGACGTCGCGCACGCGCGTGGTGGCCCACTCGGCGACGGGGGTGAAGCGCAGGTCTCGGTTGGTGATGATGCCGAGCAGGTGCTCGCTCTCGTCGACGACCGGCAGGCCGGAGACGCGGTAGCGGCCGCAGAGCTCGTCGAGGTCCTCCAAGGTCGCGTCGGGCCCGATCGTCACCGGATTGGAGATCATCCCGGTCTGGGTCCGCTTGACGAGGTCGACCTGGTAGGCCTGGTCCTCGATCGACAGATTGCGGTGCAGGATGCCCAGGCCACCGATGCGGGCCATCGCAATGGCCATCCGGGCCTCGGTCACCGTGTCCATGGCCGCCGAGACGATCGGCACCTTGAGGGAGATCCCGCGGGTCAGTCGGGAGGTCGTGTCGACCTCGCTCGGGATGACATCGGTCTCGCCGGGTTGCAGCAGGACGTCGTCGTAGGTGAGGCCGAGTTCGGCCACGAGCGGCCCCGGCGTGAGGTCGGCATCGAAGCGGGCGACAGCGGAATCCAGACCCAAACTCATTGCCCAAGTCTACGAGGCGGCACAGGGGCCCCCGGACCGGCGCCCTCACCCCGACCCTGCTCACCCCGAAGCGCAACCCTTCACACGAGGTCGTCGTCGATGATGTGCGGCCGACCGGCGAGGCTGCCGGCCACGGCGAGCACCGGCCCGCAGAGCGCCAGCAGGACCAGCGGCACGGTCCAGCCGCCCGTGGCCTGCAACAGGGCACCCACCGCGAAGGGCCCCGCGGCCGCAAACAGGTAGCCCACCATCTGGGTGAAGCCCGACACCTTGGCGGTGATCCCGGGTGCTCGCGTGCGAGCGGTCATCAGGGCCAGGGCGGCGGGGAAGGCGCAGGCACTCAGGCCCAGGCAGGTCGCCCAGAGCCACGGCACCGTCGTCGGTGCCCAGAGGATCCCCAGGTAGCCGACGCTGAGGATCGCTCCGAGAGCGACCATGACTGGGCGCAGATCCCGCATCCGGGCGACGACGAGGGGCATGACGATCCCGGCGGGGATCCCGAAGGCGGCGATCAGGCCGCTGAGGGACCCGGCATACGTCGCGCTGAGGCCGGCATCGCGAAACATCTGCGGCGCCCACCCGAACTGCACGTACGCCTGCATCGACTGGATGCCGAAGAAGGCCGCGAGCGCGATGGCCTGGCGGGATCGCCACATGGCGCCGTCGAGCCGGGCCGGGCGCGGCGCCGGGCCGCCGTGGACCCGGCGCTCGTGGACGAGCAGGACCAGCCAGGGCAGGAGGGCGAGGAAAGCGACCAGCCCCCACACGCCGAGCGAGGTACGCCACCCGCCGGCCGCTCTCGCCGCGATCGGGGCCGACACCAGGGCCGCGACCGTCGCGCCGGCACCGAGCGCCGCGGCATACGCACTCATCACGCCGGCCTCACGGCCGGGGAAATGGCGCTTGACGAAGGCCGGCACCAGGACGTTGCCGACGGCCGCGCCAGCGAGGGCGACGACGGTGCCCACGAGCAGGAGGCCGGAGTGCCCGGCGAAGGACCGCGCCACGAGACCGGCGATCAGCGTGAGCAGGGCGACGACCAGGGTCGTCGTGACACCGAGCCGGCGCACCAGGACCACGGCGATGCCGGCAACCAGTCCGAAGACGAGGCCCGGCAGGGCGGTGAGGATGCCGGCGACCGACTCGGACATGCCCAACGCGGTGCGGATCTCCTCGAGGACCGGACCGACCGCGGTCGCGACCGGCCGCAGGTTGAAGGAGAGCGCGATGACGGCGACGACCGCGAAGGCCGACCAGCGAGGCCCCGGATGGGGGGCGGGACGAGGGTCGGGGGTCGGGCCTGAGGTCACGGGCGACATCGTGCCACCAGTCGACTTTGCGATTTCCTTACCTGTTGCATGCCCAGTGTGTAATCAACGCTCCCTACGTTGGTGTCGGTCACCGCGAGTGCGGGGGCAGAAGGAGGGGGTCATGGCCGAAGTGACGAGGCTGCCGGGGCGGAGCACGGACTCGTGGGACTGGCAACTCGACGGCGCCTGCCGACGGGTGAGCCCGGAGACCTTCTTCCATCCCGAGGGCGAGCGGGGCTCCCGGCGCCGCACGCGCGACGAGACCGCCAAGGCCATCTGTGAGGTGTGTCCGGTCCTCGACCGGTGCCGCGCCCACGCCCTCGCGGTTCGCGAGCCCTACGGCGTGTGGGGCGGTCTGTCCGAGGACGAACGCGAGCGGATGTATGCCGCGAATCCCCCGATGACGCCGGGCATCGCCGTCTGATTCAGCAACCTCGACCAGGTCAGCCGAGCAGGACGTCGACCCCGGGACGGCCTGCGAGGATGCCGCCATGGACGTGGAGATCCGGGACGACATGATCCGCTTGGGTCAGGTGCTCAAGCTCGCCGGCGTGGTCGAGGACGGCGCCCAGGCGCGGGAGGCGATCGAAGCCGGCGAGGTGACGGTCAACGACGAGGTCGAGACGCGCCGAGGTCGGCAGCTGCACCCGGGTGACACCGTGCGGCTGGGCGGCGAGGTCCTCACGATCGTGCGGTCGTGATCACCGGTCCGGGGACCGATCTCGTCACCGATCTGGTGACCCATCGGATCACCGATCCGGACACCGATCTCCACGCGGCCCCCTCGGCTACGGTCGAAGGGTGACTGCTGCGACCCTCCCCGACGGTTGGACCCTGCGGACCCCGGAGGAGGCCGACCTGCCGCGGCTCATCGAACTGCGCGCCCTCGACGAGCGGCCTTGGGTCGGTGACGGCGAGGTCGATCCGGTGTCTGTCGAGTCCGTCGTCATCGGGCAGGCGTCGTGGACGCGCCGCCAGGTCGTCGCGGTCGACGACGCCGGCACGCTGCGGGCCTGGGTCATCGTCCAGGACCGGGCCAGTGGACGGGCCATGGTCACCCTCATCGTCGATCGGGAGGTCGAGGACCCGGCGTCGGTGGCGGCGGTGCTCTATGCCTGGGCCCAGGGCGCGGCGATCTCCTTGGCGCGGCTGCGCGGCATACCGCAGACCCGGCTCGACGCCTCCCCCTTCGCCGACGACGCCGCGCAGAAGGGCTGGCTGGCCGACGCCGGCTACACCTGCCGCCGCACCTGGCTGCACATGACCCGCCCGGTGGCGAAGGGCGAGCAGGTCACCACCCGCCCCGGCGTGACGGTGCGCATCGTGCGGAAGCACTCCAACGGCATACCGGTCGCGCAGGACCTGCAGACCATCCACCAGGTCCTCGAGGAGAGCTTCCAGGACCACTTCAACTCCTACCGGGAGACCTTCCCGGAGTTCCTCCAGCGGCTGCGCGAGGACCCGGGCCACCGCTGGGACCACTGGTGGCTGGCCTTCGTGGACGACGAGGACGGCGAGGACGGCGAGGACGGAGAGGAGACCGAGGTCGGCACAGCGCACCGAGCGCACCCGGCCGGGGCGCTCGTCTCGTCGGTGCTGCCGCCGGACGCAGATGGGGTCCGCGGCAGCTATGTCGACTACATCGGCGTCAATCGTCGGGCGCGCGGGCGGGGCGTGGCCAAGGCGTTGCTGTCGACCGTCCTCGCGGACGCCGCCGAGCGCGGCCGCAACCGGGTCGACCTCGAAGTCGACGCGGACTCACCCACGCGTGCCGACGAGCTCTACACCGCCCTGGGCTGGCGAACCGACCACGTGACCGAGTCGTGGTTCCGGGACCTGTCCATCCCGGCGCGGGCCTGACGTCACGACGGCTCGGCGGACGATCCGGGGTCGACGGCCGACCGGGTGACGCCCCGGACCACCGTGGGCAGCGCGACGAACCCCGCGACGGCCGTGGCCACGGCCAGTCCCACGAGCAAGCCGGTGCCGCCCCACAGGCTGACCAGTAGCGGCCCGGAGAGGGACCCCACGGCGGCGGCCGACACCATGGCGGAGTCGGTGACCCCCAGCACGGCGGACCGGATCCGGTCGGGGACACCGTCCTGGAGCAATTCGGTCGCCGCCGCCTCCACGTGCACCCCGATTCCACCGGCCAGCGCGAGCGCGGCGAGCACCGCGACCGGCCAAGCGGCGGGGACGAGGGCGAAGAGCGCGCCGCCGAAGACGACCATGCCCAGGTGCACGCGACCGATGGCCGTGTGCCCGATCCAGGCAAGCAGTGGCGCGCCGAGCGCGCCGAAGCCGAAGGCCGCCGTCGCCGTGCCATAGGCGGTGTGGCTCCCCCACCGGTCATCGGCGATCGGGACGAGCGCGACGAGCAGGGCGGCGTTGACGAAGTTGACGACGCAGATCGCGGCCACGGCTCCTCGCACCCGGGCCGAGCGGCAGATCACGCGGACCACGCTCGAGGTTTCCGGGGCCGAGGCGGCGTGGTCTGCCTTCACCACAGCGGGGAGGCGTATGCCGCGCAGGGCAAGCAGCGCAGCGGCGCAGAACCCAGCTCCCACCAGGCACACAGTGGCCGGAGCGAGCCGGCCCAGGGCCAGGCCCCCCACGGCCGGACCGACGACGAAGGAAGCGACCTCGACGGTGACGAGCAGGCCGCTGGCCCGCCGCGAACTGCCCGACCCCACGGTGGGCATGGCCGCCATGAGCGCCGGATAGGCCGGCGTGCCCGCGGCGACCGCAGCGGAGGCGAGCACCACGGCATACCCCCAGGGCGGCACGCCGGGTCCGACGAGCAGTGCCGCGGTTCCGGCCAGCAGCGCGGTCCGCAGCCACAGCGTCTGCCGGACCACACGGCCCCGCCCGAAGCGATCGGCCAGAGCCGCCACCCACCACGAGAAGAGCACGTAGGGTGCCATGCGCGCGGCGCCGGTCAGCCCGAGCAGGCTCTCACTGCCCGTGCTCGACCAGACGCCGTCGAGGAGGAGGGGCCACGGCAGGCTCATTCCGACACTGGCCAGGGCGTGGGAGAGGACGAGACGGGAGCGCACTGCGGGGCGGACCCGAGGCGCGGCTGTCGGGGTGGCGGGAGCGGACACGGTCGGCATCCCCATGTCAGACCAGCACGGTGGGGAGCGGCTCGAATCCGTTGAACCCGACCGTCGAGTAGCAGCTCGTGTAGGCCCCGGCGCTGAGGAAGCGCACCTCGTCACCTTCGGCGAGGTCGTCCGGAAGGTCGACCGGAATCCGCTCGTAGAGCACGTCAGCGCTGTCGCAGGTCGGCCCGGCGAGCACCGTCGGGACGACCGGCCCGACACGATCGGTCTCGAGGCGGTAGCGGATCGCCTCCTCGAGGGTCTCGACCAGGCCGGTGAAGACTCCCGCATCGAGGTGGACCCAACGGCGTTCACCGCGTTGGATGACGGCGATGACGGTGGCGACCAGGGTCCCGGCGTCGCCGACGATCCCACGCCCGGGCTCGAGCACGAGCTCAGGGCGGAGGTCACCGAAGGACTCGCCGACGAGGCCACCGATGATGTGGCCGTAGTCGGCGAGGTCCGGCGCCGCCCCCTCGTGATGGGCCGGGAAACCACCGCCGATGTCGAGCACCGTCGGGGTCAGTCCTCGCGCCCGCAGGTGGCCGAAGACCTCTGCCGCCGCGGCGATCGGCGCCGCCCAGGCGAGCGGGTCACGTTGCTGACTGCCGACATGGAAACTCACGCCACCGGCGTGGAGTCCCAACTCTGCTGCGGCAGTGAGGATCTCGACGGCGTGCTCTGATGCGCAACCGAACTTGCGCGACAGTGGCCAGTCCGAGCCAGCGCCGGACGTCAGGATCCGAGCCAGGACGGTCGCCCCGGGGACGGCGTCCGCGACCTTGACGACCTCACTGGCCGAATCGACGACGAAGGTGCGCACCCCCAGGTGACCGCAGACGGCCAAGTGGTCACGTCGCGCGATCGGGTTGGAATGCAGGAGGGCCTCGGGTCGGGCGCCGGCGGCCAAGGCCGCACCCACCTCGGCCGGGCTCGCCACGTCGCAGCCCGCTCCGGCGGCGACCAGCGCGCGCAGGAGGGCGGGCTGCGGATTGGCCTTCACGGCATACCGAATGGCGGCGCCCGGAAAGGCCGCCCTCAAGGTGGTGAGACGTTCGACGGCGGTGTCGACCCGGAGTTCGAGGCGGGGCGAGAGCACGCTGGCGGCAGCGATCCGGTCAGGACCGGCAACGAGGACAGTCATGCCCGAAAGGAGTCGGCGTCAGCCCCGCTGATACCTCCCCAAGACGCGCGTATGCCGCGCGCTCACCGGGAGGTGGGCGCGCGGCATACGAGGTGGTGCGGGGAGGAACCGATCAGTGGCCGTGGCCGTGACCGTGCCCACCGGCGGCGGGCTCCTCGTCCTCCTTCTTCTCGACAACGAGCGTGTCGGTGGTCAGGACCATCGACGCGATCGACTCGGCGTTGCGCAGGGCGGAGCGGGTGACCTTGACCGGGTCGATGACGCCGGCCTTGACGAGGTCCTCGTAGTCGCCGGTGGCGGCGTTGAGGCCCATACCCGACTCGAGGTCGCTGACCTTGGCGACGGCGACGTAGCCCTGGAGGCCGGCGTTCTCGGCGATCCAGCGCAGCGGCTCGGCGGCGGCCTTCTGGACGATCTTGGCGCCGACCTTTTCGTCACCCTCGAGGTCGAGGCCGTCGATGACCTTGACGGCCTGGATGAGGGCGCTGCCGCCACCGGCGACGATGCCCTCCTCGATGGCCGCGCGGGTCGCGCTGATGGCGTCCTCGATGCGGTGCTTCTTCTCCTTGAGCTCGACCTCGGTGTGGGCGCCGACCTTGATGACGCAGACGCCACCCGCGAGCTTGGCGAGGCGCTCCTGGAGCTTCTCGCGGTCCCAGTCCGAGTCGGTCTTCTCGATCTCGGCCTTGATCTGGTTGACGCGCCCCTCGACGTCGGCGTGGTCGCCGGCGCCGTCGATGATCGTCGTGTTGTCCTTGGTGACGACGACGCGGCGGGCCTGGCCGAGCAGGTCGAGACCGGCTTGGTCGAGCTTGAGGCCGACCTCCTCGGCGATGACCTGGCCACCGGTGAGGGTCGCCATGTCCTGGAGCATCGCCTTGCGGCGGTCACCGAAGCCGGGGGCCTTGACGGCGACGACGTTGAAGGTGCCGCGGATCTTGTTGACGACGAGGGTGGACAGCGCCTCACCGTCGACGTCCTCGGCGATGATCAGCAGCGGCTTGCCGGCCTGGACGACCTTCTCGAGGACCGGCAGGACGTCGGCGATCGCCGAGATCTTGCCCTGGTTGATGAGGATGTAGGGGTCCTCGAGGACGGCCTCCATGCGCTCGGCATCGGAGATGAAGTAGGCCGAGATGTAGCCCTTGTCGAACTGCATGCCCTCGGTGAACTCGAGCTCGGTCGCCGTCGTCGAGGACTCCTCGACGGTGATGACGCCGTCCTTGCCGACCTTGTCGAAGGCGTCCGCGATGGTCTCGCCGATGCCCTTGTCCTGGGCGGAGAGGGCTGCGACCGAGGCGATCTCGTCCTTGCCCTCGACCTCACGGGCGTTCTTGAGCAGCTCGTCGTTGACGGCCTGCACGGCCTTGTCCATGCCCCGCTTGAGGCCGGACGGAGCGGCACCGGCGGCGACATTGCGCAGGCCCTCCTTGACCATCGCCTGGGCGAGGACCGTGGCGGTCGTCGTCCCGTCACCGGCGATGTCGTTGGTCTTGGTGGCGACCTCCTTGGCGAGCTGGGCGCCGAGGTTCTCGTAGGGGTCCTCGAGCTCGATCTCCTTGGCGATGGTCACACCATCGTTGGTGATCGTCGGGGCGCCCCACTTCTTGTCGATGACGACATTGCGGCCCTTCGGGCCGAGCGTCACCTTGACCGCGTTGGCGAGGGCGTCGACGCCCCGCTCGAGCGACTTGCGGGCGGAGTCGTTGAACTCCAGTTCCTTGGCCATGAATGTCCTTGTCTCACTGTTGCGTCCGCAAAGTTGGTTGGAATGACGTCAACTCGCCGGACGCAAGGGGAAGTGCGGGAGCACGTATGCCGTGGGCTCACCCGTGGGGCGAGCCCACGGCATACGTGGTGGTGCAGTGGGCGCCGGCGTCAGCCGACGATGGCGAGCACGTCGCGCGCCGACAGGATGAGGTACTCCTGGCCGCCGTGCTTGATCTCGGTGCCGCCGTACTTGCTGAAGATGACGCGGTCGCCGACGTTGACGTCGAGCGGGACGCGGTTGCCCTTGTCGTCGATGCGACCGGGGCCGACGGCCAGGACTTCGCCCTCCTGGGGCTTCTCCTTGGCGGTGTCGGGGATGACCAGACCGGACGCGGTCGTCTGCTCGGCCTCGAGGCTCTTGATGACGATCCGGTCCTCGAGCGGCTTGATGGAAACCGACATGAGTGTCCTTTTTTCGTGATGGCGGAAAAGGTCCGTGCGGCCGTGCTCGGGGGCGCCGTCGCGGGGGTCGTCCTCGGGCGTGCCGCTGGCACTCACGGGGTGCGAGTGCCAATGATCCAAATCTAGGTTCGGAGTTGGCACTCGGTCAACTCGAGTGCCAACCCCGGGCCCGAGACAAGCCCTTGCGTCCGCGCCTCCCGTCGCTTTGGGCACGGGAGGCGCGGACGCAGGATCTGACAGGCTGGGTCGGTGAACGTCGAGCAGGTGCGCGCCCTTGCCTCCCCGGACGGGCAGGCCCTCCTGCGCTCCCTGCCGCCCTACGACGAGTCCGCTGTCTTCACCCTGCAGGCGAGCCTGCGCGCGACGGGCGTGCCCGCCGACCTGGTGGCCGCCGCCCTGACCCAGCAGCGTCTGCGCGCGCGGGCTCGGGCAAAGTTCGGCGAGTTCGCCGACGACATGCTCTTCACCAGTGACGGCCTCGAGCAGGCCACCCGGATCGAGGTGGCCACGGTGCACGCCGCGCGCTTTGCCTCGTTGTCGCTGGCCACCGTGCACGATCTCGGGTGCGGCATCGGCGCGGACGCCATCACGATGTCGGTTCTTGGCGTGACGGTCTCCGCCATTGACGCGGACCCGGTGACAGCGGCCGTCGCTGACACCAACCTGCGACCGTGGCCCGAGTCGCGAGCGCGTGTGGGCCTCGTCGAGGACTTCGTGCCACCCGCGGATGCGATGCGTGGCCGGATCGGCGCTTGGCTCGACCCGGCCCGACGAGTGGCCGGTGTGGCCGACGCCACGGGGCGAGCCAGACGCCTGCACCGCCTCGAGGACCTCAGCCCGTCGTGGGCCACGGTGCAGGCCATCGCCGCCGCCGTGCCGGCCACCGGCGCGAAACTCGCCCCCTCCTTCCCCCATGCCGCCCTTCCGCCCGGCGCGGAGGCGCAATGGGTGTCCTGGGAAGGTGACGTCGTCGAGTGCGCCCTCTGGTGGGGTCCCCTCGCGAGGCGGCCGGGCCGCACGGCTCTGCTGCTCGGCGCGCGACGACCCTCGACCCTGGTCGAGGACACCGGCGACGACGCTGGGGCCGCGCGGTCGCTCGCTGACCTCGGCGAATGGTTCCACGAGGCCGACCGGGCCGTCGTCCAGGCCGGTCTGCTCGGTGGGGTGGCGGCCAGGCTCGGTGGCCTCGAGGTCGATCCGGGCACCGGTTACCTCACGACCCATGACGCCGTGACCCTCCCCGAGACCAAGCGGTATGCCGTGCGCGCGGCTTTCCCCTTCCACGCCAAGTCACTGCGTGGCTGGCTGCGCGACCGAGGCATCACCGGGCTGACGATCAAGAAGCGCGCAGGCCGCATCGATGATGCTGCCTTGCGCCGGCAGTTGCGGATCGGCGCCGGCGCCGGGGACGGTGAGCAGGCCACGATCGTGCTCACCCGGGTCGCGGGCGATGGCGTCGTCCTCGTCGTGGACCCGGCCTGACCGAGGCGCCCTCACGGCCTGTGGTTCACAACTCCGGGTCGGCCTGGGCCCCCACCCGCCGGACGGCGGAAGCACCCGCGGCCAGCGCGGCATCCATGGCGTGACTCTCGTCGTGACCGAGGGCCAGCGCAGCGGCGAGGGCACCACAGAAGGCGTCGCCCGCACCGGTGGTGTCGAGCACCTGATGGCGCGGGACCGAGTGCGCCGACCAGGTCCGACCGTTCCAACTCGTGCCGTTGGCGCCATAGGTGACCAGCAGGGAGCCCGGCACTGCGCCGGACTCGGCGAGCGCCACCGCCTCGTGCTCGTTGGCGATGACCGGATCGGCGAGGGCGATGACATCGGCCGGGAGGGCGGCATACGGGGCGATGTTGATGACGACGCGCACGCCCCGTGCGGCCGCCCGACGCGCGGCTCGGCAGACGACCGGCAACGGGACCTCCAATTGGAGCAGGAGTACGTCACCGACCGTGAGGCTCTCGACCGCTTCGACCTCCCGATCGTCGAGGGCCGCGTTGGCGCCGGGGACCACAATGATGGCGTTTTCGGCGTCATCGGAGACGGCGATCAAGGCGGTCCCGGTGGGCTCACCCGACACCGTCCGCACGTGAGCGACGTCGATTCCCCGACCCGCCAAGCGTTTTCGGTATGCCGCGCCGCCGGCATCCGCTCCCACGCAGCCGACCATCGTGACCTCGACACCAGCGGCCCGGGCGGCCACGGCCTGGTTGGCGCCCTTGCCGCCGGCCAGCCGGGACAGGCCATCCCCCAGCACGGTCTCACCAGGTCGGGGGTGTCGCTCGACGCTCGTCACGAGGTCGACATTGAGTGAACCGAGGACCAGGACGCGGCCCATTAGAGCTCACCTCGCACGGTCCGCAGCCACAGGGCGGCGATCGCGGTGCCGTCGAGCTCGAGCGCGACGTCGACGACGGCCGGCGCCGGACCGTGCGGATCGTGCTCCATGTCGCCTGCCCAGTCCCTGAGGTCCACGATGGTCCGCCCCCGCGTCCAGGTCCCGCTCAACTCCACGCGCACGGGAAGCCGCTGCAACCGCACGGCCTCCGGGGCCAGCAGGATCGCGACAGCGCCGGCGTCGCCGATCGTCGCGGTGTCGGTCGCGAAGCGGCCGCACGCGAACTCGATCAGCCCACCGGCCAGATCACCGACCCGGGTGCCGAGTGCTCGTAAACCGGCGCCCTCCTGCGCGGTCACGGTCGGTGCATAGAAGACGTCCAACCCGTACATCGTGACCGGCACCGAGTGCTCGGTGCAGGCGTCGAGGACGATGGCCGTGGCCTCGGGGTCGTGGAAGACGTTGAACTCGGCCGCCGCGGTGGCATTGCTCACCATGGCGCCCCCACCCATGAAGACGATCCGGCCGATCCGGGCGAAGATCTCCGGGTGGGTGCGCGCGAGCAGCGCAATGTTCGTCATCGGTGCGAGCGGCACGACGGTCAGCGGCTGGCCGGAGTCGGCGTGGGCGTCGATGAGGTCACGCAGCAGGGCGACGGCCGATCGCGGGTCCAGTCCCATCGTGGGTGGGGTCAGGCGCAGGTCTCCCATACCGTCGGCGCCGTGGACGTGCCGGGCGTCCACAGGTTCCTCGAGCAGCGGGCGGGGCGCGCCGGCTGCGACCGGCACATCGCGGCGGCCTGCTGCCTCCAGGACCGTGAGGGTGTTGCGCACGACGTCGGGCAGGGGCGCGTTGCCGCCGACGCAGGTCACGCCGACGAGGTCCAGGCCCGGGTGGAGAGCCGCGAGGAGCAACGCGCAGGCGTCGTCGATGCCGGTGTCGACGTCGAGGACGACGGGTTGCGCGCTCATGGGGCCATTGTGCGGCCCGGGCGCGACAACCGGCCTCGGGAGGCCCTCATCGCGAACCATGTGTGCACCACGTCGAACGGGGCGCTATCGTGCGAGCATCTCGCGGGGGCGCGGGGCTGGATGTCTCGCAGGGGTGCGAGACCCGACACAGGGGACGGAAACACCACATGACTTCGGACCGTGGCGTCATTCGCCAGACACACTCCATGATCTGGGCACCGCGATGGCTGACAGCGCTCGTGGTCGCCCTGGCCTCCTCGGTGCTCATGGTCGTCACCACACCGGCTCGCGCCGCCGACGGAGAGACCGAGCTCGGCGCAACGCAGCTGGCGGCCCAGACCTATCCCGGGGTCCAGCTCATCCAGGCGGACTTCACGTCCACCATCTCGGTGCCGCAAGCGATCATCGACGAGGCCGCCGTCAACGAGCTCTACACGCGCCTGGTCGTCCAGGCGGCCACCGGCGCGATCGGCACTGCCGAGTCCCAGATCATCGACGCCTTTGTCGCAGAGTTGGCCAAGGATCCCTTCCGCTACGTCACGCCGGCCGACGCCCGGACGACGGTCGAGGTGGGACTGAGCGGCTTCGGCACCGGTTTCGTGGTCAATGCCGAGGGCTACCTCGTCACGGCAGCGCATGTCATCGCTCCGGACCCGGATGAGCTGAAGGTGGAGTTCGCCCGCGCCGGTTTGCGTGACCTCATCGCCAACGATCTCGACGAGGTCCAGGCGTCAGGCGTTGCCTACAGCCCGGCCAATCTCGACACCTTGGCCCAGGCCTTCCAGGACTGGTACGTCCGCTACCTCGAGGTGGGCGAGGTGAGCACGACGGTGAGCGCCCAGATCGGCGTCGCGACGGCGGGCGTCGACAAGACCCAGCGGGGACAGCCGGCGGAGATCATCAAGGTCGGCGCTCCCTACCCGGGCAAGGATGTCGCCGTCCTCAAGCTGGACGGTGCGGCCCACCTGCCGACCCTCCCGCTCGGCGACGATGCCGACGTCCCGGAGGGCTCGACCCTGCACGTGACCGGTTACCCCGCGGCCTCCACCTTCTCCTCGGGCATGTCAGCCGACTCCCAGGTCCAGCCGACCATCACCGAAGGCCCGCTGACGGCCATCAAGAAGACCGAGACCGGGATGCCGGTGTTCCAGACCCAGGCGCCGGCCAGCCCGGGCAACTCCGGCGGACCAGTGCTCGATGACGCGGGCAATGTCGTGGGCATCCTGGTGGCGTCGGCCGTCGCCGACGACGGCACGGCACTGGAGGGTCAGGAGTTCGTCATCCCGATCAGTGTCGTGCGGCAGATGCTCAACGAGACCAACGTCAAGCCGGGTGAGAGCGCCACCACCCAGGCCTACAACGTGGCGCTGGGGGCCTACTTCGACAAGTACTACAAGCGGGCCATGCCGGAGTTCCAGCGGGTCCAGGCGCTGTACCCGGAGCACCCCTACGTGGCGGAATACATCACCAGGACGCAGCAGGCGATCGACGCCGGCAAGGACGAGACCCCGAACTCCCTGATGCTCTGGGTCGCTCTCGCCGGGGGCGTCCTCATGGTCCTCGCGGTGGGCGGAGTGGGCGGTTTCCTGCTCCTGCGCAAGCGCGGCAAGGGCCCGGCGCCCGCCGCTGGCACGGCGCCGCAGGGTGGCCCTTGGCCCGGCTACCCGGGACCGCAGGGTCACCAGGGAATCCCGGGACACCAGGAAATCCCGGGTCAGCAGGGGTATGCCGGGCAGCCCGGCTTCCCCGGCCAGCAGCCCCCTCCGGGCCAGCCGCCGCAGCAGGCGCATCAGCAACCTGCCCCCGCCGGCCCGATGGGTCAGCCCGCTTGGCCTGCCCAGCCGCAGCAGCCGGCCAGCCACCCGCCGCAGCCACCGGTGACCCAGCCGCTGCAACCGCCGCTCCCATCGGACCCCCTACCACCGCCTCCCTGGCACGCGCCGGGGTCGGCTCCTGGTCAGCAGCCACCCCCCGGTTCGCCGCCGCCCGTCCCCTGACGGTCCTCCCTCCGGCCCCAGAGCGCTTCCGGCGCCCTGGGGCCGGAGCGACTTGGTGTGCGCCGCGCCCGCGTCGTACGGTCGAGCGGTGACCTCGACCCCCTGCCGAGCCTTCGGGATCGGGCTGGCTGCCTTGGCGGCGCTCACCGCGTGCACCTCCGCTCCTTCCCCCAGCACCCCGGGCGCCTCGGTCACGGCTGAGCCCACGGCGTCGTCATCGCCCTCGCCATCGGTGTCGCCGTCGCCCGCCTCCTGCGTCGACACTGCGTATGCCGCGCTCTCACCCGAGCAACGCGCCGGCCAGTTGGTCATGGTCGCGCTCCAGGCCGGATCATCGTCGGCGAGCCTCAAACCCACGATCGAGGGCTCCCACGTGGGGAACATGCTCTACCTCGGCGGCTGGACGAGTGGCAAGGCTGACGTCACGGCGACCTCTGGTCTGCTGCAGCAGATGGCGACCCCCGACGCGACCGGCGGTATCGGGTTGCTCGTCGCGGCGGACCAAGAGGGGGGCGTCGTCCAACAACTCAAGGGCGACTTCACCGGCATACCATCGGCCCTCACCCAGGGCACCTGGGACCCGGCGCACCTGCGAAGCAGCGCCAAGGGATGGGGCGCCGAACTCAAGTCGGCCGGCGTCAACCTCAACCTCTCGCCCGTCGCGGACGTCGTGCCGACCGAGATCGGGAAAGCGAACGGCCCGATCGGACGGTGGGACCGCCAGTTCGGGTCCGATCCCGCCGCCGTCGGTCGATCGGTGACCGCGTTCACCCAGGGCATGGCCGATGCGGGAGTGCAGACCTCGGTGAAGCACTTCCCCGGGATCGGGCGGATCCGGGGCAACACCGACTTCGCCAGCGAGGGTGTCGACGACCCCCTGATGACTGCGACCGACGCCTATCTGCAGCCCTTCGTCGACGGCTGGACGGCCGGCGCCGGTCTGGTCATGATGAGTTCGGCGCGCTACCCGCAACTCGACGCCGACAACCCGGCGATGTTCTCGCCGGCGATCATCGACGGGCTGCTGCGTCAACAACTCGGTTTCCGCGGCGTCGTCATCACCGATGACATCAATGCCGAGGCGGTCAAGGCCGTGCCGCTGGCCGATCGGGCGACCCGCTTCCTCGGCTCCGGCGGCGACATCCTGCTCACGGGCAACACCCCGACGGCGCCGCAGATCGTTGCGGCGATCTCCTCGACGGCCCTGTCGGATCCGACCTTCGGGGCCAAGGTCGAGACCTCGGTGAAACGGGTGCTCACTCTCAAGGCATCGATGGGTCTGGTGCCCGGCTGCTCCGCGGCCTGACCCGGCACCCCCCACCCAAAGGCAACTTCTGCGTCACGCAGAAATTGCCTCGCCGAACGGCAATAACCGCGCGCAAGAGCGACTTCCGCGTCACGCAGAAGTTGGGGTTCAGGCGCGGACGAGGGTGACGGGCATCGAGGAGTCGGCGGGCAGGTCGAGGCGCGAGGCCTCGCGCCCCTTGAGCATCATCTGCGCCCCGAGCGCGGCGACCATGGCGCCGTTGTCGGTGCACAGGCCCGGCCTCGGCACGCGGAGCTGGATTCCCGCCCTGTCGCACCGCTCCCGGGCCATCGCGCGCAGCCGCGAGTTGGCCGCGACACCTCCACCGATCTGCAGGTGGTCCGCACCATGCTCCCGACAGGCGTCGATCGCCTTGCGCGTCAGGACGTCGGTCACCGCCTCCTGAAAACTCGCCGCCACGTCCGCGACCGGTATGCCGCGGCCGGCCTCCCGCTCCGCCGTGACCCACCGCGTGACGGCAGTTTTCAACCCCGAGAACGAGAAGTCGAAACGGTGCCGCTCCATGTCCCGGCCAGCCGTCAGCCCACGCGGGAAGTCGATGGTGATCTGCCCGTCTCGGGCCGCCCGGTCGATGTGTGGTCCGCCGGGGAACGGCAGGCCGAGGACACGGGCGACCTTGTCGAAGGCCTCCCCGGCCGCGTCGTCGATCGTGGACCCCAGTGGACGCACATCTGAGGTCACGTCGGGCACGAGAAGCAGGGAAGAGTGCCCACCCGAGACGAGCAGCGCCATCGTCGGCTCCGGCAAGGGCCCGTGTTCGACGATGTCGACGGCCACGTGGGAGGCGAGGTGGTTGACCCCGTAGAGCGGCAGTCCGAGCGAGAGGGCGAGGGCCTTGGCCGAGGCGACACCGACCATCAGGGCACCGGCGAGCCCCGGGCCGGACGTGACCGCGATGCCGTCGAGGTCGGTCAGGGCGACACCCGCTGTCTCGCACGCCCGCTGGATCGTCGGCACCATGGCCTCGAGGTGGGCGCGACTGGCCACCTCTGGCACGACGCCTCCGAATCGGGCGTGCTCCTCGACACTGCTCGCAATGGCGTCGACGAGCAGGGTTGTCCCCCGCACGATTCCGATCCCGGTCTCGTCGCACGAGGTCTCGATGCCCAGGACGAGCGGCTCATCGCTCACTCCCCCTCACCCCCTCCGGCGTTGTTCCCGAATGCCGCGGTTGTTCCGCGCTCGACGGGCCCGGTCAGCAGCGTCTTTCCCAGGATCAACGCGTCGACATCGCCCGGCTGGTAGTACCTGCGCCGCACGTGAAGTTGCCGCCAACCCGCCCGCTCGTAGAGAGCCAGCGCCGGCGCATTGTCGGCCCGCACCTCGAGCAGGGCCCCGGTGGCCCCCCGCCGGCCGGCAGCCTCTTCCAGGGCATCCAGCATGGCGGCACCGTGGCCTCGACCCTGGGCCTCGCGCACGACCGCGACGGTCATGATGTCGGCGCTCTCGCCCCCGTGGTCGACCCCGCCGTAGGCGAGCAGGGCGCCGTCCTGCTCCAGGACGAGGTATTCACGACGAGGGCGCTCGGCGAGTTCGGCCCACCAGGTCGTCGCCGGCCAGGCGTCGTCGGCGAAGAGGGTGGCGTCAAACACCACGAGCGCGTCGATGTCCGTCGAGGTCATCTCGCGCACCGTCACCGCGCTCATCGGGCAGCCCGCTCGGCGGTCGTCAGGGCATCCGGACGGCGCAGGTAGAGGGCCTCGACCGGCATGGCCTCCCCCGCCGCGAGTCGCCGGGCGACGACCTCGACGAGCACACCCGCATCAACATCGAGCACGGCCTGGTCGCCATCGCGGAAGAGGTCCGGGAAGAGCACGGGACCACGGCCCACCGTCGGCAGCGCCCGCACCTCCTCGGGCAGGTCGGCAGGCCGGTCGACAGCGGGACCGACGAGCCGGGCGACGGAGCCGGCCCCCACGGCATACCGGGCCCAGTAGACCTCCTTGCGGCGGGCATCGGTGGCGACCAACAGTTCCCCTTCGGAGCGTCCGGCTTGGACGGCGAGCACGTCGAGCGAGCACACCCCATGGACCGGTATGCCGAGTGCATGGCCCATCGTCACCGCGGTCACCAGGCCGACGCGCAGCCCGGTGAAGGGTCCCGGCCCGTTGCCGACCGCGATCGCGTCGAGGTCGCGCGGCACCAGACCGTTGTCCCGCAACAGTTCCACGATGAGCGGAGCCAAGTGCTCGGAGTGTCCACGCGCGTCAATCCGCTGAGCCGAGGCGAGGGTCTCACCGTCACGACCCAGCCCCACGCCAATGGCCGAGGTCGAGGTGTCGATACCGAGGATCACCACCGGACTCCCTCCCATCGTCGGCCATGGGCGGCGATCCGTGCCGTCCGCTCCTCGGTCGCCGGATCCACGATCAAGGTCACTTCGAGCACGTCCTCGCTCAGTGACTCAGCGACACCGTGGCCCCATTCGACAACCGTCACCGACTCCTCGAGGGATGCGTCGAGGTCGAGGGCGTCGAGCTCGGTGAGGCCGCCCAGGCGATAGGCATCGACGTGCACCAAGGGTGGGCCGTCGACCACGGACGGGTGGACGCGCGCGATGACGAAGGTCGGCGACGTGATCGGGCCACGCACCCCGAGACCGGCCCCGATGCCGCGCGTGAGGGCGGTCTTTCCCGCGCCGAGGTCACCGGTGAGGATGACGAGGTCTCCGGCGCGTAGGTTCGTCGCCAGGGCACGGCCAAAGGCCTCGGTGTCCTCGACGGTCGGCAGTGCGGGTCCCGATCCGGTCACGCTCACCGGACGCGCTCCTTGGCCCGCTCCACCTGCCGCCGACGGGCAATATCGGTGATCCGCCGACGCACGCGAGGCTTGCGCTCGACCGCGACGTTCTCGTGCCGAGCCATCTGCCCGCGCTCGATGGCCATCCGGATCTGCTGGGTCACCAGTTCGGGATGCTCGAGCATGATCAGGTGGCCCGCGTCCTCGACCACGACGTGCTCCGCTCCGGGGATGAGGTTGACGATGGTCTCGCTGTGGGAGGGAGGTGTGAGCAGGTCGCCCATGCCGTTGATGACGACGACCTCGGTGCCGCGGAAGGCGGTCAGACTCTCCCGCTCGTCCATCGACTCGATGGCCGGCACGAAGTCACCCATCGCATCGAAACTCGTCCCGAAGATCATGTCGGCGGCGAAGCGCACCAAGGCATCACTGACCGGCGAGTCGAAGGAGTAGCGATCCACCAGGGCGTCCTCGATCGGGCGCCCCACCCGTCGCACCCGCGTGACCAGATCGGTGATCCGGTCGAGCCGGTGCAACACGCCCGGGCCCACCCGCCCGAGCAGGGTGCCGATGAACGGGCTCATGCCCAGGTTGGTGAGGCCGCCGCCGCCAGCGCTCGTCGCGACGAAGCCGACCGCGAGGACCCGATCTCGGATGACGTCCGGGTGGTCGCCCCCGAAGGACATGACCGTCATCCCACCCATCGAGTGACCGACCAGGACCAGATCGCCTTCGGGAACGACAGCGGCCAGCACGTCGTGCAGGTCACGCCCCAACTGCGTCATCGAGACGTGCTCGTCATCGGAGCGACCGGACCGGCCGTGACTGCGCTGGTCCCAGCTGACGACGCGATACCCAGCGGCGGACAGGGCACGGCGTTGGAAGACCCACGAGGTGCAGTTCAGCGTGAAGCCGTGGCAGAAGACCACGGTCGGACGCCCCCGCGAAGCGTGGGATTCGGCAGGCAACACATCACTGGCCGCCTCGTCGATCTCGACGTGGAGAGCCAATCCGTCGCTGGTCACCACCTTGAGGGTCTGGTCCGGGGTGTGGGCGAAACCGTGCTCGGGGTCGAGTCCGCGGACCGACCGGCGCGCGCGTGCTGATCGCTCGACCGCTGCGCCCGCGACGGCGGCACCCGCTGCCACTGCGCCCGCAGCGACGGCCCCGGCGATGCGTCCACGCCTCGCCATCAGGCCTCCCCCACCACGACGCGCGGGAGTCGGGGCCCCATGCGCGTGACGATCTCGTAGTTGATCGTCCCGGCAGCCACGGCCCAGTCCTGCGCCGTCGGCTCGCCCGCGACGCCGACACCGAGGAGCGTCACGACATCCCCCTCGGCTCCGTCGAAGTCGGGACCGAGATCGACGACGAACTGGTCCATGCAGACCCGCCCGGCCACGGTGAGCGTGCGCTCGCCCACACGCACCGGCCCCGCCGAACTCGCCGAGCGAGGCACGCCGTCGGCATACCCCACCGGGACGATGCCCAGGACGGTGTCGCGATCGGTGACGTACTGGTGCGCATACGACACGCCCTGACCGGCCCGCGCCCGCTTGACCGTGGTCAGACGCGCCCGCACCCGCATCGCCTCCCGCAGGCCGAAGTCCTCCGGGCGTCCCAGGTCCGGCACCGGCGACAACCCATAGATCGCGAGCCCGGGTCGGACCATGTCGAAGTGGGCGCTGGGGTTGGTCAGGGTCGCGGCCGAGTTGGCCAGGTGCGCCACCCCGGTGGGTATGCCGCGGGCCTCCATCAGGCGCAGCACCTCACCGAAACGCTCCTGCTGGGCCCGCACGGTCGGGTGGTCGGGTGCGTCGGCGAAGGCGAAGTGGGACCAGGTGCCACCCATGGTGAGGGCGCCTTCGGCGAGCAATGGCGCCAGGTCGTCGAGAACGGCATCGAGATCCTCGAGCACGCCCCCGCGGCCCAGCCCGGTGTCGACCTTGAGGTGCACAGTGGCCGCCCGACCCACCGCCCGCGCCGCTCGGGCAACACTCGCCAGGTGGGCGCGCGCGCCGATGCCAAGGGTGATGTCGCGTCGGATCGCCGTGGCGAGATCGGCCTCGGGCGGGTAGATCCAGGAGAGCAGTGGGGCATCGATCCCGCTGTCGCGCAACTCGATGGCCTCGCTCAGTTGCGCCACGCCGAGCCACTGCGCGCCACCGACGAGCGCTGCCCGCGCCGCGACATCAACGCCATGACCGTAGGCGTCGGCCTTGACCACGGCCATGAGCTGAGCAGAGGAGGAGCGGCGGCGCAGCTCGCGGACGTTGGTCGCGATCGCCGCAACGTCGATCTCGACCCACGCGGACGCCCCTCGTGGTGGCTGGGTCAGCAGTGCAGGTCGCTGCGGACCCGGGTGGTGGCTCTCTGTCGTCATGGCGGCCCCAGTCTAGGGCGGCTCGCGAAGGCGGGTCGGGCAGCGGGTCGGCAGCGAGCGGTCCCTGAGTGTCGGGTTGAGGGGGTCCGGACCCCCTCAACCCGACACTCAGGTGACGGACCGGTGCTCACGCAAGGGCGATCGCGGCGCCCACCGCGCCGAGCGGACCCACCGGCACGACGATGGATGAGGGGATGTCGCTCAACCCCGGCAGCCCCCGGGCACCTGCCAGTCCATAGGCGACCCCGAGGGGGACGCCGAGGACGGTGCCGACACCGGCCAGCAGCAGCCCTTCCAGGGCGAGCATCCCCTTGACCTGTCCCCGGGTGACTCCGAGCGCGCGGAGCAGCGCCGACTCCCGGCGACGCTCGGGGACGGACAGGGCCAGGGTGTTGCCGACCCCGACGAGGGCGATGAGCACCGACATCGCCAGCAGGCCGGCGACGAGGGCGGTGATGACCTTCATGATCCGGTGGACCCTTTCCGCGGTGTGGCGCCGATCCCCCCACGGTGGTGTGCGCGCCGCGCGCGCGCCGCCGCCAGGGCCGAGACCTTGCCGAGGGTCGCGGTGAGGTCGGCGCCGTCGGTGAGCCGCAGGAGCAGCGTGTCCTTGCGGGCCTCACCGCCGAGGGCGGAGCTGTCGCCCGAGGTCATCGTGTAGGCGAAGCCCAGACGCTTGTCGACGGCCACCGTCAGCGACCGTGTTCCGCGGGGACCGATCACGTCCACGCGCACGCGTCCGTCAACCCTTGCGGGGGCTGTGCCTCGCCGGGCACCAGGACACCGGGTCGGAGGGTGCAGAGCACGTCGTCGTTGCGCATCACCGCGCGTGCGGACTCCGGGAGCCTGAAAACTAGGTGGACCGTCGAAACGCGGCATCAGACCACGGTCGGACGTCCCCGGTTCAACAGGTCGGCAATGGTCGATGGGAGGGCCTGGGCGACGCGCCGGGCACGCAGGGGGCCACCGCCCGAGGCGTCGTCGGCGGCCACCGAGTGGACCAGCGACCCGAGGGCAGCCGCCACCGGTCCGTCCAGCCCCTGCGCGAGCAGCACCCCGATGACACCAGCGAGCACGTCACCGGCGCCGGCGGTCGCCAGCCAGGCCGGGCCGTCGGCCTGGCTCCGCACCGGGCCCTCCGGACCGACAACGATCGTGGTCGACCCCTTGAGCAGCACCGTGGCGCCGGTCAGCTCCGCCAGGCGCCTCGCCGCAGAGACCGGGTCTGCAGAAACCTCACTATTGGTGACTTCTTGTGAGGTGAGGCGGGTGAGGAGGCGAGCGCACTCGCCGGCGTGCGGGGTGAGCACGGTGGTCCGACCCGCCCGCCGCAGGGCCACGCTGTCGTCCACCAGGTCGAGGGCACCGGCGTCGAGCACGACGGGCTCCGGCGCATCGAGTACGTCGACCACGGCCTGCCGCTGGGCCCGCCCAGCCTCCGTCCCCTCGTCAGGGTCCACTCCCGGACCGGCGACCCACGCCTGCACCTGCCCGGCGCCGATCACCGCCTCGGGCACGGCCTGCCGGACCAGACCGGTCGGGGTCGCCGGACCGATGTAGCGCACCATGCCGATGCCCGCCTCGACCGCCGAGGTGACGGCGAGAACTGCTGCCCCGGCATACCGCTCACTGCCGGCGACGACACCGAGGACGCCCCGCGAGTACTTGTCGTCAGCGGCCGTCGGCACCGGCCACAGGTCGGCGACGTCGTCGCGCGTCAGCCGCCGCACGCTCGGCTCAGCGCTGGGCAGGAGTCCGATGTCGACGAACGTCAGCGTCCCGGCCGCCGCTTCCGTCGGCGGCAGCAGGTGGGCCGGCTTGGCGACCGAAAAGGTCACCGTCTCGTCCGCGAAGACGCCGTCTGCGCTCAGCGCGCCGCCGTTGGGGTCCTGTCCCGAGGGCACGTCCACCGCGATGACGTATGCCGTGTCGGGCACCGCCGCAACCCAGGTCGCCCCCCAGCGCGGCAGTCCACCGCGACCACCTATGCCGAGGATCCCGTCGAGGACGATGTCCGCTTCCGACAGAAACTGCACTATTGGTGATGTTTTGTCGGCCCGCCCGGGCTCCACCTCCCCCCACGAAAAGTCTCCAATCGTGAGGTTTTCGTCGGCCGCCAGCAGGACGACGCCCGCGGCCTCTGCGGCGGCATACGCCCCCGGATGGACCCGCCCCGACACGTGGAGAGCGGCGCAGTTGACGCCCGTGAGCGCGAGCCCGGCCACGGCATACAGGGCGTCCGCGCCGTTGTTGCCGGTGCCGACGAGGGCGACCACACGCTGGGCGCCCAACTGCTCGATGCGCGCCGAGACAACCTCGATCAGGCCCTCGACGGCGCGCGCCATGAGCTCCCCCTCGGCGAGGGTCTGCATGAGGGTCGACTCCGCGGCATACACATCGGCGACGGCGAAGGCCTCGATCACGTGTCAGTCTCCTTCGGCGACGACCACCGCCGAGGCGATCCCCGCATCGTGCGACAACGACAGGTGCAGGCGGGTCACGCCCAGCCGGGCCGCCGCGGCCTCCACGGTGCCCGTGATGACCATGCTCGGCCGCTCGCCGCGACGCCGATCCACGGTCGCGTCCTGCCAGTCCATGTTCCCGGGGGCGCCCAGGGCCTTGGCGACGGCCTCCTTGGCGGCGAACCGCGCGGCCAAGGACTGCAGCGGCAAATCACGCTCGTCAGGGGTGAAGAGCCGCTCCCGCAGGGCAGGGGTGCGTTCGAGGGTGGCCCCGAAGCGGGCGATGTCGACGACGTCGATCCCGACCCCGATGATCACGCGGCGCCTCGCCCGCTCACTCGACGGTGACCGACTTGGCCAGGTTGCGCGGCTGGTCGGCGTCCAGGCCCTTGGCCATGGCCAGATGGAGCGCGAAGACCTGCAGCGGGATCACCGTCAACAGCGGCGCCATCAGCGGCGAGCACTGGGGCACACGGATGATCTCGCTCGCGAAGGGCTCGACGTCCTCGTCACCGTCATGCGCGATGACCAGGGTGCGGGCACCCCGGGCGCGGATCTCCTGGATGTTGGAGACGACCTTCTTGTGCAACTCGTGCGGGGTGTCGGGCGAGGGCACGATGACGAAGACGGGCTGGCCGGGCTCGATGAGCGCGATGGGGCCGTGCTTGAGCTCGCCGGCGGCGAAGCCCTCGGCGTGAATGTAGGCGATCTCCTTGAGCTTGAGCGCACCCTCGAGCGCGATCGGGAAGCCCACGTGACGGCCGAGGAAGAGCACCGAGCGCGTGTCGGCCATGAAGTTGGCCATCTCGATCACCCGGTCCATCCGGTCGAGGACCTCCTGGATCTTCTCGGGCATCTCGCGCAGCTCGGTCATGACGGCCTTGGCGTCGTCGGCGAAGGCCCCCCCGCGCAACTGGGCGAGGTAGAGGCCCAGCAGGTATGCCGCGGTGATCTGGGCGAGGAAGGCCTTGGTCGACGCGACCGCCACCTCGGGGCCGGCGTGCGTGTAGAGGACCGCGTCGGACTCACGCGGGATCGTCGCACCCTGGGTGTTGCAGATGGAGAGGGTCAGGGCGCCGAGGTCCTTGGCGTGCTTGACCGCCATCAGGGTGTCCATCGTCTCGCCGGACTGGCTGACCGAGACCACGAGAGTGCGCTCGTCGACGATCGGGTCGCTGTAGCGGAACTCGTGCGCGAGGACGACGTCGACCGGGATGCGGGTCCAGTGCTCGATGGCGTACTTCGCAACGAGGGAGGAGTATGCCGCGGTGCCACACGCGACGAAGGTGATCCGGTTGACGTTCTTGAGTTGGTCCTCCGAGATGCGCAGCTCGTCGAGGACGAGTTCGCCGTCGTCCTTGGTCCGACCGAGGAGCGTGTCGCCGACGGCGTGCGGTTGCTCGGCGATCTCCTTGGCCATGAAGGAGTCGTAGCCACCCTTCTCGGCCGCGCTGGCATCCCAGGTGACCTCGAAGCGCTTGCCCTCGGCGGGAGAGCCGTCGAAGTTGATCACCTCGTGGGAGTCCGGGGTGATGGTGACGATCTGGTCCTGGGCCAACTCGAGAGCGTGGCGGGTGTAGCCGATGAAGGCGGCGACATCGCTGCCCATGAAGTTCTCGCCCTCGCCGAGGCCGACGACCAGGGGGCTGTTGCGGCGGGCGCCGACGACGACACCGGGGGCGTCGGCGTGCACGGCCAGGAGGGTGAAGGCACCCTCGAGCCGGCCCACGACCGCCTGCATGGCGGCGGTGAGGTCCTGCACCTTGTCGTACTCACGCCCCACGAGCTTGGCCGCGACCTCGGTGTCGGTCTCGGAGAGGAACTCGACCCCCTCGGCGAGCAACTCCTTCTTGAGGGAGTGGAAGTTCTCGATGATCCCGTTGTGGATCAGCGCGAGTCGGTCGCCGTCGCCACCGCGGTGCGGGTGGGCGTTGCCGTCGGTGGGGCCACCGTGGGTGGCCCATCGCGTGTGCCCGATCCCGGTCCGTGAGTCGTGGAGAGGGTGGGCATCGAGCGCGCTGCGCAGGTTCTCCAGTTTGCCGGCCCGCTTCTCGGTTTCGACGCCGTCGTCGCAGACCAGAGCGATACCGGCCGAGTCATAGCCGCGATACTCCAAGCGGGCCAAGCCCTCCATGACGACGGTCTGGGCCTTGCCGTCGACGTGATGGCCGACATATCCGACGATTCCGCACATGCGCTTCAGCCTAGTGCCGCCCGGGCCCACCCCCCGGCACCGACGAGCGTCGCGCCGGACCCCGCGCCGCGGCATACGCAACAATGACGCGCGTGGCGCTGACCGACTCCCCCACCGGGCTCCCCAGCCCGTATGCCGTGTTCGGGCGCACGGAGTGGGCGCGGCTTCGCGAGAGCCACCCGATGAACCTCACCGGGGACGACCTCACCCGCCTGCGCGGTCTGGGCGAGCCGGTCGATCTCGACGAAGTGGAATCCGTCTACCTGCCGCTCTCACGGCTGCTCTACTTCTACGTCGAGGCGACCCACGGCCTGCGCCTGGCCACCAGTGAGTTCCTCGGCGAACGGCCGACTCGGGTGCCCTTCGTCGTCGGTGTGGCCGGTTCGGTGGCGGTCGGCAAGTCGACCACGGCCCGCATCCTGCGCGAGCTCATGTTGCGGTGGCCGCACACCCCGCGCGTCGAACTGGTGACCACCGACGGCTTCCTCTATCCGAACAAGGTTCTGGAGGAGCGAGGGTTGTTGCAGCGCAAGGGTTTTCCCGAGTCCTATGATCGGCGTGCGCTGCTCAAGTTCGTCGCCGACGTCAAGTCCGGAGAGCTCGCGGTCGAGGCGCGGCAGTACTCACACCTGACCTATGACGTGCTGCCGGCAACGGTGACGATCCGCAAGCCCGACGTGCTCATCGTCGAGGGGCTCAACGTGCTGCAACCACCGACGGTGCGGTCCGACGGCACGAACACCGGCTCCATCTCGGACTTCTTCGACTTCTCCGTCTATGTCGACGCCGACCTCGAGGACATCCGCCGGTGGTATGTCGAGCGCTTCCTCCGATTGCGCCAGACCGCCTTCGCCGACCCCAAGTCCTATTTCCATCGGTATGCCGCGTTGTCCGATGCCCAGGCCCGCGCCACGGCGACGGACATCTGGACCCGGATCAACGAGCCCAACCTCATCGAGAACATCGAGCCCACCAAGGGTCGGGCCACGCTGGTGCTGGCCAAGGGGTCCGACCACTCGGTCGAGACGATCAAGCTGCGCAAGCTCTGATCCGCGCAGACTCTGAGCCCCACCGCGCACCGCGCACGGATTGCGCCAAACCAGCTTCTGCGTCACGCAGAAGTTGGCTCGTCAGCCGGCTATTTCGGTGTGCGATCCGAGTTTCTGCGTCACGCAGAAGCTGACTGGTCAGTACCAGTGCGGGTAGCGGCTGTTCCAGGCCGACCAAGCGCCACACGGGGTGCCGTAGGAGCTCTTGATGTACTGCAGCCCCCAGCGGATCTGGGTGACCGGATTGTCGGCCCAGTCGTCGGCGACCGTCGACATCTTGCTGGCGGGCAGGGACTGGAAGAGGCCGTAGGCGCCCGAAGACGGGTTCTTGGCCTTGTAGTTCCACGTCGACTCGCCGATGACCAGGTTGTTGAGGCAGGACCACTGCGAGTCCGCGAAGCCGAACTCACCCATGAGGGCGCGAGCGGCAGCCTGCGGGTTCACCCGGGCGTTGTCGACGATGGCCTGCCGCTCGGCCTCGCGCGCGATGCGGGCATCCTCCTCCGCGCGCACTCGCGCGGCCTCAGCCGCGGCGGCCCTGGTGGCTTCCTCGGCCTGGGCCATGACCAGCGACTTCTGGGCGTTGGCGGCGCTCCGATCGGCAGCCAGTCGGGCCTGATCGTCAGCAGCGGGAGCAGCGGTGTCCTCGACCTGGGTGAGGGCTGCCGGGCTCAGCGAGAAGGCAGTGCTCTCGACGGCGACCCGCTCCTGTGCGCTCACGCCCGCGGCTCCGGTCGCGACCGTGGCCAGCGCCAGTGAGGTGGCGACGGCAGGGCGGCGCAGCGCCGCTCCCACGGTGCTGACTCGCTGGGGGCGCGCGGCGGCATGACGAGCGGCATGGCGGCCGCGATAACTGCTCATGGTCGGGTCGTGCGTCCTTTCGGGGCAGCAGGGGATTGCCACCGATGGGGTACAGGTCACGCCGGGCCGATTCCGCGGACGGGGGTGTCCGATCGGGCAGACGTTATCAATTCGAGACCTACGGTAGCGAACACCCGACGGACACGCCAAAACGGCGTCCATCCCTAGTGTCGGCGTGATCCGTCGTCATAGCGACGGGAGACGCGGACACAAGGGTCGTGGAGGGCCCCTGTCAGGGCTCGATGCCCTCCAGGAGGTCGGTCACCAGTGCGGCAATCGGGCTGCGCTCGCTGCGTGTCAGGGTCACGTGCGCGAAGAGGGGGTGGCCCTTCAACTTCTCGACCACCGCGACGACCCCGTCGTGACGACCGACCCGCAGGTTGTCGCGCTGGGCGACGTCGTGGGTGAGGACGACCTTGGAGTTCTGACCGATCCGCGAGAGCACGGTGAGCAGCACGTTGCGCTCCAGGCTCTGCGCCTCGTCGACGATGACATACGCATCGTGCAGCGACCGACCTCGGATGTGGGTGAGCGGAAGCACCTCGAGCATGCCCCGGTCGAGGATCTCCTCGACGACCTCGCGCGACACCAGCGCGGACAGGGTGTCGAAGACCGCCTGCCCCCACGGGTTCATCTTCTCGCCCTGGTCGCCCGGGAGGTAGCCGAGCTCCTGGCCGCCCACGGCATACAGGGGACGGAAGACGACGACCTTGCGGTGCTGGCGTCGCTCCATCACGGCTTCGAGGCCGGCGCACAACGCCAGCGCAGACTTGCCGGTCCCCGCGCGGCCACCGAGCGAGACGATGCCCACGTCCGGGTCGAGCAGCAGGTCGAGCGCGATCCGCTGCTCGGCGCTGCGGCCGTGCAGACCGAAGGCGTCCCGGTCGCCACGCACCAGACGCACCTGCTTGTCCGGCCCCACCCGGCCGAGCCCGGAGCCCCGCGGCGAGAGCAACTTGATGCCGGTGTGGCAGGGGAACTCCGCCGCGGCGAGATTCTCGAGTCGGCCGTACTCGTAGAGGTGGTCCATCTCCTCGACGGTGACGTCGAGCTCGCGCATGCCGGTCCAGCCCGACTCGGGGGTGAGCTCGTTGCGATACTCCTCGGCGACCAGGCCGCACGCGGATGCCTTGACCCGCATCGGCAGGTCCTTGCTGACCACGGTCACCCGCCGACCCTCGGTCGCGAGGTTCTTGGCCACCGCCAGAATGCGAGTGTCGTTGTCCCCCAGCCGGAATCCAGCAGGCAGTGACGACGGGTCGGTGTGGTTGAGCTCGACGCGCAGCGTGCCTCCGTCGCCACCGACAGGCACCGGGGCATCGAGCCGACCGTGCTCGACACGCAGGTCATCGAGGATGCGCAGCGCCTGCCGAGCGAAGTAGCCGAGCTCTGGGTGGTGCCGCTTGCCCTCGAGCTCGGTGATGACGACGACGGGCAGCACGACCTCCTGCTCCTTGAAGCGGAGCATCGCGCGCGGGTCGGAGAGCAGGACCGAGGTGTCGATCACATAGGTGTGCTCGGCAGGGGCGGTCGTCGTGGGCACGGATCTCTCCTTGGGCGCGCGTCAGGTCTCGCGCTGGCTCGAAGGCTGGGTGCCGGGACCGGGCCACGACAGGAGGTCGAGGCCGGGCCGACCCCTCCTCCGGAGCAGATGCTCCATCACGTCGGGCCTCCCGAACGCCCTCGGGTGAGGTGCGTTGGTCAGGACGCTACGACGCGGGACGGGCACGAGTTCTGCCATCGAGTCGGCGTGTCGGTGACGGGCGCGTGAACGCTCGGTTTCGCCTGTGACGGGTGATGTCCATGAGGTGAGCGAGGCGGGTGAGCCGGCCGCGCGGCATACCGCGCCGGGGCACTCGCCTTCGGTGGTGGGTTCGTGGGGTCAGGACCACCCCAACCCCACAGCGTATGCCGCGGGGTCACCTCAGGCGCCGAAGCGCCGGCGCCGCTCGCCGTAGGCCCGCAACGCCCGCAGGAAGTCGACCTTGCGGAAGGCCGGCCAGTAGGCCTCGCAGAAGTAGAACTCGCTGTGCGCGCTCTGCCACAGCAGGAAGCCGCCGAGGCGCTGCTCGCCGGACGTGCGGATCACCAGGTCCGGGTCGGGCTGGCCCTTGGTGTAGAGGTGCTCGGCGATGTGCTCGACATCGAGCACTTCGGCCAGTTCCTCGATCGTCGTCCCGGCGCGCGCGTGTTCCTGGAGCAGTGAGCGCACCGCATCGGCGATCTCGCGCCGACCTCCATAACCCACGGCGACGTTGACGAGCATCCCGTCGACGTCACGCGTGCTGTCCGCGGCCGCCTTGAGCACCTGGGCGGTCTCGACCGGCAGCAGGTCGAGCGCGCCAACCGGGTGGATGCGCCAGCGCCCGGCGTCGGCGAGGTCGGTGACGGCCCGCTCGATGATGCCGAGCAAGGGGCGAAGTTCACCGGCGGGACGGGCGAGATTGTCGGTGGAGAGCAGCCACAGGGTGACGACCTCGACGCCGATCTCCTCGCACCAGGAGAGCAGATTGGCGATGTTGTCGGCGCCGGCCTGGTGGCCCTGGGCCGTCGACCCGCCCCGTTCCTTGGCCCACCGCCGGTTGCCGTCGAGCATGACGCCGACGTGCCTCGGGATGCCGGCGGGCTTGAGTTGGCGGGCGACGCGGCGGGCGTACGCGGCATACACGACGTCACCCACTGACATACGCGCATACCCTTTCGACCCCGGTGGATTTCCGACCGGGACCACGCTACCCCCGGCCGCGTGCCCTCCATGGCAGACCCACATGGCAGACCCACACGACCCTCACCGGACGTGCACATACCTACGCAACCGTAGGTATCGTGGACACCATGCCCGCCGAGCCGGAGACCGAGTCCTCAGGGACCGGCACCCTTGACGCCCTCGAAGAGCGCGTCGATGCGGTCATCGCGGCCGTCAAGCCCCACCTTCGCGGCTGGCTGCACCTGGCGATGGCTCCGTTGGCCCTGCTGGCCGGCCTGGTGCTCATCGTCGTCTCGGATCACCTCGCGGCCCGGATCAGCGCAGCGGTCTTCACGATCACGGCCGTCCTGCTCTTCGGGGTGTCCGCGATCTACCACCGCGGCACCTGGGGCCCGAAGATGACCGGTTTCCTCAAGCGCTTCGACCACTCGAACATCTTCTTGATCATCGCCGGGAGCTACACCCCCTTCGCGCTGCTCCTGCCGCGCGACCAGGGCCGCACCATGCTCCTCATCGTCTGGATCGGCGCCATCGCCGGTGTGCTCTTCCGCGTGCTGTGGGTCGGCGCCCCGCGATGGCTCTACGTCCCCGTCTATGTCGCGCTGGGCTGGGTGGCGGTCTTCTACCTCCCCGCCCTGGTCCAGCACGGCGGCTGGTTGATCGTCGGCCTGGTCGGCCTCGGCGGGCTCTTCTACACCCTGGGGGCCGTGGTCTACGGCATCAAGCGGCCGAACCCCTCACCGCGCTGGTTCGGCTTCCACGAGGTCTTCCACACGCTGACGATCCTCGCCTTCGTCAGCCATTACGTCGCGGCGTCGTTGGCCTTGTCCGCCGTCTCGGCCTGACCACCTGTCGGCGGCTGCGCCTGCGCCGCCGGGTCTCCCCCGGCCGAGTGTGTCTGCGCCGCGCGGGCCGCCTGCGCATCCTCCTGCTTGTGGGCGTAGTCCATCCGCCGCAGGCGCGCATTCATGTTGCGCATGAGCAGCCACAGCACGATCGCCAGGATGAAGAACACCGTGAAGGCCCCCATTCCGGGGCCGACGCCACCATCGTTCATGACACTCGCTCCTTGACATTGTCGACGACGAACTCGAGATCAGGGGAGGTCGCCCAGACGTCGGCCTCGGCAACCGAGGGCAGGCCGGCGAAGAGGTCGTCCTCGCCGGGCACGATGGGCACGACCGAGCGGGCGGCCTCGAAGTCCTCGTGCGGCCAGATCTGGCGCTGCACGTCGAGCGGCACCTTGAAGAACCAGCCGTCCGGGTCGATCTGGGTGGCGTGGGCCAGCAGCGCACGGTCGCGCCGTTCGTACCACGTCCCCACGTCCAGCCGGGTGGTCGTCGTGCGGCTGCGGGAATCGTCCCAGTTGGCCAACCACTCGGCATACGGACTCTCCTGGCCCGCGGCGAGCATCGCCTCGTGGTAGGCCGTGATCCGCTCCTTGCTGAACCCGCCGTTGTAGTAGAGCTTGAGCGGCTGCCAGGGGTCGCCCGCCGTCGGGTATGCCGCGGGGTCACCGGCCGCCGCGAACGCCGACACCGTCACGTTGTGGCACATGATGTGGTCGGGGTGGGGGTATCCGCCGTTCTCGTCGTAGGTCGTCACGACGTGCGGACGGAAGCGGCGGATCTCGCGGACCAGCGCCTCGGTCGTCACCGAGAGCGGCTCGAGCGCGAAGCAGCCTGCCGGCAACGGCGGGGGCGGATCTCCCTCGGGCAGACCGGAATCGACGAAGCCGAGCCAGTGGTGGTCGACGCCGAGGATCTCCTGGGCGCGAGCCATCTCGTCGCGCCGGACCTGGGCGAGGTCGCGCAGGATGTGCGGGTCGTCCTTGAGGTTGGGATTGAGGATGTCGCCGCGCTCACCGCCGGTGCAGGAGACCACGAGCACCTCGTGGCCGGCATCGACGTAGCGGGCCATCGTCGCCGCACCCTTGCTCGACTCGTCGTCGGGGTGGGCGTGCACGCACATGAGTCGCAACTTCTCACTCACGGGGGGACCCGTCTCCTTCTCCAGACAGCGCGACCGTCACAATGGGCGAAGGTCACTGGACCTAAAGCCATCCTCTCACCGCCTCGAAGGACGTCATGCCATTGCCCCGCCTCGCCCCCGGGACGTTGCGCTGGTGGATCGTCGGTGTCCTCGGCGTCGGCGCGATGGTGGCCGTCGTCATCTGGTACGGCTTGGCGGCCAACGTCGGGGCCGTCGTGCCCGAGGTCACGGCATACCGCGTCGTCTCGGACTCGCAACTCGAGGTGGACTACCGCCTGACCCGGCCGGCTGATCGGGCCGTGACGTGCACGATCACCGGTCTCGACGCACGCAAGGGCATCGTCGGGACCGTCACCGACGAGGTGCCCGCCGGCGAGTCACGGGTGCAACGCAGCGTCGAGATCCGCACTGCGCAACGCGCTGTCACGGGGGTCGTCGATTCCTGCGTGCGCCACTGAGTTGCTACGATGGTTCTTTGCACGATTCGGGTCTGGGCCCGTCCACGGTCGCTCACAGGAGCCACCACGGGCCCGGACCCTTTGACGTAAGGGAGCACCCGTGACCGAGACCGCAGCCAAGGCCACCTTCCTCACCCAGGAGGCCTACGACCGCCTGAAGGCCGAGCTCGCCGAACTGACCGGCCCGGCGCGCACCGAGATCGCCAAGAAGATCGACGCCGCCCGCCAGGAGGGTGACCTCCGCGAGAACGGTGGGTACCACGCGGCCCGCGAGGAGCAGGGCAAGATGGAGGCCCGCATCCGGCAGCTCCAGCAGTTGCTCGACACCGCGATCATCGGCGAGACCCCGCCCGATGACGGCATCGTCGAGCCCGGCATGGTCGTGACCGTCGAAATGTTCGGCGACGAGGAGACCTTCCTCCTGGGCTCCCGCGAGATCAGTGACGACTCCATCCAGGTCTTCAGCGAGAAGTCCCCGATCGGCGCCGCCGTCAACGGGCACTCGGTCGGCGAGACCGTGACCTACGCGACGCCCTCGGGCAAGGACGTGCAGGTCAAGATCCTCAAGACCAAGCCCTACAGAGGCTGATCGGTCCCCAGCAGCACGTAGCCCTTGGCCCGGAGCGCCTCGAGAACCCTCGACTGGTGCTCCGGGCCTCGCGTTTCCAGGACCAGCCCGATCTCGACCTGGTCGACGCGGATCTCCGCTGAGGTGCGCAAGTGCTCGACGTCGAGGACGTTGGCGTCCACGCTCGCGCAGTCGGTGAGCAGTTGGGCGAGGTTGCCCGGGCTGTCGGGCACGACGACCGAGAACTGCAGATAGCGCCCGGCGGCCGTCATGCCGTGCCGGATGATCCGCAGCATGAGGAGCGGGTCGATGTTGCCTCCGGAGAGGACGGTGACGACGGGGCCCTCGAGCGGCGGACCGTCACCTGCCGCCCGATCCAGCAGGTATGCGGTGGCCGCGGCTCCCGCGGGCTCGACGACCAGCTTGGCCCGCTCGAGCAGGAAGAGCGCCGCCCGGGACAGGCTGGCCTCGCTGACCGTGACCACCTCGTCGACGAGGTCACGCACGATCGGGAAGGTGACGTCGCCGGGCAACCCCACGGCGATGCCATCGGCCATCGTCGCCATCCGAGCGGCCTTGACCGGGTGACCGGCGGCAAGGGAATCGGGGTAGGCCGCGGCCTGCTCGGCCTGCACCCCGATGACGTGGACGTCCGGCTTGAGCGCGCGCATGACGGTGGCGATCCCGGCGAGCAGGCCACCACCCCCGAGCCCGACGACGACGGTCCGCACATCGGGGCACTGGTCGAGGATCTCCCAGCCGCAGGTGCCCTGGCCGGCCACGATGTCGGCGTGGTCGAAGGGATGGATGAGGATCGCGCCGGTCTCGTCCGCCCAGGCGCGGGCAGCCAACAGGGACTCGTCGAGCGTCTCCCCCACCTGCTCGACCTCGGCGCCATAGGCACGCGTCGCGGCCAGCTTGGGCATCGGCGCCCGCACTGGCATGTAGACCTTCGACGCGATCCCGAGCATCTGGGCGGCCAGTGCCACGCCCTGCGCATGGTTACCGGCACTCGCCGCGACGACGCCGGCGGCCCGCTCCTGCGGCGAGAGTCGACTCATCCGCGTGTAGGCGCCGCGGATCTTGAAGCTCCCGGCGCGCTGCAGGTTTTCGCACTTGAGGAAGACATCGGCCCCGACGCGCTCGGAGAGCGCCCTGTTGAACTTCAGCGGAGTCGGCCGGATCACCTTGGAGAGCACTTCACGCGCGGCCCGGATGTCCGCGATGGTCACGGTGACGTCACTGTCCATGGTGCGCAGGCTAGTCCGCGGAGAGGACCCGCGCTGCCAGCAACTGGGCAGCCATCGGATCCGTCCCCGCCAGCAGGCCCACGGCGAAGAGGAGGTATGCCGTGTCGACGCCGGCCCGCGCATCGGTCGGCACCCGCCAACCTCCGGCGTGGTCCGACGTGACGGCCGCGAGGACACCGGCCGCGACCGCATCCGGGGAGTGGCGCAGGACCCCACCCGAGCCGAGCACGAGTTGGACGTCGGCGAGCGGTCGTGGCTGCTCACTGGGATGACCCGGGCGGCCGTGACGCCGCATCGCGATCGTCGCCGCGGCGGCGGCCAGTGCCTGTTCACTCGCCCAGTCAGCCGACGAGACTGCGAGCAGGGTGGTGTCGGCGGCGACCCGCGCGGCATACCGAATCGCGCTGTCGGGCAGTGGGATTCGCTCACGTTGCGCCGCATCGACGATGCCTTGCGCGTTCCACCGCATGCCGAGGTCGGCCTCGACGGTGCGCGCGTGCCAGAGCTGGCCGACGACGTCGCGGCGAATGGCAGCGTCCTCCCCACGTGGAGTGAGGACCGAGTAGACATCGGTCGTCGCGCCGCCGATGTCGATGACGACGACATCGCCGGCCAGATGGTCGGCGAGCACCTCGACCCCGGCGAGGACGGCATCCGGTGTCGGGGCGCGGACGAGGTTGGCGAAGGCCCGACCCCGCGAGAGCCCCTTGCCTCCGATGACGTGCTCTAGGAAGGCGCCTCGAATGGCGGCCCGTGCGCCGTCCGGGGAGATCTCGCCGATCCGAGGCACGACGTTGGCTGCGACCGTGTGACGGCGACCGGTCGCGGTCAGCCGGCGGGAGACCTCGTCGGCGGCCTCGGCATTGCCCGCGACGACAACCGGGGCGCGCAGGCGGGCCCTGGCCAGCGCATCGGCGTTGTGCAGCAGGATCGTGTCGTTGCCACCGTCGGTCCCGCCGACGAGGAGCACGAGGTCGGGAGCCACCGCACGCAGCGTGCGAACGCCCGTCGGGTCGAGACCGCCCGCACTGACGTGCACCACGCGCCCGCCGGCCGACAGCGCCACGCGCCGGCCGGCCTCGGTCGAAATCTCGAGTTCCTGCCCGACGACGGCGATGCGCAGGCCTCCCCCGGCACTGCTGCAGACCAACGTTTCGGCGGGTTCACCGTGAGAGGCGAGCCCGCGGCATACCGCTGTGAGGCCTTGCATCACGTCGGTGGCGACCGTCGTGGGATGGGCGGCTGTCGCCACGAGGGACCCGTCGAGCGTGTCGACGAGCACTCCCTTGGTGAAGGTCGACCCGACGTCAACGCATGTGACCAAGGGCATGTCGGCAGCGTAGGCGAGGGCACCTAGGATCGAGGTAACCCATGAGTAACCACAGGTGAGCAGCAGGAGACCCGACATGCAGCGCAAGATCTTCGACGAGGACCACGAGTCGTTCCGCAAGACCATCCGCCAGTTCATCGAGGCCGAGGTCGTGCCCCACTACGAGGATTGGTATGCCGCGGGCCTGGTGCCGCGCGACTTCTACGCCAAGCTCGGCGAGCTCGGCGTGTTCAGCATCGAGGTGCCCGAGGAGTTCGGCGGGGCGGGCCTGGAGACCTTCAAATACGAAGCCGTCATGGCCGAGGAGACGGCGCGCGCGGGCGTGACCTTCGGTGGCTCGGGCGTGCACGTGCTGCTCTGCCTGCCCTACATCAAGATGCTCGCGACGCAGGAGCAGAAGGAACGCTGGCTGCCGAAGTTCGTGACCGGCGAGGAGATGTGGGCCATCGCCATGACCGAGCCCGGCACCGGGTCAGACCTGGCCGGGATGAAGACGACGGCCAAGTTGTCCGAGGACGGCACCCACTACGTGCTCAATGGCGCCAAGACGTTCATCACCGGCGGCGTCCACGCCGACCGGGTCATCGTGTGCGCGCGCACCGCTCCCCCGTCGGCCGAGAACCGCCGCAAGGGCATCTCGCTGCTGGTCGTCGACACCAAGGCGCCGGGGTATGCCGTGGGTCGCAAGCTCGACAAGCTCGGCCTCAAGACCTCCGACACGGCCGAGCTGTCCTTCACCGACGTGCGCGTGCCGGTCGAGGACCTGCTCGGCGAGGAGGGTGAGGGCTTCTCCTACCTGGGCGCCAACCTGCCGCAGGAGCGGCTCGGCATCGCCCTCGGCGCCTATGCGCAGGCGGCCGCGGCGATCCGGTTCACCCAGGACTATGTGACCCAGCGGGTCGTCTTCGGTCAGCCGGTCGCGGCCTTCCAGAACACCAAGTTCGAGCTCGCGGCCTGCAAGGCCAAGGTCGATGCGGCGCAGGCCGTCGTCGATCGCGGCATCGAGGCTCTGGACGCCGGTGAACTGACGCCGGCCGAGGCGGCCTCCGCCAAGCTCTTCTGCACCGAGGTCGCGGCCGACGTCATCGACCGCTGCCTGCAGTTGCACGGTGGCTATGGGTTCATGAACGAGTACCCGATCGCCCGCCTCTACGCCGACAACCGGGTCAACCGCATCTACGGCGGCACGTCCGAGGTCATGAAGTCGATCATCAGCAAGGACATGGGCCTCTAGTCCGAGCCTTCGCTCCCGCACCGACAGTCGAGTGAGGAGAACACGCCGTATGCCGCGAGGCTGGGACGGCGTGTTCTCCTCACTCGTCTGTCTGGTCAGGTGAGGCGGTCGAGGGCCTGCTTGAGGTCGGCGATCAGGTCCTCGACGTCCTCGATACCGACCGACAGTCGGATCAGGTCGGCCGGCACCTCGAGCTCGGTGCCGGCGACCGAGGCATGGGTCATCCGGCCGGGGTGCTCGATGAGCGACTCCACGCCGCCGAGGGACTCGCCGAGGGTCCAGAGCTGGGTCTCGCCGACCACCTTCACGGCGACGTCCTCGCCGCCTCGGACGCGGAACGAGACCATCCCGCCATACCGCTTCATCTGGCGTGCGGCGACCTCGTGGTTCAGGTGGCCGGCCAGCCCCGGGTAGAAGATCTCGGTCACGCCGTCGTGGCCGGAGAGGAACTCCACGATCGCCTCGGCATTGTCGCAGTGCCGCTCCATGCGCACGGCGAGGGTCTTGAGCCCGCGCAGCACCAGCCAAGCGTCGAAGGGTCCGGCCACGGCGCCCATCGCGTTCTGGTGGAAGCCGATTCGCTCGGTCACGTCCTCGCCGGAGGCCGTCGTCACGCCCGCCTTGGTCACGACGATTCCGCCGACGACGTCGCTGTGCCCGCCCGAGTACTTCGTCGTCGAGTGCACGACGACATCGGCCCCAAGAGCCAACGGGTTCTGCAGGTATGCCGTGGCGAACGTGTTGTCGACCACCACCAGGGCTCCGGCCTCGTGTCCCACCTCGGCGATGGCGGTGATGTCGGCGATGCCGAGCAGCGGATTCGTCGGCGTCTCCAGCCAGATCATGCGCGTCTCGGGCCTGATCGCCGCCCGGACGGCCTCGACATCGGCGATCCGCGCGATGGAGTGCTCGATCCCCCAGTTCCTCGCGACTTTGTTGAAGAGCCGGTAGGTGCCGCCGTAGGCATCGGTCGGTACGACCACATGGTCACCGGGCGCGAGCAGGGAGCGCAGCACGCAGTCCTCGGCGGCCAGGCCGCTGGCGAACGCGAAGGCCCGCTGACCCCCTTCGAGCGCCGCGAAGCACTCCTCGAGGGCCGTGCGGGTCGGGTTGGCCGAGCGGGAGTACTCGTACCCGCCGCGCAGCCCCCCGACCCCGTCCTGCTTGTAGGTCGAGGTCGCGTAGATGGGCGGGACCACCGCGCCGGTCGTGGGGTCGGGCTCACTCCCGACGTGGATCGCGAGCGAGGAGAAACCGAGGCCGTCGTCGTGAGTCGCCATGGCCAGAGCGTATGCCGTGCGCTCACCTCTGCCGTATGACGACGGCGGTCATCTCCCGCGCCCGGGTCAGCCCGCCCCCCGCTCGACCACTGGGGTTCGCCGCCGCGGAACGTTCGGCCCCGTCGGCTCAGCCTTGTGGAGTGAGCCGCAGGGTGATCGTGCCGGTGAGGACGAGGTCGTCACCGGCTCCGGCGACCCGGCGCAGGTCTGCCTCGAGGTGGGCCGCGGCATACGTCCGGCCATCGATGGCGACGGTGAGGTTGGGCGAGGTGGCAGGCGCGGGCAGCACCGTCGGCAGGGCGGCGTCGAGGCGTCCGGCATCGATCGTCACGACCTCGTCGAGGCGCGGGGCGACGGCGTCGACGCGCAGCTCCTTCTCGAGGCGGGCGGCAAGGGCCTCGGCGGAGGAGCGTTCGCCGTGGGTGCAGAAGACGAGCCGGGGGCGAGGGCGCAGGTCCCCGACCCACGAGACGAGGCCACTGGCGTCGGCATGGACGGAGAACTCGTCGTCCACGACGACCTCGGCGCGCACGCCGACATACTGGCCGTGGATCTTGATCCGCGTTGCTCCCTCGGCGAGCTGGCGGCCGCGAGTCCCCACGGCCTGGTAGCCGGTGAGGACGACCGCGTTGCGCGGGTCGGGGAGCATCCGCTCGAGGTGGTGCAGCACCCGGCCGCCGGTCGCCATCCCGGAGGAGCTGATGATGATCGCCGGCCCGTGCCGGCCCTGGGTGAGGGCTCGCGACTCGTCGGCGGTGCGGACCTCGCGCAGGTCGCCGACGTCGAAGGCCGAGCGCGGGTCGACGTCGGCACGCAGCTCGGTCGCCGCCGCGCGGTAGACGTCGAGAGCCGCTGTCGCCATCGGGCTGTTGACGTAGACGGGCAGCCGCGGGATGCGCTCGTGGCGCATCATCTCACCGAGCGCCTGGAGCACCACCTCGGTGCGGTCGACGGCGAAGGCGGGGATGAGCACCGACCCGCCGCGCTGCTCGGTGCGCCGGATCGCGTCGGCGAGCCGCTCGTGCGGCAGGTTGCGTGGCTGCGGGTGCTCGCGGTCGCCATAGGTCGACTCGACGACGACGTAGTCGGCGCCCGGGGGGACCTCCCGGGCGCGGAGCACGGGGTGGTCGACGCGCCCGACGTCCCCGGAGAAGAGCACCGCCCCGCCCGGGGTCTGCACGCGGATCGAGGCCGAACCGAGGATGTGCCCGGCCCGGGTCCATCGCGCCACGACCCCGTCACCGAGCACGAGATCGGTGTCGAAGTCGACGGCGCTGAGCAGCGGCAGGGTCGCCTCGACGTCCTGGGTGTCATAGAGCGGGCGCGGGGGCGAGTGCTTGGACCAACCACCGACCGCGGCATCCTCGGCGTCGCGCTCCTGGAGGTGCCCGGCGTCGCGCAGCACGATCGTCGCGAGCTCAAGGGTGTGTGGGGTGCCGTGGATCCGCCCGGCGAAGCCGGCCTTGACGAGCGCGGGCAGGTAGCCGCAGTGGTCGAGGTGAGCGTGCGTGAGGAGCACGTCGGTGATGGTGGCCGGCACGACCGGGAACGCGGCCCAGTTGCGCAGCCGGAGCGCCTTCTCCCCCTGGAACTGGCCGCAGTCGACGAGCACCCGTCGCTCGCCGACGGTGAGGAGGTACTTCGACCCGGTGACCGTCTCGGTCGCGCCGAGGAAGGCGAGGGACGTCGCCGACGGGTCCGCGCTCATGCCTCCACTCTGCCGCGCCGGCGGTCCCGGGGGAAGGAGCGGGCCGTGACTGGCCTGCCACACTGACCCGATGCGGATGTTCGTCGGGATCTACCCACCCCTGGAGGTCGTCGAGGCGGTCGAGGACTTCCTCGAGCCGCGCCGCGACGCGCAGCCCCTCCGGTGGAGCCGCCCCGAGGCCTTCCACGTCACCCTCGCCTTCTGCCCCCAGGTGCCCGAGCACGCCCTCGACGACCTCGGCGAGCGGCTCACCGAGGTCGGCGCGCGGCATACCCCGTTCACTCTCGTCCTGCGCGGGGGCGGCACCTTCCCCGACCCTGACCACGCCAAGCTGCTGTATGCCGCGGTGGACCTCGACGCGACCGCGGCGAGTGCCCTGCCGTCGCTGGCGCAAGGCGCGCGGCACGCGGCCGTCGCCAGCGGTCTGGAGGTCGCCGGCGGGCCGTACCGGCCGCACCTGACCCTGGCCCGGTCCGGGCGCCCCTTCAGCGCGATGCGCTGGCTGCGCGTGCTCGAGGCGTTCTCCTCCCCGACCTGGCGCGTCGAGGAGTTCCACCTCGTGCAGTCCCACCTTGGGGAAGGCACCGGACGCCGGTCGCGTTACGAGATCATCGAGAGCTACCCGCTGGGCGAAGGAGAGACCCGATGATGTTCGGATCGCGCGCGAAGACGGTCCTGCCGACCCGCGAGGAGGCGCTGCCGGGACGCGAGCACCGGCTCTTCACCGTGCCGGCGACGCACACGGTGCTCGGCACCCCGCTCGAGGGGCCGTGGCCGGCGGGCACCGAGGTGCTCCACGTCGCGATGGGCTGTTTCTGGGGGGCCGAGCGAATCATGTGGCGGCTGCCCGGGGTGGTGACGACCGCGGTCGGCTACATGGGCGGCTTCACCCCGAACCCGACCTACGAGGAGTGCTGCACCGGACGCACCGGTCACGCGGAGACGGTCCTCGTCGCCTACGACCCGCGGGCGGTCACGCCCGAGGCGGTCCTCAAGGCGTTCTGGGAGAACCACGACCCGACGCAGGGGATGCGCCAGGGCAACGACATCGGCACCGCCTACCGCTCGGCCATCTACTGGACGACGCCGGGGCAGGAAGCGGCGGCGCGCGCGACGGCGACCGCCTTCCAGGGCGAGCTCACGGCGGCCGGGTTCGGTGCCATCACGACCGAGCTGCGGCCCGCATCGGAGGCGGGGACCTTCTGGTATGCCGAGGACTACCACCAGCAGTACCTCGACAAGAACCCCGGCGGCTACTGCAACCACGGTCCGAACGGCCTGACGTGCCCGGTCGGCGTCGCGAACCTCCCCGCCCAGCAGGACATCGCCCCGCCGGGCTGACGGTCAGTCGGCGAGGAAACCGAGCAGGTCGGCGCGCGTGAGGACCCCGATCGGCTTGCCGTCCTCGACGACGAGCACCGCGTCGGAGGACTCGAGCGCGTGCCGGGCCTCGGTCACGGGCTCGCCGGCGCCGACCAGCGGCAGACCGGGCGCCATGTGCTTGTCGACGGCGTCGGACAGGTGTGCCTTGCCGGTGAAGAGCAGCTCGAGCAGGTCGCGTTCGGAGACGGAGCCGGCGACCTCGCCGCTCATGACCGGCGGCTCGGCCTTGACCACCGGCATCTGGGAGACGTCGTACTCACGGAGGATGTCGATGGCCTCCTTGAGCGTCTCCTGCGGGTGGGTGTGGACCAGGGCCGGCAGGCTGCCGGACTTGCCACGCAGCACCTCCCCGACCGTCGTGCCCTCCGTCGCCCGGGAGAAGCCGTAGGAGCGCATCCAGTCGTCGTTGAAGATCTTCGAGAGATAGCCCCGCCCGGAGTCGGGCAGGAGCACGACGACGACCGCGTCCTCCGGCAGGTCGCGCGCGACCTCGAGGGCGGCGACGACCGCCATGCCGCACGAGCCCCCGACGAGCAGGCCCTCCTCACGCGCCAGCCGGCGCGTCATGTGGAAGGACTCGGCGTCGCTGACCGCCACCACCCGGTCCACCTGGCCGGGGTCGTAGGCGCCGGGCCAGAAGTCCTCCCCGACCCCCTCGACGAGGTAGGGGCGCCCCGTGCCGCCGGAGTAGACCGAGCCCTCGGGGTCGGCCGCGACGACCTGGACCCGGCCGCCCTCGGACTCGGGCCGGTCCGCCGAGACCTCCCGCAGGTAGCGCCCGGCACCGGAGATGGTGCCGCCGGTGCCCGCGCCGGTGACGAAGTGGGTGACGCGGCCGTCGGTGTCGGCCCAGATCTCCGGCCCGGTGCTCTCGTAGTGCGACAACGGACCCATCGGGTTCTCGTACTGGTTGGGCTTCCACGCACCGGGGGTCTCGCGGACGAGCCGGTCGGACACGTTGTAGTAGGAGTCCGGGTGCTCGGGGGCCACCGAGGTGGGGCACACGACGACCTGCGCGCCATACGCCTTGAGCACGTTGCGCTTGTCCTCGCTCACCTTGTCGGGGCAGACGAAGATGCACGAGTAGCCCTTGCGCTGGGCGATGAGCGCCAGCCCGACCCCGGTGTTGCCGGATGTGGGCTCGACGATGACCCCGCCGGGCTTGAGGGCGCCCGACGCCTCGGCCGCCTCGACCATCTTGAGGGCGATGCGGTCCTTCACGGACCCGCCGGGGTTGAGGTACTCCACCTTGGCCAGGACGGTCGCCCGGGTCATCCCGCGGGTCACGGAGTTGAGCTTGACGAGAGGGGTGTTCCCGACGAGGTCAGCGATGTGCTCGGCATACTTCATGGCGCCATCCTCGCAGGTGGAGCGGGAGTGCGTGGGCCCGCGCGAGGGGCACTGACCTAGCGTGGCATCCATGAGCGATGAGATCGAGGGCCACGGCGGCGTCCACGCGCTTGCGGTGGCGCGCGCCCACGGCGTCGAGACGATGTTCACCCTTTCCGGCGCCCACGTCTTCCCCATCTATGACGCGGCCGTCACCTCCGATCCGCCCACCCGCATCCTCGACGTGCGGCACGAGCAGACCGCCACCTTCGCGGCCGAGGCGACCGGCAAGCTCACCCGCCGCCCCGGACTGGCCGTGCTCACCGCCGGCCCCGGGGTGACCAACGGCGTGAGCGCGATGGCGCAGGCGGCCTTCTCCGGTGCACCCATGGTCGTGATCGGCGGCCGGTCGCCCGACAACCGTTGGGGCCAGGGCGCGCTTCAGGAGTTCGACCACGTCGCGGTGGTCGAGTCCATGACGCGGTATGCCGCGACCGCGCACTCGGCCGGGGACATCGCCCGGCTGACCGACGAGGCCTTCACGGCGGCGGCGACCCCGCACCGGGGGCCGGCCTTCCTCGACGTGCCGCTGGACCACTTCTTCGACTCCGCCGACGCCCCGATGCCGGCGGTCACCACGCCCCGGGGCGCGACCCCCGACGGCGACGCCGTGGCGGCCGTGGCGGACCTGCTCGCCGCGGCCACCCACCCGCTACTCATCCTGGGCACCGACGTGTGGCTCGACGGCGCCGAGGAGGCCGCGCTGCGCCTCGTCGAGGGCCTCGGCGTGCCCGCGCTGACCAACGGCCAGGGTCGAGGAGTCATCCCCGGCGGGCACCCGCTGCTCGTCACCAAGGCACGCTCGGCCGCGCTGGGCGGCGCCGACCTGGTCATCGTCGTCGGCACCCCGTTGGACTTCCGGCTCGGCTACGGGCTCTTCGGCGGCAAGGACGGAGCGCCCCTGGCCAAGGTGGTCCACCTGACCGACTCGCCGACGCAGGTCGCGACGCACCTGACCCTGGCCGGATCGGTGGCGGGCGAACTCACTCAGGCTCTCGACGGCATACGAGAAGCGGTGCAGCGCAGGGGAACCCGCCCCGACTGGACCGACTGGGCCACGCGCCTGGGCGAGCAGGTGAAGGCCGCGGCCGAGCGCGACGCAGCGCTGCTCACCGCGCAGGCCGACCCCGTGCACCCCGCCCGGATCTACGGCGAGCTGCTCCCCCGGCTCGCCGACGACGCGGTCGTCATCGGCGACGGCGGCGACTTCGTCTCCTTCGCCGGCAAGTTCGTGGAGCCGGCCCGGCCCGGGTGCTGGCTGGACCCGGGCCCCTTCGGCTGCCTCGGTGCCGGTATGGGCGCGGCCATCGCGGCCCGGCTGGCCCGCCCCTCCTCGCAGGTGGTGCTGCTGCTGGGTGACGGTGCGGCCGGTTTCGCCCTCAGCGACATCGACACCCTGGTGCGCCACCGGCTCCCCGTCGTCATGGTCATGGGCAACAACAGTGCGTGGGCCCTCGAGAAGGGGCCGATGCAGATGCTCTACGGCTATGACGTGGCGGCCGACCTCGCCCCGCGCACGCGCTACGACCAGGTCGCGACCGCCCTCGGGGCCGGGGGCGAGCTGGTCACCGACCCACGCGAGATCGGGCCGGCCCTCGACCGCGCCTTCGCCTCCGGCATCCCCTACCTGGTCAACGTCGTCACCGACGTCGAGGCGTCCTACCCGCGCAACACCCTCGGGATCTGAACCCCCTCGCGACGTTTCCCGCCCAATGCCACAAACGGCTGGTTCGGGACGCTGGCAAGCGTCCCGAACCAGGGGTTTCCGAGGCGAAGTAGGGCGCGCTCAGGTCAGGCGCGCAAGGAAGCGCTCGGCGTCGACGACGACCCTGATGATCGTGCCGCGCGCGACGTCTGCGCCTCGGTCGTCGCGCGCCATCACCGCGAAGGTCACCGCTCGCGACGTCTGGCCGGTCACGACGGCCGAGCAGGTGACCCGTCCGCCGACGGGGGTCGGCGCGAGGTGCTCGAGGTCCACCCGCGTGCCCACGCTCGTGCTCCCCTCCGGCAGGGCCGGGTCGATGACGGCACACGTCGTGGACTCGAGCCAGGCGAGCAAGCGCGGAGTGCCCAGCACCGGGAGCGAGCCGGAGCCGACCGCGTTCGCGGTATCAGCGGCGGTCACCGGCCACTCCTGCTCGACAGAACGCCCCAAGAGATCCATGACCGCACGGTAGCGGGGAACGAGCGGGGTTGACCTGCACGTTGGACCCGCAGACACTCGGACCTCCGGCACGAAGGGAGACGCGCCATGGGCCGCGCCCGCAGGGCTCGCAAGATCGCCGCGACCGCGGCATACGGAGGGGGTGGGGTGGCGGCCGCCGGTGCCGCTCTCGGCCTCATCGGGTATGCCGTGGTGCGCGTCGAGGGGGCCATCGCGCGTCGGATCGTGGGCTCGCCCTACGACAACGCCCCTGAGCACGAGGGCATCTACGGTGCCGGCATCGGCGAACCCCTCGACCTGATCATGCTCGGCGACAGCCTCTCCGCAGGTCTCGGCGCGGAATCGGGCGAGCAGACGATCGGCGCCATCGTGGCCGGGAGCGTCGCCGCCCTCACGGCGCGGCGGGTGCGACTGACCAATCGCGCGGTGGTGGGCGCCGAATCCACCGACCTGGAGCGGCAACTCGGGTCTGCCCTCGACGAGGTCGACTCACCGGCTCTCGTGCTGATCTTCATCGGCGCGAACGACGTCACGCATCGAGCGGACCGAGCGACCTCGGTGCGCCACCTCGAGACCACGGTCCGCCGGGCACGAGCCCGTGGAGCCGAGGTCGTCGTCGCGACCTGCCCCGATCTGGGGACCGTCGAGCCGGTGCCGCAACCGCTGCGCCTGCTCATCCGCCGCTGGAGTCGCGACCTCGCGGCAGCCCAGACGGTCGCGGTCGTCGAGGCGGGCGGCCGGACGGTGTCTCTCGGCGACATCCTCGGACCGGAGTTCGCGGCCGCGCCGCACGAGCTCTTCGGCAAGGACCGTTTCCATCCGTCGCCGGCGGGTTATGCCCGGGCGGCGGCTGCCGTGCTGCCCACCGTGTGCCATGCGCTCGGCCTGTGGGGTCCGGACACGGCCGACCGGGCGCCCGAGATCCGTCGCGGCGAGGGCATCGGGCCGGTGGCCGTGGCTGCCGGGCAGGCCGTGCTCGAAGCGGGCACCGAGGTCAGCCCCACCGAGGTGGGCGGGACCAGCCGGGGTCCCCGTGGCCGGTGGGCGGTGTTGAGGCACCGGCGCCAGTCACCCGTTGGTACGTCACTGCCTGCCGAGTCACTTCCAGCTGAGGAGGCGACCCTCGCCGGGGAGGCGACCCTGGCCGAGGAGCCGAGGAGGTGACCTTCGCCCCGCCCAGCGGAACCGGTCAGCCGGGCAGGATCGCGTCGAGCTCGACCTCGACCTTCCAGCGCGGGTCGACCAAACCCGCAACGACCACCATCGTGCTCGCCGGGCGGACCTCACCGAAGACGCGGCCATGCGCGTCGGAGATCTCGTCGACGTCGTCGACCGAGGTGAGGAAATGGCGGGTCCGCACGACATCGGAGACCGAGCCACCGAGTTCGGCGAGCGCCCCTAGAGCGATCTCCCAGCAACGACGCGCCTGGGCGCCGGCCTCGGGCATCACATGTCCATCGGGCCAGATCGGCGCCGTGCCGGAGACGATGACGTGCTGGCCGTGTCGGACGGCACGCGAGAAGCCGACCGTGGCCTCATAGGGAGATCCTGACGACGCGCGGGTGCGAGTGGTGTCCATGAGGCCATCCAACACCCTGGGTGCAATCGACGTCAGGTGGTCAGCGTGGGTCCGAACCGGCTCGTACGTCGAGGACTCCGTCGGCAACCAAACGGTCGAGGAAGGCGACGATGTCGCGGGAGCGCGCCTCGACGATGCAGAGCAGTGGGGGCGCGACGAACTGCCGACTCATGGCGCCGGCGGTCCGCCGGCGCCTCGCCGGCCACGGACTCGTCCGCCGCCGTGGGCTCACGTGTCGGCAGGACGCGCGAGGGCAGGCCGCGCCGCGGCAGCACGCGTCGGGACGCCGAGTCCAGCCCGCGACCCAACGGGGAGAACCACTCCCGGCGCACCTCGGCCCCGGTCGGTGGGTGGCCGAGTCGCTCGCCGCGCACGAAGCGATGGACCCGGACACACGCCGCACCAACCGCAGCCTGGCGCGAACTCCGTCGGTGTCGCGCCATCGGGCCATCCACTCCCCCAAGCGCTGGTCCTCGTCCTGGTGTGATCGCCACATCGCGAGTTCCCGATCTCCGGCCACCAAGGCCACCCGCGCCGACCCGAGGGTGAGCGAGCGCACAGTGCCGGAGCCGAGCCCGCGGCATACGATCGCGGGAAACCTGTCCACCCACTGAAGGAGTCACCCGTGCCCGAAGCCGTCATCGTCGCGACCGCCCGCACGCCCATCGGCCGAGCCTTCAAGGGCTCGCTCAAGGACATCCGGCCCGACGACATCTCCACCCAAGTGGTGCAGGGGCTGCTCGCCAAGCTGCCGGAGCTCGACCCGACGACGATCGACGACCTCTACTGGGGCTGCGCCGACCCCAGCGGCAAGGCCGGCAACAACATGGCCCGCGTCATTGCCGTGATGGCCGGACTGGACGGCCTGCCGGCGGCGACGATCAACCGCTTCTGCGCGAGTTCGACCCAGACGATGCGGATGGCCTTCCACGCCATCAAGGCCGGCGAGGGCGAGATCTTCGTCAGCGGCGGCGTGGAGTGCGTCTCCCAGAACGCGGCCTTCCGCGGTGCGGGTGAGTCCGACCCCGACGCCCTCAACCCGATCTTTGCCGACGCACAGGCTCGCAGTGCCGAGATGGCCCGCACGAATGCGACCTGGACCGACCCGCGCGAGCAGGGCCTGCTGCCCGACGTCTACCTCGCGATGGGTCAGACGGCCGAGAACGTCGCGACCTCACGGGGGATCTCCCGGTTGCGTCAGGACGAGTGGGGCGTGACCTCGCAGAACCGTGCCGAGGCGGCGATCAAGGCCGGCTTCTTCGAGCGTGAGATCCTCCCCGTCACCCTGGCCGACGGCACGGTCGTCTCCACCGACGACGGCCCCCGCACCGGCGTGACCCTCGAAGCAGTCCAGGCCCTCAACCCGGTCTTCCGGGAGAACGGCACCGTGACGGCCGGCAACTGCTGCCCACTCAACGACGGCGCCTCGGGCGTGGTCATCATGAGCGACACCAAGGCCAAGGAGCTCGGCCTGACCCCGCTCGCCCGGATCATCTCCACCGGCGTGTCCGGCCTCTCCCCAGAGATCATGGGCATGGGCCCGGTCGAGGCGTGCCGCCAGGCGCTGGCTCGTGCGGGGATGTCGATCAAGGACATCGACCTCTATGAGATCAACGAGGCCTTTGCGTCGCAGGTGCTCGGCTCTGCCGACGACCTGGGCATGGACTTCGACCGGCTCAACGTGCACGGTGGCGCGATCGCTCTCGGCCACCCCTTCGGCTCCACCGGCACGCGCATCATGGCCACCTTGATCAACGGCCTGCAGACGAAGGACAAGCAGTTTGGGCTCGAGTCGATGTGCGTCGGGGGCGGGCAGGGCATGGCGATCCTCGTCGAGCGCCTGAGCTGAGGCCTGCCGCGGTAGTCAGGGCAGGTCGCGGCGCAGGCTCGCCAGCTCCTCCGGTATGCCGTGGGCTCGCCCCGCGCGGCACGCCTCCCACACGAGCACCTTCAGTTGGTGCAGCGCCGTGGCGGGACCGAGATCGTCCACGCAGGCCCGGCCGGTCACCTCGGCGAGCCGGTCGAGCGTGAGCCGCATCCGCGGCATACCGGCCCGGGCCTGAGGGAGCGGGAGGGTCCGCCAGCGGGACTCGATCCGGTCGAGTTCGACGCGCACCGGCTCCGGACGCGGATCGACCCCGCCCGGATGGGGCGGGGTCGATCGCGGATCCATCGGCTCGGTCACTCGCTGCGCAGGCGGGCGATGAGGCGCAGGAACTCGATGTAGAGCCAGACGAGCGTGACAATGATGCCGTGCGCCAGCAGCCATGAGTACTTCTGCGGCGCACCGGTCGCGATGGCCCGGTCGACCGAGTCGAAGTCGAGCGCGAGCGACACCGACGCCAAGCCGACCGCGAAGAGCGAGATGAGGATGCCGACGGTGCCGGACCCGCCGAAGCCGAAGGCCGTGTTGGTGACCATGGCGAAGATGAAGTTGACGACCGCAAAGATCGCGTAACCGAAGATCATCATCGTCACGATGCGGCGGAACTTGTCGGTGACCTTGATCAGGCCGAACTTGTAGGCCGCGAACATGCCGGCGAAGGTGGCCAAGGTGGCGAGGACGGCCTGGGCGACGATCCCGCCGTACATCGTCTCGAAGAACTGGCTGACGGCACCGACGAACAGGCCCTCGAGGGCGGCATACCCGAGGATGAGGGGCACCGACAGCGTCTTCTTGAAGGCGATGACGAGGCCGAGGATGAGGGTGCCGATCATGCCGCCCATCCAGAGCATGAAGCCCAGGCCGGGGTTGGTCGCGGCGGCGAACCAGCCTGCAGCGCCGAAGGCGAGGACGATCGCGAAGAGCCCGAGGGTCTTCATGATGACGTCGTCCATCGTCACTCGGCCGGCCTGCACCGGCGTCGCCGATGGGGCGTTGTACATGTGCTCGAGGTGGTCCTGGCCGACCGGCACACCCGGCTGGCCGTAGGACTGCTGCGGGTAGGACTGCTGCGGGTGGGCCCGGGGCCCCTGCGGTGCCGCGGGGGTGGTGCCGTCGCGGAACGCGGCATACCCGGAGCGAGCGTCCTGCTCGAGTCGGTTGAAGGCGGGATTGGCGGCCATCAGTTCCTCCGTGATGGTCATGGCGGGCCCAACTGGCCCGTCGTTGTCACCACCCTAAACAACGCCAGCCCGTCAAGAAGTTCCCGCTCCGCGCCCCCGACGAGATTCGAACTCGCACCGTTGGCGATTTTAAGTCGCCTGCCTCTGCCAATTGGGCCACGGGGGCGGGCCAAGCGTATGCCGCCCACCCCAACTTCTGCGTGACGCAGAGGATCGCTTCCCGCACAGCAATAGCTGCGTGCAAACCCAACTTCTGCGTGACTGGGCCTGACCCCGTTTGACGGACATCCTGACAGGCCAGCTTCGCCTGGCAGGAGAGGATGCCCTCATGGGTGCAACGAGAAGGAAGTACACCCCGCAGTACCGGCGTGATGCCGCGCATCTGG
>Ga0209792_1000199_pt1 | contig 63877 bp, 61 predicted proteins | sample EBPBio142005_DNA_FD_185860 | JGI IMG/M metagenome (GOLD analysis project Ga0209792, IMG submission 185860) | Wastewater treatment Type I Accumulibacter community from EBPR Bioreactor in Madison, WI, USA - Reactor 1_6/14/2005_ DNA (SPAdes)... | ecosystem: Engineered > Bioreactor > EBPR >...
ACAACACATCGACCTGGCGCAGCTTCGCGACGATCTCTTCCGGCTTGTGTTTCTTCTGGGGCATTCCATGTCCTCCAAAGGCTCAATAGCCTACTTCAGGGAGGACCACTTTTCAGGGGGCAGACCAATGTCGGCCACACGCTCATGGTCGGCCCGACCGGCGCCGGCAAGAGCGTGCTGCTGGCGCTCATGGCGCTGCAATTCCGCCGCTATGCGGGATCGCAGATCTTCGCCTTCGATTTCGGCGGCTCCATCAGGGCCGCCACTTTGGCCATGGGTGGCGATTGGCACGACCTCGGCGGCCGGCTGACCGAAAGCGCGGATACTTCGGTCTCGCTCCAGCCGCTCTCCCGCATCGAGCAGACGCAGGACCGCGCTTGGGCGGCGGACTGGATCGTGGCGATCCTCCAGCGCGAAGGCGTCACGATCACCCCTGAAGCCAAGGAGCATATCTGGACGGCGCTGTCCTCGCTCGCTTCGGCCCCGATCGAGGAGCGCACGATCACCGGCCTGTCGGTGCTGCTCCAGTCCAACGACCTCAAACTCGCCATCCAGCCCTATTGCGTCGGCGGTCCCTATGGACGGCTGCTCGACGCCGAGTCCGAAAACCTCGGCGATGCTTCCGTCGTGGCCTTCGAGACCGAAGGGCTTCTCGACACCGGCGCGGCTCCCGCCGTCCTCGCCTACCTGTTCCACCGGATCGCCGACCGCCTCGACGGACGCCCGACGATGATCGTCATCGACGAGGGCTGGCTGGCGCTCGGCGATCCGGCTTTTTCCAAGCAACTGGCCGAATGGCTGGTCACGCTCAGGAAAAAGAACGCATCCGTCGTTTTCGCCACGCAGTCGCTCGCCCAGCTCGAAAAGAGCACGATCGCGCCTGCAATCATCGAAAGCTGCCCGACCCGGCTGCTCCTGCCTAACGATCGCGCCGTCGAACCGCAGATCACCGCGATCTACAGGCGCTTCGGCCTGAACGACCGGCAGATCGAGATCCTCGCCCGCGCCATCCCCAAGCGGGACTACTACTGCCAGAGCCGGCGGGGAAACCGGCTGTTCGAGCTGGGTCTGTCCGAAGTCGGCCTCGCGCTCTGCGCGGCGTCCTCCAAGTCCGACCAGGCATTGATCGCCGACATCCTGGCCGAACATGGCCGCGGCGGCTTCCTCGCCGCTTGGCTGACGGCGCGCGGCGTCGAATGGGCGGCCGACCTCATTCCCAACCTCACCAACATCGCTGTTGCGCCTGACCGGCAGGCGCCCGCGCCACAGGCGCCGGTCCTCGACCTCACCGATGCCCTTGAACTCGACCCACAGGAGATCATGCCATGACCCGACACTGCTTCCCCCGTTTCGCCGGCGCTTCCCTGCTTGCACTCACGCTCGCCGCGCCGCTGGCGCTTTCGCCGGCCTTCACCACGCCGGCCCACGCCCTCTTTGGCTTCGGCCGGATCGTTTACGACCCGACCAACCACGCCGAGAATCTTTTGACGGCGGCGCGCACCCTTGAGCAGATCAACAACCAGATCACCTCGCTTCAGAACGAAGCGCAGATGCTCATCAACCAGGCGAAGAACCTCGCGAGCCTGCCCTACAGCTCGCTCCAGGCGCTCCAGCAGAACGTGCAGCGCACCCAGCAGCTTCTCGCCCAGGCGCAGAACATCGCCTTCGACGTGCAGTCGATCGACAGCATGTTCCAGCAGGACTACGGCAATCTCTCCCTCAACGCCACTGACCAGCAGCTCATCGCGGACGCGCGCGGCCGATGGGAAAATACCGTGGGCGGTTTGCAGGACGCGATGCGTGTCCAGGCCGGCGTCGTCGGCAATATCGACACGAACCGCGCCGAGATGTCAGCCCTCGTCGGCGAGAGCCAAGGCGCAACCGGCGCACTTCAGGCGACCCAGGCCGGCAACCAGCTCCTCGCCCTGCAAAGCCAGCAGCTCTCCGACCTCATCGCCGTGATCTCGGCCAACGGCCGGGCGGACGCTCTCTCGGAAGCCGAGCGCACCACGGCCGCCGAGCAGGGCCGCATCCAGCGCGAGCGGTTCCTGACGCCCGGCTCCGGGTATCAGCCCGGCAACGCGCGCATGTTCAACAACTGACGGGCCGGAAAGGGGGACATCATGGACGGCAAGGTGCTGGCCCGGATCGCGGCCATCATATTCATCGCCGTCGCCATCACGGCGACGATCATCGAAATGACCCGCGAGGAAACAACCGGGCCAGCGCCGGCCGCTCCCGTGCTCCAGCCGGCGGCAGATCCGCTGCGCCTAGAGCAGCGGCGTTGCCAGGAGATGGGCGAGGCCGCCGCCAATGACGCCACGTGCCTACGCGTCTGGGCCGAGACCCGCGACCGTTTCCTTGGCCGCTCACCCGCGCCGGAAGCTCCGGCCGAAAGCGAGGGGCGGTGAGCCATGGGCGGCACCGGCGTCATTGACAACTTTCTCGGCATCTTCACCAGCTACATCGATTCGGGCTTTGGCCTGCTCGGCGGTGAAGTAGCCTTCATTGCCACCACCTTGATCGTCATCGACGTGACGCTCGCCGCCCTGTTCTGGGCGTGGGGCGCCGACGACGATATCATCGCCCGTCTGGTGAAGAAGACGCTGTTTGTCGGCGTCTTCGCCTACATCATCTCCAACTGGAACAATCTCGCCCGCATCGTCTTCGAGTCGTTTGCTGGCCTCGGCCTGATGGCCTCCGGCACCGGCTTCTCGACCGCCGATCTCCTGCGCCCCGGCCGCGTCGCGCAGACCGGCCTCGATGCCGGCCGCCCGCTGCTTGAATCCATTTCCGACCTCATGGGGTGGATCGCGGTCTTCGAGAACCTCGTGCAGATCCTGTGCCTGTTCTTCGCCTGGGCGCTTGTGATTCTCGCCTTCTTCATTCTGGCGATCCAATTGTTTGTCACTTTGATTGAATTCAAGCTGACCACGCTGGCCGGCTTCGTCCTCATTCCATTCGGGCTCTGGGGCAAGTCCGCCTTCATGGCCGAGCGTGTTCTTGGCAACGTCGTCTCGTCCGGCATCAAGGTGCTGGTCCTCGCGGTCATCATCGGCATCGGCTCGACCTTGTTCGGCCAGTTCACAACCGGCTTCGGCGGCGCAACCCCGACGATCGACGACGCAATGGCCGTCGTTCTTGCCGCTCTCTCCCTTCTCGGACTCGGTATCTTTGGCCCCGGCATTGCGGCCGGCCTCGTCTCCGGCGGCCCGCAGCTTGGTGCCGGCGCTGCCGTCGGCACCGGCCTCGCCGTCGGCGGCGCGGCGATCGCAGCTGGAGGCGCGACCATGCTGGCCGCGCGCGGTGGCGCGGCCGCGCTATCCAGCGGAGCCGCCCTGGCTCGCGGCGGCGCATCGACCGCTGGCGCGGCCTCGACCGCATACACGCTCGCTTCCATGGGCGAATCCGGTGCGTCGGGCGTCGCGGCCGGTCTCGGCGGTGTTGCTCGCGCCGGTGGCGCCGCCGCGGTCTCGCCGCTGAAGCGCGCCGTCTCCCGCGCGGCCGACAGCCTCAAGTCCAGCCACACCGGAGGCGTCAAGGGCGGCTTCGAGACGACCGGCGGCACTTCCACCATGGGAACGGTCGGCGGGGGAGCCTCACCGGCCCCGGCAAGCGCACCCGCTGCCGACGGCCCGCCCGCCTGGGCGCAGCGCATGCGCCGCAGCCAGGCCCTCAGCCACGGCGTCACGGCCGCCGCCCATGCAGTCCGCTCCGGTGACAGCCACGGCGGCGGCTCCTCTATCAGCCTTTCCGAAAGCGACCGCACATGACTCTGTTCAAACGACCCACCACCCATTTCGGCAAGACGCCGGAACCCGTCACGCCCTATCAGAAGGCCGCCCAGGTCTGGGACGAGCGCATAGGGTCCGCCCGCGTGCAGGCGCGCAACTGGCGCTTCATGGCCTTCGGCTGCCTTTTCCTCTCCGCCGGATTCGCCTCGGCGCTGGTCTGGCAATCTGCGCGCGGCACCGTCGTCCCCTGGGTGGTCGAGATCGACCGCCATGGCGAGTCCCGCGCTGTCGAGCCCGCCGTCGCCGACTATCGCCCGACCGACCCGCAAGTGGCCTGGCACTTGGCCAGATTCATCGAACAGGTCCGGGGGCTGCCCTCCGATCCGATTGTTCTGCGGCAGGCGTGGCTGCGCGCCTACGAGTTCACCACGGACCGGGGCGCCGTGGCGCTCAACGAATACGCGCGGTCAAATGATCCTTTCACCCGTGTCGGCAAAGAGCAGGTTTCGGTCGAGGTCTCCAGCGTGATCCGGGCATCGCCGGACTCGTTCCGCGTGGCTTGGACCGAACAGCACTATGAGAATGGTCAGCTCTCCCGCACCGAACGCTGGACCGCGATCCTCACCATTTTCCTTCAGCAGCCGCGCACCGCGGAGCGCCTGCGCGCCAATCCCCTCGGAATTTATGTGAACGCGATCTCATGGTCGCGGGAGATGAGCCAATGATCCGCAATCCCCACAAAACCGGACTCACGGCTTTCCGTAAATCCGCCTCGGCGGCTTTGCTGGCCACCACGATGCTCGCCGGCTGCGCCACCAACCGCACGCCGCAGTTCAGTTACGATGCCGACGTGCCGGCGCTTCCAGTCGTCCGGACGGCCGTGACCGACAGCACGCCCCGGCCGCTACACACGCCGCCAGGCTGGACCGTCGCGCGCGGCGGCACGGCTGCCACCACCCCGGAGGGCCGTGTTGCTAACGCCAATGCGGCAGCTCGCGTCGAGCCGCGCCGGGAGGGCTACTATAACGCGATCCAGATCTATCCCTGGTCGGAAGGCGCGCTGTTTCAGGTCTATGCCGCCGTCGGCCAGATCACGACCATTGCGCTCGAACCCGGCGAAAGCCTGACCGGCGCCGGTCCGATCGCGGCGGGCGATACGACAAGGTGGATTATCGGCGACACCGAAAGCGGCTCCGGCACGACGCGCCGCGTCCATGTGCTCGTCAAGCCGACCCGCGCCGGCATTTCGACCAACCTCGTTATCACCACCGATCGCCGCACCTACCTCGTCGAGCTGCGCGCGAACGAAGAGACGTGGATGCCGGCAGTCGCCTGGGCCTATCCCGCGCCTCCGGCGAGCCAGCGCGTCACCGCGCCGGCCACGCCGATCATACCGGCCGAATCCGCCCGCAATTATCGCTACGGTCTCACCGGCGGCAATCCGCCCTGGCGCCCGATTACCGTCTTCGACGACGGCCGCCGCGTTTACGTGGTGTTCCCGCGCGGCATCATCCAGGGCGAGATGCCGCCGCTGTTCGTCATCGGTTCGGGCGGCGAACCGGAGATCGTCAACAGCCGCATCCACCAGAACGTGCTCATCGTCGATCGGCTGTTCGGCGCGGCCGAGCTGCGTCTTGGCTCGGGCAAGCAGCAAGAGACCGTCCGCATCGTGCGCGTCCAGCCCGGACAAACCGCCGCGGCCGCTTCCGGCCGAACCACCAAGATCGTGGGAGCGCCGTCATGAGCGGGAATGATGACCGGAAGGAGGAAGGGATTGAACCGGCCGGAGCGGCAGGGCAAACGGCAGGGTCTATGCGCCTGCGCGCCGACGCGCCGCGCGTTACGCGCATTTCGCGCAAAGTTCTGATGGGCGCTGGCCTGGTCGCCGGCATTGGCATCGGCGGAGCGTTGATCTACGCGCTTCAGGTCGTCGAACGCGGCGGCAATCCCGAGGAGCTGATTTCGACCGATCGCCGTCAGACGGCGGACGGATTGCAGGGTTTGCCCGGCAGCTACGGTGACGTGCCGGTCCTCGGCCCGCCATTGCCGGGCGATCTCGGTGGACCCGTGCTGCGCGCCCGCGAGGAAGGTCAGCCGATCCCGGCTACCCCCATGCCGGTTCCCGCAACCGACCCCGAGGAGCAGCGCCGCCTCGCCGAGATGGAAGCCGCCCGCACCAGCGAGATATTCTTCCAGATCAGGGCGGGCCAGACCACGGCCTCGCCCTCGATCCCCACGGTTCCCAGCATGGCCGGGCTGACGGGCGCCGGTGCGCAGGATCGGCACACGGCCTTCCTCAACGCCGAGGTGGACCGCCGCACCGTCGCGCCGGATCGCGTCATGGCGCCGGCGTCGCCCTATATTCTTCAGGCCGGCGCAGTGATCCCGGCCGCGCTGATAACCGGCATCCGTTCGGATCTGCCCGGACAGATCACCGCCCAGGTAACGCAGAACGTCTATGACAGCCCGACCGGCGCGCTCCTCCTCATTCCGCAGGGAAGCCGCCTGATCGGCGAATACGATGCAGGCGTGACGTTCGGGCAGCGCCGCGTCCTCTTGGTGTGGAATCGTCTCATTCTTCCAAACGGCCGCTCGATCGTGCTGGAGCGCCAGCGTGGCGCCGATGCATCGGGCTATGCCGGTCTTGAAGACGGCGTCGACTACCACTGGTGGGACCTGATGAAGGCCGCGGGCCTCTCGACGCTTCTCGCCGTCGGCGCGGAGTTGGCGGCAAGCGATGAAGATCGTCTGATCCGCGCCATCCGCGACGGAGCGCAGGATACGGTGAACCAGGCTGGGCAGCAGATCGTGCAGCGCCAATTGCAGGTCGCCCCCACGCTGACCATCCGACCAGGCTTCCCGGTCAGGGTCATCGTTGCCCGCGACTTAGTCCTCGAACCTTACGGAGCCCACTGATGAGCAATCTCAAGCTCGGCCCGCTGCCCAAGCTCGGCATTGTGCGCATAACCGTGCCAATGCCAGAGCCGCTGAAAGAAGAACTCGACCTCTATGCCGCCGAATACGGTCGCCTCTATGGCGAGGTCGATGCTGCCACGCTGATTCCGCATATGCTGGAAGCATTCCTACGCTCGGATCGCGGTTGGCGCAGCCGCAAATCGAAGCTCGGCGGGAAGAGCCGCGTGGCGGCTTCGGCCCGGCCCGAGGGAGGTGCTAAGCCAAACTTGACCGAAAGTGAATAGCGATCGAGAAGCATCCCCGGCCTTCCTTCGCTCAACTCGGAAAGCAGAGCGCCGCCAAAGGCCGCATGGCGGAGACTGCACCGCAACTTAGGGGAATCTCATCCGGCGCGGCCAACAGGTGGCAAACATTGGCAGACCCGGGCGAGAGGCAAAGTCTCCAATCTTCGAGGTACGAGCTATAGACGCTGCCTAATTTGCTCCATTTGCTGAATCTCCTCGCGTTGCGCCTTTGTGATCGACTCGCACAAAGTTTTCAGTTCGGCATCGCGAAGGTCCGCTTCCCGACACATCAGGATTGCTCCCGAATGGTGGGGAATCATCGAGTCGACGAATTGCCGATCGTCGATCAGCGCCTGACTCCGCGTGGCCCAGAACGAACCGGCGGTTAGCAAAACGAAAAGGAGGTAGAGTACTATATTCACGCTGCGGTGGCGAAACATGCCGGGCATTGTTGCCAGCATGAAGATACCCATTGGAGCCCACATGGTGATGGCCATGTAGAACATATTGAAGTTGTTGCGAAAATCACCCCAACCGTCGATCATCGAGAACATCACGACATACATAACGATGAGACCCAGGATCATATTGATCCAAAACATGAGATATGGTCGGCCGTGGGAACCATCGGAGTGACCGCCATGCGCTTGATGGATTTCTGACATCGGTGTCTCCTTTTGCATGTATAGTACCGGGGTACGCTCAATCACTTTGACGTTGTCATGCGATATGGCCCGGCGTGCTTACTCCGAACCCGTACATCGCTTGCACGCCTAGAGCTTGGCCTTCGCGAAAACGTCGACCAATTCATCAAACTTTCGTCGCTGAACCTCCGCATTGCCCGAGATGATCGCTTCTTCAACGCAACAAGCCGCATGGGCCTTCAGCACTTGAGTTTCGACCTTCGAGAGAGCGGCTTTTACTGCATGAAGCTGATGAAGGATTTCGATGCAATAGCGCTCATCCTCCACCATCTGACCGACGCCGCGGACCTGTCCGGCAATTCGGTTAAGAGAGGTCAGAATACTGCTCCTGTCTTTGTCGCACATGCCAATACCCCTACATGGTATGGGTACTGAACTCTTGAAACGCTGGTCGGTTTCAAAGGGCGTGCAACTTCTCCTTTGCCGCGCAAAGCTCCTTCGCCAGTGCGGTCGGACGTGATGCGACCCGCGTCGTGTCGTGCAACACCATGTCTATCGTCCGAACGCTGACCGCTCTGAAGCGGGCAGGTCTGCTGAAGCGCGCTCAAGGCACCTTGCTGAGACGGGCAACGGACCCTTGGGAAAGCCACCTTGGCGGCATAATGAATACGCTCGTTCCCGAGCCCGAGATACCTAGCCATCAGGGTCCAGATGCCCAGAAAGTCGACCCGGATCTGGATGTCGTGACCATGGCCGTGAAGGTGCCGGAGACAATTGCACATCTGCACTACTGGTCGGTGCAGCTCACGCGAAATGCGGAGAAGGAGGAAGTCCTTGACGCATTCCGCGCGTCGTCCCGGATAGCTCTAGTACGAACGGCCGACGGCCTCACCGCTATCAACACGATCAAGGAACTGATGGCTGACCTCGATAGGGCCGTTCGGCAACCTATATGAAGTCGCGCTATGGGAGGACATGCTGCGCACCGAGCGGGATGAGCTCTTCTACGCCTACATGGTGGACAATCAAGCGATCGTTATTCCTGATACGATCGACGCCATTCGCGCATTGTCTGGCCTGACACAGAATGCCGAGTTTTCCATTGCACGGACCAACACCGCCCTCGGCGTCACGCAACGGTTCTATTAACCCGCAAGCGAGTGCCGCCCAAAAGCGGCACTCATTCGGAAATGCCCGCGACTGCGCCTTTGCGCGGCCTAATCGACACATCCTCGTCCTCCTCATCGGTCTTCAGGCGCGTGAGAATTGGACAGTGAGGGCGATGGTCGCCACGGCAGGCGTTGACCAACATCTTCAGTGTTTGTGCCATTTCCTGCAAGGCTTGGATCTTTCTCTCAAGTTCCGCGATATGACCCTCGGCCAACCGCTTGACCTCCGCACTCTGGCGCGACTCGTCCCGCCACAGTTCCAGAAGTCCGTTGATCTCAGCGACGGAGAAGCCAAGGTCGCGTGCGCGACGGATGAAACGCAGCATATGCACGTCTGTATCTGAGTAGTCCCGATAGCCGGACCCTGTACGATCTGCCCGTGGTATCAAGCCGGTCTGCTCGTAGTAGCGGATCATCTTGGCCGAAACGCCGGATGCTCTGGATGCTTGTCCAATGTTCATGAGCGATTTCCCTTCGTAGTGGACGCCGTCCTTGGCAGGCGGCGTCACCCTTCATTAATGAGCAGCCCGAAAGCGACGAAGCCGCAGGGCATTGCCCAGCACGAACACACTCGACAAGGCCATCGCGCCCGCCGCGAACACGGGCGAGAGAAGGATACCGAATCCGGGGAAAAGCGCGCCCGCCGCCACAGGGATGAGCGCCGTATTGTAAGCGAATGCCCAGAATAGGTTCTGTCGAATGTTGCCGATGGTCGCCTTCGACAACGCTATCGCGTTGGGCACGCCTTGCAGGCTGCCTGACATCAGCACGACGTCGGCGGCTTCGATTGCTATGTCCGTGCCCGTCCCAATGGCGAGACCTACATCCGCCTCCGCCAAGGCCGGGGCGTCGTTGATTCCGTCGCCGACGAAGGCCACCTTGCCATATTGTTCCTTGAGACGGCGAACCGCATCAACCTTGCCGTCCGGCAACACCTCCGCCGCCACGTCATCGATCCCGAGTTGAGCGGCGATGGCCTTGGCGGTGCGCATGTTGTCCCCGGTGATCATCGCAACCTTCAGCCCAAGATCGTGCAACGCCTTGATTGCGGCGGGCGTGGTTTCCTTGATCGGGTCGGCCACTGCGATGATCGCCGCGATCTTTCCCTCTATCGCAGCATAGAGCGGCGACTTGCCCTCGTTACCGAGACGTTCGGCCGTCTCGCTAAACTGCGCAACGTCATGACCGAGGTCGACCATGTATCGATCAGCGCCGATTTCGACGCGCCGACCCTCGACCAAAGCTTTCACACCGAAGCCTGTTACCGATTCAAAGTCAGACACCGCCGGCATCCGAACGCCTTCCGCAGCGGCCGCATCCACGATCGCCCGCGCGATTGGATGTTCCGATTTCGCCTCGACAGCAGCCACCGTACCCAGAACCTCGGGTCGGTCGAAGCCTGCGGCAAGTTCCAGATCGGTCAAGGCCGGCTTTCCTTCGGTTAGCGTACCCGTCTTGTCCACGGCGACCACACTGGCGTCTTTCAGCAACTGGAGCGCCTCGCCTTTGCGAAAGAGGACCCCCAGCTCCGCACCGCGGCCTGTGCCGACCATAATGGACGTCGGCGTAGCCAGACCCATGGCGCAGGGGCAGGCGATGATCAGGACGGCGACAGCGTTGACCAGCGCGAAGGTGAGGGCGGGCGACGGCCCGAAATACAGCCAGGAAGCAAAAGTGAACGCCGCTACCACAAAGACCGCTGGCACAAACCACATGGTTACCTTGTCGACCAGCGCCTGGATGGGAAGTTTGGAACCCTGTGCCTCCTCCACCATACGGATGATCTGCGACAGAACCGTATCCCCGCCGACCGCCGTCGCCCGGAAAGCGAAGGCGCCCTTCTGGTTGACAGTGCCGCCCACGACCACGCTACCGATCGCCTTCGAGACCGGAACAGGTTCTCCGGTGATCATCGACTCATCGACATAGCTGTCACCTTCGACCACTTCACCATCGACGGGAATGCGTTCGCCGGGGCGAACCTCAACGATGTCGTCGGAAATCACCGAACCGATCGGCAGGTCGACCGTCTTGCCATCCCTGCGAACCCGCGCAGTCTTTGCCTGAAGGCCGACCAGCCGCTTGATCGCCTCGGACGTGCGCCCTTTGGCACGGGCTTCCAGCAAGCGGCCAAGCAGGATGAGAGTGACTATGACTGCCGCAGCTTCGAAATAAACGTTGATCGTTCCAGGCGGGAGGAAGCCCGGTGCGAAGGTTGCAACCAAGGAGTAGCCATAGGCAGCAAGCGAACCGACCGCCACCAATGAATTCATGTCGGGCGCCATCCGCCAGAGGGCTGGAAGTCCCTTGTCATAGAAGCGAATCCCCGGAACGAAGAGCACGAGGGTCGTCAGCACGAACTGGATGTACCAGCTCCACTGCATGCCGATTGTCGATTCGATCAATGCATGACCGCCTGGGATGACATGGGATCCCATTTCCATGAGAAAGACTGGAGCTGTAAGCGCCGCAGCCATCGTGAAATCACGGGCCAGCTCGCGCCGCTCCGCTTCCTTTCTCTCCGCTTGCTCGGCATTTGCATCCTCGTGGTCAGGGCCGGCATTTGCACGCACCACCTCGGCCTCGTAGCCGGCATCTGCGATGGCGGCGATCAACTCAGCCATGTTGGCGCCGCCGCGCACCGTGGCCCGTTCCGTGGCCAGATTGACCGCTGCCTCGGTAACCCCTGAAACAGCTTTCAAGGCGCGCTCGACCCGCCCGACACACGACGCGCATGTCATGCCTTGGATCGACAGCTCTACGAGGCCGGTCGGCCCTGCGGCCTGGGACGGCACCGAATAGCCAACCTTCTCGATCGCCTCGATCAGAATTGCCTTGTCAACATATGATCTGGTGGTGACATTCGCGCGTTCCGTAGCCAGATTGACCGATGCGGCCTCGACACCGGGAACAGCCTTCAGGGCTCGTTCGACTCGGCCAACGCACGACGCGCAGGTCATGCCCTCTATCGGCAGCGATACAGCTTCAGACATCTCATTGGTGCGGACGGGTGCATTCATCGCCTCTTCCTTTCTTATTCGAAGAATCAAATTCTGGAGGAGGATCAGGCTTCCAACGATAGGAAGGTCAATAGAAAAAATCCTAGCATGTGCCCCTTGACCTTACCATCGTTGGAAGGACCATCTTGTTCAGCATGAGAGCCGAACAAAGGAGATTTCTCATGCTGCTCAAGATCGAAAACATGACCTGCGGGGGCTGCGCAAGGTCGGTGACAAAGGCGATCCAGTCCGTCGACCCGAACGCTACGGTCAAGCCGGACCCCGCCGCTCGCACGGTCAAGGTCGAGACGGCGGCAACCGTCGCCGATATCGAGCGCGTTCTGGAAGAAGCCGGCTATCCTGCGGTCGCAACCTGATGAGGATGAAACGATGAACAGGCTAACCCCGATTTTCATAGGTGGCGCAATCGCCATCAGCGTGGGCCTGGCACTCGCTCAAACCCAGATGGACAACAATGGCGCTATGCAGGGGCACAATATGCCCGGCATGAACATGCAGGGCATGGACATGTCCGCCGCGGACGAACCCTCGACCAAGGCTTACATGGCCGTCATGGAAAGCATGCAGAAGAACATGCTGATGGACTATTCAGGCGATGCCGATGTCGACTTCATGCGCGGCATGGTTCCCCATCATCAGGGCGCTATCGACATGGCAAAGGTCGTTCTCGAGTACGGTCGCGCCCCTGAGGTCCGCAAGCTCGCAGAAGACGTGATCAAAGCCCAGGAAGGCGAGATCGCCATGATGAAGAAGTGGCTCGCCGATCGTGGCAAATAACGCCGGTCGGGCGGCTTCTTGAGCCGCCCGACCAATCCCTGCATCTTACACAGGCTCAGGAGAGGGCGCGCTATTGCGCGTTTGACCCTGTCGAGCCCGGAGACCACGACGTTGCCATAGAACGCGCCATGCTAAGCAACCTTCGGAAGGCCGGGTTGTCATTACGTGGAGACCATACGGCGCTAAATGGCAAGATTTCCCCGAGAATCGCCCGATAGCACACGCCGGGGAACTGAGCCGCAGTCATCGCCTCGCTAACGACCGTCAATCCGCGGCCCAGAGCCACGAGTGGGAGCAGGTTCTCTCGTCCGACAAAATGGACGGTGATCTCAGGGTGCTGACCCAGACCAGCCAAGCGCTGAACCAGGTAGTCGTGAATTTCTTGGCCGGGGGCCACGTCGTTCACGACGAAAGTTTCGTCAACAAGGTCGGTCCAATCGACCTCGTCGCGCCCGGCTAACGAATGATCTTCCGGTAGAACCGCAAAGACGCGCTCAGACCAAAAATACGAGGTGTCGCAATCAGGCCAGAGGCGGGTGCCGGTAAGGAAGGCGACGTCAAGAGAAAACTGGCGGATCGCCGCCACATGCTCTGAATGATTGCCATCGATGAGTTCAACCTGAACCCTCGGATGCGCGCGATAATATGCACGCAATAGTTCTGCAAGAAACCCCGAGGCAATCGATGAGAATATTCCGATCCTCACGAAGCCGTCTTCAGAACGCCCTATGGCAGCAATATCTTCGGCTCCGTCGTCGACGTTTCTGAGAATTTGTCTTGCCCGCCCAAGGAACCGTTGCCCTGCATGGGTCAGCGAAATCCCCCAGGTGTGCCGGTGAAACAGCGAGGCGCCGATTTGATCCTCAAGGTCAGCAATACATCGACTGACCGCTGATTGCGATAGCCCGATGGCCGCCCCGGCTTTGCGGAAGCTGCCATGCTCGGCCACGACCACGAAGGTGTTAAGGTGACGCAGCTCTATTGCAGGTGGTCGCCTAGCCATGACAGCAGCCTCCTACGAGGCGCTAGGCCGTTAAATTCAGGAGATGCCAAATCCAACGGCTCGCGCCACTGTTCGGGTCCAAGCTGTCCGATACCCGCGTCCATCACCCTCGCCCCTCGTTCGCTCGTATCCGTGCAGCGACGAGCCGCGCAGCGAGTAACGGGTTTCGGATCTGGCATGTCGCGATTCGAAGTGCCGTTGGTCATGCTTCGCTCTCGCTACCTGAAGCTGATCCATTGGAGGCCAGGGGCTGTCTTGGTCGGCACGCCTTTCGTGATGATTATGTCCATGTGCGCCATGCTTCCGATGCATAAAGATATGGAGTACCGGACAACTCAAAATGAGAAGCCAAGGCAACCAGCCCAGAGTGTGAGCACGACGCTCCGTGATCAGGTAAAAGGCGGCGATAGCGCGAAAGCCGTAGAGGGCGGCGCTGCTCGCTGTAAGCTTTGAACGGCGAGCGTTACCGCGTTTGCCTATCTGAGTTCTGGTCATATTGCTCCTCCAGTATCGCGCGTGGGCTCGGTAGGTGCATGGTTTGCGCCACCGCCCGTAAGCCGACCGCGAGGCAACTGTTGTTGAGATAGCAATGCCCGTCTGGCGGAGTCTTTAATCTCGATTAAGGTGTCGGGAACGACGAGGCTACCCTGCGCGGTTCGCCAAAAGGCCAGCCTGGACGGGTCCGGTTCGACTTCTCGCCCATCAATGTGGAGGGCTTCGGTGGCCAGAGGAGCTACGCCATCACCGCTTTGATCGGGAACGGACATGTCGCTCCCGATCGACACAGTTCGGAGCAAGGTCGAGCTCAGGCGCGGTGCCACCTCGATCAGCACCGAGAACGGCCAGCTTGCGAACTATGTCTGCGTCGACGTCAGAGGCCGTGATCTCGGCGGCTATGTCGCCGATGCCCGAAGGGCTGTTGCGGAGCAGGTGACACTGCCGCCCGGCTACACCATCGGGTGGAACGGCCAGTTCGAATATCTGCAACGTGCCGAAGCACGCATCAAGATCGTCGTGCCGGTTACACTAATCATCATCTTCTAGCTGCTCTATGCATGGCGCTCCCGATGTCCAAGCCTAATTTCATACCTTCAGTGAATAACACAGCATTGGAGTTAAGGAGTTGGGGGCCAGTACGTCATCTTTAACCTCCATCAACGATTGCTGTCCAACTCGGGCTCACACTGCCAGGCGCAAAAAGAGGTCCGACATCGAAGAAGGAGCACTATCATGTCAGAAGCGCAGGCCACTCTGGAGAAGGACGTTGTTCGACCCAAGATCGAGCTGCGAGCTTATGAAATCTGGGTGCGTGAGGGTTGTCCGAAAGGTCACGACCTAGAGCACTGGCTGCGCGCCGAAGCCGAGATCGTGGGGGAGGGCGCCGAGCCCGAAGCGACGGATGAGGTCGCAGATTCTGCCAAGAAGAAGAAATAATCCGTCGATCGCGCGAGTGACGCCGACAAGCGGGCTTCCTCACACCGGGAGGGTACTCTTGGATTTTCTGGATCGGGCTGTTCAGCGGACGCGCTTTGCGTATTTCTCGATGGAGATCGCGCTTCGCGCCGAGATGCATACTTACAGCGGCGGGCTGGGTGTGCTCGCCGGGGACTCGGCGCGCTCGGCGGCTGATCTCGATCTACCAATGGTGTTCGTTACGCTCGTGAGCCGCCAGGGTTATGCGCGGCAGGAGATCGACAACAGTCATGCGCAGGTCAGCCATGCTGATCCGTGGTCGCCCCAAGACTTTGCGACCGCCTTGCCGCAGATGGTAGCTGTGTCAATCGAGGGACGTGCGGTGTGGGTGCGCCCCTGGCTCTATGCGCTGGAATGCCAGCTGGGGCATGTCATCCCGGTGCTGCTGCTCGACACGGATCTCGCGGAGAACGCCGTGGAGGATCGCCGGATCACCGATGCGCTTTATGGTGGGGACCAGGCCTATCGGCTGAAGCAGGAGATCGTGCTCGGCGTCGGCGGCCAGAGCGTGCTGCGTGCGCTCGGCTTCCGCATCGAGAAATATCACCTCAACGAAGGCCATGCAGCGCTGCTAACCCTGCCCCTTCTAAAAGGAACGCGGCGGCCAGACGGCGTTCACGCGTCCGATCCGATCGACAGCTACGACGTCTCGGCGGTTCGCGAGCGCTGCGTGTTCACGACGCACACGCCTGTGGAAGCCGGGTTCGACAAATTCGACTATGACCTCGTTGAGCGCGTGCTCGGCGACTACATTGAACGCGATATCCTGGCGCACCTCGCCGGCGCCGATGAGCTCAATATGACGCATCTGGCGCTGAATCTCAGCGGCTATGTCAACGGTGTCGCCCGCCGGCACGCGGAGACGACGCGCAAACTCTTCCCAGGCTATACGATCGCCTCGATCACCAATGGCGTTCATGTCCATCGATGGACGCATGGCGCCATTGCCAGACTGTTCGAGCAGCAATTCTCAAACTGGGCGCACGAGCCCGAGGTCCTCGCCTTCGCCGATCAGATCGGCGACAACGCCTTGTGGTCGGCACACGGGGACGCAAAGCATGATCTGCTGGCACGGATCGCGCAGGCGACGGGGAGGCAATTGCGTCCCGACCTGCCGCTGATCGGATATGCGCGGCGCATGACCGCCTATAAGCGGCCCGAGCTCATCTTCTCCGACATGGAGCGCTTGCGCGAGATCGCGAACGCTCAACCTTTCCAGATCGTCCTGGCCGGCCTTGCGCATCCGAACGATGGCGGCGGGCAGGAAGCGATACGCGCGCTGGGGGCGCATATCGATGCACTTGAAGGCACGATCCCGGCGGTATTCATGCCTGGGTACAATCTCGACGTTGCCGCCGCGTTGGTCGCCGGTTGCGATGTCTGGTTGAACACGCCGCTGCCGCCGCTCGAAGCATCCGGCACGAGCGGCATGAAGGCCGCCCTCAACGGCGCGCTCAACCTGAGCGTCCTCGATGGTTGGTGGATCGAGGGCTGTGTCGAGAGTGTGACGGGCTGGTCGATCCCCAGCAATGGTGCCGAGGCGAGCGATGCGGGAGCGCTCTATGACAAGCTGCGGGCTGTGGTGCTTCCCCTCTATCACGGTGACCGGGGGCGCTGGATCTGGATGATGAAGCAAGCCATCAGCAAGATCGGGTCGTCCTTCAATTCTCATCGGATGATGCGCCGCTACGTCACCGAAGCCTATTTGCGTTGACGAGGGACGAGGATGCGTGTGCAAGATGTGATGTCGACGCGATTGGCCACCATCAGCCCGGAGCACAGCGTCTGGCACGCCGCGCAGATCATGCTCACCGAACATGTCAGCGGCCTGCCGGTGCTCGACGACGCACAAGCCTTGATCGGCATGGTCACGGAAGGCGACCTGCTGCGGCGCTCCGAGCTCGGCACACCTCTCGGTGACGGCGGAGTGCAAGAGCGTGCGCGGGCCTACGTCAAGAGCCGCAGCTGGAAGGTCGGTGCGCTGATGTCGGCCCCGGTTTTGTCCATCGACGAGGATGCCCCGCTGTCGCAAGTGGCGATGCTGCTCGGCCTCAACCGGATCAAGCGTCTGCCGGTGCTGCGCGACGCGCGGCTGGTGGGCATCGTCAGCAGGGCGGACCTGCTCAAGGTCATTTCGGCGGGCGGACCGGATGCGGAGATCAGGGGCGATGCGGCGGTCTCGCGGGCTCTGCGCGCCCGCCTCGAGGAGGCGGGCGCCGTGCTGCGCCGACAGCCGGAACTCCATGTCGCCGCGGGTCGGGTGCACGTCGCAGGGACCATGCGCTCGCAGGAGGAAATCGACGTCGTGCGGATGGTGGTCGACAGTGTCGTGGGATCGGGGTTTAAGGATGATTTGACAGTGGTGAAGGAGCCTCGATGAGGGTTGTTCTGTTCGAAGCGGAGGATTGGGAGAAGAAAGCCTGCGCAAAACTGATGCGCCGGCACGACGTCCGCTGCACGACGGCTCCGCTGAATATCACCACGGTCGGCGAATTCGAGGACGCGGAGGTGATCAGCCCTTTCGTGGCGTCCCGCCTTGATTCCGGCATCATCGATCGATTGCCCGATCTGAAACTCATCGCGACCCGTTCGGCGGGATACGATCATATCGACCTGACCGCCTGTCGAGAGCGAAGTATCGCCGTTGCCAATGTGCCGGATTACGGGGATGCGACGGTCGCCGAGCACGCCTTCGCGCTGCTGCTGGCGCTTGCGCGCAACATCGTCGAGAGTGTCGCGCTGACCCGCCGCGGCGGTTTCTCGATGGCCGGCATGCGTGGTCTTGAGTTGCGGGACAAGGTCATTGCGGTTGTTGGAACAGGGCGCATCGGCCGCCGCACGATCGAGATCGCGCATGGCTTCGGCATGAAGGTCCTCGCCTTCGATCAGGTCGAGGACGCTGCCGCCGCGACACGGCTGGGCTTCACCTATGGCGCGCTCGACGAGGTCCTGGCGCAGGCCGATGTGGTGACGTTGCATGTACCATCATCACCGGACACCGTCGGGATGATCGGCGAACGGCAGTTCGACGTTATGAAGGACGGCGCCATCCTCATCAATACCGCGCGCGGCAATGTGGTCGACACGGAGGCGCTGGTGCGGGCGCTGGCAAGCGGCAAGTTGCGCGCGGCCGGTCTCGACGTGCTGCCGCAGGAGCCGCTGATCCGTGAGGAGGCCGAGATCTTCCGCCAGAACATGGCGGTCGATACGGTCGATCTCAAGGCGCTTGTCGCCAACCACGTGCTGCTGCGCTTTCCGAACGTTCTGGTCACGCCGCACAACGCCTACAACACCGACGCGGCGCTGCGACGTATCATCGACACCACCCTTGCCAACATCGAAGGCTTTGCGGCCGGTCGCCCGGTCAATCTGGTAGGGGTAGCCTGAGATGTGCCTTTCCGCGGAGGTCAGTCTGGGTGCCGCCGCCGTCCTCATCCCGGGCGGCGCGGTGGCGGGCGCGTCGGCCTGGCGGGCAGATCGCCGCTATCTGATGATCGCAACCCTTCCGCTTCTGTTCGGTCTGCAGCAACTGGTGGAGGGTTTGATCTGGATCGAGGGCCACGCAGGCAACACGCATCGCGTCGGCCAGTATTCCTTGCTCTACATGTTCTTCACCTGGATTGCCTGGCCGATCTGGGTACCTCTGTCGGCCTACTTCCTGGAGGGCGGTGGGCGCCGGAACCTCATCCTTTTGTTCGTCATCGCGGGCGCGATGCTGGGCGGCCTGCAGTTCATTCCGTACTTTGTCCATGACGGCTGGCTGGCAACGACCTTCCTGCGTTGGGCAGTTCGCTATCAGGACATCAATCTGCTCGACGGGCTCGTCTCCCGGACCGTGACCTACGCGATCTACGTCGCTGTCGTCATCGTGCCCTTCCTGCTGGTGCGAGGCTGGGAGATCAAGATTTTCGGCCTGCTCGTCGCCGGCGTCCTCGTCATCACCTATGCGTTCTTCTCCTACGCCTATATCTCGGTGTTCTGCTTCGGCGGTGCGGTGATCTCCCTCTATCTCCTGGCGCTGATGTGGCGCAGACGAGCCAGGCCCGCACTGGCGTGATCGCTGTACGGTCGCATTGCCGGCGTTTGCCGTGCCAAGTGCGAGCGTAGAGCAAGATCCGCACGACGAATACGCCCATATGCACCCGCAGCCGAAGTGGGGCATCGCGTTGCGTTCGATTGCTCCATTTGGAAGCCGCTGATGCTGTTCACAGGAGAGGGCTCGCCAGCCGCGCCAGGTTCTCGCCAATCTTGTGGATCATTGGACGTTTTTCCCAACCGTCGAGCGTGAGCGTCGCGGTGTTGTCGAAGCAGCGCACTTGCTCACGGCGCAACTGTTCCGTGACACCCTTGTCAAAAACGATAAGGCTTACCTCGGCGTTGAGGACAAAAGAGCGGATGTCGACATTGCTGGAACCCAGCAGCGAGATCTCATCATCAAACATCATATGCTTGGCGTGCAGAAAGACCTCCTCATAGAGATGCACTTGGACACCGGCCTGGAGGAGTTCGGAGTAGTAGGATTGCTGCGCCAATTTCACCAGGATGTGATCCGTGAGACGCGAGACCAGCAAACGCACCTCCACCCCACGCAGCACGGCGGTTTTGAGTGCTTGAAGGAGAGGTTCGTCCGGGACGAAGTAGGGCGTCGTGATCACGACACGCTTGCTTGCGCCGTGAACCAGAGCCGCAATTACATTGCCAATCCCTGCGTTCGGGTAGTCAGGACCGCTTGGAAGGACCTGTGCAACGGCCCCGGCATCGGGATGATGGTGTGGAAAAAGGGCGGATACCGCCAGTTCCTCCTCCGTTTCCATGAACCAGTCGGCGACAAAGACGGCTTGCAGCTCTGTCGTGATCGGGCCGACAACTCGTGCGACCAACTCCTCGTTTGCGATGTTGGAGGCAGATAGGGCGTTTGTTATGTTCTGGGAGCCGATATAGCCGATGCGGCTGTCTATGACGGCAACCTTACGGTGATTACGCAGGTCGGCACGCGCCGATCTGTGCCGAAAGATCCCCACCTTCAGAGCGAATTGAACGTCCACACCTGCTCGGGTTAGCAGCCTCGTCACCTGGTGCCGCCATTGCCGGGACCCGATGGCATCAATCAGTACCCTGCATGTGACACCTCGCAGGACCGCCCGTTCCAATGCTTCTATTACGCGCAGACCCGTCCGGTCGTCTGCGAATATGTAGAACAGGAGATGGACAGTTCGTTCCGCATGATCGATGTCGACGACCATGCGGTCGATAACACCCTCATAATTGGAAAGAAGTTCGACGTTGTTGCCAGAAAGCGCGGGGAACTGGCCGAGGGTTTCAATCAGGAGCGCCGGTCCCGCCAGCGAGCCTGGCAAGTCGGGACGGCGGCAGAAGTGAGAATGGGCAATCTCTTTCGATGCCGCGACCAGGACCTCCGGCAATCTGGCGAAGCGTTCCCTGCGCCAGCGGGGATAGGTCGGTCTGCCGATAACAAGATAGACCGCAAGTGCAGGAAGGGGCAGGAAAAATATTAGCAGCAACCAGCTGCGCGCGGCGTCGGGCGAACGTCGAAAGGGCACGACAAAAACCATGACAATGCGGATTGTCCATTCCACTACCAAGTAGGCGATCGCCCAGGCTTCGTTCCCAATAAGCGCCATCGCCGTCGTCCCGTGTGCCTATGTTTTCCGCGAAGGTTGAGGAGTGGAGTAGCAGCGTTCGTTCGATCCCAGGATCTTCGGCTTCCACGGTCCTGTGATCTCCGCCCGTCCGCTGCGCGCGGCGGTGCAGGTGCGCCCGCACCGACGCAGCGCTCATCGTCGCCACAGTATGTTAATCCACCGCAGGACGCGCATGCAGATCCAGATCGCCACGATAAATCCGATCAGGGCCGTGACGGGCAGCCCTATCACCTCAGGTCCAATATGCGCTTGCGCCAACAGCGCGGACGTGACCAGCATTCCAGCCGACAGAAGCGCCAGCGCCGCGAGAGCCGCCCGGCGGTCGAGCCGCCGCTCGGTTTCGTCCGATTGATGGACACGCACACCAAGGGCTAGGTCTCCGCCGTCCTGATGGGCGCGATGAAGCCAGGAGGCCAACAGCGAGGGCAGGTCCTCTGCGGAGAGCGCCAGCTCGGTTTTGAGACGCGCCATGGCTGCCGGGTCAGGCCTGCCGCCCAGCGTGTGCGCCAACGCGGCCTCGCCTTTGGCAATGATCGTAGCCAGCACATTGAAGTTGGGATCGAGCCGGCGCAGGCAGCCCTCAATCAGAAAAAGCGCCCTGACGAAAACCATGAGGTTATAGGGAACGACGACGTGGGCGCCGTCACCGAGCCGCATCACCCTGAGGAAAGCATCGGCGATAGACCAGTCCTTCAGCGGCAGCGAGGAATAGTCGCTGAGGATTTCTTCGATACCCTGCACGAATGCCGTGCGTTCCGCCTGCCGGTCGATCAGCGAAAGAGCGATGGCCGCGTCGAGCATCCATCCGGCGTCCTGGTGAACGAACGCCTGGAGAAAGATCCCGAGATTGCGCCGTGTCGTGTGGTCAAGATGGCCCACGAGCCCGAAATCGTGAAAGCAGATCCGGCCGTCCTCCATAACGAAGAGATTGCCGGGATGCGGATCGCCATGAAACAGACCGGTCGTCAGCAGTTGCTCAAGATAGAAATCGACCAGGACGCCCGCGATCCGCGAACCGTCCTGCGATATGGCCGAATCCTCGATCGATCGGCCATGGCTCATGACCTGGACGAGGATTGCTTCGCTTGATAGCGTTTCGAATGCTTCCGGCACGTAGACGTCGGTGCGCTGCCTGTAGGCATCAGAAAATCGTCGAATGTTTCGCGCTTCCTGGAGAAGGTCAGTCTCGCGCCGGAGATTGGCCCACATTTCGCGGGCGAGGCGCTCGGGCTGCAGGCGGCGGAAGCTCGGGATCGCCGCGCCGGCGATCCGGGCAACGGCAACGAGTATCCGCATGTCGCTGTCGATCCGCTCCCGCATGTGCGGGCGCCTTATCTTGACGATCACCTCCTGGCCGTCGGGCAGGGTGGCGCGATGGACCTGGGCGATCGAAGCGGCTGCGAAAGGTTCGCTGTCGAATGTCTGGAACACCTGTTCGACCGGCCGGCGCAAGGCGCGCTCAAGTTCCGCCCTGGCCTCTGTCGAGGAAAATGGCCGGGCACGCTCGCGCAGGTCGCGCAGTTGCCTGAGATAGTCCTCCGGGAACAGGTCGGGCCGCATGCTGAGGGCCTGACCGATCTTGATGAAGGTTCCGCCGAGCTCATCGAGCGTCTGGCGTAGGCGAACTGGCAGGGCCGAGGCATCGGCGGCGACGCCGCGGCGCCGCTCGGCTAGATAGAGCAGAGTCAATGAGACTGCGGCGGCGACGATCCTGAACAACCGCGAGCTCACGCGCTTTACCCCGGTTATAGGCGGCCGCCGCGCATCGCGTTAGAACAACCGCTGCCGGATGCCGAGCGACGCGTTCGTCAGCGCGATTGAAGAGTCGGCACCCGATGCGAGGCCGGTCAAGGCGCGGATGGCATCGATCGTCTCGGGAATGACGATCGCCTGGTTGTCGACCATGTAGGCGTAGAACAGCTCGTCGCCTTCCGTGCGCAGCATGTCTTCCCAGAGCGCCACCTCGTAGAGATTGTCGTGCGGCCGGCCGAGGTCGGCCATCAGCTCCTTCACGGTATTGATCGCGGTGAGCCCGTCCGTGGTTCGGATCAGCGCGATCCGCGACGAAGCGCCGAAAGCCCCGAGCACCTCCTCCTTCTCGGCCGCCCGGGTCATCTGGACGGACCAATAATGGAGATGCGCCAGCGTCTCGGGAACCTTGACGGCCATGGTCACCACGTCGAGGTCGGGGTCGACGCTCTGGGCGTCTGGTCCCTGATGACTCGGGATCTCGGGCTCGGGCACGAGCGTGTTCATGATCCCGCCTTCATGGCTTTCCCACGGATCGGTGGCGCGCCTCAGCAGCGTGCCGCGCGCGCGTTTGAGCAGGCCGGCCCGCTTCAAGACGGAAAGCGTGCGAACGATGGAGGTCGTGTTGCAGGACACAACGCGCGTCGACTGGCGGCCGATCGCGCTCGCAAAGGAGCTTTCTGCGACGAAAGAGTGTCCGGTCACGGCGTGTTTCTCGCCGCCATGGACGATGAACTTGATGCCGCGGGCCCGGTACCGCTCGACGTTGGTTGCGGCGACGCGCTTGGGTGTGCAGTCGACGACGATGTCCGCGGTCTGGAGCAGCGCATCGAGCGTACCGGCGACCGACAAGCCGGATGCCCTCATCGGGCCAGCCGTCTCATCGGACGCCGCGTAGAGCGGAATCGCCTTCTCTTCAAGCGGGCGCAGGCGCCAGTCGCTCGCGATGTCGCAGACACCGACGAGTTCCATATCAGCCTGAAGACGCACGGCGTCGGCCACCCGCTTGCCGATTACGCCATAGCCGTTCACGGCAACCCGGATGGAACTGTGCTGTGTCATTCCAGAAATCCTTAGAAACGAAAGTTCGATCGCGCCGCTTCCCGCCGCCTTAAGAGGAAAGAGCACCATTTTGTATGCCAGCGCTCGGCGGCTGCATCTTTGATCGAGGTTAAGGATGCACAGTCGTCGTGGTGCCGGCTCGGATTCCGGCACCAGGCAACGACAGGTTCTAGCCAAGATCCTCATAGGTGACGTAGGCCATCATGCCGGTCGCCATGTGGTAGAGGTGATGGCAGTGCAGCGGCCACTTGCCCGGATTGCTGGCATCGAAGACGAAGGTCAGGGTTTCGCCGGGTGGCACTAGCGCCGTATCGCGCACGGCCCCGGAGATTGCGGTGCCGTTCACGTTGGTTACCTGGAAATGATGACCGTGCAGGTGCATCGGATGCGCCATCATGGATGCGTTGCGCATCGTGATCTCTATCCGCTCCCCTTGACGCGTGCGCATATCCGAGGCGCCGTCCATGCCCCATACATAGCTTTGCATCTGGCCGGTCAGGGCGATCTCGAAACGTCTGTCTGCCGGACGAACGGCCAGCGGCCTTACGGCCCGCAGGCGCTGCTCGAGGGAATTGCCCACGATCGGACCGTCGGCCTCGGCAATGGAAGCGATACGCTGGATGGGGGCTCCGGCTGTGGCGAGGATCACGCCCGTGCGTTCCATTGCCCCTTCCCGCAGGGCCAGAACAGGATAGGTTCCGGCTCCTTGAGGCAGTTCCAAGCGGATATCGAGGCGTTGACCCATGCTGATCGGGAATGTTTTGCCGTCGACCGGTTCGACCTCCTGGCCGTCGACAGCAACGAGCGTTCCCTGCACGACGCCGGTGTCGATGGTGAAGGCTGTGGCAGTCGCGCCATTGATAATGCGCAGGCGGACGCGGCCGCCTTTTTCCACTTGCACGACTTCGGGATCGTCGAGCGTTCGATCGTTGGCCAGGTAGGCATCATAATCGATGTCGTTGAGGTCCATGGCCCCCATTGTGCCCATGTCCATTCCGGGCATGCCGCCCTTGTTCATGCCATCCATCTCCATATTGCCGTGCCCCATGGCGGAATGATCCATCATCGGCATTCCGGCCATTTTCCCTTGCCCTGTCGCAGGTACACTCGACCGGGCGTCGTGGGCTTGTCCGCTCTTGAGCCTGGCCAGCAGTTCCTCGGCCGGCGTAAAGGAAAAGTCGTGCAGGAGGATGACGACGTTCTGTTCATCCCGTTCCCTGTCGGCCGCGGTGCGGACGACAAGTGGCGCGGCAAGCAGGTTCTGCTCCTGAAGCGTGTGCGCGTGCATCCAGTGCGTGCCGCCGGCACCGACAGGGAAGGTATAGCGCACGACCTCGCCTGCCTTGATTAGGGCCATCGGATTGTCCGGCACGCCGTCCATCTTCCAGGGCGGCGTCAGGCCGTGCCAGTGGATCATGGTCGGTTCATCGATCACGTTTGCAAGCTCGACATCGAAACTCGATCCAGCGTCCAGTTGGATCCCTTGCTTGCCGTCAGGCTGCATCAATCCGAACACGCGTGCTGCCTTGCCGTTGACCTCGATCGTGCGGCTGGCAATTCCGAGCCTGAGCGGTGGCGCGGCGGCCGAGGCCTGAGGCAGGGCGCCGAAGGGGCGGATGACGGAAGCCGCGCCGACGGCGGCGGTCCCGGTCATGATCGTTGTGAGAAAACGACGTCTGTTCATGGTTCACTCCTGATGTGGCCTGCATCGGCAGGCAAGCTGATCGGTGCGTCTTTCGGACGCTGGTCAGCGACGCAATGCGCGATCGGGTCGTTTCGGTCAGATCAGCTTCGGGGAGGCCCGTGGGAAGGATGGACAGAAATGCCGGCCGATTGGGTCTCGATCGGCAATGCATGATCCCTCACCACGGGGGCACCATCGAAGAGGGCGGCAGGCGGCACAAGGCTGAAGCACTTGAGGCAGTATTTTTGGCAGCACTGATCGAGGCTTCTGTCGGTCCTCTTGCCGCTACCATGATAACCTGCATGCACGAGAACGCCGTCCACGTTGGCGCTTGCCGAAACGGTTTGAGTATTGGCCGGGTCTGGACACGGCAAGGTGTGGGCAGTCGTCAAGGACGCCGTCAGAAAGGCGAATACCTACGCGGCCACGACAGCCGTTCTCAATCGTTCGCAAATGTTCGCCACCAGAGCCACCTCAAATCACCTCGATTCAACTCTAGCGCATCAGGAAGTTTTCCTGTTTGATCGGGATCAATGCCAATCCGATGCTGCAAAGCCGTTCCAGCCAGATAGTGTTGTCGTCATGATGAGACCAATCACGACGGCGTACCAGGCCAGTCGAAATGCGGAAGTGTCGCGAAGACGAGGAAGCCCAAGCCGACTGCCGTAATGGTGGCGACCGCGATCGGGAGCCAAAAACGCACCGGCCCCGTCCCGGCCGCGACAACCAACCGTCCAGCCGCGTTCGTTGTCAGGGCGAGCAGCACGGCGTGCCCCACAGTCTCTCTGTCTGCCGAGACACCAAGGAGCCGCAATGCGCTCAGCACGGCAACGTCGATATCGAAGGTGCCGGTGATCGCCGACGTGACCACCATGCCACCAGTGTTCCCGACCGAAACTGCAGCACTTATGGTCGAAACCACAGCAAAGAGGATCGCAAAGGCCAGCAGTGCCCACAATTCGAAGGGGTTGCGTGGCATTTGTCCAGCGTCGGTTGGAACTGCACCGCGCGACAGAAACACCCCGCCGCACATCACGAAAGTCAGAACCGCGGCAAGAATGGCAAGTCCTGCGACGCCGAGCACTGATGGTGAGACGATCGCGACGATGCCGGCAACACGGAGCACCGAGACGGCGGCGGCGAGCGTGGCGGCTCCGGCCAGCGGCCAAGGATTGCCGCCTGCGGTTGCCGTACGCGCGAGCGCCAGCGTCACCGCCGTCGATGATACCACTGCCCCCGCCAATCCGCCCACCAGCACTCCACGTGTGGTTCCGAACAGGCGGACGGCAATATAGCCGAGGAACGAGATTGCAGCCGTCAGCACTGTGAAGAGCCAGATCTGTTGCGGATTGAAGCCGCCCCACGGATCGATCGCCTGCGCAGGGAGGAGCGGCAGGATGATCGCCGTCATCACCGCCAGCACCAGCGCGGCGCGCAACTCGATCCAGGAGAGGCGCCTGAGAAGACCATGCAGCAGATCGCGACTGGCGAGGAGGACGGCAAGTGCGGTGCCTCCGGCGGCAGCGGCGCGGTGATCCCCCGCAACCGCCAGTGCTCCGAGCACGAACACGCCCAGGGCCGCGACAACACCGGTCACGCTGAAATCCGCATCCTGAATGGCTTCGCGGCTCTTGTACCAGGCAAAGACCGCGGTGAAGGCCAGAAGCCCTGCGATCAGCACCGATGGTGCCGCGACGCTCTTGGCGAGCGCGGCGAACAGGCCGCCAAGAAGACCGGTAATGGCATAGGTGCGGATACCGGCCGTTCTCGCGCCATCCGGGGCGTCGCGCTCGCGCCAGCCACGCTCGAGACCTACCAGCAGGCCAATGGCGAGCGCCAAGCCCAACCTGGCGATCAACGGGTCCACTGTCAGCTTCCCGCGGGCTGACGGCCATGAAACGAAGTCGGCATCATCGCGGCTTCCGGATCATGCGCCAAAGGACGTCGTCGCGGCGCCAGAAATGATGCCAGAGCGCCGCTGCGGCATGAAGGAGGACAAGAACGAGCAACGTCCAGCTCAGCAGGCTGTGAACCGGCGCAATCCGGAACGTGACATACATGGCGATCGTGCCGGTGACCGGCAGCGCGATCAAGACGGCGTAGAGCGCGACATGCATAACGGCGGCAATGATGCGCTCGACGACCGACATGCCTCGGGCAGGCGGCGGTCTGCCATAGGCAAGGCGCATGACCAGTTGCGCCAGTACAAGACCAAGGATTGCCCAGCCGCTCCAGGCATGGACCTGATGCAGGAACAGGTCGAAGGGGCGCGGTTTCATGAACAGGTGCGCCATATGCGTGCGCTGGATGGCCCAGGCCGTCGGTACCTGTACGAGGCAGAGGACAAGCACGGTCCAATGCATCAGACGATGGGCGAGCGGGAATTCGTCGGGCGGACTCCCCCGGTGGCGTCCTCCCGGGCGGCGCCACTCAAGCCTCGACCTCGACGATGTCGCCTGCGCGCGCGGCATAGTCGAGCGCATAGGCCAGCTCGCCCGTCGTCTCGGCATGGACATGAAGCAGCGGCTGGCCCCGATCGATGTCGTCGCCGAGCCGAACCTCCATGTGAACGCCCGCCGCCTTCGATTCGGGTGCGCCAGCGAGCTTGGCAAGCCGCGAGAGTTTGCGGTTGTTGATATGGACCACCCGGCCGGCGTGCGGTGCCGTCAACGGATGGGCGTAGGCCGCCTTCGGCGGCACACGAAGGCCGCCCTGCGCCTGGCAGATCGCCTCGAACTTCGACCAAGCCCTTCCGCTTGAGAGCGTTTCGAGCGCGCGGACGACGCCTTCTCCCCGTTCGGCCTTGCCGCCGATCTCGAGTGCGGCACCGGCCAGCGTCGCCGCCCGGCGGCGCAGGTCGTCAGGGGCGTCCGCTGCATTCTGCAATACGGCGAGCACGTCCAGCGCTTCTAGTGCCGGCCCGATGCCGCGACCGACGGGCTGCGAGCCGTCCGTCTGGATGCAAGTCGTGGCGAGCCCGAACCGTGAGGCAACAGCGTTGAGACGCAGGCCGAGCTGAGCGGCCGCGTTCTCACCGCGCACCTTGGCGGTCGGCCCGACGGGAATGTCGATCACGACGTGGGTAGACCCCGCCGCTATCTTTTTGGACAGCACGGAGGCGACCAGCTGGCCTTCGGTGTCGACGTCGAGCTCGCGCTCGACGCGGACGAAAATGTCGTCGGCGGGGCTCAGATGCACAGCGCCGCCCCAGGCGATGCAGCCGCCTTCGCGTTCGACGACACGCCTCAATGTCGCGATGTCGAGCTCCACCGGCGCCAGTGTTTCCATCGTGTCGGCGGTGCCGGCCGGAGAGGTGATGGCGCGTGACGAGGTCTTGGGCATGAGCAAGCCGTTCGCGGCGACGATCGCGACCACGATCGGGGTTGTCCTGTTGCCGGGAAGGCCGCCGACGCAATGCTTGTCGACCACGATTGGCGCGTCCCAGCGCATCCGCTCGCCGACGTCCACCATGGCGCCGGTCAGGTCGGCAGTTTCGTTCTCGTCGAGGGGGAGGGCGGCGCTGGCCGTGAGGAAAGCGGCTAGGTGGACTTCCGTGTAACGCCCGGCGACCACGTCGCGCAGGATTTCTGCGAAGGCGCGCGAATCGAGCCGATTGCCGTAGATGCGCTGACGCACGCTCGCCAGCGAGTCGATCGCGGGTGCATGGCTGACCCTGACCGCGTCACCGTCGGCAAGGCCAAGCCGCTCCCAGGCGGTTTCGGAGAGGCCGACTTCGTCGAGGGCGATTAGACCATCACCGTCGACCTGGAACAGCGTCGCCTGAACCTCGCCGCTGCCGTTGGAGACAAGGACTTGTGAGCGCGCCGACAAACCCTCCGACCGGCAGACGTGGCAATCAGTGCGCATGACGACGACGGCCTGATGCTGCGTGTGCAGGCGGATGCGCCTCGCCCGCAGGGTCGGTTGAGCGGGAATTGTCGTGTCGGCGAACGTCATAGATCGAACTTCTGGTTCTGGCGGGGAACGACGGCATCCCATCCGAGCTCCCGGTCAATGCGAACGCGCAGCGCTTCGGAGCCTTCGTCTTCGCCGTGCACGATGAAGACCCGGGACGGCGGTCGGCGGAAGCCCGACAACCACCGCATCAGCTCGCTGGAATCAGCATGCGCCGACAGCATTGACAGTTCCTCGACCGCGGCGCGAACGGGAATCCATTCACCATGGATCTTGGTCTCCTGCGCGCCTTGCAGCATGGCACGACCGCGGGTGCCGGCCGCCTGGAAACCGGAGAACAGGATCGTATTGCGTGCATGCGGCGCGAACGCCTTCAGATGATGAAGCACGCGCCCGCCGGTGGCCATGCCACTCGCCGAGATAACCACCTTGGGATACGGGCTTGCCGTGATGCCCTTCGAGCCGTCGACGTCGCGGGTGTAGGTCGCAATCGCGCAGACCTCCCTACATTGCTCCGGGGTCAGGCGGTGGTCCCCACGGTGGGCGTGGAGGAGGTCGGTGGCGTCGATTGCCATCGGGCTGTCGAGATAGACAGGCACCTTCGCCAGGCGCCCAGTCCTTTTGAGCTTCCAGAGATGGTAAAGGAGCGATTGCGCGCGACCCACGGCGAAGGCGGGAACGACGACCGTCCCGCCGCGCGCGACTGTTCGCTCGACGACGGCGCCGAGCGCTTCGGTCGGATCGGCAGGATCGTGCATGCGGTTGCCGTAGGTCGATTCGATCAACACATAGTCCGCCTCCGGTACAGGGGCCGGATCGGGAAGAACCGGATCGTCATAGCGGCCGAGATCGCCGGAGAAGGCGACACGGCGTCCGCCCCATTCGATCTCGGCGGTGGCGGCACCCAGGATGTGCCCGGCATGCCGGAAGGTCAACGTCGCGCCGAAGGGGAGCTTGACCGGTTTGTCGAAGGGCACGGGCGAGAAGAACTCGAGGCTGCGCTCGGCATCCCGGATGCCGTAGAGCGCGAGCGCCGGCTTGTGTTTCGAGAAGCCCTTCCGGTTGGCGTATTCGGCGTCCTTCTCCTGCAGGTGGCCGCTGTCCTTGAGGATGAGCTCTGCAACCTCGCGCGTTGCCGCCGTCGCATAGATCTTTCCCTTGAAGCCGTCGCGCACAAGCTTGGGAAGGTAGCCCGAATGGTCAAGATGGGCGTGCGTCAGGATAACGGCGTCGATGCTCGAAGGGTCGATCGGCAGCGGTTCCCAGTTCAGCTCGCGCAGGTTCTTGAGGCCCTGAAACAGACCGCAGTCGATCAGGATGCGTTTGTCGCCGTTGGTGAGCAGATGTTTCGAGCCGGTGACGGTGCCTGCGCCGCCAAGGGAAGTAAGTGTCAGCATGGCGTCCTTCATTTGGTAGGAGTGGTGAGATCGGCGGGCGAGCCTTTCCCATCGATGGCATTGCGTTGGGCGACTGTCAGGAATTCGTTGCGCGACCATCCGGCCAAAGGTGCGGCGGCATCGATCAGATGCGCCCAACTGCAACGATTGGCGAACAGCAGGCCCGCGGCATCCAGCGTGCCGCCCCGGCTGATATAGCCGCGGGCCACAGTGTGTTTCGGACCGCTGTCGAGCCGTCGCAGCAGGCCGAGCATCGGCTCGGGCCGCGTGTGCGAGACGATCAGGCGCGGGACATCGACCGGGAAGAGGCGCACGAGCTCCTCGTCGGACGCCACAAAACGCGCCTCGATCGGATCGCGGGGAATCCGGAAGCGACCGGGCTCGCTGATCGCCGTCACCACCACCCGCCGTCCATGCTCTTTCAGGCGGTGCGCCGCCTTGAGCGCCTCTTCGAGCTGGTAGGCGCCGATCGCAACGATCTGCAACTCGGCGCCGTCAACCTGTCCGTCGATATGGGCAGCGCCGTCGGCGACAAAACGGACGGCGGCCGCCCCGTCGAAGCGGTGCGGCATGTCGCGCTTGGAGACGATCACGCAGGCGACCTGGCCGCGCCCTTCGAATACCGAGGCCATGGTGGCGACGGCGCTGTTGGCGTCTACCGGAAACAGCACACGCGCGGTGTCCGACATCTCGCCGAGCAGCGCCTCGCCGACGGTCGGGTCCTGATGCGACTGCTCGTTCTTGGAATTCTCCCAGGTATGCGAGGTAACTACGAGCGGCACGGAAATCCAGCCCGGGCTCTGGCCCACCGTGCTTTGGTGGCGCGCGAAGATGATCTCCTGACGCAGGCCACCGAGCATCTTCATCGCGAAGGCTTCGTAGCTGACGATGAGGTTGATCCCGCCTTTGTTCGCAAGGGCCGCGGCGGCGACCGCTTCCTCGTTGAGTGCGGTGATCACGGCGCCATCAACGGCATCGGCGACGCCGGCTTCGGGCGTATTGACGCGGTGGCGGAGGCGGTCAAGGGTGGCACCCATGTGGTTGGAGCGCAGTTCGTCCGGATTGCCGACGCGCACCCTGTGCGACGGATTTGCGTTGACAAGGCTCACGAACCAGCGGTCGAGCGCATGCATGGCGCAATCGGCCGGCGCGCTTTTGTCGGTCCATTGCGGCTGCGGCAGGCTCGGCGCAGACGGCCGGCGCGACGCCAGCGGATGCCGGCTCTCCGGGGGACGCTTCTGCTCCTGGTGAACCGCAATTGCTGAAACGGCCTCGGCGATCTCCTCCTGCGGGACGAACAGAACCCGCGCCGCTTCGTTGAACGCAGTTCGCGCGGCCTCGTCGCGGGACGGATTTCCGGCAAGCGGGAGATTGTGCGCGGCGTTCGTGCCAGCGCCTGGAAAGCCGAAGCCTTTCACGGTATTGGCAATGGCGTAGGGAATGGGAGCGGGATAGACGCGGGCGGGATCGCCCGCAAAACGGCCAAGGCGCTCCTCGGCCGTCAGGATCGCCCAGACGAAGGCCGCGGGATCGCGACCGTCGATCTCGAACGGATCGAATCCGTTGAGCCTGAGATGATCAGCGAGCCAATCGGCGCCGCCCTGCTGCGCAATCTGCGCCCGCTCCTCGATGCGTCGGCCGTTAAGGATCATGATCGGCACGACGAGACCGCTATCCTCAGCTCGCCACCAGCGCGCCGTCCAGTCCGAGCCGCGCTGCTCCTCGAAGGCGCCATCGCTCACGAAAGCGACCAGGCTCTCTCCGGGTAGCGGGGCATGGACGTACTGGACCTCGGCGAAGCCGAGATATCCGCCCTCGGAAATGGCGCCGGCCGTGTTCGGTCCGGCATGGCTGCCGATCGGCACCGCCGGACGGCCCTCGGCATTGATAGCATAGGAATAGAAGTCGGCGGCGAGCCGGGACAACCCTTTCTCGCTCCGGTCATAGCGCCCTTTCTGCGCATCCGAAACGTCGCCGGTCAGCGCGTTGAGCGCCTCGATCGCCGCGACGCAATGGCCCTGTCCCATCACCCAGGAGCGGGTGGTGGCCGAGAGCGTGTTCGCGGCAAGGTAGCCGACAAAGGCCGGCACCATGTTCAGGGAACCGCCGGTATGGCCTTCAGGGGTTGCTTTGAAGGCTTCTAGCGGCAGCGACGCGCCGGAGAGGTCGACGCGCTTGGCATAGGTCATGTGAACCACCGTCCACATCGCGGCGGAGGTCAGCCGGTCGGCAGCGGCAAGCAGGCGGTAAAGCGCGTCCGGGTTCTGCTTCGGCGACTGCGCAAGAGCGCGAATGCGCTCGACGGTTTCGTCGCTATGCGTGATCGGGCCGTAGCCGGCACGCCAATGTTCGAATGCTGGGGAGTGTTCGAAGGCTGTGGACGTCGTCGCGGCCATGCGCTGCTGCCTTTCCTGGATGTGTCTGCTTTCCGATGCCGATGGCATCACTCAACCCCGCCGGTCCACGACGGAGGATCGCTGGCGGGAAAGGAATCGATGCCGGCGCGTTCGACGTCGTCGAGCGGCTCGGGCGGGCGTCGATGACGGACGAGTTCAGGATCGGGAGCGTCGGCGATGGCCAGCGCATCCGTGACCAGTCGGGCGAGCCCGATCGCGTTGCTCGGATGACTGACCGAATCGGAGGAGACGATCCTGCCGCAGAGCGGCGCCAGGCGCGTATAGGAATCACCGGCGAAGATGCCGTGCACGACAGCGACGTCGGGTCGTGCGAATCCAAGCGGCGGCAGCTTTCGCGCCGCCTCGATGAGCGTATTGCCGGAGGAGGCGATGTCGTCGACCAGGACGGGCTGCAGCCCGCTCGATGAGGAGAGGTCGGGAAACGCGATCTCGACGTCGCGGTCGCCATGCCGGATCTTACGCAGCACCGCATGCGGCGCGCCGATCTTTGCGGCGATGGCCGACACCCATTGCTCGCTTTCCTCGTCCGGACCGATGATCAGCGGATCGGCAACCGACGCGGCGATCCACTCCGCCAGGAGCGGCGCCGCATGCAGCGTCAGCGCCGGGATTTCATAGAGCGCGGACAGCGCCGGATAGCGGTGCAGGTGCGGATCGACGGTGACGAGCCGGTCGAAGCTGGACGAGATCAGGCGCGCAAAGGTTCGGGAGGTGATGGCCTCACCCGACCGGAAACGCCGATCCTGCCGCATATAGGCCAGATATGGAGCGATCAACGTCACCGCGGTGGCGCCGAGCGATCGGGCCGCGTCAGCGAGAAAGACGAGCCGGAGGAAGCCCTCATCGGGGCGAGCGAGCGTCGAGACCAGAAGAACCGATTTTGCTGCGACGTCGCACGCGAGGCGGACATAGCTCTCGCCGTCCGGGAAACTGCGCGTCTCGATCGCCCCCAGCTCGCCGGCGCCAGCGTTCGCAAGTGCTTGCGCAAATGCTTCATTGCCGGGGAGAGCAATGATGACGGGGACGGAAGTCATCTGGGCTGTGGCAGGGGCCATCATCGTTCTTTCGCAGTCTCGTTCCGGCGTGCAGCACGACGCGCGGTCAGCTCATGATTTCTTGCCCAAAGGCGAAGACAGGTCTCAGATAAAGCCCGCACGGAAGCTCGATTCTTTAATCGAGATTAAGTTCTTGCCATTGCGTGCCAACTCGGCCTCGCGTGGGAACGGCATTTCCGGTCATGCACGAAGGGATGCATAAAGGCTCCGGGCAGCACCTTTCCGGACGCAATCTTGATCTGAGTTAAAGTTCCGGCCTTCCCAGGCGCGCATTTTGACGACCAAGCAGGCTTCAAGTGACTTTTAGCAGAGAACCTTGTCGATCCTGATGCTCAATAGACGCGGCGATCCATAACGCGCCTGGCTGATGACATAAATCGCATTGGCCGTCGCGCGCGAGAGAAGTACGGGAATGCGGCCCATGGAGAATGAGAACAAGGCGCCCGCGAAGCGGGTCTTCAAGTTCGACATCCTGTATTTTATTGCGGTCTTCTTTGCCGTTCTGCTGATCCGGGATCTGCTTGTCGGCCAAGGCCACATCGAGGACATTCCGTACAGCGAGTTCCAGAGGCTGATCGAAAGGGACGGCGTCGCCGACCTGGTGGTCGGACCGACGGAGATCACCGGCGCTTACAAGCCGCCTATCGAGAAGGATGCGCCCCAGCATTTCTCCACGGTTCGCGTCGATCCGCAGATCGCCGACGTGCTAACCAAGCGCAACATTTCCTTCTCCGGCAAACCGGCGCCGGGCCTCTTCGAAAACCTGCTCTCCTGGCTGATGCCGGCTGCGGTATTCGTGCTGATCTGGATATTCCTGCTGCGGCCGATGATGGCCGGACAGCATGGCGGCCTGATGAGCATCGGGCGCAGCCGGGCGAAAGTCTATGGCGAGAAGTCCGTGAAGGTGACGTTCGCCGATGTGGCGGGCGTCGATGAAGCCAAGCAGGAGCTCGCCGAAGTCGTCGGCTTCCTAAAGGACCCGGCAACCTATGGCCGGCTCGGCGCGCGCATTCCCAAGGGCCTGCTTCTCGTCGGTCCGCCCGGAACCGGCAAGACGCTCCTCGCGCGTGCCGTCGCCGGGGAATCGGGGGTTCGCTTCTTTTCGATTACCGGTTCCGAATTCGTCGAGATGTTCGTCGGTGTCGGCGCTTCGCGCGTGCGCGACCTGTTCCAGCAGGCGCGCGCGCAGGCCCCGGCCATCGTCTTCATCGACGAACTCGATGCGCTCGGTCGCGCCCGCGGCGTCGATATGCCGGGCGGTGGACATGACGAGAAGGAGCAGACGCTCAATCAGCTGCTCGCCGAGATGGATGGCTTCGACCCGAGCGTCGGCATTATCGTTCTCGCCGCGACGAACCGGCCAGAGATTCTCGATCCCGCGTTGCTGCGCGCAGGTCGCTTCGATCGCCAGGTTCTGGTCGACCGCCCCGATCGTCAGGGCCGGATCGACATACTGAACGTGCATCTGAAGAAGATCAGCGTGGCGCCCGAACTCGACGTCGCGGCGGTCGCGGCGCTCACGCCCGGCTTCACCGGCGCCGATCTCGCCAATCTGGTCAACGAGGCCGCGCTTGTGGCCACGCGCCGCGGCGCGAGCGCCACCGTGCTCGACGATTTCACGCAGGCCGTGGAACGTATCGTCGCCGGCCTGGAGAAGAAAAGCCGAATTCTCATTCCACGCGAGCGCCAGATCGTCGCCAATCACGAGATGGGGCATGCGCTCGTCGCCATGGCGCTTCCCCAGACCGACGTGGTGCAGAAGGTCTCGATCATCCCGCGCGGCATTGCTGCGCTCGGCTACACGCTCCAGCGGCCGACCGAGGATCGCTTCCTCATGAGCCAGTCCGAATTGCAGGATCGCATGGCGGTGCTGCTTGGCGGTCGGGCCGCCGAAAGCCTGGTGTTCGACGAGATTTCGACAGGCGCGGCGGACGATCTCGTCAAGGCGACGGACATCGCACGCAACATGGTGGTCCGGTTCGGCATGTCGAAGGAGCTCGGACAGGTCGCATATGAACCGGAGACCGGCAGCTTCCTCGTCGGACAGACCCCGGCCTGGCGACCGCGCACCTATAGTGATGAGACGGCCGAGGCCATCGATCACATGGTGAAAGACCTGATTGACAGCGCCTTCCAGAAGGCACGCGCGATCCTCGAGCGCAACCGATCCGTGCTCGATACCAGTGCGCGCGAGCTTCTTGCGCGCGAGACGCTCGGCCCCGACGAGCTCGCCAAGCTGACCACGGGTCTCGAGCGCGAGGCACCGCGAAAGCCAGGTCTCGCTCTGGTCGAATGATGCGGATCGAAAATCGCCGGATAGGCCTGCTCGACGGGCGCTCGCTGTTTAAGGGAATCTAAGGTGCGCAGATCATCCGTTGTCGTCATCGCCGTGTTGGTTGGCACTGCTGTGGCCGGCGGCTATGTCTATTGGCTCGGTACGCAGAACCGGGTTCCAGCAGGCCTGGCGCGAGTGAATGGAAGGATCGAGGTCGAGCGGGTCGACATCACCAGCAAGTATGCCGGGCGACTGGCTGAAGTCCTGGTCGACGAGGGCGCGAACGTCAACAAGGGCGACGTGCTTGCCCGCCTCGATACGAGCGAGATCCAGGCCCAGTTGACGGCCGCGCGCGCCGCCGTCCATCGCAGCCATCAGAGCGTCGCCAGTGCGCAAGCGAGTGTTGCCCTGCGCGAGGCTGAACTCAATCTTGCGCGAATCGAACTCCAGCGGGTCGTCAACCTCATGCGAACGAACACTTCGACCCAGGCCGAGCTCGATCGCCGCACGGCGCAACGCGACATCTCAAGCGCGTCTCTGCAGACCGCTAAAGCCGCGGTTGAGGACGCCAAGGCCTCGGTCGAGGTTGCCGAGGCGCAGGTCAGCCAGATCGAAGCCGCCATTGCCGACATGACGTTGAAGGCCCCGGTATCCGGCCGCGTCGAGTACCGTCTCGCCCGAACCGGCGAGGTCGTCGGCGCCGGGGGGCGCATATTGACGGTCTTCGACCTCTCGGACGCCCATATGACGATCTATCTTCCGACGGCCTCTGCCGGTCGTGTGGCGGTGGGCTCGCAGGCCCGCCTCGTGCTGGACGGCCCAGGCGGCTACGTCTTGCCGGCGATCGTGTCGTTCGTTTCGGCCGACGCGCAGTTCACACCGAAATTCGTGGAGACGGCGAACGAGCGCGAGAAGCTGATGTATCGCGTCAAGCTGCATCTCGACCCGGCGCTGGTCACCTCCGAGCGCGGCTATGTCAAGGCGGGGATGACCGGCAACGCCTATGTTCCGGTGACCCCAGACGCGCTTTGGCCGACCGAACTTGCGCCGAGGCTGCCCGATGGAGGCTGAGCCCGCCACTGCCGTCAGCCTGTCGGGCGTCCAGCATGCCTATGGGAAGGTGATCGCTCTTCGCAATCTGGCTCTGACCGTTCTGCCCGGGTGCAAGCTCGCCATCGTCGGCCCGGATGGGGTCGGCAAGTCGACCTTGCTCGGCTTGATCGCGGGGGTTCGCCGCATTCAGCGCGGTTCGGTCAATGTGCTGGGCGGCGACATGGCTTCGGCGGCGCACCGCAACGAGGCCGCGCCCCGCATCGCCTATATGCCGCAAGGGCTCGGACGCAATCTCTATCCGACCTTGTCGGTCTACGAGAACATCGACTTTTTCGCCCGGCTCTACACCCAGCCGGACGATGGTCGGCGTCGACGGATCGACGAGCTCATGCGGGTCACGGGGCTGTTTCCGTTCGCCGAACGACCGGCGGGGAAACTCTCCGGCGGGATGAAGCAGAAGCTCGGGCTGTGCTGCGCGCTGGTTCATGATCCCGATCTCCTCATTCTGGACGAACCGACGACCGGGATCGATCCGTTGTCGCGCCGCCAGTTCTGGACGTTGATCGGACGTATCCAGGCCGAGCGGCCGACCATGACGGTGATCGTGGCGACCGCCTACATGGAGGAGGCTGGCGCCTTCGATCGAATCGTGGCGATCGACGATGGCGCGATCATCGCTGAAGGAAGTCAGACGGACCTGCTTGCGCGCACCGGCGCCACCACTCTCGAACAGGCCTATATCGAGCTACAGCGTCCGGAACGGCGCGGGGTGCGCGCGGCGCCGTCCGTCCCACGTCTCGAACCCGACGGCGGCCCTCCAGCCATCGTGGCCGAAGGCCTGACGATGCGGTTTGGCGATTTCACCGCGGTCGACCATGTCAGCTTTCGCATCGAGCGCGGCGAGATCTTCGGCTTCCTCGGCTCCAATGGCTGCGGCAAGACGACGACGATGAAGATGTTGACCGGGCTGCTTCCGGCGACCGAAGGTCATGCCGAGCTCCTGGGCAAGCCGGTCGATGCGCGCGACATCTCGACGAGGACGCGAATCGGCTACGTCTCGCAATCTTTTTCGCTTTACGAAGAGCTGACCGTGCGCGGCAATCTCGAACTGCACGGTCGACTCTGCGGCATCGGCGGCAAGGGGCTGGGTGAGCGGGTCGATGAGGCCTTGTCGCGCTTCGAGCTCGGCAATGTCGCCGAGATGCTGCCGGACGCCTTGCCCTTGGGCATGCGCCAGCGCCTTCAGCTGGCGGCGGCGTGCCTGCATCGGCCGGACGTCCTGATCCTGGACGAGCCCACATCGGGCGTCGATCCGGCGGCCCGCGACCGCTTCTGGAGCCTTCTGCTCGAGATGTCGCGCCGCGACGGAGTGACGATCTTCATCTCGACGCATTTCATGAACGAGGCCGAGCGCTGCGACCGCGTCTCTCTCATGCATGCGGGCCGCGTGCTGGCGGTCGGCGCGCCACGGGAGCTCCAGGCCGCACGTAAGGCCGCAAGCCTCGAGGATGCCTTCGTCGCCTGTTTGGAAGATGCGGCGGGTACGGGTGCCGGCGAGCCGTCCGTGACTGATGAAGCGGTCGGCGTGGTCGAGCCGACCTCAGTGAGGCTGAACAACAATGCCGAGGTGGCGCAAACGCCGCGCCTTGCTTCGATGAAGCGGATCTGGACGTTTGCACGCCGGGAGGCGCTCGAGCTCAGCCGGGATCGCATCCGGCTGGCCTTCGCCCTGATCGGTCCGCTGCTGCTCATGGCGGCGTTCGGCTACGGGATATCGTTTGATATCGAAGGTTTGCGCTACGCGGCGCTCGACCGCGACCAATCTCTGGAAAGCCGGGCGTTCCTCGACCAGTTCTCGAACTCGCGGTACTTCGTCGAGCAGGCACGTCTGAACGACGATGTCGAGATCGACCGGCGCCTGCGCGCCGGCGAGATGAAATTCGCCATCGACGTCCCGCCCCGCTTCGGCCGCGACCTCTTGCAAGGCCGCCGGCCCGAGGTCGGCTTCTGGCTCGACGGCGGCAATACCTTCCCCGCCGAGACCGCGCGCGCCTACATTCTTGGCACGCTTCAGACCTATGCCGGCATGCTGGCGCGCGCCCCTCGTGGCGCCAACGGACTGCCGGCCGAGACGCTGCGGGTCGAGCCGCGCTTTCGTTACAATCAGGATTTCCGTTCCGTCTTCGCGATCACGCCGGGATCGATCATGCTGCTGCTGATCATCTTCCCGGCGATGCTGACCGCCCTCGGGGTTGTGCGGGAAAAGGAGATGGGGTCGATCGCGAATGTCTATGCGTCGCCGGCGACGGTCGGCGAGTATCTACTCGGCAAGCAGCTCCCTTATGTTGTGATCGGCGTCCTGAGCTATCTCAGCCTGCTGGCTTTCGCCGGTGGCGTGCTGGGCGTCGTGCCGAAGGGCTCGCTGCTGGCGCTCTCGCTCGCAGCCCTGGTCTATGTCTACGCCGCGACGGCATTCGGGCTTCTCGTTTCCGCCTTCGTCTCGACCCAGGTCGCCGCGATCTTCGGCACCGCCATTATGACGGCGATGACCGCAGCGCATTATTCGGGCTTCCTGATCCCGGCCTCCTCGCTCGAGGGGCCGGGCCGCATCATGGGCCTGTCCTTCCCGCCGCTTTGGTTCCAGACCATCAGCCTCGGCGTGTTCGCCAAAGGTCTCGAAACGCCAGCGTTCGCCCGCGAGCTTCTGGTGCTGGCGGCGTTCGCGCTTGGATTCCTGCTGCTGGCGCGGCTCTTGATCCGCAAGCAGGGGGCGTAGCGATGCGGCGCTGGATCGAAAACGCCTTCCGTCTCGGCGTCAAGGAATTCGCCAGTCTGTCGCGCGATGTCGTGATGGTGGTGCTCATCGGCTACGTCTTCACCTTCGCTGTCTATTCCGAAGCGACAGCGATGCGAACTGACGTCGACGACGCCAAGGTGGCCGTCATCGACGGCGATCGCTCGACCCTCTCGGGCCGGATCAAGGACGCGCTGCGGCCTCCCTATTTTCGGCCGGCGGTCGAGATCGACCGCTCGAGCCTCGACGGTTTGATGGACAAGGGCGCTTTCACGTTCGTTCTCGACATTCCGCATGGTCTGGAAGCCGATTTTCTCGCCGGCCGCAACCCGACCGTTCAGGTCAATGTCGATGCCACCAGCATCTCACAGGCCGGCGTCGGCACCGCCTATATCCAGGAGATCGTCGCGCAGGAGACAACACGCTTCCTCAAGCAGGCCCCCGTCGAGACGCTCGCCCCCGTCAAGCCGGTGATCCGCGCGATGTTCAACCCGAACCTCGAAGCCATCAGCTTCACGGCCAGCATGGGCGTCATCAACAATGTCACCATCCTCGCCATCATTCTGGTCGGTGCCGCGGTGATGCGGGAACGGGAGCATGGAACAATCGAGCATCTTCTGGTTATGCCGGTGAGCGCCAGCGAGATCATCGCCGGCAAGATCTGGGCAAACGGGCTGGTCATATTGCTGGCAGCCGCGTTCTCGCTTCACGTCGTGGTCGAGGTTGTCCTGCGCACACAGATCGTCGGCTCGATCGAACTGTTTCTTGCCGGAACGGCCATTTATCTCTTCGCCGTGACGTCGCTTGGCATCCTCCTCGCCACGGTCGCGAACTCCATGCCGCAATTTGCGCTGCTCTCCATCCCGGTCTTCGTGCTCATGTTCCTGCTGTCCGGCTCCTTCACGCCGTTCGAGAGCATGCCCCGAGCCCTGCAGCTGATTATGGACCTTTCGCCGTCCACGCATTTCGTGCGTTTCGCACAAGCTGTACTCTACCGCGGCGCCGGTCTCGATGTGGTCTGGCGCGATCTTCTGATCATGGCGGGCCTTGGCGCGGGCTTCGTCGCGATTGCCCTTTATCGTTTCAAAGCCATGCTCGCCCGCCAATCGTGACGATCGCCGTCTAAGCATATCGCACGACACGCGCAACTGCGCGTATTCCTGTTCCGGCAGTTATCGGCTCGCTGCCGGTTCCGGCATCAGGAGCCGGGGCAGCCGGATACTGGCCAGCAGTGTCCCCAGAACAAGCAGCGCGGCGAGGACGAAGCTCGCATCGGGCAGGATCGGCAGATTGAACAGCGCGCCGCCTGCGACTGATCCAAGGGCCTGACCAAAACTCGCGGCGGCGGTCATGCGGCCGAGTTGCGCTCCCTGGCTGGTCGGGATGCCAAACGACGCCCAGTAGGTTGCGACCGGAGACAGCATGCCGGCACTCGCGGCCACCAGCGCGACGGCGACCGACATCAAGACCGAGGTACTAACGACCGAAACGACGACCAGCCCGATGGCAAGCGTCGCCAAACCAGGCGCGATGAACCAGCGCGTGAGCTCCGGCTTGATGAGAGGCGAGAACACCAGGGCCTGGACGACCGCCATCACGAGGCTGCATTCGGCGAACATGATGCCGATATGTGCGGCATCTAGGCCGAGGACCTTGCCGCGCAGCGCCAGTCCGACTTCGAAAACGCCGATCGCGAGCGCCGTCACCAGCGCGATCGCCAGAAGCCGCAGCATCGCCCGCCGTTCGAGCTGTGTGGCGTCCGTTGGTGCATCGCCGCTCTCGCGCCGCGTTCCGGAGGGAAGGAGGAAAAGCACCAACACGGCCGCGATCACGGCCAGGCCTGTCGCCGTTAGCAATGGCATTGCCAGCGAGCTGTCGGGAGGGAGTGTCCAGAGGCTTCCAGCGACACGCACCGCCAGCCCCCCGAGCAAAGGCCCGATGAAGAAGCCGGCGGTTCCAGCGATGTTGATCAGCGCGAAGCGATGGGCGCGCCATTCTTTCGACGGGGCATAGTCGCCGATCAGCGCATACGCGACCGGGGTGATGGCGGCGGCGAAGAACCCGGCAAGAAAGCGGCCGAGATAGAGAAGAGGCAGGCTTGCTGTGATGGCGAACAATCCGGAGGTCGCGGCAAAACCCAGAAGGCCCATCAGGATGATCGGCTTGCGGCCACAGCGATCGGAAATGCGTCCCCAGACCGGCGCGCCGACGAAGATCGCAATGATGTAGACGCCCGTCAGCAGCCCCGTGTGCCATGAAAGAGCCTTCGGCGTGCTCCTGCCGGCGATCTGCTCGATCAGGAAGGGCAGGATCGGCAACGCGACACCATAGCCGACGGTGATCGCGAACATCGCGACGAGGACCGCTGAGAGCGCGCTCCAGCTCAGTCGGGTGGGTTCAGCCAGATCCATGCCGATGCGACCTGCTGCCCAACCCGCAGCCCGAGCGATCGGGCATCGTCGACATCCGCAGATCGGGCGGAACGAAGAGCTGGCCGAATCTTTCGGGCAGTCGAGGCCACCCTGCACCAGCCATCGCTGGCGAGGTCAACGGTGAGGATACGTGAGGGTAAGCCTCGTCGACAAGAATCCGATCCCCCGTGCCATTTGAGACGTCAGGAACGGTGACGGCCAGGAACAGACTGAGGCCTGGCTGGTCTGGCGAGCAGCTCAAAGAGCGGACGCTTGTCATGAAACGGCCTTCATGCCTTGGCGCCTGTAAAAACGCAGGAACTGCGCATTGATGGCAACGATGATGGTGCTGGCTGACATGAACACCGCGGCTATGGCCGGCGTCATCAGAAAGCCCGTGCCGAACGTGATGCCGGCGGCCATAGGGATGGCTATGGTATTGTAGCCGGTTGCCCAGATGAGGTTCTGCACCATCTTTCGGTAGGTCGCACGTGACAGACCGAGGATCGCCGCGACATCGCGCGGATCGCTCTTGACGAGCACGACATCCGCCGACTCCACGGCCACATCCGTGCCGGCTCCAATGGCCACGCCGAGATCCGCCTGGACGAGCGCCGGCGCATCGTTGACGCCGTCACCGACCATTGCCACCGACAGGCCCCGAGCCTGAAGCTCCTTGATCTTGTCGGACTTCTGATCGGGCAGCACCTCCGCGAAGTACTCGGCGATCCCCAGTTCCTTCGACACGCTCTCGGCTACGCCCTTTGCGTCGCCCGTCAACATGACCGATTTGATGCCGAGCTGGGTGAGTTCCGCGATGGCGTCTTTCGATTCCGGTCGGACGATGTCGGCGAGCGCGAAGAGCGCACGCGCTTCGCCGTTGCGCACCAGCGCCACCACCGTTTTGCCCTGCGCTTCGAGCTGCTTCAGCCTTTCATGTGTGATGGGTTTGCCCTGTCGTGCAAGATGGCCGGGGCTGACGATGCGAATGTCCTGCCCGTCGACCTTCGCGACGATGCCTTCGCCCGTGATATTGCTCACCTCGCTGGCTTTCTGAATGTTGATATTCCTGCGTTTCGCTTCAGCCACGATGCCGTGAGCGATCGGGTGCTCGGACTGACTCTCAGCTGCCGCGGCAAAGGCAAGCTCGGCGTTCTCGTCGCCACCCGCGAGCAGCACGACGTCGCTGACGCCGAAGCGCCCCTCGGTCAGTGTGCCGGTCTTGTCCAAAACGACTGCTTGAAGATTGCGGGCACGTTCGAACGCCGCCCGGTCACGGATCAGAAGACCATTGCTGGCGCTCAGCGATGTGCTGACGGCGACCACCAGCGGCACGGCAAGCCCAAGGGCATGCGGGCAAGCCACGACCATCACGGTGACCATGCGTTCCAGTGCGAACTCAAGCGGCGCGCCAAGCCAAAGCCACCAGACGAACAGCGTTCCGAAGCCGACGACCAGGGCGATGTAGGTCAGCCAGGCGGCCGCCCTGTTGGCGATATCCTGTGTCCGCGAACGCGTTGCCTGCGCTTTCTTCACGAGATCGATGACCTGGGCGAGATAGGTCGCATCGCCTGTCTTCGTCACTTTGATGGTCACGGCGTTGGCGCCGTTGATCGCACCGCCGATCGCCGTTGCGCCGACCGTCTTGGTGACGGGACGCGATTCGCCCGTCAGCATCGCCTCGTTGAAGCCGGACGAGCCCTCGACGATTTCGCCGTCGACCGGAACCTTGGCGCCCGGGCGGACGATGACGCGATCACCGGGCTTGAGAGCGGAGATCGGTACCTCGTGCATCTTGCCGTCGTCGTCGATGCGGGTCGCGCTATCGGGCAAGAGGCGAACGAGCTCTTCCAGGGCGCGCGACGCGCCCATCACGGAACGCATTTCGATCCAGTGACCGAGCAGCATGATGGCGATGAGGGTGACGAGCTCCCAGTAGAACGCTTCGCCCGGAAAACCGAACGTGACAGCGGCGGAGAAAAAGTACGCAGCCGAGATCGCCAGCGCGATGAGCGTCATCATGCCGGGCCGCCCCTTGCGCAGCTCGGAGAAGAAACCGGTCAGAAAGGGCCAGCCACCATAGAAGTAGGCGATGGTCGACAATGCGAACAGGACCCATCCGTCGCCTGGGAAGGAGAGCACGCCCGAGAGTCCGAGCCAGTCTCTTATCATCGGAGAGAGCAGTAGCACCGGAGGGGTAAGCACGAGGGTCACCCAAAACCGGCGGCGAAAGTCCGCAACCATGGCGCCGTGGTCGTGGCCGGCGTGATCCGAATGGCTGGACCCTGCCGCAGCAACAATGCTGGAAGCGACTTGCCCGGCTTCCTGCGCTGCTTCGCCGGACGCATGGTGGTTATGATTGCGGTGATCGTGATGGGAGTGCGGTGAACTCATTTTTCCTCGTCCGTATGAGCCCGTCCAGACGTCCATCACAGCGGGCTACAGGGGTTCTGCCGCACTGATCAAGGCTTTGGAAGAGACAATGTTTAGATGTGCAACCTCGCTGCCAAACGCGCGCGAATCTTTAATCCAGATCAAGTTCTGGCTTCGCACGGCGTCGGCGTGCGTGGTAAAGATCAATGGAAGTGGCCGGCCAACCACTATGCCGACTTGACGATCGTGCCGGCTTTGCCCTCCAGAATCGCGCGGGCATCTTCCAGGCGTCCGATGCCCGCGATCCGGCCGGGTGTCCCGGCGAACTGGCAAGCGGCTTCCACTTTTGGCCCCATGGACCCGGGCGGAAACACAAAAGCCGCCAACTCGGCCGGTTGCGCCGCTCGAACCGGTCGCTGATGTGGCGTGCCCCAGTCGAGATAGACGGCATCGACGTCGGTCAGCATCAGGAATGCATCGGCGGCGAGGTCCGCGGCGAGCAGGCCGGCAGCACGATCCTTGTCGATAACGGCCTCCACGCCCTGAATGCCGCCCGAGATGTCCCGAACGACGGGAATACCACCACCACCGACGCAGATCGTCACCACACCAGCATCGACCAGCAGGCGGATTACCTCCATCTGGACGATGCGTTTCGGCAGTGGTGACGGCACCACTCGCCGCCACCGCCCGGGAGCCTCTTCTGTCATCGCCCAGCCATGCGCAACGCGCGCGCTCTCGGCTTCTGGCCAATCGTAGATCTGACCGATAGGCTTTTCCGGCCGGCCGAACGCGGGATCGTCCGGGTCAACCTCGATATGGGTCAGCAATGTCGCCAGCCTTGTGCCTTGTGGAAGCGCATTGGCCAGTTCCTGCTCGACCAGATAGCCGATCATTCCGATGCTCTCGGCGCTGATGACGTCGAGCGGGTAGGGAGCAACATCCTTCAACGCCGTCGCCTGAAGGGCAAGCAGACCGACCTGCGGTCCGCTTCCATGCGCCACGACGATGTCGTGATGCGCGGCAAGGTCGGCAAGCGCCGCCGCAGCCTTGCGCACATTGGCGCGCTGCACCTCCGCCGTCATAGGCTCGCCTCGCTTGAGAAGGGCGTTGCCGCCCAGCGCAACAACGACCCGCACGATCACACCCCCAATGTGGCGACGAGAATCGCCTTGATTGTATGCATGCGGTTTTCCGCCTGGTCAAAGACGATGGAAGCATGCGACTCGAAGACTTCTTCCGTCACTTCCATGCAGTCGATGCCGTATTGCTCATAAATCTTCTCACCGATCTCGGTCTCGCGGTTGTGAAAGGCCGGAAGACAGTGCATGAACTTGGCGTGGGGATTGCCCGTGGCGCGCATCAGATCGGCGGTGACGCGGTAGGGTGTCAAAAGCCTGATGCGCTCGTCCCAGACCGAATCCGGTTCGCCCATCGAGACCCAGACGTCGGTATAGACGAAGTCGCACCCTTTCGACGCTTCCTGAGGATCCTCCGTGAGCGTAATCCGTGCTCCGGTCTTCTCCGCCACGGCCCGGCATTGATCGACCAACGCCTCGTCCGGCCAACACGTCTTCGGCGCACCAAGCCGCACGTCCATGCCGATCAACGTCGCTCCGGTGAGGAGCGAATTGCCCATATTGTTGCCGGCATCGCCGAGGAAGCAGAAGGAGAGTTGCGACAGGTGCTTGCGCGTGTACTCGCGCATGGTCAGAAAATCGGCGAGAATCTGCGTCGGATGGAACTCGTCCGTCAGGCCATTATAGACAGGCACGCCGGCATGAGCGGCGAGTGTCTCGGCCTGTACCTGGCCAAAGCCGCGATACTCGATACCATCATACATGCGTCCAAGCACCCGGGCGGTATCCTTCATCGACTCCTTCTTGCCGATCTGCGTTCCTGACGGGCCGAGATAGGTGACATGCGCACCCTGATCGTAGGCGGCGACCTCGAAGCCGGTCCTGGTACGCGTTGAATCCTTCTCGAAGATCAGCGCGATGTTCTTTCCTTTGAGCCGTTGCTGTTCGTAACCGCCATACTTGGCCTGTTTGAGCGATGCGGAGAGCCGCAGCAGAAAACGGATTTCGTCCGGTGAAAAATCGAATAGCTTGAGCACGCTGCGGCCGACAAGATTGACGGGCATTCTTTCCTCCCTAGATCGGATCGCGGATCAGCGGACAAGTCATGCAATGGCCGCCGCCTCGGCCGCGGCCGAGCTCGGCGCCGGGCACCGTGATGACCTCCACGCCAGCCTTGCGCAGTTGCGTGTTGGTATAGGTGTTGCGGTCATAGGCAACGACCACGCCAGGCTCGAGGGCGACGACATTGTTTCCGTCGTCCCATTGCTCGCGCTCGGCCACATAGGCATCACCGCCAGTCTGCACCACCCGCAGCTTCTTGAGGCTGAGCGCCCGCGCCACAACCTCCGTAAGATGGCCCGTCTCCTGCCGCACGTCGATTTCCCCGGCCTTCGCACCCGGCCGCAGCGAGTAGGCGGTGATGCCGTCCACAACGTCCGAAAACAACGTCACCAGGTCGCGATCGCAAAAGGTAAACACGGTATCGAGATGCATGGAGGCGCGCTCGACGGGCAGTTTGCACGCGATGACGCGCTCGGCGGCCCCTTTGGCGAACAGGGCGCGCGCGATCTGCCCCACGGCCTGCGGCGTGGTGCGCTCTCCCATACCTATCAGCACGAGGCCGTTTCCAAGCGGCATGACGTCTCCGCCCTCTGCGGTAGCCAGTCCGTAGTCCTCATCCGGGTCGCCCCACCAGACAGGAAAGCCGGCATCGCGAAAGTCCGGATGAAAACGATAGACGGCGGCAATGTTCACCGTCTCGAGCTTGCGGGCATTCCAGCGCATGGGGTTGAGCGTGACACCGCCATAGATCCAGCACGTCGTGTCGCGCGTAAACAAATGGTTCGGGAGCGGGGGAAGCAAGAAATCCTGCGGCCGCAGGACCGACGCCAGCACGCCGGTTGGCGCGACCGGCAGTTCCGCCCTGCTCATGCCGCCCATGAGGATGAGCGACAGATCGTCGGAATTGATTTCCATCAGGTGGGCGCTGAGATCGTCGGCAAGCCCGACACCCACAGTGTTCACGTTGACCCGCCGCTCCAACAACCAGCGGCGCGCCTCCATGTCCTGCATCGTCTGCGCCAACGCCTCGCGCAGGAAGACGACTTCGCTGCCGCGATGGCGGATCGCATCGACGAACGTCATGTGCTCGACACGGGCTTGCTTGACCCAGATAACGTCGTCGAAGAGCAGTTCGTGACAATTGCCAGGGGTCAGGCGGGTAAGGGCTGCGCCCGGCCGGTCGACCAGAACGCGTCTGAGCTTGCCGACCTCGGAATGAACGCCGTAGGTAATGGTCATCCTGGTTCTCCTTCAGGCAGCGAGCAGCACGGCTGCGCTGAGGCTGGCCATGATGATGACGGTGAGTATGAGGAGCAGCGGCGCCATGAATCGGAGCCAGCGCTCATAGGGGACGCGGCCGATGGCGAGCGCGCCCATCACCACGGCAAATGTCGGGTTGATCAGGTTCACCAGGCCGTTGGCCGATTGATAGGCGGTGACGACGAGGTTGCGACCGACCCCTGCGAAGTCCGCGACGGGTGCCATGATCGGCATCGACAGAACGGCCAGCCCGGAGGAAGACGGCACGAAGAAGGAGAGTAGGACATTGATCCAGTAGATCACGTTGATGAACGCGACCTCTCCCAGTCCCGCAACCTTGAGTTCAGCCCAGTGCAGGATCGTATCGGTTATCTTTCCGGCATCCATGATCACGACGATGCCGCGCGCGAGGCCGATGATCAGCGCCACACCCAGAAGGTCGCGCGCCCCGTTGACGAAGGCGTCAACGAATTTCTCCTCGCCAGGACGCGCGATCAGGCCAATGAGGATTGCCGAGGCCAGGAAAAGGCCGCTCATCTGGCCCATCCACCATCCGGCCCGCAGCACGCCCCAGATCATGACCAGGAAGGTGAGTGCGAACATCACAAGCACGACCTTGTGCAGGCCGGTAAATTCAAGTGCCTCGCCGCCATGTGCGGCAAGAAAATGCGCCTCGTTGTCCGCCTTGCGATCATAGACGAGCGAGCGGCTGGGGTCGATCCGGACGCGCTCGGCATAACGCATGACATAGATGACGCAGGCGAGCCAGGAGAGCCCCAAAATGACGAAGCGCAGCACGATTCCCTGGGTGAAGGGAATACCCGCAGCGTCGGACGCAATGACTGTGGCAAAGGCGTTGACCGTGGAGCCCAACACGCCGACGCCCGCACCGAGCAGGATGATCGCCACCGCGGTCACGGCATCGTACCGCGCCGCGATCATGATCGGGATCAGGAGCACATAGAAGGCAAGCGTCTCCTCAGCCATGCCGTACGTGGTGCCGCCGAAGGCGAACAGCGCCATCAGCACCGGGATCATCCACTTCTCGCGGCCCTTGAGTGACCTCATGGCACTGCTGATCCCGGAGTTGATTGCTCCGGTGGAGGCGACGACACCGATGAACCCGCCGATGATGAGCACGAAGAGCGCAACGTCGATGGCATTAGCCGCATTGGTCACGGGGTCGTAGAGCCCGCCGATCGGGGCCATGATGACGTCGAACACGTCCTGCGGGTTCGCCTCGCTCACGCTATATGTACCGGCAACTGGAACTTCGCGGTCCAGTGCGGGGTTTTGCACTCGTTGGTACTGGCCGGCTGGAATGATCCAGGTCAGCGCTGCGACGAGCACGATAAGTCCGAACAGAATGGTGTAGGCGGTTGGAAACCGCCATTTCCTTGCTTCGGTCGCCGACGATGCGATGCTCATGGTACACCCCCCCTTCTTGCGTGTTGTCACCGTCACCCTGGCTAAGCTGGGGAGGCGATCGTGTTTGAACCTGAGCGTGTCGGGAATCCGCGGATGGCCACCCACGTCGTGCGCAGAGAAGGCAAACGCGGTCGCTCGAAGACCATATCGGTGATCTTCTGGTCGAAGCGCCCACCATTCCTTGATCGAAGTTAAGTTCGCCTGCCGCACATCGGCCTATGCTGAGCCACATATCGATTGGACGCAATCGTGGATCTACACGGCAGCGGCACAACGGATCCGGTCGACACATATGCATGGAATGCAGATGCGCGGCCGATCGCAGCAGCAAGGAGGCTCGACATGCAGTGCAAGACGAGAACGATGCTGGCACTTGTGCTGGTGTTCGCACCGGCAGTGGCATTCGCCCAGAATGATGCGCACCATGACAACCGATCGGGGGGCGAACAGCCTCCCTCAGCAACCCTGAGCGTGCCGCAACAATGCGCGCCGATGATGGAGATGATGGACGTCATGATGGGCGACCACATGTCGGCCTGCCTGGCATCGCTGCCGCAAGCCTCGCAGGCCTACATGCGCGCCATGATGGGCATGCACGCACCGATGATGGAAGCGATGCAGTCGACGGATCCGGATGTCGCATTCGTCAAAGGGATGATCCCGCATCATCAGGCCGCCATCGATATGGCCCGGGCCGTTCTCGAGCTTGGGTCCGACCAGCAGACCAGAGCCTGGGCGCAGCAGACTATCACGGCGCAGCAGACCGAAATCGATGATATGCGTCAGTGGCTGCGGCAGCGCGGCGAATAGATGCGGAACTGACCACGGGCATCAAACCCCGCAAGGGTCGCGGAGCCTCACGGAAGTTCGCTGTCGGAGTAGATCACATGGCGGTAAGGGCATGGCTGCGTAGCTCTGGTGTGCTGATCGCAATGATGCTCGCGATCGGCACCGCAATGGCAAACGATGGCTATCAGAAAGCCGGCGGCCTTGCCGTTTACCTTGGCATCGTCCCGGCTCCTGTCGTCCGGGGTCATCCGAGCGGTCACCCGGAAAGCACAATGCACGGCGGGCCTGGAACCGCGCCGCATCAGCAACACCTCGTCGTCGCCGTTTTCGACGACCAGACAGGCGCACGCGTGCAGAACGCGAGCGTGTCCGCAACCATCAGCGGCCTGGGTCACGTTGGCCAGCAAACCATCCAGCTCGAGCCGATGAAAATCGAGAACACGATCACCTACGGTGGTTTTGTCACTCTCTCGGGAAACGATCGCTACGCCATCGCCGTCGAGATCACTGTTCCGGGACGTTCGCGGCCGATCTCGGTGACATTCTCCAGTGATCACGTCCAATAAAGCGACAAACAGGCGTCAGGCCTTTGCTGCAGCAACGCCCATTTCAATCTGTTCGAATTCGGATCGGAAAGTGTGGCAAAGGTAACAATTTGCCGTTCTCCTGCGAATGACACATCGAACCCTCGTGCGGCGGCCCTTCATCTGAACCACCCGCCCTGGAGTATCAGCCGGCGATGGGCGCGGCTTTCAGTGGAAACTGACGATGACGCGGCGGCGACTACGAACGGAAGATCTGATCGACAGGCTTGCGGCGGATATCAGGCCGCGACACGTTGAAAGCCGAATCCGGACCCGCCGGCTCTGGGTGGTCGTCATCCTTGCGATCGTGGTGCCGGCGCTCCTCTTGGCGCGGCCGCTTCGTGCCGATCTCGCCACTCGATTGGCGGACGGTATGTTTGTCACCTCAGTTGCGACCTCGGCGATGATCTTTATCACCGGTGTGCTGGCGCTTTTGATCGTGCGCATCTCACCGCTATCCCGGTCCTGGCTCCTCCTGCCCCTGATCGTCCTGGGGCTCTGGCTCGTGTCGGAATTTACCAGCATCGCCCTCGACGTCTCCCGGGAGGGTTGGCGTGCTTTCGCCTTCGAGACGAGTCCACAATGCCCGCTCGTTATCGGGATCGTCGGAATTCCGATCTTCTTCGCGATGCTTGGCCTCGGCGGGATCGGCCTGATCCTGTGGAGGGGGCCGACCATCACGGTCGCCGCTCTGTCAGCCTTTTCCCTGCCTGCAACCATGCTCAATCTGTTTCATGGCCTGGACACCGGCGCGATGGTCCTGCTTTGGCATTTCGGCGCGATCGCAATCTTCTCCATGACAGCGGCCTTTTTGCTCAATCGGCGTATTCCTCGCATTGTGTGTGACTGGCTCGCGTTATGATCAGCGAAGCGCGCGACAAAAGATGAACTGGATCAAGGGGGCACAAGCAGCCGTTTACGGCGAGGCAATGGCTTTTCAGCCGACCGCCACGCATGAGTGTTCCTGTGCCGACTCACATTCCGGCTGTGTGGTACTGACCGCCTGCAAGCGACGCTCTTCCCGCTCGATATAACCCCGCGTCAGCGGGACGGCGTCCTGTCGCCTGGCGATCTGGATCTGGAACACCATCATCCCCTGATAGCGGAAAGCGAGTTCCGAGACGCCGAGATAATACTCCCACAAGCGCGCAAAGCGCTCATCGAAGAGATCGACCGCCTCAGTGCGGCGGGCGAGAAATCGCTCGCGCCAATGTCTGAGCGTTTCGGCATAGTGAAGGCGCAGGATCTCGACATCGGTGACCACGAGCCCCGCCCGCTCGATCGCCGGCAGGACCTCGGAAAGAGCCGGTATGTATCCGCCCGGGAAAATGTATCTGGCGATCCACGGGTTGGTGAAACCCGGCGGATCGGAGCGGCCGATCGAGTGCAGCACGAAAATGCCTTCATCATCGAGCAGATCGCGGCATTTTCGGAAGAACTCATCGTAGTGATTGACGCCGACATGTTCGAACATACCCACTGACACGATTCGGTCGAAACGTTCGTTCACGTCCCTGTAGTCCTGCGATCGGAATTCCAGACGCGCCGGATCTGAAGCCGCCGCTGCCCGCCCCCTGGCAAATTCGAGTTGTTCGCTCGAAAGCGTGATCCCGGTGACATGGGCGTCGAAAGCCTCAGCCAGGTAGAGCGCCAGACCGCCCCAGCCGCAGCCGATGTCGAGCACGCGCGCATGACGACCAGGCAGGAGCTTCGCGGCAATGTGGCGCTTCTTGGCCTGCTGCGCCTCATCCAAAGACATGTCTGCTCTTTCGAAATAGGCGCAGCTGTACTGCATGTCCTCATCGAGGAAGAGTTTGTAGAGCTTGCTGCTGAGATCGTAGTGATGAGCAACGTTTCGCCTGGATTTCTGACGGCCGTTTTTCTGCACCCGCCGCCGGAGAGCAAAACGCAAGCGGGAGAGTATCTTTGTCGTGATCGGCGCCGCGTCGTTCTGCTCCTGGGACAGAAGCAGCTCGAGCAACTCCGTGATGGCGCCCTGTTCGATGATAAGGTCGCCGTCGACGAAGGCTTCGCCAAGCCGCAACTCGGGATCGAGCAGAACCCGACGCTGCGCCGCGGCAGTTCTGAACCGCACTGCCACCGCCGGACCGGCCCCGTCACCGAAGCTCCTGGTGACCCCGTTGGCGGTTGTTATCGTGAGAGTTCCGGTTTTGACAAAGCGACGAAGGGTTTTGAAAACAAGGGCATCCATGACGGGGCTTTCTAGTCAACGTTGGTATATCCCGACTAGAAAGCGTGCGATCCCGCCGCAGACTTTAACGTGGGTTGAAAAGGGTGAGCGGGAAAAGCCATGATCGATGAAAGACGAACAGTCGCCCGCCATCTTGATCACCCGCTCGCTTTGGCGCGTCGCGCCGACAGGCGGGGAATGAATGCCGGCACTTCCCGCATATAGCGCGCATAGGCGTCGCCGAATTCGGCGAGCGACTCGCGTTCTTCGTGTTTGGAAAGGCGCCAATACATGAAGACCAGAATGGGGAACATCGCGAGCGTGAGCAGGGTTGGCCACTGCAGCAGGAAGCCGAACATGACCAGAACGAAGCCGACATATTGTGGATGCCGAACCCAGGAATACACCCCCGAGGTGGCGAGCGCGCGCTTGCGTTGCGCTTCGTAGAGCATCTTCCACCCGGCCGAGATGAGGACAAAGCCGCCGCCGATGAAGACGAAACTCAGCAGGTGGAACGGACCGAAATGGGGATTGGCGCGCCAGCCGAACAGCTCCTCGAGCAGGTGACCTGCGTCATGGGAGAACCAGTCGACGCCGGGATAGCGGGACTGCAACCAGCCGGAGAGCAGGTAGATCGTCAGGGGAAAACCGTACATCTCCGTGAACAGCGCCACGATGAAAGCACTGAAGGCGCCGAAGGATCGCCAGTCTCGCGGCGTTGATGGCTTGAAGAAGCTGAACGCGAAGAAGATGAAGACGATCGAGTTGAGGATGACGAGGGACCACAGGCCGTACGCGGGAATGTCGTCTTGCATGGCGCGCTCCTAGATGGAATTTCAGTGCTGATGCGGCGACTGCTGTCGCGCGGACGAGCGGTCGCCGCCGCCGCCATGCCCACTATGTCCGCCATGCTTGCCGTGCATGAAGACATGCAGGAGGGGGCAGGCAAGGATCAGCAGCCAGGGCAGCCAGCCGAGCAAGTGCGCGCGGTGTTCCGTGAGGAGATAAAATCCCGCGATTGCGAGGAAGCCGTAAAGGGCGATGTTGGCCGCGCTGAAACGCCGCCCCGGGTTCTCGTCTTTATGCAATTGGTCTCGGTTTGTTTCCATGGTGCTTCATCCGACAGTTTGAACACGCCGATGGCTCCGCGATGCCGGTCGAATGTTAAGGCCAGTCCGCAGGAAGGTGCTCTTCTTACCCCGGATGATGCTGCGACAGATGTCTGGAATCTTTGATGTGAGTTAAGTTTCAGATTGCTTCCCGGCGAACCAGGCGATGCCTCGTTTCCGAAAGCCAGTCGGTTGCTCTTCGTTCTAGCCATTGGCTTGCCGCCCTCGCGCAGAATTCACCCCCAATATGCCAGGCTGAAACTCAAATTAAGCTGGAGGCAAGTCTTCGAACCCGCGGACCAACGTACCGATCGAGCGAGCGCATGATCCGATCCGAACATCAATACCCTGCATTCGAAGGCGATTCCGCTCTGAGTCCGCGATAAAGCCGCATACGAGATGAGTAGCTCCGCTTCCGACGATGAGGTCGTAGGTGGCCGCGGTGGTGCGTTGCGGGTTCCGCCGAAAATCACGCGCGCCAGTGGCGGGGTCGATCAGCAGCAGTCCCTCGGATTTCGCGAAGAAGGGGCTGAGCATGGTTCTTCTGCGCGTGCGCACGATGAGCACGCCGATGATGCGTTTTCGATCTGCCGGTACAGAGGCTATCGATGACATTTCCATCCCGCGGGAGGATTCTGTGACGATGAGAGGAGCATCATTTTGCCGCTCGCTCTTTAATCTCGATCAAGCATGGCGGGTAGCATGGGCGGCCAGCCCGTCACGTATTCGCGGTAGGGATAACGAGGCACGCTATAGCGACGGATTCCAGTTGGCGTGTTGATCTGGATCAAACCGGTCTGGCAAACAATGTAGTGAGATGCAAAGGTAGCTTTCTCGTCTCGTGTGCAGAGAACCAGTCCAGGTGCATGCGGAGCGAGGGTGCGCGACCTGTGAACCGCCGAGAATTCGATTTTATGCTTCGGTATCTGGCACTGCTGATTGTTAGTGTGATCGCTGTCCTCGCACAAGCCGGACCATCGATGGCGCACGTCGGTCAATCGACACCGAGCGTTTCGGAGAGACATCAGGCTACCTCATTGCTAAAGGTCGCCATGGCGGACGACGACGATTGCGTCTCGGGTTCAGGTTGTTGCAGCGCCATATGCGCACCCTGTGTTGTATCCCTATCAGCACAGTCCCTGGGTTTCTCGCGCTTCCTACCCACGTCTTCGCGCACTTGGGTTTCGCGCCAGGATTGCTTGCGCTCGATCATCCTCGGCCGCGATCCGCCTATCCCCCGATATCAGCTCATCTAAGGCCATTCAGGTCGATCGTCAGCCACGCCCGTCAGACCGGCGTGAACGGCAACACGACCATAATGTGCCTTGCCGATCGCTTCGCGCTTATCGCGCCGAAGGCTCGGTCCATCAATGATCTATTGATTGGCTGCGCAAGCGCGGCCGCCGCAACGGGCCAGGAGCCCGGGAGGTGTAATGTGAGCTGGCATCAAGCGTCTTTATCAGGAGAGACATCCCGGTCGCTCCGTTGCGACCATTGGGAAACCGCTGAGAACGCACGGAATGTACCACCCTTACCAAATTTCCCCATTACCGTGTCCCTCCACAAGACGGCCATGCAGGCCGACGAGGTGACCAAACGACGAGGACGTCACAAACAGGACAATGACAGTGAGGCGCACACCGTTGCCTTGCCAGTCGACGCACACAGACTGATTCCCAACTACCGCAATGGCGACCGACGCGTCGAAGCCGGCCGGGATCTGTTCAGCATAGGATTCGACGGAAAGGCCATCTTCAACCTTCTCGACGGATGGGTAGCCATCTACACATTGCTGGAGGACGGCAGACGGCAGATTGTCCAATTCGCCCTGCCGGGCGCGGTTCTGGGTGTCCGTTCATCGAGGAGCGCGCCCGCAACCGTCGGTGCTCAAGCCCTGACCGACGTCGTGGTATCGGTCATTCCGACCTCTGTCCTGACGTCGCATTCGCGTGCAGACCCCGACATTACCATGCGCCTGGCGCGCTCACTTGCACACGACTGCAATCTGGCTTTCGATCATCTCACCAGCATAGGTCGGCGTTCAGCGCGCGAACGGGTCGCTCATCTGCTCCTTGAATTGTTCACACGTTACCGTGCACAATGGCCAGGACATCGCAGCGAGGAAATGGTGCTGCCGCTTACCCAGGAGCAAATCGGCGACGCCACCGGCTTGACCTTCGTTCACGTGAACCGTGTTCTCAGCGCGCTGCGCAAGGAAGGAATCGTCCAGTTCCACTACCGGCGTCTGCGAATAATCGATCCGGATCGCCTCATCGAAGTATCCGGCGTCGATCCGGAAATCGCGATGGCCTGGCTTGAACGACGACCCTGGGGGTAGCGCTTCGTCAAAGGGATTTGGCGCAGCATATACTCATTGCAGGGGCGCTCGCCGGCCGCAGGCTGTCTTGTCCGTCGCGGTGGCTTTCATCGATGGACTCCCGGATGAAATTCCAACCGAAGTGCGAACCGAGGCTCTGATCGAGTTTCCGCCGCTCGCCTATCAGGCCAGGTTCGGCAGCCGTGCAAATGCGTATCCAGCAACGGCGCGATTCTGAAATCGAGCCAGTCGAGTATCCTCAGCGAGATACATCTTCGTGAGCTTTGCGGATCTTCTCGGCTTTCTCGCAATGACAGTCGAGAAAACCATGGATCGGACAGGTGCGGCACATCTCTTCCAAACGCTTGCGTAGCGCTTGCCGCCCGCGGTGGAGTCGCACCGCGACATTGTTGAGCGAGGTGCCAAGGCTTGCTGCCAATCTGTCGCGAGGCTCGCCCAGGATATCAGCCCGCCAGACGATGTCCGAATACTCGGGTTTCAAGGTTGGAAGCAGACGATACAGACAATTGCAGACCGCTGCATCGAGCTCGGCGTCAACAGGTTCACTCTCGATCTCGGCGTCGTCGACAGCGGTTTCCCGACGCCGTCGCCTGCTCAAGTTCCGCTGATGGTCAACAAGGGTGGTGGCGAGGATGCGGCCCAGCCAGCCCCGAACGGTGCGGATATCTCTGAGTTGAGATGCGCGCTCCAGCGCCCGAAGGGAGAAGCGCTGCAACACCTCCTCCGCATCGTCGCGATTCCTCAGGCGGCGCTGGAGGAAGACCAGCATTTCCTCTCTCGCCTCGACAAGCGCCCGCTGGACGGCAGCATCAAGAGGTTTCGCGGCATCGTCAGACTTACCGGAACGTTGCGTATCCATTCTCTTGCCTCCAGCTTCGGTCATCCTCCGCATTTTCCTCCTGCACGGGGCAGCTCCCAAAATTCGCCTGATGTTGGACAGGCGCGGCTGATAAGTCTTTAACTCTAATCAAGTGTCATGGCCCCACTACGAACAGGATAAGCACGCCAGCGATGCGATCCGACAATGCCGATCAGGTGGGGCTCTGTTCTATCGCACGGTCTCGCGGCCTCATGCAGGAGCTGCGATCCAAGAGCCGTGCATTATCGTGCCACAAGCCGACCCGTTACTCTCTGACCCGTACGACGCAGCTTGGTGGCCACATGCCAACAGATTACTTTATGATCGCTGCTCGCTAGGCAGCCGAGACGAAGAGCGGAGTGACTGCAGAGCGAGCGGGGTCCGACAACCCGACAACATTGTCAGGTTCGCCGTGAGGCGCTCCATCAAGGGATGATAAGGAGGCCGATCACCGTGCCGGCAAACAGATTGTGGAAGGAGATGAAGGCGAGAAGTGCTGCCGCCAGCATCGGGCTGACGATGCTTTCCAGATCGTAGGCCGCCGGGATAGCGACAGCGCGCGCGTATACTCCTTTTCTTCCAGCAATATGTTGGAGATCGTCGCCTGGAAGGTCGGCGTGAAGGCGGCCGAGGCCGACTGCAGGACGAGGATTCGCACATAGACCTGCCAGATTTCGGTAACGAGGGGCAGCAACACAGACACGGAAGCGCGCACGAGATCGAGCGCCACCAACATGGCTCGCTGCGGCACGCGCTCGGCGAAAGCCGATGCGATGGGCGCGACGGCCACATAGGCGATCATCTTGATGGCGAGCGCGTCCGCCCGGCACCGCGCCGGCGTGGGCCCCGGCCAGCTCGATCCCTTGGGCAAGAAAGAGATGGCGATAGGTCCGGTTCTTGAGGATCGCGAAGATCAGAGATATTTCGCTTCCTTGAACACATCAACCGAACCGCTTTTTTGGCGCGGAAGGGACCCGACTGTTTCCTCAAGGCAATGATCGAAATGATCGAGGCATCGTTTTGCTTCTTCGATCATTTCGATTACGCTGCCACGGTGACCTCGAGCACGCTTCAGGCGCTTTACAATGTGTGGGTGTGTTTCATGAAGGTTTGAAGTCGAACCCCTACCAGCAATCCTATCCGCCGTAGACGATAAGGCGCCGCATTTCGCCATAAGACACCTAGCCCTCACACTCCGTTGGACATAATCGACCATCTTCTCGATGAAGCAGACCCGGCAATATACTTACCGTCTGCTCAATAGATATTCCCGCAGCCTTCCACGCAATCATCGGGATTGGCGCGCCCGACCGCCTCAGCGAGCAGCATCGCTAGCATTTAAGACCCCCTTGTTTGATGCAGCGCAAATTCGTCACGCTGGATCTGCGCTAGGTTTGCCCCAGTTTCGATGTTCAAGTAAACCGAAGGATGAGCCGAGGTGGCCGCCGGCGTGACAATGGTCAAGGCGTTCAGAGGGTCGCACGGGTGGGCGACCTCCTTGCGGCGCGGGTTTATCCTTTTCCTCGCCATCGCGTTCGGGCTTACGGCGTTTCTCACAGATGGCGGGCATCAAGCGCGTGCTGCTTCAACGGACGGCATCCCGGCGCTCATGACTCAAGCTGCGGATTGTGCCGACCTCCTCGTGCGCATGCCCTGCGACAACGATACCCAACGCGGCTTCGAGCACCCGTGCGACAGCGGTCACTGCCTGTCGGGCCTCGGGTGCTTCCTCTGCGCTCCGCTAAACACGGCCTGGAGCTGGCGCATGTTGAACGGCGAAACCGTCTCGCCGGCTGCATCGCCGGTGCCCTCATCCGCGGAGTTGCGTCGTCAGAAGCGACCTCCGCGATCCACCTTGATCATCTGAGCACCTTCGGCCTGTTCAGTCCGTGTGCTCCAGCCGAACCGAGGACCGGCACAATGCCGTAGTCTTCCGACCGTGCGCGTCCCAGGCCGCCCAACGATACGGCCGAGGAGACGAGCCGTTCTGCGTGACGCCGACGTGACATAGCCTCTAATCGTCGGCAGCCGGCGAGCCAGAAGGGGCCATGCACGGACCTTGCCGAATCGGTAGGCAGCGGCACGCGAGGAAGTCTTCGGCATCCGCACGCCGGGCCAATCTTTCCAAACTCACCTCAAGATGTGCTCGACGAGCCGGCAAGGCTGCGAGCCGAGGAGCTGAATACCATGCTAAAGACCCACTCGACCCGTTCGATTTCCATCACCGCGGCAGTCCTGACAGCAACCGCGATTCGCAGACGTGCGGCCATGCTGGCCTTCGCGACGGCATCCGCCCTGGTGCTTGCTATTCCGTTCGCCGCCACCGTCCGAGCGGAGCCTGCTGCAACCGGCTTCGTCTATACGGCCGATGAATTTGGCAACACCGTTAGCCGCATCGACCTTACCACGGAAAAGATCGACATCGTTCCGGTCCCGATCACGCCCCACAACGTGCAGTTCGTACCGGGAAAAGATCTGGTGCTGGCGGTGGGCCTGCCGGTCGCCGACAAAGCTGAAGACGCTCATGCGTCCAATGGTGCAGGCCATGGCGGCGACGGGCATGGTGATGCCGCTGTCGCAGGCCAATTGATCGTCCTCGACGCGGCCGATATTTCCTCCGGCGTGAAGGCGTCGATCCCCGTGGGTGGGCATCCTGCGCATGTGATCGCAGACGCGCAGGGTAATCGCGCCTACGTCTCGAATTCCGAAGACGACAGCTTGTCGGTCGTTGATCTTGCCAAGGGCGAGGTCGTCGCCACGGTCGGCACCGGCGACTACCCCCACGGCCTTCGGATGAGCCCGGATGGAAGCGCCATCTATGTCGCGAACGTCCAGGACGGTACTGTTTCGGTTATCGACACAACGGCGCTTTCGGAAGTTGCCAGGATCAAGGTCGGCGTTGCGCCCGTCCAGGTCGGCTTCACACCTGACGGAAAGCGGGTCTATGTCTCGCTGCGCGATGAAAACAAGGTCGCCGTTATCGACACGCAGTCGCGCGAGGTGATCGCACGCATCAATGTCGGCCGTTCGCCCATCCAGGTTTACGCCACGCCTGATGGCCGGCTGGTTTACGTCGCGAACCAGGGAACCGAAACGGAGCCGGATGAGACGGTCTCGGTTATCGATGTCGTAGGCGGGAATGTCGTAAAGACCATCCAGACGGACAAGGGCGCTCACGGCGTGACGGTCGCTGCCGACGGAGCCTTTGTCTTCGTCACCAACATCGTGGCCGGGACCGTTTCCCAGATCGACGTCGGCAGCCAGTCCGCGGTCAAGACATATGCTGTCGGCAAGGGACCGAACGGCGTCACCTATCAGGCGCAGTGACGCAACGTCGGGGCGGCGCTTCGCCGCCCCGCACGACCTAAGCCTCAAACCTATGAGCAGGACGGCCGGCATGCAGGCTTCATCAATGGACAAAGGGTCGGCGAGGCTCTATTCTTTGCCCATGCTTCGCGCGTTGCTTATCATTGTTACAACCATCTCGCTTGCCGCTGCTTCTTTTGCCGTTCAAGCACACGAGACCCGCATGTCCGGGATGTTGGAACACGCCGCGCTGACGCAACACATAGAGCAAGCCTCTTCTTCGATGGCCGCTTGCAGCGAAGGAGAGTCCTGCAAAGCAGATGCCAGATTATGCGCCTTCGCCTGCGCCGGAATATCGGCCTGGCTTCCGGTTGTGCGTACTTCGGCAAAGCAAATCAGCTCGCGGCAAAAATATCCCCTCCCGCCCGATGCCGTCTTCGTCGCGGCAGCTCCCGGCCGGAACGATCGCCCTCCTATATCGCGCCTCCTCTGAGCCTGCGGCGGGGCTGATCCCGCTGCGATCCATTGGACCTTTCAGGCGGGACAGATCGTCCCGAGGTGACGAATATGACGACCTTTTCACGACGCGGCTTCCTCGCCGCCAGCGCAGCCATGCTTGCTGCATCCCATTTCCCCATCAGGGCCTACGGCCAGGACGCGGCTGCGATCCGCCTGGCCGCCACCAGCCGCACGCTCGATATAGACAATCGACCGGCCACCGTTTTCGGGCTCGCTGGTCCCAATGGGCAGGGGCTGCTCCTCGATCCGGGCGAGCGATTTCGGGTGGATCTGACCAACGATCTCGCCGAGTCCACGATCATTCATTGGCACGGCCAGATTCCCCCGAACGCTCAGGACGGCGTCCCGCATATGCCGCAGCCGCTTCTTCAGCCCGGTGAAACGCGCAGCTTCGATTTCGTGCCCCAGCCCGGAACACACTGGATGCATAGCCATGTGCCGATCCAGGAAATGCGATTGCTCGCCGCGCCGCTGATTGTCCGGAGGGCAGAAGACCTAGCCGCCGATCGGCAGGAAGTCGTCCTGTTCCTGCACGACTTCGCGTTCAAGACACCGGAAGAAGTGCTGGAAGAGATCACCAGCTCAAGCGCTGATGGACATGGCGCTGCCGCCACGCCAGGCGAGATGCAGGGCATGAACCATGGCGGCATGCCTGGAATGAAGCAGGGCGGGGCCGGCGGAATGGGCTCGATGGCCATGGATATGGGTAACATGGCGATGGATCTCAACGACTACGACTGGGATGCCTATCTCGCCAATGACCGAACCCTGTCCGATCCCGAGGTCGTTCAGGTCGAACGCGGCGGGCGGGTTCGCCTCCGTGTCATCAACGCAGCCGCAGCCACCGTTTTCTGGATCGACACGGGCGAAGCACAAGCCCGGCTCGTCGCCGTCGACGGGCATGAGGTCCAGCCGGTCGCGGGTTCGCGGTTCGGGCTGGCCATGGGGCAGCGTCTCGACCTGGAGATCGACCTTCCGAATGAGGCCCGCGCATGGCCGATTCTGGCGCTCAGGGAGGGCGAACGTGAAAGGACCGGCATCATCCTCGCCCCCGCGGGCGCCACGATCGACAGGATCGATTCCCTTTCAGCGAATGACGCCCCGGCCTTCGACACGGACTTGTCTCAGGAGTCACGGCTGGTCGCTGTCGACACGCTTGCCGCCCGTCCGGTGGATCGAAGCCACATGATCATGCTCGGCGGCTCGATGCAGCCCTATGTCTGGACCATCGACGGAGCAACATGGGGCAAGCATCGGCCGGTTGCCGCAACGAGCGGCGATCGGGTGGAACTGATGTTCCACAATATGTCGATGATGGGGCACCCGATGCATCTGCATGGGCATGCATTCCAGGTTGTTGGCATCAACAGGCGACGCTTCGAAGGTGCGCGCCGCGATACCGTGTACATACCGCCGATGTCGATGGTCACTGTTGCCCTTGATGCCGGCGAGGCCGCGAGCTGGATGTTGCATTGCCATCATATGCCGCATCTGGCCACCGGGATGATGACCGAGTTCAGGATCGCTGCATGAAACCGCTCTGGATCGCGGTCGCCGCAACTCTCCTGGCGGCGGCCGGTGCGATCTTGGTCGGAAAGGGACGGTCCGGTCAGGAGGCGAGCGATCGCATCGCCCTTGGCCGGGCAGTCTATCTAGCGAACTGTGCGAGCTGTCACGGCACGAAACTCGAAGGCCAGCCCGACTGGCGCAGCCCGGGCACGAGCGGCCGCCTTCCGGCGCCGCCGCATGACGAGACCGGTCACACCTGGCATCATTCGGACAGGCAGCTCCTCGCAATCATCACCGATGGGACCGCCGCGGTGGTTGGCGGTGGCTACGAGAGTGACATGCCCGGCTTTCGGGAGGCTCTGACCTCCGCCGAGATCGAGGCTGTCCTCGACTACATCAAGAGTACCTGGCCGCAGCGAGAGGCAGACTACCAACGCCGCATCTCGAACGGCTGACACGCCGGAGGCCACGAAAACAATTTCGTGGCCCCACATCGCCATCGCGCGCCGCCCCACCACCACATTCATGCCGACGGGTTCGGCAGTTGATGGCGGCAGAGAGGGTGTTCGGCGGCCTAAAGACATAAGGATTCACAAATGAACAAGAGAAACGTCTTCGCTCTGCTCGTCGCCGCGGCAGCGGTTGCGGGCTTTGCGCTTTGGAATCGAACCGGATCGGAAGACGAAGCCAGAAGAGGAGTATCGGGCCAGGGGACGGCATTGTCGGTTGTCGTGCCTTCGTCATTGTCCGACACCGCAAAGATGGGAGAACGAGCTTTCAACGCCGTCTGTGCAGCGTGCCACGGCAAGAACGCGGCCGGAACCGATGCCGGCCCGCCGCTCATCCATCTGTGGATCGGCGTGCAAAATTGACCCCCTAAGCCGGGGAATCGGCGTCCAATTTTGACCCCCCTGATGCTTTGATTTGCGACCATCAGTTCGTCGTGGCGAGCGGATGGTGTGGGGATGAAGTCGGT
>Ga0209792_1000202_pt1 | contig 63236 bp, 39 predicted proteins | sample EBPBio142005_DNA_FD_185860 | JGI IMG/M metagenome (GOLD analysis project Ga0209792, IMG submission 185860) | Wastewater treatment Type I Accumulibacter community from EBPR Bioreactor in Madison, WI, USA - Reactor 1_6/14/2005_ DNA (SPAdes)... | ecosystem: Engineered > Bioreactor > EBPR >...
CGCAGGCGATCCGTTGCGACAATGGCCCGGAGTACACCGCACAACCGGTCGTCGACTGGTGCCAGGCGCACGGGATCGAGTTGCGCTACATCCAGCCGGGCAAGCCAAACCAGAACGCGTACATCGAACGATTCAACAAGACGTACCGGACGGAGGTTCTGAACGCGCACCTGTTCGAGGACCTGGATCAGGTCCGGGAGATCACGGAAGAGTGGTTGCAACGCTACAACGACGAACGTCCGCACGAGTCGCTCGGGAACCTGCCGCCGAGCGTCTATCGCGCATCCCGCGAGCGGGAAAATTCTCCTTTTGCACTGTCCACTTGACGGGGAAGGCTACGGCCAGGCGGCGGCGACCGCGGTCGGGGGCGATCGCCGGGGCTTCCCGGTCACCGTCATGCGGCCGGCGATAGGCTCTATCATTCGCTCCAAGATCCCGGTCCGGACGCCGCCCCTTGCTTCGCAATCTCCATCTGCTGCGCGCCCTCGCCGCGCTCGGCGTCGTCTATTTCCACATCACCTCGACGGCGGGGCTGGACCTGGCCTGGGACGTCGGCAGCCGCGGCGTCGACGTGTTCTTCGTGATCAGCGGCTTCATCATCGCGTACATCGGCGCGAAGAAACCCGAACACTTCTTCGTCCGCCGCCTGATCCGCATCGTGCCGTTCTACTGGGCGGCGACCCTGGTCGTCTTCACCGCGGCGACCGTGCTGCCGCAGTTCTTCCGCAGCACCGACGCCAGCCTGCAACACCTCCTGCCCTCGCTGCTGTTCTTTCCCCATCTGTCCGCCAGCGGCGAGGTGCAGCCGACCCTGATCCTCGGCTGGTCGCTGAATTTCGAGATGTACTTCTACGTGCTGTTCGCGCTGGCGCTGCTGCTCTCGACGCGCTGGGCGCCGGTCCTGTGCGTCGCCGGCATCGTCGCCGTGGTCCTCATCGGCAAACTCCTCGGCCCCGTCTCGACCGCCTTCGACTTCTACGCCCGCACCACCAGCCTCGAGTTCTGTTATGGCATCGGCGTGTACTACGTCCTCGCCTGGTGCGAGCAGCGCAAGGCCATTCTCGCGGACAGCACGGCGCTGAAGCGCGTCGTCGTACTGGCCCTGATCGCAAGCGCCGTCGCGATCGTGCTGCTCGAAAAGCACTACAAGGACAGCGTGCCGCGGTATCTCGCCGGCGGCCTCCCGGCGGCGGTCATCGTGCTGTCCGCACTGCTGCTGGAACGGCTGTTCGGAATCTTCTCCCGCAGCCGGATCGCCTGGCTTCTCGGCGAAGCGTCCTACGTGATCTACCTGATCCACCCCTACATCGTCTTCGGCGTGCTGCGCCTGCTGCTTCCGCGAACGGGAGACCTTTCCCTGGCGATGGACGTGGTGGTGATCGCCGGCCTGCTCGCACTGACCAGCACCATCAGCATCCTGATCCACCTGCTGTTCGAGAAACCGGTCATGACGTTCCTGCGCAGGAAGCTGGCGCCGGATGCACCGCGGCAAACGGCTGTCGCGACATGAATGCGCAGGGTGGGCTTCAGCCCACCATAGCGACACGCGCAAGGTGGTGAAGAATGATCGAAACAACACAAGGTACCGATCGTTCCCTCGGGGATTCAATCGTCATGGCGGAGGGCTGAAGCCCACCCTACGGTCCTTCTTATTCTGGTCGGCCAATTTCCGTGGGCGTCATGCCCTTCTTTTTTATGTCAACGTACCACGGTTTCAAGCCAATCTCTGGCGGAATGTTGGCGATGACCGGAACGACATAGGTGTCTTTGCATTCTGAAATATTTCCAATTTTCATTTCTTTGACATCCGCTCCGACATTACTAATGAAATAATTGGACGCGATGGAAGCCACCCTATTTCGATCATCGTCATCGGTTAGTCGATTGCATGAGATCTCTATTTCACCGAAATCCACAAATTGAATTTTTTTCTGTGGCCGCATAGAGCACCCCGAGACGAATAGCACAGATGAAACGCATATCACCAGCCATACGCTTGGCAGTGATAGTCCCTGATGATACGGTTTGACGTTTTCTCGTACGAAGAGAGATCTTGCTCGCACTCCGGGGATAAGCATACGTTTTTCCTGAGTTTTTTTGCACACTCCAAGCTAACACGATGAGCCCGACACTCAGACTCGTAATAAAAAAAGGGTTTTTGAAAATCTGACTCTACCGTCGGACTTGCACCTCTTGGCTTGCCTCTACACCTAGAACCAGAAGATGAATAATCCGATTTGTGCTTGTCTTCATGCTCTTGAATGCATTTTGCTGAGCAACCACCGCTACAAACCCGGGTCTCAAATCCCCCGTTGCCGTCACAAAGTGTAACGCCACGCGCACCAGCGCACCCTAAAAAAATGGGCTCTAACCCATTATAGTCAAATAAGGTAAGCGGCTTCCCGGCGCTATAGGAATATGTCGCCACATCACCCTTGAGCCCAATCGGATCACTCTCCACATACCGCCCGGTCGCGGTCTCGTAATCGCGGAAGTAGTTGTAACTCAACCCGCTCGCCGCGTCATACCGCTGCCCCGGGAACCGCAGGTCGAACACGAACTGCGTCGCATCGCCATCCGGATCCTGGTTCGGCGCCGTCGTACCGAACGCTTCGCCCGCGAGATCCCACTTCCACACTGTCGTACCCGTGGTTCCGCGCGTCGGGTCAATCACCACCCGCGGCGTGCCCAGTGCATCCGGCTCGACGTAGTACAGCTTCTGGCTCGCGCCCGCGCCCGTGAACACACCCACGGGCAGATCGCCGAACCAGATCGCCTGCTGGCTCGGCGCTGTCGCGCCGGTATTGCCGTAATCACCGACCCAGTGGCCGACTTCGTCATAGACCGTGTACGTGTTGGTCGTGCCCAGGTACCGACGCACCTGCTCGCCGCGACCGTTGTACATGTAGTTCATCTTGATCGTGGTGCCGTCCTTGGTCTGCGTCATCCGGTTGTGGTCGCCGTAGACGAAGTTCTTCGTGACTGCGCCCACGGTCTGCGTGGTGTTGCCGTTGGCGTCGTAGGTGCGGCCATTGGCGCCGACGCTGCTCAGTCGATGATTCGTGCCGGGATAGGTATAGGTAGTCGTCGTCCCGGACACCGTCGCACTGGTGCGGTTGCCGGTCTTGTCGTAGGTATACCCCTGCAGCACCGACAAGGTGCTGCCGTCCTGGGTCTGGGTCAGGCGATTGAGCGCGTCGTAGCCATAGATGCGCTGCGGCGGTTCGGCCTGGTTGCCGTCGCGCAGCTTCTTCAGGTTGCCGACCTCGTCGAATTCGTAGCCCACGCTCAGGCCGCCGATGTCGGTATCCTGGACGACACCGGGCTGGTAGTTGTAATTGAGCGTACGGTTGAGCAGGCGACCGCTGCCACCGCCATAGCGCCAACCCGCGGCCGGACCGAACGGGTGGTAGCTGACGGCGGTAATCAACACCTGGCGCGTGCCGGTGGATGTCTTGGCGCCGATTTCGGAGACCCGCCCTTGGGCGTCGTAAAGGTAGTCGACGATGGCGCCATCGGGATAGATGGTGCTGGTCAACTGCCCCGACGCATTCCACGTGTAACGCATCGTGAACGCTTTGCCGTTGGTGGTCTGCACCTTGCGCACGATGCGGCCGAAGCGGTCGTAGCAGTACACCGTGTTGCCGCTGCCGTCGACGATCTTCGCAAGACGGGCGGCCGTGAAGGTTTCACCCGCCTGGCACGCTGCCTGCGTCGTGTCCCAGGTATAGGTGGTGTTGAGCGTCGACGCGGCGGGATAGGAGACGCCGGTGAGCCGGTTGAGCGCATCGTAGGTGTAGTTCGCCACCTTGCTTCGCGCATCTGTCTGACTGGCGCGATTGCCTGCGCTGTCGTAAGTGTAGGTCGTCGTGCCGGTATCCGGGCTCGCCAACTGTTTGAGATCACTGAAGCCGTTGTAGGTGTAGGTCGTGTTCAGCAGTTTGGGATCGTTCACCTGCACCAGATTGTCGAGCGCGTCGTAGGTGAACTTGGTCTCCGCGGCGATCCCGTTCATGTCCTGCAGCGTGCGGCTGAGGCGGTTCAACGGGTCGTAGTTGTTGTCCGCTATCCGGCCCAGGGCATCGGTGGTCTGGTCGAGATTGCCGTTGGCATCGTACGTGAAACCGGTGCCATGGCTGTAGGCGTCCGTCAGCGTCTGCAACTGGCCTAGGGTGTTGTAGGCCTTCGACAACGTGCGCCGCAGGACTGCCGACGGGTCTTTCGTCTCTTCCTGCGTCCGTTGCCCGATCGCATTCAACGTGTACGTGATGCTGTTGCCTGCGTTGTCGGCGATGCCGGTGAGTCGCTGGGCGGCATCGTAGGTGTAACTGGTGAAGCCGCCATCGGGCTGGGTCACCTTCTTGACCAATCCGGTGGGCCAGTAGTCGATGCGGGTGATGAGATCGTCCGTCTCGACAGTGTCGTTCGCGCCGCGGACCTTGCGGGCGGTCAGACGCCCGCGGGCGTCGTATTCGAGATCCGTGACGACACTGTTCGGATCCTTGACCTGGAGCGGACGGCCTGAACCATCGTATTTCACGGTTTCGCCCACCTGCCCGGCTGCGTTGGTCACCTTCCAGAGATCGCCCTTGCGGTACGGACAGGTAGCAGGCGCCGATGCGCACGTCACTTCGTCGGCCATGCGATAGGCGTATGTCGTGAGGTCGCTGACGTCGGTACGCGCACCGTCCACCGAGGTCAGCAATCCGACCAGCGGGCAGGTCCCTGCGGTGACATCCGTTTGCTCGCAGTAGGTATAGGTCGTGGTACGAGTGACGTTTGGCGTGACCGAGGGATCGGTCTGCGTCATCGTCAGGACCTGCCCGCGGCCGTTGTACGTCCAATTCGTCTTTGCCTTGAGCGCACCCGTGGAATCGAGCGTCCGGCGCTCGTCCGGAAGCCGGAATGTGGCATTCCAGTCGGTCTGGATCGTGCGCTTCCGACCGGTGGTGTCATTCGATGCCTCGATTCGTTGCGTCTCGAGATTTCGCGTCGTATTGAACGTCCGCGTGGTCTGATTGCCGTTCGGATCGGTTTCCGACGTCAGGTTGCCATTGGCGTCATAACCGCGGGCTGTGGCGATCGAGCCCCCGCAAATCAGACATTTGGGTGTGATCGAAACCGGCTTGTAGACGCCTTGCAGCGTCTGGAACTGATACGTGTGGTTCACGCCGAGCGGGTCCGTCACCACCGTCGTCGAATGCAACGACGTGAAATTGAACTGGAATTTTTCGACACCGCCCGCGTGTTCGGTGGAGATCGCGCGTCCGGAGGTGTTGTACCCGAACGTCGCGAAGCGGTTGCTGCTTTCGTCCACGATGCCGGTCATGGCATTCGGGAGACTGGTGCTCTGGGTATAGGCAAGCTCGTTGTAGACGTAGGTCCGTACACTCGAGTCCGGAAAGGTCACCGTCACGAGGTTGTTGTTCGCATCATAGCCATAGCTGACGACATGGCCTGCGGAATCCGTGATCGACTGGATATTGCCGGCACCCGTGGTCGCGCCGGACCCATAATAGGAGAAGCTGAGGGAACGCCCATGATCGTCCGTGACGGTCAGCAGCTTCGGCACCTGGCCTGCAGGCGGACTCGACTCGTAGGACAATACGACGGACCGCCCATCCCGCGTCGTGATTGACTGCAGTTGGCCTGCATCATCGTAGATTTCGAGCGTATCGTCAGGCGTCCGCAGGCTGTATCCCGGACCAGGAGAAAGCGTTTCCAGCTTGTAGTTGATGTCGGCATCGCCGACCCAGGTACTGGATCCGGAAGCACGCTCGAAGGAAAACTCCTGCCCGTTCGGCCGACGCACCATCGCGAAACTCCAGCTCGAGTCGATGGTGAAGGATATCTTCTGCGTGAATGTGGCATGCCAGTTCGTGCCGGTCACGCGTTTGATCAACGAAGATCGAGATACATATGCTCTTGCATACTGCAAACCGCCTTCGCCGATGTCCGCGGGTTCGATTTGCCTTTTGAATCCGGTCGCCGTATCGATGGGATTGCCGATGCCGTTGCACCCATCGCAGTTTTTAGTTTCAGGCGGGTCTGACACATACCCGATCGGATTTCCCGCGGCGACGCTGCCATCCGGGTAATAGAAAGCAGTGCTTATCGGCAACCAGCCCGCACTCGGCGGATATGTGATCGAGCTTCCTGGATAATATTTCGTTGTCGTCGATCCATCGCAGGTGATGCTTGGATCGGCGTGATAGGGCTTCTTGCTTCCGAAACATCCAGCGAAGCCTGATTCCGCAATGCTTCCGAGGCCATAGACATTTCCGTTGCCCCACGTGCTGGCCATGAAATGCCCGGAAGCCGTGGCTTCGGAAGACATGCCACCAAGAGCACAAGCGCTGACAAAGCAGAAGAAAAGTTTGGAAATGACAGGTCCATGTCGCCACATAACATCGCTCCCTTGTCCTTGACTGAACATGCACCTTCCGAAGCCGCCTGTTCGGCAATGCGTTGCGCTGTTTTCCATGTCGGAAAATGATCAGCCTGCGCCCCGATGGTCTCACATGACGAGACGAGCAAAACCCGCATCAGTTCACGGTTCACCCCGTGAACTGCTTCTCGCTTTGATTGAAGACGCCCATTCGAATTCGAGCCCACCTTTCATCACGAACCCCACGTTCTCCAGCACCGTCACATCCTTCGTCGGATCGCCCTGCACCGCGATGATGTCCGCATAGCGCCCCTTCTCGATCGCGCCGACGTCGTCGCGGTCCAGCGCTTCGGCTGCGTTGATGGTCGCCGAGCGGATCGCGTCGAGCGGGCTCATGCCGTAGCGCACCATCACCGCGAACTGCCTGGCGTTGTCGCCGTGCGGGTAGATGCCGGCGTCGGTGCCGTAGACCATCTTCACGCCGGCGCGGATGGCGCGGCGGAAGTTTTCACGCTGCAGGTCGCCGATTTCGCGGTCCTTGCGCAGATTGTCCTCGAGCACGCCGTTCCTGCGGCCTTCGCTCTGGGTGTAGTCGGTGTTGTAGATGTCCATCGACAGCCAGGCGCCGTGCTGCTTCGCGAGACGGATGCCTTCGTCGTCGATCAGGCTGGCGTGTTCGATGGTGTCGACACCGGCGCGGATGGCGTCGCGGATGCCCGCAGCGCCGTGCGCATGCGCGGCGACCTTGATTCCCCACATGTGCGCTTCGTCGACGACGGCTTTCATCTCCTCATAGGTCATCTGCTGCTGGCCGGGTTCGGTGTTGTGCGAGAACACGCCTCCGGTGGCGCAGATCTTGATGACCTGCGCGCCGTACTTCCTGAGTTCGCGTACGACCTTGCGCGCCTCGTCGGGCGAATCGGCGTTGTACGGATTCTGCTGGCCCATCGACGACGGGAAGAAGGTCGAATCGCAGTGTCCGCCGGTCGCGCCGAAGGCGAACGCCGCCGGCACGATGCGCGGGCCGACGACCTTGCCGGCGTCGATGGCCTGCTGCAGACCGATGTCGTTCCAGTCCTCGGATCCGACGTTGCGCACGGTGGTGAAACCGGCCTTCAGCGTCCTGCGCGCGTTCTCGACCGCGATCATCGACCAGAACCGGTCGTTGAACTGCAGATAGGTGTAGCCGCCGTACTGCGGATCGCTGTCGATATGCACGTGCATGTCGATCAACCCGGGCAGCAGGGTCATGTCGCCGAGATCGTGGCGGACGACGCCAGGCTTCGCCTCGACGTGCGCGCCGCCGGAGGCGACCTGGACGATGCGTCCGCGTTCGACCAGCACTTCGGCGTGTTCGAGCATGCGTCCGCTGCGCACGTCGAGCAGGCGCGCGGCGGTGACGATCGAGGCCTCCGGGGCATTCGGAGCGGGCGGCGGCTCCTGCGCACCGAGCGACGCGGCGATCGCCGCGAGGAACAGGACGCAGGCGGGCAGCAGGCGGGGCGGACGGCGCATCGGACGATCCTCGCGGGAGATCGCCCAAGCCTACGCCCGCCCGGGAGGCGGGTCGAGCGGGTCAGCGCGCGGGCTGGACCACCACGCCCGCCGGCGAGAGCCAAGGCGACAGCCAGTGGTCCACCAGCAGAAACACGAACAGCGCCATCAGGTAAACGATCGAATACTGGAAGGTGCGCATCGCGAACAGGTCGTCCGGCGGGTCGAGCAGCTTCCACGCGTACCATAGGAACACGCCGCCCAGCACCAGCGCGCCGCCGAGGTAGAACAGTCCGCTCATGCCCACCGCCCACGGCAGCACCGTGGCCACCACCAGCAGCACGGTGTACAGCAGGATCTGCCAGCGGGTGTAGGCCACGCCGTGGGTGACCGGCAGCATCGGCACCAGCGCGCGCGCGTAGTCGTCGCGGCGGAAGATCGCCAGCGCCCAGAAATGCGGCGGCGTCCACACGAAGATGATCAGCACCAGCAGCAGCGCGTGCGCCCAGTCCCACGGATTGCGCATGCCGGTCACCGCGGCCCAGCCCAGCAGCGGCGGCGCCGCGCCGGCGATGCCGCCGATGACGATGTTCTGCGGCGTGGCCCGCTTCAGCCAGGCGGTGTAGACCACCGCGTAGCCGATGAGCGAGGCGAAGGTGAGCGCGGCGGTCAGCGGATTGACCAGTGCGATCAGGATCGCCATCGACAGCGCGCCGAGGAACACCGCGAACGCCAGCACCTGCGCCGGCTTCAGCGCGCCGGTGGCGAGCGGGCGGTGCGCGGTGCGGACCATCACCCGGTCGATGCGCTGGTCGATGAGGTGGTTGATCGCCGCGGCGCTGGACGCCGCCAGCCAGATGCCGAGGAACCCGAACACGCTCTCGCGCAGCGGCGGCAGGCCGGGCACGGCCAGGAACATGCCGACGAAGGCGGTGAACACGATCAGCGCCACCACCCGCGGCTTGGTCAGCGCCCAGTATTCGCGCATCGGGAAGCTCATCGCGCGGTCAGTCCATCGGCGGCCGGACGCGGGCGAGCAGGCTCACCAGCACGAACAGCAGCGCCGCGGCGCCGGCGTTGTGCAGCGTCGCCATCCACAGCGGCAGGCCCAGCATCACGTTGCCGATGCCCAGCCCGACCTGCACGCACAGCAGCAGGCCGAGCACGACGCCGGTCAGCCACAGGCCGGGCGTACGCACCAGGCGCCAGGCCAGCGCGAGCAGGTAGATGAAGACCACGACCGCCATGCCGCGGTGGGCGAGCTGGATCGCGATGCGCGAGGCGCCGTCGAGCACGCCGCCCTCGTAATCCACGCCGACGCCGCGCCACAGCACGAAGCCCTCGCGGAAGTCCGCCGGCGGCGCCCACTGGCCGACGCAGGTCGGGAAGTCGTTGCCGCAGGCGAGCGCGGCGTAGTTGGAGCTGACCCAGCCGCCCAGCGCGATCTGCAGGCCGAGCACGACCAGCGCACCGATCAGCCAGCGCCGCATGGTGGCGTATTCGGCGAGGCGCACCGGGATGTCGGTCGCGCGCCACGCCATCCACGTCAGCAGCGCGAACGTGGTCAGGCCGCCGAGCAGGTGACCCATCACCACGACGGGCTTGAGCAGCAGCGTGACCGTCCACATGCCGAGCAGCGCCTGGAACACGATCACCATCAGCGTGAGCGTCGCCACGCGCGCGAGGTCGTCGTTGTTCCAGCGCAGCGCCGAGGCCAGCAACAATGCTTCGCCGATGCCGGCGGCGACGAACGCGGCCTCGTGCATGCCGTGCATGTACAGCGGGATGCCGGCGCCGACGCAGGCGGCGGCCAGCAGGATGCGGGCGACGCCGAAGCGACGCCGGCGCACCGCGAGCAGGGCGAGGATGGCGACCAGCCCGCCGAGCGTGCCGGCCAGGTGGCGGTGGACCTGTTCCCGCCATGCCTTCTGGTCGTCGAACGGGCGGATCGCGCTGGCCGCGTGCGACGCCGCTTCGGACATCGCCTGCGGCCAGGCCGCGCGGCCGTAGCAGGTCGGCCAGTCCGGGCAGCTCAGGCCGGCGTTCGACAGGCGCACGAATGCGCCGAACACGATCACGCCGAACGCGAGCGCCACGGCCAGCCAGGCGATGCGATGGAAATGACGGTACGGCGGCGCCTTCGGCGCGGCCTGCGGGAGAGGCTTGCTTGCGGCGGGCTCGCTCATTGCATCTTCAACAGCTTGGACAGGTCCTTGCGCATTTCCGAGATATCGGTGCCGGGACGGTAGCGCAGTATGACAAACCCGTACGGATCGACCACGTAGACCGGCGCGCCGGCGGGATCGGCGGCGCGCGGCAGGCGGGCGCGCAGCGCCGGGTCGTCGGCCAGCAGGCGAACGGCCGGCGGCGGCGGCGCGGCGGCCGGGTACGGCCCCATCCACAGGATCTCCAGATGCTCGGCATCGCCGCCGAAGATCAGGCGCAGCTTCTGCAACGCCTGCGGCAACGTCGCGCAGGCCGCGTCGCAGGCGGCGGGCGCGACGACGAGCAGTCGCCGCATGCGCTGGGACGGCGCCCAGTCGTAGCGCGTGCCGTCCGCCAGCCGCGGCGGCGCGTCGCGGAGATCGACGATCGGTTCCAGTCGTTCGCCGACCGTCTTCGCGCCGGGAATCAGGCCGCCGGCGTTGAGGATCCAGGCGAGCGCGATCGGCCCGGCGAATACGCCCAACAGCAGGAGCAGGGTGCGGCGGCCGCGGCTGCGGTCCGGGGATGGCGTCATGGCACGAGCCTTTCTTGTCGACGCGCGCGGCGTGCGCGCAGGGTCAGCAGCAGCGCCGCGATCGGCACCGCGGCGGCGAGCCCGAACCACTGCACCGCGTAGCCGAGATGGCGCTCCGGCGGCAGCGTGTTGGGCAGGATGTCGAGGTCGCGCGCGTAGCCCCAGGGCAGCGCGGGATCGAGCCGGAGCACGCGCGGCGCGAGCGCGCGCAGGCCCAGCGCGGCGCGCACGCGCGCCAGGTCGAGGCCCGCTGCGAGCAGCGCGCCGTTGGGCTGCGGCGCGATCACCGGCGCGGCCAGCCCGTGCGAAGGCGGCGGCATCAGCAGGCCGTCGACGCGTTCGGCCGACGGGCGCGGCACGTCGGGCATCCGCCGGTCGCCGGGCAGCGGCAGCCAGCCCAGCTCCACCAGCAGCGGTTCGCCCTGCGCCGGCAGGAACAGCCGGTACGCGCGCACCCCGACGCGGCCGTCGCGCTGCTGGTTGTCGAGCAGCAGCGGCGGCGCATCGGCGAACCGGCCCGGTCCGCCCGCCCACGCGTAGGCGGCGGACGCATCGCCATCGTCGGGCTGCCGCGCCGCCAGCGGCAGCGGTTGCGGGCGGCGTTCGGCCAGCACCGCGTCCACGGCGGCGATCATGCGCAGCTTCTGCGCGCGACGATCGAGCTGCCACATCCCGAGGCTGGCGAAGCCCGCGCACAGGGCGATCGCGAACAGCCAAAGCACCAGCGGATGCCGCAACGGACGCATTCCCTTCGCCTCAGAGCCTGCGATAATCCGGGCCACGAGGCGCGCCCGCCCATGCGCCCGCGGAGCGACGCGCCATGAACGACTCGTTGAAGACCCTGATCATCGTCGGGTTCCTGATCCTGATCGTGTGGAATCTCGGCGCCGGCCTGTACTACATGATGGTCGACAAGGGGCAGACCAAGCGCACCGTGAACGCGCTCACCAAGCGCATCGCACTGTCCGTGGCCCTCATCCTGCTGCTGATCCTCGCCATCGCGATGGGCTGGATCGAGCCGCACGGCATCGGCCGCAATCCCGCCGGTTGAGCGATCCCGGCGCGCCCGGCATACCGGGCGGCAGCGTTTCCGCAGACACGAAGGCCGGCGCGAGCCGGCCTTCAGCGTCCCTGCGCGCGCCGGCGTCGCCGCCGGTCGCGGCTCAGAGCACGTAGACGAACAGGAACAGGCCCAGCCAGACCACGTCCACGAAGTGCCAGTACCAGGCCACCGCCTCGAACGCGAAGTGGTGGTCCTTGCTGAAGTGGCCCTTCGCGCAGCGCAGCCACATGATCGCCAGCATGATCGTGCCGAGGGTCACGTGCGCGCCGTGGAAGCCGGTGAGCATGAAGAAGGTGGAACCGTAGATGCCCGAACCGAGGGTGAGGTTCAGTTCGGTGTAGGCGTGGATGTACTCGGTCGCCTGGAAGTAGAGGAACACGCAGCCCAGCAGCACGGTGGCGCCCAGCCAGAACAGCAGCGCGCCGCGATGCGCGGCCTTCAGCGCATGGTGCGCGAGGGTCACGGTCACGCCCGAGGTCAGCAGGATCAGCGTGTTGGTGAGCGGCAGGCCCCAAGCGGGGATGGTCTTGAACTCGCCGCCGACGTCGCCCGGGCCGGCGCTCGGCCAGGCGGCGCTGAAGTTCGGCCACAGCTCGGCGTTGGTCATCGCGCCGTCGCCCTCGCCGCCCAGCCACGGCAGCGCGAACTGGCGGGCGTAGAACAGCGCGCCGAAGAACGCGGCGAAGAACATCACTTCGGAGAAGATGAACCACACCATGCCCATGCGGAACGAGGTGTCGACCTGCTTGTTGTAGTAGCCGCGCAGGGACTCGCCGATCACGTCGGCGAACCACTTGAACAGGACCGCCATCAGGCCGGCCAGGCCGACGAAGAACGCCGGCTTGCCCCAGGACATGTGGTTCATCCAGCTGGCCAGGCCGATCATCTGGATGAACAGGAACACCGAGGCGAACACCGGCCACTTGCTGCCGTGGGGCACGAAGTAGACGTTCGGATCGTGTTGGTCGGCGTGGGCGTGGGCCATGGTCGGTCTCGCGTGAGGTTACGTCGGATGTCAGGGCGCGCTGCGCGGCGCGTCGGACGACCCGCCCGACTTCGCCTCGGACAGGCGCGCGGTGAGCAGGTCGTTCTTGAAGAAGGTGTAGGACAGCGTGAGGCTGTTCACGTCGTCCGGCAGGTCGCGATCGATCAGGAAGCGCACCGGCATCTCGCGCGACTCGCCGGCGGCGAGGGTCTGCGCGGTGAAGCAGAAGCACTCGGTCTTGACGAAGTACTTCGAGCCGCGCGCCGGGGCGACCGACGGGGTGGCGCTGCCGACGATCGCGCGATCGCTGTTGTTGCGGGCGTGGTAAGTGGTTTCGTAGATCTCGCCGGGACGCACCTGCATCGTGCGCTGGTTCGGGGCGAACTGCCAGGGCAGCTTGGAATTGACGCCGGCGTCGAAGGTGATCGTGATCAGGCGATCGCTGCGGCCGCGACCGTCCGCCGCGGCGGCGCGATCGTCGCCCGGCGCGCGCTCGAGCCGGATCCCGAACACCTTTTCGCAGGCGATGCGGTACAGCGGCACCAGCGCGAAGCTGAAGCCGAAGGCGGCGATCGCGATCGCGATCATCGGTCCCATGCCGAAACCGCGCGAACGCGGCGTCTGCGCGGCCTGGCGCCCGGCGTCGTTCATCGCGACACCACGTTGAGCAGCATGAACCCCACGTAGACCGCCACCGCGACGCCCGCTAGCAGCAGCGCCGTGCGCCGCGCGGAGGCGCGGCGGGCGGCGATCTGGTCTTCGGGAATCGACTGCGTCACGACGGCGTTCGTCCGGTTCAGTGGGTGATGTCGCCGTGGGCGAGGTCGCCCGGCTGGATCACCGGCGGGGTGCCGAAGGTGTGGTGCGGCGCCGGCGACGGCACCGTCCACTCCAGGCCCTTCGCGCCTTCCCAGGCGCGGGCGTCGGCGACGGCGCCGTGCTTGAGCGAGTGGCGCAGCACGTAGGCCATGATGAACGGCGTGGCGAACATGCCGAAGGCGCCGATCGAGCTGACGAAGTTCCAGTCCGCGAACACCACGTTGTAGTCCGGGATGCGGCGCGGCATGCCGGCCAGGCCCAGGAAGTGCTGCGGGAAGAACAGCAGGTTGACGAAGATCATCGACCACCAGAAGTGGAACTTCGCCAGCTTCTCGCTGTACATGCGGCCGGTCCACTTCGGCCACCAGTAGTACACGGCGGCGATGATCGCGAACAGCGCGCCGGTCACCAGCACGTAGTGGAAGTGGGCGACGACGAAGTAGGTGTCGTGGTACTGGAAGTCGGCCGGCACGATGGCCAGCATCAGGCCGGAGAAGCCGCCGATGGTGAACAGGATGACGAAGGCGATCGCCCACAGCATCGGCGTCTCGAAGGTGATCGAGCCGCGCCACATCGTGGTCACCCAGTTGAACACCTTCACGCCGGTCGGCACCGCGATCAGCATCGTCGCGAACATGAAGTAGATCTCGCCGCCCATCGGCATGCCCACGGTGAACATGTGGTGGGCCCAGACGATGAACGAGAGGAAGGCGATCGAGGCGGTCGCGTACACCATCGCCTGGTAGCCGAACAACGGCTTGCGACTGAAGGTCGGGATGATCTCCGAGACCACGCCGAAGGCCGGCAGGATCATGATGTAGACCTCGGGGTGCCCGAAGAACCAGAAGATGTGCTGGAACATCACCGGGTCGCCGCCGCCCTTCGCGCTGAAGAAGCTGGTCAGGAAGTACTTGTCGGTGAGCAGCATGGTCACCGCGCCGGCCAGCACCGGCATCACCGCGATCAGCAGGAACGCGGTGATCAGCCAGGTCCAGCAGAAGATCGGCATCTTCAGCAGGTCGACGCCCGGGGCGCGCATGTTGAGGATGGTGGCGATGATGTTGATCGCGCCCATGATCGAGCTGATGCCCATCATGTGGATGGCGAAGATCGCGAACGACAGGCTGTTGGTCTGCAGCGACAGCGGCGGGTAGAGCGTCCAGCCGCCGGCGGGCGCGCCGCCGGGCATCGCGAAGGTGATCAGCAGCAGCGCGAAGGCGAACGGCATGATCCAGAACGACCAGTTGTTCATGCGCGGCAGCGCCATGTCGGGCGCGCCGATCTGCAGCGGCACCATCCAGTTGGCCAGGCCCACGAAGGCCGGCATCACGCCGCCGAAGATCATGACCAGCGCGTGCACCGTGGTCATCTGGTTGAAGGTCTCGGGGTTCAGGTGCTGCAGGCCCGGCTCCATCAGCTCCCAGCGGATCATCACCGACATGAAGGCGCCGACGATGAACATCACGAAGCTGAACACGAGGTACAGCGTGCCGATGTCCTTGTGGTTGGTCGAGAAGAACCAGCGCTCGACGAAGCCCTGTTTGTGGGCGTGATCGTCGTGACCGCTGTGATCGATGCCGGCGTGGGTGGTGGCCATGGAGCGTGTACCTCTAGGTGAAGACGGCGATCAGCCGGCCGGCGTGGCGGCGGCGTTCTTGTCGGCGGCGGCGGTGGCCGGCGCAGCGCTTTCGGCGGCGGGCGCGGCGTCGGCCGGAGCGGCCTCGGCGGGCTCGGCGCCGGCCGGCGCGGCGTCGGCCGGGGCGGGCGTGGCCACCGGAGCAGGCGCGCTCTTCGCGCGCTGGTCGGCCAGCCACTGCTTGAATTCGTCCTTGCTCACGGCCTTGACCACGATCGGCATGAAGCCGTGGTCCTTGCCGCACAGCTCGGCGCACTGCCCGCGATAGACGCCGGGGGTGTCGATCCGCGCCCAGGCCTCGTTGACGATGCCGGGGATCGCGTCCTGCTTCCAGCCCAGCGCGGGGACCCACCAGGCGTGGATCACGTCGTCTGCGGTGACGAGGAAGTGGATCTTGGTGCCGACCGGGACCACCAGCGGGTTGTCCACGTCGAGCAGGTAGTGCGGCACGTTGGCGGTGCGGGCGTCGACGCCGCTCTGGCGCACTTCGTCGCTGCGGCGGTCGAGGCGGCTGGTGAAGACCACGTCCTCGGCCGGCGTCGCGCCCGGGTACTCGTACTTCCACAGCCACTGGTAGCCGGTGACCTTGATGGTCATGTCCGCTTCGCGGACGTCGTACATGTTGAAGATCTTCTGGGTGGCGGGCACCGCCATCACGATCAGCAGCAGCACCGGCACCGCGGTCCAGACGATCTCCAGGCGGGTGCTGTGGGTGAAGTCCACGTCCGGCACCGCGCCCTTGGACTTGCGGAACTTGAACATCGCGTAGGCCATCGCGCCGAACACGATGATGCCGATGACGAAGCAGATCCACAGCGCCAGCATGTGCGCGCTGTAGGCGTTCTCCGACAGCGGGGTCACGCCCCTGCCCATGTTGAGCTGCCAGCGCTGGGGGTCGGCGGATTGCGCCATCGCCGCCAGCGGCGCCAGCAGCGCGGCCAGCGAGGCGATCGCCCCCGTCCGCGACATCCGGCTGCTTTTCGTCCCACCCGCACGCACTTGCACCATGGCCCAGAACCCCAGCTGTCTCGACTCCGCGGAGTCGGTTCGGATCGATACTCGTCTTGTTCTCGAATGCGGAAAGCACGTCCAAAGCGCGGTCGCGAAACCGCCGCCGGCCGCGCATGGCGCCCGCATGATCCCGAGAATGGTAGCCGTTCGCGACGGCGACCGGCAAGCCGAACCCCGTGCCCGGCGCGACCCGCAGGGGGTGAAAGGCCCCCGCCGCACTGCTAGTATCCGCGCCTCGCCGTCCCCCGGACCGCCGTGAACGCCCTGCTCACCCCCGAACTGCCGGCCGCCCCGGCCCCGTCGCGCGCCGCGATCACCGCGGCCTGGGTCCGCGACGAGACCGAACACGTCCGCGAACTCCTGGCCATCGCCCGCCAGCCCCGTCCCGACTGGGGCGCCGCCGACCGCGCCGCCATCCAGGCCACCGCCGCCGACCTGGTCCGCCGGGTCCGCGCCCGGGCCCAGGACCAGGGCGCGATCGAGGCCTTCATGCGCCAGTACGACCTCGGCAGCCAGGAAGGCGTGCTGCTGATGTGCGTGGCCGAGGCCCTGCTGCGGATCCCCGACCAGGACACCGCCGACCGCCTGATCCGCGACAAGCTGGGCGATGCCGACTGGAAGAAGCACCTCGGCCAGTCCGAGTCGGTGCTGGTCAACGCCTCGACCTGGGGCCTGATGCTCACCGGCAAGCTGGTCGACCTGGCCGACGACACCAAGCGCGACGTCCACAACGCCTTCAAGCGGCTGGTCGGCCGCGTCGGCGAGCCGGTGATCCGGCTGGCGGTGCGCCAGGCGATGCGGATCATGGGCCACCAGTTCGTGATGGGGCGCACGATCGGCGAGGCGCTCGCCCGCAGCCGCAAGGGCGACAACGCGGCCTACCGCTACTCGTTCGACATGCTCGGCGAGGGCGCGCTGACCACCAGGGACGCCCTGCGCTACCTCGAGGCCTATCGCCAGGCCATCCACGCCATCGGCCGCAGCGGGAATTTCGCCGCCGGCAGCGTCTTCGCCGCGCCCAGCATCTCGGTCAAGCTCTCCGCGCTGCATCCGCGCTACGAGCACGCCAAGCGCGCGCGGGTGCTGGCCGAACTCGGCCCGCGGCTGCTGGAACTGTCGCAACTGGCGAAGGGCTACGGCATCGGCCTGACCATCGACGCCGAGGAGACCGACCGCCTCGAACTGTCGCTGGACCTGATCTTCCAGGTGCTCGCCGACGACTCGCTGGGCGGCTGGGACGGTTTCGGCATCGTGGTCCAGGCCTACCAGAAGCGCGCGCCGTTCGTGATCGACGACATCGCCGACCAGGCGCGGACGCTGGGCCGCCGCATCCCGGTGCGGCTGGTCAAGGGCGCCTACTGGGACAGCGAGATCAAACGCGCGCAGGTCGACGGCCAGCCCGGCTACCCGGTGTTCACCCGCAAGCCCAACACCGACGTGTCCTACCAGGCCTGCGCCTGCCGCCTGCTCGGCGCGACCGACGCGATCTACCCGATGTTCGCGACCCACAACGCGCAGACCATCGCCGCGATCCACCGCATGGCCGGCGCGATCCTCGGCGCGGACGCCGCCTCGGGCAACGCGACCTCGAAATACGAGTTCCAGAAGCTGCACGGCATGGGCGACGACCTGTACGCCGAGGTGGTGCCGGCCGATCGCCTGAACGTGCCGTGCCGCGTGTACGCGCCGGTCGGCTCGCACGAGGACCTGCTGCCGTACCTCGTGCGCCGCCTGCTGGAGAACGGCGCCAACTCCAGCTTCGTCAACCGCATCACCGACGAGGACGTCTCGATCGACGACCTCGTGCGCGACCCGGTCGAGACCGTGTCCGCCTTCGACAGCATTCCGCATCCGCGCATCCCGCTGCCGGTCGATCTGTACCGCAGCCAGGGACACGAGAGGGACAATTCCATGGGCATCAACCTCGCCAACGACGCCGCGCTGCAGGCGCTGGCCGCGCAGATCAACGACGCCGGCGCCGGCGCCTGGACCGCCGCACCGCTGGTGCCGGGCGCGCAGCCCGCCGGCGAGAAGATCGCCGTGACCAATCCGGCCGACCGCCGCGAGACCGTCGGCCACTGGCTGCCGGCCGACGCCGCCACCGTCGAGCAGGCGCTGAACAACGCCGTCGCCGCGCAGCCCGCGTGGGACGCCACCCCTGCCGCCAGCCGCGCCGCGATCCTCGAACACGCGGCGACGCTGATGGAAGCGCGCATGCCGCTGTTCATGGCGATGTGCACCAAGGAAGCCGGCAAGACCCTCGCCGACGGCGTCGCCGAGGTTCGCGAGGCCGTGGACTTCCTGCGCTACTACGCCGGCCAGGCGCGCAGGCATTTCGCGGCCGAGGCCCTGCCCGGCCCGACCGGCGAGTCCAACACGCTGCAGTTGTCCGGCCGCGGCGTGTTCGTCTGCATCTCGCCGTGGAACTTCCCGCTGGCGATCTTCGCCGGCCAGGTCGCCGCCGCGCTGGCCGCGGGCAACAGCGTGATCGCCAAGCCCGCCGAGCAGACCAACCTGATCGGCCATGCCGCGGTGAAGCTGCTGCACGAGGCCGGCGTGCCCGAGGCCGTGCTGCAGTTCCTGCCCGGCGACGGCGCCACCGTCGGCGCCGCGCTGACCCGCGACCCGCGCGTCGCCGGCGTGGCCTTCACCGGCTCCACCGACACCGCCCGCGCGATCAACCGGGCGATGGCCGCGCGCGATGCCGCGATCGGCATCCTGATCGCCGAGACCGGCGGCCAGAACGCGCTGATCGCCGACTCCTCGTCGCTGCCGGAACAACTGGTGAAGGACGCGATCTCGTCCGCCTTCACCTCCGCCGGCCAGCGCTGCTCGGCCGCGCGCGTGCTGTTCGTGCAGGACGACATCGCCGACAAGGTGATCGGCATGCTCGCCGGCGCGATGGCCGAACTGCGCGTCGGCGACCCGGGCCTGCTCTCGACCGACATCGGCCCGGTGATCGACGCCGACGCGCTGGCGCTGCTGGAGGACCACGCGGCGAAGATGGCCGCGGTCGCCAAGCCCATCGCGACCGCCACCACCGACGACAGCGTCGCCCACGGCACCTTCTTCGCCCCGCGCGCCTGGGAACTGGCCTCGCTCTCGCAGCTCACCCGCGAGAACTTCGGCCCGGCCCTGCACGTGATCCGCTGGAAGGCCGACCAACTCGACCAGGTCGTCGACACCATCAACGCCACCGGCTTCGGCCTCACCCTCGGCATCCACTCGCGCATCGACGAGACCATCGACCGCATCGTCCAGCGCGCGAAGGTCGGCAACATCTACGTCAACCGCAACCAGATCGGCGCGGTCGTCGGCGTGCAGCCGTTCGGCGGCCAGAACCTCTCCGGCACGGGCCCCAAGGCCGGCGGCCCGCACTACCTGCCGCGCTTCGCGACCGAGAAGACGGTCACCGTCAACACCACGGCGGCGGGCGGCAACGCGTCGCTGCTGACGCTGGGGGACTGAGCCCCTCGCCACATTGTCGATGGGATGAACACGGGCCGCATGCGGCCCGTGTTCGTTTTCGCCATCGCGGCGCCGACCGGATGCCCCGGACACACTGTCAAAGCATCGTCATCCTCGCGCAAGCGAGGACCCAACCGTCGGCGGCGATCGAACACGGGTCCCCGCTTGCGCGAGGATGACCGGGATTTTTTGTTTCCCGCAGGAAATGCAGCACATCCCCCGCCCCGGCGCCAGTCTGTTCCCGGGCCGGTACGGCGGCGACAATCGGCCTTCGACGTTCAACCGCGAAATCCCGATGTCCAGCACGACCGCAACGCCCGACTCCCTGCCCGCGCCGACCCGCTCCGCCGCGGCCATCGCCACCGTCATCGCCGACACCATCGCCGCCGAGATCGCCGCGCAGCCGGCGCAGGTGCGCGCGGCGGTCGGCCTGCTCGACGAGGGCGCGACCGTGCCGTTCATCGCGCGCTACCGCAAGGAAGTCACCGGCGGGCTCGACGACACCCAATTGCGCGACCTGGAGACGCGACTGGTCTACCTGCGCGAACTGGAGGACCGCCGCGACGCGATCCTCGCGTCCATCGCCGAGCAGGGCAAGCTGACCAAGCCGCTGCTCGACGACGTGCTCGCCGCCGACAGCAAGGCCCGGCTGGAAGACCTGTACCTGCCGTACAAGCCCAAGCGCCGCACCAAGGCGCAGATCGCCCGCGAAGCCGGGCTGGAGCCGCTGGCGGACGCGATCCTCGCCGATCCGACGGTCGCGCCGGACGTGCGCGCCGCGGCGTTCGTGGACGCCGACAAGGGCGTCGCCGACGCGGCCGCCGCGCTCGACGGCGCGCGCGCGATCCTGATCGAACGCATCGGCGAACACGCCGCGCTGGTCGGCGAACTGCGCACCTGGCTGCAGCACAAGGGCGTGCTGCGCGCGAAGGTGCTGCCGGGCAAGGAGGCCGCGGGCGAGAAGTTCCGTGACTACTTCGACCACGCCGAATCGCTGGCCGGCGTGCCCTCGCACCGCATGCTCGCGCTGCTGCGCGGCCGCCGCGAGGAAATGCTGTCGCTCGACCTCGAACCGACGATGGACGTCGAGCAGGGCCACGCCTACGCCGAAGCCCGGGTCGCGTTGACCTTCGGCATCGCCGCGCAGGGCCGTCCCGCCGACAAGTGGCTGGCCGATACCTGCCGCCTCGCCTGGCGCGCGCGCCTGCTGACCAACCTCTCGCTCGATCTCGTCGCCACCGCGCGCGAGAAGGCGGAGAACGAGGCCATCGCGGTGTTCGGCGACAACCTCAAGGACCTGCTGCTGGCCGCGCCCGCCGGGCCGCGCGCGACGCTGGGCCTCGATCCCGGCCTGCGCACCGGCGTGAAGGTCGCGATCGTCGACGCCACCGGCAAACTCGTCGCGACCGACACGATCTACCCGCACGAGCCGAAGCGGCAGTGGGACGCGTCGATCGCGACGCTGAAGAAGCTCTGCGCCGCGCACCAGGTCGAACTCGTCGCCATCGGCAACGGCACCGCCTCGCGCGAGACCGACAAGCTTGCCGGCGAGCTGATGGCGAAGCATCCCGAACTCAAGTTGACCAAGGTCGTGGTCAGCGAAGCCGGCGCATCGGTGTACTCGGCGTCGGAGCTGGCCGCGCGCGAATTCCCCAACCTCGACGTCAGCCTGCGCGGCGCGGTGTCGATCGCCCGCCGCCTGCAGGACCCGCTCGCCGAACTGGTGAAGATCGAACCCAAGTCGATCGGCGTCGGCCAGTACCAGCACGACGTGAATCCCTACGCGCTGGCGCGCTCGCTCGACGCGAAGGTCGAGGACTGCGTGAACGCGGTCGGCGTGTTCGTGAACACCGCCTCCGCGGCGCTGCTGTCGCGCGTCTCGGGCCTGTCGAGCAGCGTCGCCGAAAACATCGTCGTCTATCGCGACCAGCACGGCGCGTTCCGGTCGCGCCGCGACCTGCTGAAGGTGCCGCGCCTGGGCGAGAAGACCTTCGAGCAGTGCGCCGGCTTCCTGCGCATCGCCGACGGCGACCAGCCGCTGGATGCATCGGCGGTGCATCCGGAGGCCTATCCGGTGGTCGAGCGCATCGTGCAGGCCTGCGGCCGCCCGGTGGCGCAACTGATCGGCGACGGCGGCACCCTGCGCGGGCTGCGGCTGGAGCAGTTCACCGACGAGCGCTTCGGCCTGCCGACGGTGCGCGACATCGTCAAGGAACTGGAAAAGCCCGGCCGCGACCCGCGCCCCGAGTTCAAGGCCCCGCGCTTCGCCGAGGGCATCGAGAAGATCGCCGACCTGCAGCCGGGCATGGTGCTGGAAGGCGTGGTGACGAACGTGGCCGCGTTCGGCGCGTTCGTGGACATCGGCGTGCACCAGGACGGGCTCGTCCACATCTCCGCGCTCGCCGACAAGTTCGTGAAGGATCCGCGCGAGGTGGTGAAGGTCGGCGACGTGGTCAAGGTCAAGGTGATGGAGGTCGACGTGCCGCGCAAGCGCATCGCGCTCACCCGCCGCCTCGACGACGTGCCCGGCGAAGCGCGCGGCGCTCGCCGCGACGACCGGCATTCCGATGACGGCCGCGGTCCGCGTCCGCAGGGACGAGACGGACGCGATGGCCGCGGACACGAGCGCGATCGCGGGCGTCCCGCACAGCGTCCGGGTCAGTCGGCGCCGCCGGCGAACACCGCGATGGCCGACGCGCTGCGCGCGCTCAAGCGCTGATCGCGCGCGCGGGCCTCACGCGCAAGAGGTTCACTCGAACACGTCTTCGCGCAGCCACTTCGTCGCCACCCACTTCTCGCCGGCGATCACCGGCGCGCCGCCGTGCAGGGTGCGACTGGACGGGTCCGGCCGCTCGTAGGCGAAGAACAGCGCGGTGCCGCGTTTGGCCGCGAAGCGCAGGCCGAGGTCGGGGAACGTCGTGTCGCCGCCGCGCTCGGGTTCGCGCAGGTACATCAGGAAGGTCGCGATGCGCTGGCCGCCGCGCGCCAGCACCGCCTGCGCGCCGGGACCAGCCGGATCGAAATAGTCGTAGTGCGGCTCGTAGCGGTCGCCCGGCCGGTAGTGCAGCACCTGCAGGTGTTCGCCGCGATCGACCGGCCACGCCAGCAGCCGCGACACCCGCGCCTCGATCGTCCGCACCAGCGCGTTCTCGCCGCGCCGGAAGAACATGCCGCGGCTGGTCCGCACCACGTCGGTGCGGCTGTCGCCGGTCTCGATGTCGACGGTGAGCGAACGCTGCATCCGCGGCAGCGCCATGTCGACCAGCGCGTCGCACTCGACCTCGCTCAGGAAACCGTCGAACAGCACGATCCTCGGCGATTCCATCGCCGCCAGCACCGACACGCGCCGGTCGCCGAGATCGACATGCAGCGCGCCCTCCTCGACGATGGGCGCGGGCATCGCACGGCCTGACGCCGGCGACGCCTGCGCGGCAGGCGCCGGCGCCGGGGCCGGGGCCGGGGCCTCCGCACCCGAGCGCATCGCCATCGCCTGCGCGATCAGCCCGTAGGCGACCTCGCGGTTCCAGCCGCGGTCGCGCATCGAACGCAGCAGCGCGTCCGCCGGCTGGCCGCCGCGGATCTGCTCGACCAGCCACTGCCTGATTTCGCGATAGTCGGCGCTGGGCATCGTGTCTCCGTGGAATTCCGCCGATCCGGCGCGGCGCGGGCCACGCGGGGGTCGCCAGCATAGCGAAAACCCGCCGATGCCCAGTGCGCACACCGGCCATCGCGGGCGCCCGTCGCCGACACGGCACAGCGGAACCAACGACGGCGGACGCCGCGTCCGGACACCCGTCGCCACGATCTGGACAACCCGATCTGGACAACCCGGCCTGCACAACCCGGCCTGGACGGATCGATCTAGACAAAAAGTTCTAGACAATTTGTTCTAGACCACATAGTCTACGTCCAGCCCGCCTCCTGGACGCCCTCATGTCGCGACCACCCCGCCCCACGCCGGCCGAACTGGACATCCTGCACACGCTTTGGCGACTCGGACCCGCCTCGGTCAGGCAGGTCCACGAGGCCCGGCAGGCCGAACGCCCCGACCTGGCATATGCCGCCGTGCTGCGGCTGATGCAGATCATGCACGGCAAGGGCCTGCTCACCCGCGACGAAAGCCAGCGGTCGCACGTCTACGCGGCCGCACAGCCGCAGGACTCGCTGCAGACACGGCTGCTCGACGACCTCATCCGCAAGGCGTTTTCCGGTTCCGGCAAGGACCTGGTGCTGGCGGCGCTGCGCAGCGGCAGCGTCAGCGACGCCGAGCGCGAGGAGATCCAGCGCTTCCTGGAGGACACCCGCGATGTTTGACGCACCGATGTCCGCCCTCGTCCCCGCCCTCGCCGGCGTGCTGCTCGACTTCGTGTGGCAGGGCGCGCTGATCGGCCTGCTCGCTTGGCTCGCGCTCGCCCTGCTGCGCAACGCCCGGCCGCAATGGCGCTACGCGGTGGCCTGCCTCGCGCTGCTGGCCTGCGCGCTGCTGCCGATCGTGCAACTGCTGCTCGCGCTCACGGCCAGCGCCGACACCGGCGGCGTGCCGGTCGAGTCGCGGTCGATTCCTGTCGCCGCATTCTCCGCGGCGACGCAGGCGCCGCCCGGACGCGGCGCGTTCGCCCTGCCGATGCCGCCGCCGACGTCCATGGCCTGGCTGGTGGCGCTGTGGGCCGCCGGTGCGGGCCTGCTGTCGCTGCGGATGCTGGGCGGCGCGCTGTGGCTGCACCGCCTCTGCCGCGAAGCGCGCACCGAAGCCGGGCCATGGCAGGCACGCGTCGACGCCCTTGCCCGGCGCCTCGGCGTGCGCCGCACGGTCGCGCTGCGGCTGACCACGGAAGGCGACGGTCCCTCGACCGCGGGCTGGTGGCGCCCGGTGATCCTGCTGCCCGCGGCCGTCGCGATGCGGATGCCGGCGGACCTGCTCGAAGCGCTGCTGGCGCACGAATTGGCCCACGTCCGCCGCCACGACTACCTCGTCAACCTGCTGCAGCGATTGGTCGAGACGCTGCTGTTCTACCACCCCGCGGTGTGGTGGCTGTCGCGCCGCATCCGCATCGAACGCGAACACGTCGCCGACGATCTCGCCGCCGCCGCGCTGGGCGACGGTCGCCGCCTCGCCGTCGCCCTCGCCGAACTCGATCGCCTCGCCGTCGCGCCGCGATCGCCCTTCCCGCTCCCCGCATTCGCGCAAGCCGCCCACGGAGGTCATCTCATGTCCCGCATCCAGCGTCTCGTCCGCCCCTCCCGCCGCGCCCTCGGCGGCGCCGTCCTCCCGCCGCTGCTCGGCCTCGCCGTGGCCGTGGGCGCCTTCTACGCCCATGCGCAACTGGCCTCGCCGGCGAGCGCCGGGAAGGCGCAAGGCAGCCCGTCGTCATCGAACGCATCGGCGACGACCGCGACGACCTCGAACCCGGCCCCGGTCGCACGCCAGATCGCCCGCGCCGACGACCGCCGCAACCGGGACACCTACGCCCTGGTCCGCAAAGCCGAAGACGGCGTGACCATGTCGGGCGCCCACGACAGCCGCGACACTGTCGACATCGAGGCCGCACAGCGCGGCATCGACGGCGATTTCCTGTGGTTCCGCCGCGACGGCAAGGCCTACGTGGTCCGCGACGCGGCCACCCTCGCACAGGCCGACGCCGCATGGGCGTCGACACGCGAACTCAGCGCCCGGATGCAAGCGCTGAGCGAACGCATGCAGCCGCACCAGGAGCGAATGCAGACCCTCGGCGCACGCATGCAGGCGCTGCAGGTGGAGGCCGTGCAGCCGCCCGAGATGGAAGCCGCCGCGGCCGAGATGGGCCGTCTGGGCGAACGCATGCAGGCGCTGGCGGTCCGCCAGGTCGCACTGGGCGCGAGCATGGCCGCAGCCGACGACGCCGAACGCGATCGCCTGCAGGCGCAGATGGACGCCCTGTCGACGGAACAGGAAAGCCTCGGCCGGGACATGGAGCGCCAGGGCGAGATCATCGAAGCCGCCGGCCGGCAGATCGAAGTCCGCACCGCGCCGATGGAAGCCCTGGGCAAGGAAATGGAAGACGCCGGCAAACCGATGGAAGCGATCGGCAAGGACATGGAAGCCCTCGGCGCCCGCCTCGAACGCGCCGCCGAGGAGGCCGAGAAGCGCACCCGTCGACTGATCGACGACGCGTTCGCGAAGGGACTGGCGACCCCGGCGCCGACACGGCAGTGATCATGCGCAGCGCGGGCCGGCGCTTGGCCGGCCCGTGCGGGCACAGATCTGGCGGATCGGGTTCGTCATGTCGGGCACGCCCCCGGTACACGCGAACACGGAAAAAACGATGCTACAGCGGCCTTCCTTCGTATGCGCCGACCATCAAGACGGCCTCCTGATCATCGTCCGCCGCCGAAATCGCAATCCCGGGGAATGGGCCGGCCTGCTTTGAAATCCTCGCAGTGAATTCCACTTCCACGCCGATCGGGACAGCATCCCATTGATCGGCCATATCCTTGTCGACATTGACGAAAAGGTAGTCGCCTCTCAATCGCTTCCCTGACTCCAGGGATACCTGCTCCGGGCGCATCTCGAGACTCACGCCCGGAGCATATCGCTCGTGCAGGCCTTCTCCAGCAACCTGCCTTTCCAGCGCACCGTACAGCCGGAAAATTCACTCGAAACTTCGATCTCATCCCTGCCAGCGCGGAGCATGGATGCGATGCGTTCGATGAAGGCACCCCAATCCCCGTGAAATTGACTCATGCGTGTCCAGCCTCTGGCACAGCAAACAATGCGTCCCGGTGAAATGAGCCCGGAGACATCCGGACCATCAGGATCAAGCAGGCACTGACCGGACTGAATGGCCACGCCCACCGATGCCCCGAAGGACTTTCGCAGCCGCCTGTCGGTGGTCAGCATCCAGCCTCATCCATTCGATGAACGGCCTCAATATCCGCGTGCGCAATACGATGCGCTTTCAGCACCATCATGGCCTTCTCGGAAACGATCAACCTGTGATCCGCTGAATACATGAAATCCGAAGCCTCAGCGTTCCCATCGATTTTCAGCCAGCGAAATTTCGGAATCTCGCCGATAGCGTACTCCGAGGAGAACGCATCGGACACCGTCAGCATGACATCGGCATCTTCATACCCGACAAGACGCTCCCGACCGAAATCCTCCATCAGGGGCTCCGTCACGATGTAGCACGGGAACGTCTCCAGTATCTCGTCGCCGAGCCAGCCGTCGAGCCTGTACTCCAGTACGCTCACCACCGGCGGATTCGTCGATCTATCGACCACGGTTCGATCACCCCAGCCGCCTGCAACTTCCGGCTCGATTCTGTAGAACATGCTGATCGCTCCTGGCGATATTCCCATGCACGAAGAACGCGACGACTTGGCGCCCATCCCTTTGCCGTGCGACCGGCTTCAGCCCAAGGGGTGAAGATTGCCGATGGCGACTCCACCCAACCGCTTCACCGACGAATGATCCTGGCGCCGTCCGGCGCGCACATGCTGGCGACGCGATCAGCTGCTCTCGTGGAGGCCAGCAGCGCGCCATCCACTCTGACGGCAAGCCGTTGATTCACGCAAAGAACGGCCGAAGCCCTGTCGTCGAAAGTGAAGATGATCCGGTCATCCGAGACAACGACCTCGAGGATACCGCCATAGCAGGACCTCGACGCGTCGGAAATCTGGATATGGACCTTGTCCATGCCCAGAGCGCGGTCTTGCTCATCGAAGTGGCGGGGCCTTTGCAACAGAAGGTACTTTCCCTTGCCATCCTCATGCTCGGAAAACCCGAGGATGTCCAGGCCATCCTCGGCATGGACAACGACGTGGCTGGCAGCGATCTCTTCCAAATCGTCATTCACTGGCCGGCTCGCGCGCCATTTTTCCGCCCCCAGCCCTTTCCTTGAAGCCACTCACCTGTACCACTCTGCATTTGTGCACAGACGACCATTCCTGGCGTCCGAGAACATGAAGTCTCCTGCCATTTTCTTGTCGACTATCATTTCAGCCGGGAAGCAAACAATCTTGGACGGAATACCCCAAGAAACAGCACTTACAGCATCATCCGATATTTTCAACAACACATATATTCTTCTTTTCTTGAGCAGAACCTCGCGATGAGAGGCCGCCAGCTTTACGTCAACGGCCCTTTTCTCGAAATTTCCATAAATGACTTCGATTGCATTCAACCTCACGTCGAATATACCGGCGAACGGCGACTGAATATTCTGCTCAACGCTTTCGCCGACCGCACTACGCACAGCCTCAGGCGAGGCCGTGACCAGAGCATAGCCCGTCCAGTCGGTCGTCGTCTCCGCGCCCACGGATTCTGCTGCGCTTGCCACAGAAAGAAGCCATAAGAAAACCAGGTACAGAATTTTCCGCATAAGACGATCTTCCCTTTGCAGGCGAGCTATCGATCGAAATAAATCTCAAGAACGACCCGTTAAAAATCTCGGCGGAGGTTCCGCTGAAAGCCAAGAAATGCAGCAAGCTCAGGGGCGGCCTTCTCTCTTCACGATTTCAGGACCAGGAAATGGGACAAAATTTTCAGGCAAGCAATTCTTGAGGATTTCCTGATACCTGCTGGCATCACTGCCGGTGATTCCTACAGAATAGTCAGCAAAACTCATCCTGAAATACAAAAGATCTTCGCGCCCAAAATTCACATAATTTCTGTATGAAAAAATAGGGAACGCTGCCGGATCAACACTTTTTCCTCCACTAGAATAATCATATTTCTTTAAAAAAATTACACCATAATCATCAATTCCCTTGGAATAACTTTTCTCACCCCTTGAGGAAGAGACCAATTGATATCCTTCAGGAATGTGGATTACACAATGCCCACCAACCGCGACCTCCTTTTTATGGTCAACACGACACCCTGATGAAAATAGAGCTATCAATGTGCACAAAAGCATTTTTTCCCAAAATTTTCTCGAGTTAATTTCACTGCTTTTCGTATCCATATATACACCCCTTATCTGCGCGGCACATAAATACTAGATTTTCATCTTTGAAAATATCAGCGAGTTTGAATCCTTTATAAAAAACCTTCCAAGCTTTTCTTGCGGGACCCTTTGGAACCAGTTTTCCAACACCCCTCGTGGCCGCAACCCCCAATGCGTCGCCAGCTCTATCGAATACTGCTCCCACCAAGCTTTGCCCCATGCTATGCACATATATTGTTTCGAGATCGTGCATTATTAATCCCCTTCCAACCAAATACGCTTCAACGTCATCCTGGCCCATACTCATCGCCTCCGGATGTTCATTGAGAAAATCTTCTTGAGTCATTTTTGAATATTTCCAATACAGTTTTCTTGCCATTGCACCTATTTCAGTGTGCTCCTCAGGAGTGAATTCTTCACGAAGATGATATTCCTCATTGAATGCCCGAGAAAATGCAGCCGTCATAGCCCCACTCGCGAACTTCCCGCCCGTCAGGACGGACACCGTACCACCCACCAGCGCCGCTGCCGCAACACGCGCGCCGGCATAGGACGTCTTTCCGCCACCGATGCTGTCGATGTAGGGCGAGGCCAGTTCCGCGCCTGCCGCGCTGACGAACCCGTTTCCGAATTTTCCTCCCTGAAGCTGGGCCATGACGCCTCCGGTCATGCCATGCGCCAGGACTTTCCCGGCAAACTGCCCTGCGGTCAACCCCGTGTCCATGAACAGGTTGACGGACTGTCCATTGGCAATCGCTTCGGCATTCGCCTGCGCAATCTGGCCGAACGCCTCGCCCACACCGTAGAACAATCCGGCAGTGAACGCCCCCATGATGGCGCCGTTCGTGCCGCCGGCAATCGCGCCGGCCGTGGCGCCGACAAAGGTCGCGTACCAGAAGCCTGCTCCCTGCGGCGCAAGTATTGTCGCGACGATCGCGAACGCCGTGCCCAGCCACTGCCGCTCTTCCAGCCCGATCATGCCCGTCGGATCGGTATAGCGATACGGATTGTTGAACACGTAGGTGTAGGCGTTCCAGGCCTGCGGGGCGCTGGTGTCCTGGATGACCGGGTCGGGCTGCAGGAACCGGCCGAGGGTCGGGTCGTAGATCCGCCCGTTCATGTGGATCACGTCCAGGCCGTCGTCCAGCATCTCGTGGCCGGTGAAGCCGCGCGTCGTCGCGGCCAGGCCGGTCGTGGTGATGCCGGTCGCGCTGCCGTTCGTGCGCCGTTCTCCGAAGGCATTGAACCCGCCGCCTTCGATGAACGCACCGGCTTCATTGGTGACCGCCACGGTGCTGCCGAGGTGGTCCTGGAACAGGTAGCGGTTCGCGGCGATGCCGTTCACCACGTTCTGCACCAGCACGCCGCCGATGTAGCGCTTGTAGGTCGTCGTGCCGTTCTCGGTCACGATCTCCAGGTTGCCGACGTACAGCGTGCGCCGCGTGCCGACGATGCCGACGCCGGTGTCCTCGCGCTTGTAGCGACTGCCGCTGGGGTCGTACCAGAACCGCGCGGTGCGGCTCGGCGCCGCGACCGGGCCCTTGACGATCTCGTAGGCCTGGTCCTGCGCGTTGTAGCGGATCGTGCGATCCAGGCTGTCGCTGGCGGCCGAGTCGGCGAAGGTCTGGTTGCCGTGGCTGTCGTAGACGAAACTGCTGTAGGCGCTGGTCTGCCTGACCTGGTGCGGGCTGTCGGTCTGGCTGGTGTTGTAGGCGCCGCCGAGTGACCCGTTGAGCCCGCAGGCCGTGCGACCGGCGTAGAAATAGCCCGTCGACTGCGCCCCCCGCATCCAGTGCGCGCAGACGTTTCCGAGCTTGTCGTAATCGGTCCAGTCGGTGATCTGGCCGCTTCCGTAGGCATAGGTCGTGCCGCCCACGCGGTTGAGCCGCGATACTTGCAGGCGATCGACGCTGTCGTACCAGAAGTCCTCGCCATAGTCCTTGCGGTCGCGCCAGTTGAGGTTGCCGACGCTGTCCCACACGTAGCGGTCGCGCATGATCTGGCAACTGACGGTGTCGCTGCCGGCGCAGATCTCGCTCAGGCGTCCGGTTGCCGGATCGTACTGCCGGAACGTCTGCATCGCCGCGATGCCGCCCCGGGTGTCGCGGACCAGGTTGCCGAACGCATCCGTCTCCTGGTTCTCCAGATAGGTCGTCGCAGCGCCCGTGGCGCAGCCGCTCGCCGTATCGTTCGCGCTCGACTCGCACAGCCGCAGGGCCTGTCCGCGGGTACCGTACTCGGTCTTGAGCCACTTCCCGCTCGGGTCCTGGCTCTTCTGCGGACGGCCGAGACTGTCGAAGACGACCGCGGAGGCGTAGCTAACGCCGTCGATGTACGTCGTGCTCGCCATGGACCGGCCCATGGCGTCGAAGGTGTTGCAGCGGCTCCAGACCTGCAGCTTGTCGCTTTGCCCGGCCCATGCCTGGTAGGCGTAGCCCTCCGTGTAGGTGCAATGCTCCTGGCCTACGCCATTCGTGGCGGTGTCCCAGTTGGTGAAGGCGGACTGATCCCACGGCGTGCTGCCGTCCGCCTTCGTGTACCAACTGCCGCTCCACTGGACGCGCCCGCGGAAGTCGTAGCGCTGCTGCTTGCCCAGTCCCGCACCGTCATGCTCGATGAGCAGCTCGCCCACGGCGTTGTAGCCGAGGTAGCGAATGCCACCGTCGGGATCGCTCATGTATGTCTTGCGGCCCAGTGCGTCGTAGCCCATCGACGTGGTGATGGCGCCGCGCCCCCCATCCCGGGTCACCGCGCCGAGATTGCCGGCGGCATCGTAGGCGTAGAAGGTGCTGAGGCCCGCGGCATCGGTCGCCTGGACTAGTTCGCCCAGCGCATTCTTGATCTCGACCTTCGTGTAGCCGCGCGCATTGGTGCTGGTGGTGGTCGTCCCGCTGTAGGCGACCGTGCTGGTGGCGTTGTTGGGCTCGACCACTTTGACCGGCCGGCCCAGCACGTCGAACTCCGTCCGCCCCCAGCGACGGTCGGTCGAAGCGCAGACGCTGGCGACATCGGGCTCGCCCGAGGCGGTCGTCCCCGGGAGGAAGAACGGCGTGGACGTGCGCGCAGCGCGACCGGCCGCGTCGTACTCGATGCACACGCCGGTCGCGTCCTTGCCGCTCGCGCCCGCATTGAAGCTCTGCGAGACCTTCAGCACCTCGCGGCCCAGCGCATCGAAGTACACCCACTGCGTCGGCGCGGCGGTGGCGGTGGACTTCGCGCGGAAACGGGCGTGCGCAGGACAGGTCACCGCCCCTGTCCCGGTGTTGCACCAGCGGAAGGTCGTGAGGTTGCTTGCACCCACCGTTCCCATCGCGTTCGGAACGGGTCCGGCGGGGTCGGTCTGCTGCCAAGCGTAATAGGCTCGGCCGAGCGCACCGAAACGGGCGACGCTGCGTACGTTGTTCAGCCCGACGACCTCGGTGACGTTGCCGAACACATCCCGCTGCAGCACCTCCGAGGTCATGGTCTCGATCGGCTGCGTATTGATGTCGGTCGCCGTCGAGGGCCGGAACAACTCGTAGGTCGCCACCGGGAACCGGCCACGCGCGTCGTATGCCTGTCGGCTGTAGCGGTGGACCCGATTCCAGTCCCACATGCTGAACTGGATATTGGTCGAGCGACAGTCCACCACCTGCTGTGTGCAGACGCCGTTGAACACACGATTGCCGTAGTCGTCCAGGGTGTAGACCTTGCGCAGGTCCTGATCGACCGTGGCGTTCGGCTGGATGCGCTCCTCGACCAGCATCCCGGTCTTCGGACCGGTCATGGCGTAGCCGAACCAGGTCGAGCGGACCACGTCCGGCATGCCCGGACGCTTGTGCGTGACCGTGCTGCCGGTCAGCCGTCCCAGCCGCCAGGCGGCGGTGTCGTCGGTATAGGCATTGTTCGTGGTCACCGACGACACCAGGGTGCCGCTCGAACCGGCATAGGTGTCGACCGAGGTCTGCAACACGTTGCCGTTGGCGCCGTAGACGAAAGCGGTCGAGGTCCAGCCCGTCTGGGTCGCGGTGAAAGGATCGGCGACGGCTTCGACCGTGCCCGCCGTGCGCGCATGCAGCGGCGCCTGATTGCCGGGGCTGAACACCGCACCGCCGTTGCTGACCGCCTCCCACGACTGCGTGCTCTGGGAGAATGCCGTACCGACGATTGATGCACCCGGCTGGTCGCGGGGCGCGAAGCAGGCCTCCGCGGGCGCGCCACCGAGACAGGCGGAGGGCACGTACACCATGTTGATCGCGGCGCGCTTGACCGTCTGCGTCGGCAGGCCGGCGAACGGGAAGTTCTGGGCGTACTGCGTGACCGTCGTGACGTAACCGCCGGTCTGGTTCGGATCGATCGTGATCGCTTCCCGGAAGCCGAGGAAACCGCGGCCGCCGGCCTGCATCTTCGCGCCGTTGTAGCGGTAGAAGAGGGTCGACCTGGCGGACGGATCGCTGCCGGCCACCGAAGTGCTGGAGACGCGATGAGCGACATACATCGGCCCGAAGATGTCCTGCACCGGCGAGCCACGTCCCCAGTTCTCGGCATTGCGGGTCCCGCTGTCGGGACGGTACACATCCTTTAGCGTCAACGGCGCATACGCGATCTCCGTTCGCGCACCGTAACCGTTGGTGACCGCGAGCAGCGTATCGCGCGGCACGAAACGATTCGGGACCTCGCCGCGCGAGTAGGTGACGGGCGAATTGGAGTCGTTGTCCCACTTGATGCGCATGTAGTCGACATTGCCGTCGCCGTCCACGTCGTTGAACATGTGGCTCCGCGATGCGAAGCACTCGGTCGATGTGCAGCCCAACAGGGTCGGCCCGAGCACGGCATCGCCGGCCAGATAGCCAATGGTGGTGCCGTACTTGGCGCGCATCTGACCGTTCGCGTCCGAATACACGTAATCGGCCCGGCCATCGCCATTGACATCCACGACCTGCGCATACGTGTAGTTCGGAACCTGCATCACAGGCTGGCCGCTATTGACGAAGTCCGTGCCCGTATTGAGAAAGACGGCCACATTGCCCTGGCTGCGCTGCGGCGACCCCATGTAGACATCATCGGTCAGGCCATCGCCATTGACGTCCGCGAAGCTGTGGAGATCTTCGCCGTCGATCACGATGGCGCCATAGCGATCGAGCACGACTTCGCTTCCCGAGATCGAGGTCACCGTGAACGGAAGCACCCTGAAACACGTCGTGGAGCTCGTCGTGGCGCCGTCCCCCGTGCCGGTGTATGCGGCGCCGCCCGTGCGGAAGGGGTTGACGCCACCGCCACCGCCCCCGCCCGGGGGCGGCGTTCCGCCTCCGGAGCAGGTCACCGAGGCTTTCACCAGCAGGTCGGAGCGGGCGTCCCCGTTGAAGTCGTTCAACTGCAGATAGTTGCCCTTGCGGTAAAGACCCGACACCGCATAGCAGTTTCCGATCGTGCAGCCGTCACCATGCAGGGATACGGCACGCGGCGCGCCCCAGCGGAAGCCGTAGCTGCCGCCCCGCTCCATGATCCGCACGGTCAGTGCGCCATTGACGGGGTAGACCAGGTCCGTCAGTCCGTCGCCGTTGACATCGGCCTGCTGCGGCTCGGACAGTTTGTCGACGCCGGAGGGAATCGGCACCGTCAATTCCGCCAGCAGGTCGACGCTGGTATCGAAGGGCTGCGCCTGGTTTCCGGTCGCGCGGTAACCGATCCATTTGGTGTCGGTGCGCTGGAAATAGTCGTCCCTGCCGTCGCCGTCGTAGTCCAGCAGGAACCAACTGTAATCCTGCGGATTCCAGTACAAGCCGTTGGGCGCACAGAACGCCGTGCCCGCATTCTGCAGGGTCGGATTGCCGTTCGCGTTCAACCGCGAATACAGCAGGTTCACCGTCTTCGATGGGCACGGTTCCCCGGCACTGCCATCCTTCAGCCAGATCAGGTCCTGGCGGCCATCGCCGTCGATGTCGCCGAACTTCAGACCCTCGAACTTGGTGAGGCTTCCGTTCGGCACACCGGCCGTCTGCTCCCAGGTCTGGAACAGATCGTCGTCGCCCCACGTCGCGCGTGGCGTGCTCCATTCAAAGGTCGTGGGTGCGGCACAGACTTCGCGCATCGCATCGCGACACTCGACGACGGAATTCAGCACGGCTTCCGCCGTCCTGGCGATGCCGTAGTCCATCGCATAGTAGCGGACGGCTTCGTAGCCGCCGTCGAAATCGTGATCGACCGACGACGTGATGCTCGTCAGCCGCGCCCGGCTGCGGACCTTGCCACCGGCGACGTAGGCGATGCGATCGATCGCGACCGTCGTCGTGCCGATCGTGAAGGACCCCATGCTGTAGCCGAAGGTGAGTTCGGCATAAGGCGCCTGCGACCCGCCGGACTGCCCCGGCAGCGCGGTCTTGCCGGTATACCGGACCTTGCTGATCAGGTGCTCGCCCTGGTTGCCGCCGGCCTCCGTCCCCTCACTGTAGAGGTAGTCGATGTAATTGCCCGTCGAGTCCTGGAAGCGGGTCTGCGCCCAGCTCAGGGCAAAGGCTTCCTTGCCCGGCGCGGTGCTGTTGACATACCCATCGGGACGGTTGGCGCTGAGGCTGTTGTCGCGATCGCCATACCAACTGGTGGAGCCATCCTTGCGATCGACCGTGAAGAAGGCGACGCCCGCGCTGCCGCCTGCGGGGGTGTAGGCGCAGACGCGCTGGAAGGACTGCAGTTCGCTGCGCAGGTTCTGCGCGGTCATGCCCGCGACTGCCGGGCAGGCGATGCCGTCGTCCGCCGGAACCAGGCGCTGCCCGTCCAGGCAATAGCGATCGGTGGTCGTGAAGTTGATCGGCGCCGGATCGCCGTCTCCCGCCACCCCGCCCGCGATGAAGTCACCGGATTCGCGCGTTGCCCGACAGCGGGCGATGGAGGACAGCCCGCTGATCGCCCAGCCCTTGGCGATCGTGCTGTCTCCGCCCTGGCTCGAATACGACAGCGCCATCTGCGGCACGACGCCGGCCGTGCCCGGTACGATCAACAGCGGGATCGAGTACGTCGCTGCCCCCGACTCGCCGATGCGGAACTGCCCGGGCGTCGCCGCCACGCTGTCCGACAGGGTGTCGGGCGTGACCGCGAATCCCGCGGCCGCAGGCGTTCCGGCCAAGCCATCCCGCAGCACGATGCCCATCGGCAGCAGCAGGGTCGATACGACCGCCAGGAACAACCCCGCCGCGAGGCGTTGCCGGGATCGGTTCGCAGGCGCTGTGTCATCGCTCGCAGTCAGGCACGGATCGGCCTGGATGATGGAATTTCCCGGATGACGGAGATCGAGCCCGTGTCCGCTCGTGTTCGTTTGCATGACGATTGCCCCCTGTTGCCGACGATTACGACCTCGTCGCTGTTGAATACCGGCCACGCCGCATCACGCTGCCGCCGTTCCAGACGCGCGGCAATCCGACATGTCGTTCGCTCGTAGACGGTTTTCTTCCGCCTTGTCTTGACGCTGAGGCCAGCGATGCGACCCCGCGTGTTCCAGCATACTTTTGGCCTGACGCACGGCTTGAGACGCACTGCCCCGACGCTGATTCGCCTCGGCGCATGCGACCTGCGGGCGCATGTTGCTGACGATCTCCGATGGCCCGATCTTCCCAGCCGATTCAGCACCACAGGCACAACGCCAGACCCAGCGCCCAACGCGCGAACTGATGCAGAAGCCCTGCAATCGCGACGACGCTGGCGCGTTCCGCCTCGACGCTCCGACTTCGGTGCCGCCATCAAGCCGCCCTCCCGGGCCGGTCATGCGCCTCGTGCCGGATACGCCAGTAGACTTCCTCGCGATGCACCGGCATCTCCCGCGGCGCATGGATGCCGATGCGCACCTGGTTGCCGAGCCGTGCCCGCTGCGGGCCGCCGTAGCGGTCCTCGCCGAACGACACCGTCACGTCCTCGCCGATCCGCAGGGACTCGCCGGACAGCATCGACACCAGGTAGCAGTGCTTGCGATGTGGCCTGCGATGGAGCGGCGGGACGACCGCATCGGCCTCGTCGAGGATCGCGATGTGATCCGGGGCGGCGATCGCCACCGTGTAGTGGTTGTACAGCTTGGAGCGGATCGTCAGGCGCACGCTGTCGCCGATGCGGATGCTCTCGCCGACGCGACGGGTCAGGACCAGCATGGCGTCCCCCTCCGGCCGGTCGGCGGCGGCCCGCGATGCGCTGCGGCGACAGGCGCCATGTATTCCGGAACGACAGCCGGCGGCCCGCCATCGATCCCGACATGCAGCCAGTCGGTGCAATCGGCGGCCAGCGCGATGAGTTCGCCCGGGAGCCAGACCCGGAGGTCGTACTCGCCGAATCGGAAGCGCCTGCAGCCGTAGAGCGAGAACAGGTAGCGCCAGACGCTGCCCTTGCCGGAGATCGGGTGGATCGTGGCCCCGCCCAGGACCAGGCCCATGCCGGCCACGCCCACGGCGCCGAGCCCGATCCGCGCCCCCTTCCGACCGTGGATCACGATCCTGGCGTCTTCTCCCAGCCGAAGGCTGCCGCCGACCTGGCACGTCACAATGTGCATGCTTCCTCTCCTGGCATTTCCTTGTGGACAGAAATATAGCATTGCAAAACATATTGCAATATGCTTTCCGCAAATTTTCGCAACCCCCCTGGCTCTGGGTAGGATGTTTTCCATGAACAAGCACTCCGAGGCATTCGCCGGCGCGATGAAGGCCACCGGCACGCGGAATACCGCCGTGGTCGAGCACCTGGGCGGGCGCATTTCCCCGAGCGATGTCTCGAACTGGCGTGTCGGGCGTCGCCCGATCCCGGCTGAACATGCCCCTGCGGTCGCCGCACTTCTGAACGTGCAGCCGGAGGAAATCAGCCAAGCCTACGAACGCATGGTGCTGGCGGGATTGCCCCTTTCGTCAGCGAAGTCGGGCACGCAAAGGCCTGCCGCTGGCCATGTCAGCCTGGACAGACTGGAAGAGTTCGGATTCGCGGAAGGGCCGATGCGGCTGGTACTTCCGGAATTCCTCGTACGCCCGAGGATTGGTCTCGCACCGCTCCAGAGCATTCGCTGGACGCTGCAGCCGACCGAAGCGATGGAACCGGAAATCCGGCGCCAAGCACTTGTTCTGGTCGATACGAGTGTGTCGGGGCTGGATCACGTCGTCGACAGCGGCGCCTATGCATACACCCTCTGGGGACGTCCCGACATTCGGCGCATCCAGATCCGCCGTGAAGCCTGGTGCCTCGTCCGTCATGGCAGTGGGATCGAACACACCATCGTGCCTGAGGCCGATCTCGAACACTTGCGTATCCTTGGCGCAGTTTGCGGATGGATCAATCCACCCTGAGCTGTGGCGCAGTGATGGGGACGGCACCGTATCGCTACGACGAAAAGGCTCGTGGCAGGATCGCTGTTTACAGGGAGGGGGCATGTGGGAAACGAAGTCCGGATGGGTCGTCAAGGGCATCGCCTTCAGCGCGGTCTATTGCGCCGCCTATCTGGTGGCCTGGTACCACTCCCTGGATCAGTGGTTCCTGCCGACAGGCCTGCGCATCGCTGGTTTGCTGTTGCTGCCCTACCGTTACTGGCCTTTCCTGTTCCTCGGGGATGCGGCGGGCCTGCTTGAAATACGGGCTCCCAAAGCAGATCGCTATGGCGCGCTATGGGCTTATCTGAGCCCATTCCTGCTCGCTCCGCTGATCTCGATCGCCCCCGCCATGTTCAGAACCCGCCTGAAGCGCTTCTACGGCGATGTGACCTGGCTTCCGCTGGTGATCATCGCCATTTCGTTCTGGTCTTCTCTTTGCAAGATTGCGGTGAACTACGCATTGTCCGGCCCTACTACGCCTGATATTTCAGAGACCTTAGGACGCTACTTCGTTGGCGATTGCTTCGGAATCTTGCTTGTATATCCCCCCATCCTTATTTGGCTCGAAAGACATTCAGATGAATTTGATCGACGGAAATTCATAATCGACACATCAGTCATGCTTGGCGCCATGATCGTTATTTTGCTGGCAACATTGCCATTCAAATCAAACACCCAATTAAAGCAATTTCTTCTTGCAGCCCAAACGCTCCCGATTGCGTTTATTACACTAGCGCACGGTTGGCGAGGGGCCGCTATCGGTATCACTTCAGCAAACCTTTTGATAGGCGTTTCTCTACGCGAGATTTACTCGCCAGCAGCCTATGAACAGCACACTTTTTTCACACAGCTCAACATTGCGTTTTTTTGTATTTCTCTTCTTGCGCTAGGCGCCATGATCTCGAAACTGTACGAGCGTGCTCGCCGCCTCGGCATTGCGGAGACGCATGCGCGTGCGCTCGCGCAATCGAGCTTCTTGTCGACCGAACAGAGTCTCAGAGACAAGCTGAAGTACATGGCGCAGATGCAGATGGGGTTCGACGAGTACAGGCGAAAGCTCATCGTGCGCCTGCGCGAAGCGGGACACCACGCCGCCGCCATGGAGCTCAATGCCGAGGGCGTCGAGCAGATGGCTTGGTTCGAGCGCCAATCCGCGGCGCTTTATCCTCTCCAACTGGAACGCCAAGGACTGTATGCGGCCTTGCACTCGAACGCATTTTCGGAATTATGGGCAGGCGAGGCGGAAGTCATGTTGCTGGTCAAGGGACAGCCGAAATCGCTATCGCTGGATCTGCAGCTTTCCGCGTACCGCTGCATCTGCAACAGCTTTGCGTTGTTGTCGGAATGCGCCCCCGACCTGTTCAAGGTTCGCGCTCGCGTCTGGCGCTATCGTGGATACAGAGGCATCGCCGTCTCGGTTATCGGCCGAGCAACAAAGCACCAAGAATCGAGCAGTTCCAGCATGCTCGCCTCGCTGGAACTGGAGGGCCGCGTGAAAGCTCACAACGGCGCAGCAAGTCGCCGAGCAGCCTGTCGCATCAACTTTTTTATGTCGGAAATCGACACAGAATTAGCATCCACGGCCTGAAGAGTCGAAATCTCTCGCACCCCACCTTGGCGGCGTGAGAGAACCATGCGAATGACCGTTGGCACCGCAATCTTTGCAAAAGTTTACAGTGCTAATTTTACAGCCCGCATTGCTAATCCCCTACGGGCTTTTCGACGGTATCACCGGAGTCACCACCACGCCGTGCGGACGTTCCTCGATCAGCGGGATTCCACGGAAAGTCGGCACGCAAGCGCCACATCCGGTACAGGGCCGAAATAGCGACCCGATGACCTCATGGGTTGCTCGTCGCCGGATGCCCCGCCGTTCCGCCGCCGAGGGTCGCGGGCCCGCCGCACCGCAATCAGGTCCCAGCGCCTGCCTCGACCAGCACCCGGGCCTCGCCCTTGCGACCCGCACACGGGCAAGCCGCACGCCGCGCGACGCGCCGACCCGGCGCTGGGCATCGGCCGGGAGCGTCCCTAAAATGCCGCGATGTCCGCCAGTTCCGCCGCCATCGCCGCCATCGCCGCCGACGCCGTCCGCCTGTCCGTGGCCCCGATGATGGACTGGATCAACGAAAAAATATTCTCTTTATATATCAATTGATTAAGTGGCAACAAAAGGTCTATGTAGCACCTTTGTAGTTGCCGGAGGTCCATTGCGGCGACCATGGGTTTCAAACCGGAGCCTTTGAGCGTTGGGTGGCCCGACATGGCGATTACGCCGGAACGCCCGACCTAAAAGCGTACTGGTAGCATGCCCCGCGACCCACCAGCGCCTATCGCTTGCCCACCATGCCTTCACATGCCGAGCGGGCACCGGGCCGCGTCAGAGAGCTGTTCCGTGTCTTCCTGCGTCTGGGGCTGACATCGTTCGGCGGCCCCATCGCCCACCTGGCCTATTTCCGAGAGGAGTTCGTGGGCCGGCGCGGCTGGTTGAGCGATACCGAGTTCGCGCAGTTGCTGTCTGTCTGCCAGTTCCTGCCCGGGCCCGCCAGCAGCCAGATGGGATTCGCGATCGGTCTGTTCCGCGGCGGCTGGCGCGGGGCGCTGGCCGCTTTCGTTGCTTTCACGCTGCCGTCGGCGTTGTTGATGTTCGGCTTCGCCGCCATGGCGCCCAGCCTCGGGCCGGGTTCCGGCGCGGCCGCCGTGCACGGCCTGAAGCTGGTCGCCGTCGCAGTGGTCGCCCACGGCCTGCTCGGCATGGTGCGGCAACTGGTGCCGGACGTGCCTCGCGTGCTGATCGCTGCAGCCGCAGTCGCCACAATGCTCCTCATCCGCAGCGTCTGGGCGCCGTCGATCGCGATCGCGCTGGGCGGGCTACTCGGCGCCTTGCTGTGCAGGCGAGTCACCGTGCCGCCAGCGCGGGCGTTCCCCGTGCGCTACGGCCATCGGCGCGGCATCGCGTTCCTGGTCGCGTTCCTGATTGGCCTTGCGGGGGCCCTGCTGTGGCCGTCCACGGGCGTGCCGACGATCGCAGGGCTCGGAGCCGCGTTCTACCGAGCGGGGGCGCTGGTGTTCGGCGGAGGCCATGTCGTCCTGCCGCTGCTGCAGCAGGCGGTGGTCGAGAACGGCTGGGTGGACGCGAACGGATTCCTCGCCGGCTACGGCGCGGCGCAGGCCATGCCGGGGCCGATGTTCTCCATGGCCGCGTACTTGGGTGCCGAGGTGCCGCTGAGCTTGCCGGCGGCTGCAGGCGCCCTGATCGGTTTGCTGGGCATCTTCCTGCCGGGCTTCCTGCTGCTGATGGCGGTGCTGCCGATGTGGGCGCGCTTAACGCGCCATCCCTGGGCGCCTCGCACGATGGCCGGTATCAACGCCGCCGTGGTCGGCCTGCTGGCCGCGGCCTTCCACGACCCTGTCTGGACCCAAGGCATCCGCGGCCCGGGCGATGTCGCCATTGCCGCGATCGGATTTTTACTGCTGGTCGCGGTGCGGGTTTCTGCCATCTGGATCGTGCTCTGGTGCATCACAGCCACCATCGCGATCAGCCTGCTGAAATAACCCTGCCCGAGGGCCACCGGCAGCCGCACGCCCCCCTAAACTCGCGACTACGCTTGAATAAATGCCGAATGATTCTGAAGAATTCCTGTTTCGATCCAGCGCCGGTAACGCTCCACTTTGCATGCCTGGATCTTGAGTGTCGTTTGATCTGCACGACCACGGGCAATATCTCTCTCAACGCGCGCGACTGACGCATCAAGGGCAGCAAGTGCGGCATGCGAGTTCCCTCCATCTTGAAGGAGGACGGCCGCTGTCTCTTCTGGATTTACCCCGGTCGGCGAATTATCTAGGAATTCCCCCTCTCTTCTCCCCGGAAACGCGCACGGATCAAGAAGAGCGCCAGCGAGCTTCTCCGGAGTGCCGATGTATTTAAGAAAATCCTCACCTTGGTTGTCAAAAACCTCGATCACATCTGAAGCAATTTCCTGATGAAATGACGACCTGACATGATTCCAGCGACCAAGTCGATATTCCCCACCCGCCCAGCGTTCAGCAAGCCAGTCAAGGTAGGCACGAAATACGATCTCTGACTGCGCGGGCAGCTCAACGGCATTGCCTGGTCTCAGCTTGTAGCACTCCCAAGCCCCAATGCCCCTGTCGACCTCAGCTTGTCTAGCTGATTCGATGCAGATAAAGGACGCAAACCCAAATGCCTCCGGGTTATTTTTTTCTGTATTTTTAGGCCAAAAAGATAATGAAACGAAATAACCTGGGAAAAAATCCCTGACCCAAGAAACAATTTGCCCATCTCCGACATTTTCTGACAGTAGAAATCCTCTGTCCAAAAGCATCGGATTGATCGAATTCAAAAAAGGATGGAGCCTGAATCCACCCCAATACTTCTTCGAAGTGCCAGGAAGATGAATAATTTTCTTATCCTCGCGGGAGACGCCTTGCGGACAGCGAAAAAAGATCCATTCAAAAATTACTAAACTACTACAGCGATTTTATCCGAAAGATAAGAACCACTATCGATCCAGCGCACGTATCGTTCAATTTTACATTTTTGCACGTATATGTCTTGCTCGTGCGCACGCTTAAGTTCGACAAGCTTTTCAATACGCTGTAACGACTCCTGAATTACTTGCTTTGCTCGCTCCACTTGCCCATTCCTGGCAAGCAGTACACTCGCATATTCCTCCGGCTTTACACCTGTCGGCGATACGTCAAGGAATTCTCCCTCTCTCCTACCAGGAAATCCATAAGGATCAAGCAACGCGTTTGCGAGTTTTTCTGGGGAGCCGATGTAGGAGAAAAAATCCTCCCCTTGATGGTCGAGAACCGAAATCATATCGACAGCGGCATCTTCAGCCCTATTAGTATCAAGACGGTCCCACCTTCCTGCCAAAGGCACAATTGGCTGCGAAACTTCATTCGTCCACCTATTCGAAAGCCAATCCAAAAAAGCCCTGAAAATGATCACATCATCTTCAGGCTCGGTCACAAAAGACCCTGGGCGCAGATTCTCGCATTCCCATGTACGCAGCAAGGTCTGCACATTGCGCTGCGCGACAGATTTCACTCCCAAAACAGGGGTTACACCAAAACGAGAAGGGTCTTTCTTAGACATGTTTCCAGGCAAAAGAGAAATAAAAGCATAATTTTCTCTGAACAATACCTTCGACCAAGTCAATATCTGCCCTTCCCCAAGATTTTGAGAAAGCGAATACCCTCGCTGAGACAGCATGGGCGCGATAGCCAATAGAAACGGATGCGGAGCAAATCCACCCCAATACTTTTTTGCTGAGCGAGGTAGCGCAAGAATCTTATCCTTCATTCTTTTTTTCCAAAGAGGGGCGGAAACATTCGAATATTAATACATGCTGAAAGATGCGCTTGACTTACACTGAGGGCAACTCATATTCAAGTCCATGAGCGGATCGTATTCCTTCATTTCGAAAAACAAGGTCACACCTGTGAATGCAGCTCCGCCAAGAACGCCAACAACCTTCTGAAGCGTCTGACGCTCTGCAAACGGCATAAGCCGACCAACCTGCCTCCATGCGCGGCCATTTTCGACGGCATGCAGCACGAATCTTGCTTCGACTAGCGACATTTTTTCAGCCAAGCCAAGAGACGCAGCCTGTACTGCATCACGAATAAAGACATGGCCCGCTTTTATCGCAGAATAGACAACCTTCTGATTAACAGTCAACTTCGCAAATAGACCGCTCTTGACTTCACCAAAATGAACCACTCCATCAACGACATAAACATAGTCCGCAACAGCATTGACCACGGCTCCATTCGGCAGGCGGACTGCAATCTTCACTTGCTCGATTATTGTTATGGCGATGCCCTTTGCGGCATATGCTGCTCGAATTTGCTCAACCACCGTCTTTTCCCACATCCTGGCAGCGACATGCAGTTCTGAATTAAACGCTCGACCAAATGCAGCTGTCAACGCACCACTGGCGAATTTTCCGCCAGTCAAAACAGACACCGTTCCACCTACTAAGGCCGCTACCGCAACGCGCACCCCGGCATACGAGGTCTGCCCACCCCCGATGCTGTCGATGCAGGGAGAGGCCAACTCGGCACCCGCTGCGCTGACGAATCCATTCCCGAACTTGCCTCCTTGCAGTTCCGCCATCACTCCGCCGGCGATTCCGTGCGCCAGGACCTTGGCCGCAAATTCTCCGCTCGTGAATCCACTTCCCAGAAAGCCGGTCCCTGCTGCCCCTTGCATGCCGGAGAAGGCCTGACCGACTCCATAGAACGCAAGCGCTGAGAAGGCGCCCATGACAGCACCATTCGATCCGCCCGAGATCCCTCCCGCAACGGCGCCGGTCGCGACTGTGAATCCAACTACGGCCGCATTGGCCGCCGCCGCAGCGGTCGCCCCGGCAGCAGCGCCACCTGCAGCCGCGTAGGCGGCACCCCAAACTTGTGGCGCATACCACGTCGCCGCGATCGTGACAGCCAATGCCAGCCACTGCCGCTCCTCCACCCCGATCATGCCCGTGGGATCGGTGTAGCGATACGGATTGTTGAACACGTAGGTGTAGGCGTTCCATGCCTGCGGGGTGCTCGTGTTCTGGATGACGGGGTCGGCCTGCAGGAATCGACCGAGCGTCGGATCGTAGATCCGCCCGTTCATGTGGATCACGTCCAGGCCGTCGTCCAGCATCTCGTGACCGGTGAAGCCGCGCGTCGTCGCGGCCAGACCCGTCGTGGTGATGCCGGTCGCGCTGCCGTTGGTGCGGCGTTCCCCGAAGGCATTGAACCCGCCGCCTTCGATGAACGCACCCGCTTCATTGGTGACCGCCACGGTGCTGCCGAGGTGATCCTGGAACAGGTAGCGGTTCGCAGCGACGCCGTTCACCACGTTCTGCACCAGCACGCCACCGATGTATCGCTTGTAGGTCGTCGTACCGTTCTCGCTCACGATCTCCAGGTTGCCGACATACAACGTGCGCCGCGTACCGACGATGCCGACACCGGTGTCTTCGCGCTTGTAGCGACTACCGCTCGGGTCGTACCAGAACCGCGCAGTACGGCTCGGCGCCGCGACCGGGCCCTTGAGGATCTCGTAGGCTTGATCCTGCGCGTTGTAGCGGATCGTGCGGTCCAGGCTGTCGCTGGTGGCCGAGTCGGCTAAGGTCTGGTTGCCGTGACTGTCGTAGACGAAGCTGCTGTAGGCGCTGGTCTGCCTGACCTGATGCGGACTGTCGGTCAGACTGGTGTTGTAGGTGCCGCCGAGTGAACCGTTGAGTCCGCAGCCCGTGCGACCGGCGTAGAAGTAGCCCATCGACTGCGAGCCCCGCATCCAGTGCGCGCAGACGTTGCCGAGCTTGTCGTAGTCGGCCCAGTCGGTGATCTGTCCGCTTCCGTAGGCATAGGTCGTGCCTCCCGCGCGGTTGAGCCGCGACACTTGCAGGCGATCGACGCTGTCGTACCAGAAGTCCTCGCCATAGTCCTTGCGATCGCGCCAGTTGAGGTTGCCGACGCTGTCCCACACGTAGCGGTCGCGCATGATCTGGCAACTGACAGTGTCGCTGCCGGCACAGATCTCGCTCAGGCGCCCGGTCAAGGGATCGTACTGCCTGAACGTCTGCATGGCCGTCGCGCCGCCGCGGGTGTCACGGACCATGTTGCCGAAGGCATCGGTCTCCTGATTCTCCAGATAGGTCGTCGCCACGCCTGTGGTGCAACCGCTCGCCGTGTCGGTCGCGCTCGATTCACACAGCCGCAGTGCCTGTCCGCGGGGACCGTACTCGGTCTTCAGCCACTTCCCACTCGGGTCCTGGCTCTTCTGCGGACGGCCGAGACTGTCGAAGACGACGACGGAGGTGTAACTGACCCCATCGATGTACGTTGCGCTCGTCGTCGAGCGGCCCATGGCATCGAAGGTGTTGCAGCGGCTCCACACCTGCAGCTTGTCGCTTTGCCCGGCCCAGGTCTGGTAGGCATAGCCTTCCGTGTAGGTGCAATTCTCCTGCCCCACGCCATTCGCGGCGGTGTCCCAGTTGGTGTAGGCAGACTGATCCCACGGCGCGGAGCCGTCCGCCTTCGTATACCAACTGCCGCGCCACTGGACGCGCCCGCGGAAATCGTAGCGCTGCTGCTTGCCCAGCCCCGCACCATCATGCTCGATCAGCAGCTCGCCTACGGCGTTGTAGCCGAAGTAGCGGACGCCACCGTCCGGATCGTTCATGTACGTCTTGCGGCCCAGTGCGTCGTAGCCCATCGACGTGGTGATGGCGCCGCGACCCGCATCCCGGGTCACCGCGCCCAGATTGCCAGCGGCATCGTAGGCGTAGAAAGTGCTCAAGCCCGCGGCATCGGTCGCCTGGACAAGTTCGCCGAGCGCGTTCTTGATCTCGACCTTCGTGTAGCCCCGCGCATTGGTGCTGGTGGTGGTCGTCCCGCTGTAGGCGACCGTGCTGGTGGCATTGCCGGGCTCGACGACCTTGACCGGCCGACCCAGCACATCGAACTCCGTCCGTCCCCAGCGACGGTCGGCCAAGGCGCAGACGCTGGCAACGTCCGGCTCGCCCGAGGTGGTTGTCCCGGACAGGAAGAAAGGCGTGGACGTGCGCGCGGCGCGCCCCACGGCGTCGTATTCGATGCAGACGCCAGTGGCGTCCTTGCCGCTGATACCGGCATTGAAGCTCTGCGAGACCTTGAGCACCTCGCGGCCAAGCGCGTCGTAGTACACCCATTGCGTCGGCGCAGCGGTCGCGGTGGACTTCGCACGGAACCGGGCGTGCGCCGGGCAGGCGACCGCCCCGGTCCCGGTGTTGCACCAGCGGAAGGTCGTGAGATTGCTCGCCCCGACCGACCCCATGGCATCGGGAACAGTGCCGGCAGGATCGGTCTGCTGCCAGGCGTAGTACGCCCGGCCGAGTGAACCGAAACGGGCGACGCTGCGCACGTTGTTCAGCCCGACGACCTCGGTGACGTTGCCGAACACATCCCGCTGCAACACCTCCGAGGTCATGGTCTCGATCGGCTGTGTGTTGATATCGGTCGCCGTCGAGGGACGGAACAACTCGTAGCTCGCCACCGGGAATCGACCGCGCGCGTCATAGGCCTGTCGGCTGTAGCGGTGGATGCGATTCCAGTCCCACATGCTGAACTGGATGTTGGTCGAGCGACAGTCCGCCACCTGCTGGGTGCAGACGCCGTTGAACACACGGTTCCCGTAAGCGTCCAGGGTGTAGACCTTGCGCAGGTCCTGCTCGACCGTGGCGTTCGGCTGGATACGCTCCTCGACCAACAGCCCGGTCTTGGGACCGGTCATGGCGTAACCGAACAAGGTCGAACGGACCACGTCCGGCATGCCCGGACGTTTGTGCGTGACCGTGCTGCCGGTCAGTCGTCCCAGACGCCAGGCCGCGGTGTCGTCGGTGTAGGTATTGCTCGTGGTCACCGACGACACCAGGGTGCCGCTCGAACCGGCATAGGTGTCGACCGAGGTCTGCAGCACGTTGCCGTTGGCGCCGTAGACGAAGGCGGTGGAGGTCCAACTCGTCTGGGTCGCCGTGAATGGATCGGCGACGGCCTCGACCGTGCCTACCGTGCGCGCATGTAGCGGCGCCGGATTGCCTGGGCTGAACACCGCACCGCTGTTGCTGACCGCCTCCCACGATTGCGTGCTCTGCGAGAACGCCGTCCCGACAAGCAATGCGCCCGGTTGGTCGCGAGGCGCGAAGCAGGCCTCAGCAGGTGTGCCATTGAGACAAGAGGACGGCACGTACACCATGTTGATGGCGGCGCGCTTGACCGTCTGCATCGGCAAGCCGGCGAACGGGAAGTTCTGAGCGTACTGCGTGACCGTCGTGACGTAACCGCCCGTCTGGTTCGGATCGATCGTGATCGTTTCCCTGAAGCCGAGGATGCCGCGACCACCAGCTTGCATCTTCGCGCCGTTGTAGCGATAGAAAAGGGTCGACTTGGCGGACGGATCACTCCCGGCCACCGATGTGCTGGACACCCGGTGGACGACGTACATCGGCCCGAAGACATCCTGCACCGGCGAGCCGCGCCCCCAGTTCGCAGTATTGCGGGTCCCGGTGTCGGGCCGGTACAGATCCTTGAGCGTCAGCGGCGCGTACGAAATTTCGGTTCGCGCACCATAGCCATTGGTGACCGCGAGCAGCGTATCGCGCGGCACGAAACGATTCTGGACGTCGCCCCGCGAGTAGGTGACAGGCGAATTGGAGTCGTTGTCCCACTTGATGCGCATGTAGTCGACGTTGCCGTCGCCGTCCACATCGGCGAACAGATGGCTTCGCGAAGCGAGACACTCGGCCGACGTGCAGCCCAGCAGGGTTGGCCCGAGCACGGCGTCGCCGGCGAGATAGCCAATGCTGGTTCCGTACTTGGCGCGCATGTCACCGTTCGAGTCCGAATAGACATAGTCCGCGCGCCCGTCACCATTGACATCCGCCACCTGAGCATATTGGTAGTTCACGACCTGCATCACGGGTTGGCCGCTATTGACGAAGTCCGCGCCCGTGTTGAGGAAAACGGCAACATTGCCCTGGCTGCGTTGCGGCGACCCCATGTAGATATCATCGGTCAGACCATCGCCATTGACGTCCGCGAAACTGTGCAGATCTTCGGCATCGATAACGATGGTGCCATAACGATCGAGAGCGACTTGGTTGCTCGTGATCGAAGTCACCGTGAACGGAAGCACCCTGAAACACGTCGTTGAACTGGTCGTAACGCTGGTCGTCCGTAGCGGATTGACGCCACCGCCGCCACCGCCTGGAGGCGTCGTTCCGCCTCCGGAGCAGGTCACCGCGGCTTTCACCAGAAGATCGGAGCGAGCGTCCCCATTGAAGTCGTTCAACTGCAGGTAGTTGCCCTTGCGGTACAGCCCTGACACCACATAGCAATTTCCGGTCGTGCAGCCATCACCATGCAGGGATACGGTGCGCGGCGCACCCCAGCGGAAGCCGTAGCTGCCACCACGCTCCATGATCCGCACGACCAGCGAACCGTTGGACGGGTAGACGAGGTCCGCCAGACCATCACCATTGACGTCGGCCTGTTGCGGCTCGGAATACTTGTCGGCACCGGAAGGAATCGGCACCGCCAGTTCTGCCAACATGTTGACGCTGGTATCGAAGGGCTGCGCCTGATTTCCCGTCGCGCGATAGGCGATCCAATTGGTGTCGGTACGCTGGAAGTAGTCGTCCCTGCCATCGCCGTCGTAGTCCAACAGGAACCAGCTGTAATCCTGGGGACTCCAGTACAAGCCGTTCGGCGCGCAAAAGACCGTGCCCGCATTTTGCAGCGTCGGATTTCCGCTTGCGTTCAATCGCGAATACAGCAAGTTCACCGTCTTCGACGGACATGGCTCTCCTGCACTTCCATCCTTCAGCCAGACAAGGTCCTGGCGGCCATCGCCGTCGATGTCGCCGAACTTCAGACCTTCGAACTTGGTAAGACTTCCATTCGGCACACCCGCCGTCTGCTCCCAGGTCTGGAACAGGTCGTCGTCACCCCACGTCGTTCGCGGCGTACTCCACTCGAAAAACGTGGGAGCGGCACAGACTTCACGCGTTGCATCCCGACATTCGGTCACCGAATTCAGCACGGCTTCCGCGGTCCTGGCGATGCCGTAGTCCATCGCATAGAAGCGGACGGTTTCGAGTGTGCCGTCAAAATCGTGATCGACGGACGACGTGATGTTCGTCAAGCGCGAACGGCTCCGGACCTTGCCTCCGGCAAGGTAAGCGATCCGGTCGATTGCGACCGTCGTCGTACCAATGTTGAAGGTGCCGAAACTGTAGGTGAATGTCAGTTCCGCATACGGTGCCTGCGCCGCACCGGGCTGCCCGGGAAGCGGCGTCTTGCCGGTATAGCGAACCTTGCTGATGAGGTGCTCGCCCTGATTACCGTTCGCCTCTGTCCCTTCGCTGTAGAGGTAGTCGATGTAGTTGCCTGTCGAGTCCTGGAAGCGGGTCTGCGCCCAGCTCAAGGCAAAGGCTTCCTTGCCCGGAGCGGTGCTGTTGATGTAGCCATCGGGACGGTTGGCGGTGAGACTGTTGTCGCGGTCTCCATACCAACTGGTGGAGCCATCTTTGCGGTCGACCGTGAAGAAGGCCACTCCCGAGCTACCACTTGAGGGGGTGTAGGCGCAGACGCGCTGAAAGGATTGCAGTTCGGTGCGCAGGTTCTGGACGCTCATGCCCGCCACCGCTGGACAGGCAATGCCGTCGTCGCTTGGCACCAGACGCTGCCCATCCAGACAATAGCGATCAGTGGACGTGAAGTTGATCGGCGACGGGTCGCCATCGCTCGCGACACCGTCCACGATGAAGTCGCCGGACTCGCGCGTTGCGCGGCAGCGGGTAATGGAGGACAGGCCGCTGATCGCCCAGCCCTTGGCAATCGTGCTGTCTCCGCCCTGGCTTGAGTACGACAGCGATAACTGCGGCACGACCCCGGCCGTGCCAGGAACCGTAAACAAGGGCATTGCGTAGGTGGCAGCACCCGACTCGCTGACCCGGAATTGGCCCGGTGTGGCGGCCACGCTGTCCGACAGTGTGTCGGGCGTGACGACGAACCCTGTGGCCGCAGGCGTTCCGGCAAAGCCGTCGCGCAGGACGATCCCCATCGGCAGGAGCAGGATCGACACAACCGCAAGGAACAATCCGGCCGCGAGGCTTCGCCGGGGTTGGCTCGCTGACACAGCGTCATCGGTCGCCAGTGGACACGAATCGTCCATGGAATTGAACATCCCCCGATGACCGAGGACCGCTTCGCGCTCGTTTTTCATTGCTTTCATGCCTGCTCCCCTGTTGCCGACGCATCCGGCCCAGTCACTGTTGAATGTCGTGCACACCAGATTCCGCTGCCGTTCGGCGCGCAACCTGACATCTCCTTCGCTTGAAGACGGCTTGCGCCCTGTCCTGCCGCTGCGGTCAGCGGTACCACCCCATACGTCTCACCGTACCCTTAGACCGGCTCACAGCTTGAGACGCACCGCCCGACACCGATCGTCTTGGTGAAATCAAGCAGCGGACGAACGAGGTTGATGCTCATACCCGATTCGCATGGACTGATTCAGCACCACAAGAGCAGCACTAAACCCAATAGCCAACGCGCTAGCTGAAGCAAAATCTCTGCAAATGCGACGGCTCCGACATGTTCCGTCTCGGCACTTCGACTTCGGTGCCGCAATCAAGCCGCCCTCCCAGGCCGGTCGTGGGCCTTGTGCCAGATCCGCCAGTAGATCTCTTCGCGATGTACCGGCACTTCTCGCGGCGCGTAGATGGCGATGCGAACCTGATTGCCGAGTCGGACACGCTGGGGGCCGCCATAACGGTCTTCCCCGACGTGGACTCTCACATCCTCGCCGATACGCAAGGACTCTCCAGACAAAATCGACACCACGTAACAGCGTTTCCGGCGAGGCCTGCGACGGACCGGCTGGATAACCTCATCCGCTTCATCGAAGATCGTCACGTGATCGGGTGCCGCAATCGCCACCGTGTAGTGGTTGTGCAGCTTCGAACGGATCGTCAGGCGCACGTCGTCGCCGATGCGGATGCTCTCGCCCACGCGGCGGGTCAGGACCAGCATGGCGTCCTCCCCCATCCGGTCGATCGATGCCCCTTGGCGCGTGGACGCCGAGGCGGTTCCCGCACGATCGCCAGCACGCGAGGCGGGGAAACCTGCAGGCGGATGTCCCGCAGCGCCGTTGCGCCCGGAATCCGCAGGCGAACCGCTTCGACGATGACGGCCGTCGGCCCGATGGCGAACCCTTCGCCGTCGCGCAGCGCCAGCACATGCGCCATGCGCCCGATGCCCGAGGGGGCACTGGCGCGGAAGCCGTCCGCACCTCCGAGTTCGTGCCGGACCGAAGCATCGATGTAGACGTACAGCACGTCATCGGCACGGCCGGTCGGCTGGATACGGGTGTCGCGACCGATACGGAGGGTTTCGAGCAAGGAGCAGTCGATGAGGGGCATTCAAGTGCCCCCGATGCGCTGAGCGCTACCGCCGGCCGCACGCGGTGCCGCCAAACGCCCCGGCGGAGCGAACGCGCCACGTCGGACGGGCATGGGAGGGCGGTACTCCAAAGGCGAGGCCTGCGAGCGGCCAGCGACCCCGAAGTGAACCCGGTCGGCGCAATCGGCGGCCTGGGCGACCAGCTCACCGGGCAACCAGACCCGAAGCTCGAACTCGCCCAGCCGGAAGCGCCGAAGGCCGCAGAGCGAGAACAGATAGCGCCAGACGCCGCCCTTGCCGGAAACGGGATGCATGGCGACGCCACCGAGGATCAGTTCGGTACCGGCCGGCGCCCAGGCACCGAGTGCGATCCGCGCCCCCTGCCGGCCGTGGATCGCGATCCTGGTCCCTTCCCCGAGCCGGAGGCTGCCCCCGACCTGGCACGTCACGATCTGCATGCTTTCTCTCCTGGCAGCACCTTGGCGACAAGAAATATCGCATTGCAAAACTTATTGCAATACACTATTCGAAAATTTCTCAGGCCCCCTCCGCTCTGGGTAGGATGCGTTCCATGAACAGACACTCCGAGGCATTCGCCGACGCCATGAAGACCACCGGCACACGGAACACCGCGGTGGTCGAGCACCTGGGCGGGCGCATTTCCCCAAGCGATGTTTCGAACTGGCGCGTCGGGCGCCGCCCGATTCCGGCCGAGCATGCGCCAGCGGTCGCTGCGCTTCTGAACGTGCAGCCGGAGGAGATCAGCCAGGCTTACGAGCGCATGGTGCTGGCGGGGCTACCGCTTTCGGCTGCGAGGTCGGGCGCGCAACGGCCTGCCGCAGGCCACGTGAGCCTAGACAGGCTGGAAGAATTCGGATTCGCGGAGGGGCCAACCCGGCTCGTACTGCCGGAATTCCTCGTGCGCCCGCGGATCGGTCTCGCACCGCTCCAGAGCATTCGCTGGACGCTGCAACCCACGGAAGCGATGGAGCCGGAAATCCGGCGTCACGCACTTGTGCTGGTGGACACGACAGCATCAGGACTGGAACACGTTGTCGACAGCGGCGCTTACGCCTATACCCTCTGGGGCCGTCCCGATATTCGACGTATCCAGATCAAGCGTAACGAGTGGTGCTTGGTTCGACACGGGAACGGCACGGAACACACGATCGTGCCAGAGGCCGATCTCGAACACATGCGCATCCTCGGCGCAGTCTGCGGGTGGATCAATCCGCCTTGAGCTATGGCGCGGTGTTAGGGACGGTGCTATATCGGTAGGGCGAGAAGGTCGCAGGCAGGACCGCCGGTTACAGGGAGGGGACATGGAGCTATCGAAGTCCGGATGGGTCGCCAGGGGCATCGCCTTCAGCGTGATCTATTGCGCCGCCTATTTGGCAGCTTGGTACCAATCGCTGGATCAATGGTTCTTGCCAACCGGGCTTCGTGTCGCTGCGTTGCTGTTCCTGCCATATCGTTACTGGCCTTTCCTCTTTCTGGGAGACGCAGCAGGGCTATTGGAGATCAGAGGAGCGAAGGCAGAGCGTTATGGCGAACTTTGGGCCTACCTCAGCCCGTTCCTCCTCGCGCCGATGATCTCCGTTGCCCCTGCTCTTCTCAGAACACGGTTTAGGCGCTTTGGCGACAACGTTGCCTATCTTCCCATTCTGGTTGCCGCGATTTCCATCTGGTCCTCTTTTTGCAAGATCGCTTTGAACTACGCGCTCGCAGGCCCTATACCAGAGCACTTGGCAGACACATTCCACAAGTACGTCGTTGGCGATTGCCTTGGGATGCTGATCGTTGTTCCTCTTTTCTTGGTTTGGAAGAGCAGGAATGAGCCAGGCTTCTCGAAAAACAAATTTCTATTGGATTCAACGATCGCGATTTCGATGATCACGACAATGGCGATTGCTTCGATCCCGGCTACTACAAGCCCGTATTTACGGCAGTTGTTCCTCGTGATGGAAATTGTGCCTGCCGCTGGCATGACCTTCCTTCATGGCTGGCGCGGCGCAGCACTAGGAATCACCGCGACGAACTTGGCAATTGGGCTATCACTGCCTCATTTCGACCAAATGCGCGCACATGACCCAGATTCATTCATCGCACAGCAGATCCTTGTCTTCTCTGCAATGGCGTTCTTCGCGCTGGGGGCTGCAATAACAAGACTATACGATCGAGCAAGAGCCCTCGGCGTTGCAGAGGCGCACGCGCTTTCCATCGCCCAATCCAGTTTCATGTCAACAGAGCACAATCTGCGTGAAAAAATGCTTTACATGGCTCAGATGCAGATGGGATTTGACGACTACAGAAAGAGAATGATCGCAAAACTCCGGGCAGCCGGCCACTATGCCGCGGCAATGGAATTGAATGCCGAGGGCGTCGAACAGATGGCTCTCTTCGAGAGACAATCTGCCGCGCTTTACCCGATCCAGATTGAACGCCAAGGACTATATGCGGCTCTTCATGCCGAGGCTTTCACAAAGCTCTGGGCTGGCGAAACAGAAGTCATGCTGTTCGTAAAAGGGCAGCCGAGAGACTTGTCGATCAACTTACAAATCGCGGCTTATCGCTGCATCTGCAACGCGTTCGCGTTACTGGCAGAGGAACGACCCAATCAGTACAAGATCAAAGCCCGCGTATGGTGCTACAAGGGCTATCGAGGCATAGCCGTTTCTGTGATCGGTCGCTGCACCAGGAATGCAGAGCCTTCCAGTTCCAGCACACTGGCTGCGCTGGAACTGGAAGGAAGAGTGAAGGCCTATGGCGGCGCCACGAGCCGTCGGCGACCTTGCCGCATCAATTTCTTTGTTTCCGAAGCCTCTTCCGAACCCACACGGTTTACGCGCAAGATCGACGAATCGGATGCGACGCCGAGTCTAGGGTGAGGAAGGTATCCGGAAAACCCAGCGATCACCATTGACATCCAGATAGTGCAGAACATCGATGTCTGGCGAGTGGTAAAGCAGTGCACCCCGCCCGACTGGAAGCCTATCGCCTGGAACTGAGACCCTCTCCACGTCAACTCCCACAGGCAGCACCCACATCAAATCATCAATTCGACCTACCGCTGCCCGGACTTTTCCTGTGGCGTCATTGACTTGCAGGTATCGAACTCCCCCGCGTTGGAACTCATAGAGCCTCCATGCCGGATCGGCTACCAAATCAATCGCGTTCGGCGCCGCCTGACCCAGCCCTGTCGCAGATTTCGTTACTCCATTTCCATCATCCGGACAGCAGGTTGCGGCCGCCGGCAGCGCTGTAAACACAGCGAGCATCGCTATCAGGATAGATAGCGAGATGCGTAAGGATGAGCGCGTGAACATCGAAGTTCTCCTTGTGGAATCCATGCGAGTGACCATTTGCACCGCAATCTTTGCGAAAGTTTGCAGTGCTAACTTTACAGCCCGCGTTGCTAATCCCCTGCGGGCTTTTTCGACGGTATCACCGGAGTCCGTGGGGCGCCGTGCCGCCATCCATCGATCGCGAAGATTCCACGCCCGGCGCTCCCTCCCGCAGCAGTCGTACAGCCTCATCGGCTCTGCTCATAGCCGGCCTCATCGGCAATGCGCTGCCGTAGGGCGCGGTCGAAGACCACCCCATGCTCCGCCCGCTCGCTGTAGGCGGCCCGCGCCCGCAGGGACCGCCGGATGGTCTGTCCGGTGATCGGCTTCTCGGGGTAGGCCTTGTTGAAGGCCAGGATCTTCCGTCGGACCTCCAGCGCCGTGTCCTCGTCCTCCTGTTGCAGCGCCATCGCGTAGGCAGCGAGCAACGCCTTGCGCCGATCGAGGATGTGCCGCTCGCGATCCTTCAGCGCCCGGTTCTCGGCGTACTGGCGGGCCACTTCGGCCGGCGTGAACCCGATGGCCTGCAAGACCTCATCCAGCGGATCGGTCTCGGCCACCAGGTCGCCGCGGGTGCTGGTCGCGCCCTCCCGGGCGTAGCGCACCGCCTTCATCGCATCCTTGAGCGCCTTCGGCAGCATCGTTTCGACGCCGCGGTAGACCTGCCCCTCGGCGACAAGTTGCGTCCCGACAAAGAAGTTCTTGCCGATGCCGAACATCGGCCCGGCGACGTTGTCCATCATCGCGTAGTAGGCGTCGCGGCCGTCGAGTTCGCGGTCCGCATCGCGCCACAACAACTGCGACATCTCGACGCGGCTGGCGATGTCGGCACCGGTCAGCGTATTCGCCGCGCCGTGCATCGCAACCTCCGCGCCGGCATCGCCCAGGAACTGGGCCAGGAACTTCCGCAATTCCGCCTCGGTGTCCCACGGGTCGTCCTCGTCGCCGAAGGCGTGGGCGACGGCGTCGATGACGCCGATGGTCAGTGAGGACAGGGGCAGCCCCAACGCCCCGGAGAAGGCGCCGCTCATCGCCAGCACGCCAGTGAGGTTGCGGCGCGCCAGCCGGCGGACCTCGGGGCTTTCGGCCCTGGTCGCCTGCCAGCCCATCCGCCCCAGGTGCCAGAGCATGTTCAGGCCGTACTGCTTGAACATCAGCACCACCTTCGCCGGCCCGGCCTGCAGGAAGCGCGCGCGGTTGGCGTTGCTGTAGTTGAAGTGGGTCGCGGTGATGGTGTCGGCGGCATAGCGCACCGCGGCGTCGAACCCCTGCCCCGCATCCCGCGCCAGCCGGTAGGCGGCCATGCCCGAGGATTCCCGATTCAGGACCTCGGCAGTGTGGAACAGCCAGCCGACCAGTTCCATCGCCCGCGCCAGCTTCGGGCTGTAGGTCGCCAACCCGCCCTCGGCCAGCCCCATCAGGACGTGGGTCTGGGTCTTGTCGAGCACGCCGGCCCGCTGCAAGGCGTCGTGCGCCTTCACTTCATCCGGCCGCTTCAGGATCTTCTGTGCATGCCCAGCCGTCCGCGCCGATTCGTTCAGGGCGCGCAGCAGGTAGCGGGACGCCTTGGCCGCACCATGCTCGGCCGCCAACTGCGGGAAGGTCAGGATCGCGGTCTGGGTCAGGTTGACCAGCGCCGCCGCGGGGGTGGCGCCCAGAAAGTACACGAACCCGATCGAGGACAGGCGGTTGGTGATCGCGCTGTCCTGAGGATTGAGCACCCATTGGTGGCGCTGGTCGAGTTCCCCGAGGATCGCATCCATCGCCACGACCGCACGGGTGTCGGCGTCCGGCGATCGCCGACGCAGGTCCTGCGCCTCGCGCAGATCCACCAGGGTGCGTTCCAGCACATGCCCGAAGCGCAGCCGCGCAAGCTGGTGCGCGCCGTGCGCCATGTTGTGCGCGAAGGCACGCAGCGCATCCGGATCGAACCCGGCCACGCCCTGGCGGTGGATGGCGTGCTTGCGCATCGACAGTTCCGGCAAGGCCTGCAGGTAGGTCTGGTAGACGGCATCCTGCGTCTTCTCCGACACGCCGGCCTTGCGCAGCTGGTCGATGATCTCCGCCACGAACGAGCCGCTGGGTGCGTCCTTCGCCTGCGCGCCGCGTAGCCGGCCGCGCGCCTTGATCGTGAAGCCGCGGGCCTTGAAGGCCGCTTCCTTGCGCTCCAGCGCGCCGAGGCTGTCGAGCATCAGGAACACCGGTTCGTCGTCGCGCTCGGCCGCGATGAAATACTCGCCATACCGCTGCAACGGGAAATACACCCCTTGCAACCGGTGCGACTCGAACTGCTGCCGGATCGAGAACACCAGCTTGCGTTTGAGGCCATCCGGCGCTTCGCTGGCCTCGATCCGTGCGGCCAGCGCATCTTCGACCTGTTCGGAGCGGTCGCGGTAGAGATCGCGCATCTGGCGATAGAACGCCTGCGCCTCCGGCGGCAAGGCGTCCCAGGCAGCGCGCAGCGTCGGATAGGCACGCTTGCGAGCGTCTTCGCGCTTGGGCATCCCGCGCAGGCGCTTGGCCTCCTCCATCATGTCGATCTTGTTGTCGCCGCCGCGGCCGAGCATCTGTTCTCGCAGGGCTTTCAGGGCCTCGCGGATGTTCGGGCGGGTGGCGTCGCGCAACTGGCCGCCGTAGCGGAATTGCAGCCTCTTGTACGCCTCCGCCGGGTCGACGCCTTCGAGGGTCGCGCGGTGCATCAGGTCGAACAGACGTTTGGCCTCCTCCCGGTGCTTGCCGGCCCAGCGGCGAACGGATTCGGCCAGGTCCGCGCCTTCCTCCAGCAACGCATTGCGGTCGGCCGACATCGCATCGAGCAACCGCGAGAAGCCGGCGATGGCCGGATCGTAGTCGCTGCCCAGTTCCGTGAGCTGGTTGGTCGCCAGCGCGCCGAGCCAGGCCGTGCGACTGGCGTCCTTCAGCTTGGCCGGCGTGCTGTCGCGGAACCACCGCCGCGCGCGTTCGAGCCGCGTCGCATCCTCGTCCTGTCGCACGACCGCATCCACGTCGGCCAGGAAATCCTCCGGCGCGCGCCGGCTGAACATCGGCAGGCCTTCCGTCACCGCCGCTCGCATCGCGGAGGTGATGTCGAGGGCATGGACAGTCATCGCCGGGTGACGGAAGCGTGGCCGAATCTGCGCGGCCGTCACTTGCGATCCGAACGCCCGCGCCCAGCGATTCGCCGCAGCCGGCAAGATGCGATCGTAGAAGGCCCGCATGCCCGCCGCACGGTCCCCGACCAGTGCGTTGCGCGAGACCTGTTGTTCCCCCGTCGTCCATGCGATCCGATCGACATTGCGCTCCACCGCCATCTGAACCATGCGCTTGAGCGCGAGCAGCGACCAGTCTTCCGATCGCGCGAAGGGCGCGGGCGGCACGCGGTCCTCGTCATCACCGTAGCCATACCTGCGGCCATCCTGGTGCCAGTCGGACTGGACTTCCTCGACGAACAGCATGGGCTTGCCGTCCACGTCCTCGCGCTCGTTGTAGCGGACGTGCAGGAGCAGGTTCTTCGCGGCCGGGAAATGCGAGCTGATGTAAGGGTCGTCTGGGTTGCGGCTCGATGGCTGCGGCGGCAGCGTTAGCAGCAGTTCGCGATAGTCACGCCCGCCTTCCAATTGCGAACCGGAATACTTCGTGGTGCCGGACGTCAGCGGCGCATCCGCCTCCAATCCATCCTCGATCGTCGCCAGATCGGCACGCTGGGGCTTGGTCAGGCTCGCGGGATCGACGGCTTCACCATCGCGCGTCAAGGCGACACCGAAGTAGTCGTCGCTCTCGATCTCGAAGCCGGCCGCCTGCAAACGCGACAGGGCGTCGTTGAAGCGTTGGGCGTCGCCACCCTTCAGGTCTTCGGCGATCTGCACCTGATGCGTTCGCACGTACTCGGCCAGTTCTTCGCGCGTGATCCGGTCGCGCTCACCGAGCCACGGGTCGATCCTGAGCCAGTCGCGCTCCGCGCCCCGGATCAGGCCGCGCCGCTGCGCGCCGTCGAGCCACTGCCGCCACTGCGTCGCAGTGCCTGCCTTCGGCGCATCGCGCGCCTCCTCCACCGCCTTCAGCAATGCCGAGTAGAACGGCGTCGAACGCTGGAAGCGCACGCCCGACATGCCGTGCGCACGGGTTTCCCCGTGGACGACCGCCCAGCGCGCGCGCCGCAGCAGGTATGCCAGATCGGCGTCATCCAGGCGCGACAGCCGCAGGAAGCCGTGCCGGCGCAGCCAGTCGCGCACCGCGCCCCACCACGCCCGGAGCGCCTGCCGGAACGACGGCGGCCCCTGTTCGGCGATGTGGGCCGCCAGTTCTTCGGCCAGGATCGCCAGGCGCAGCGGCGACGGGACATCTTTCAGGCCCGTCGCATAGTCCGACAGATCGACCTTGTGGCGCTTCGCCAGTCGCATCAGGCCCGCCACGCCGCCCACATCCCGCGCGAAGCGCGCTAGTGCGGGTTTCAGGTCCGCGCCCAACACCAGCGCCAACCCGTGATGGCCCCAGACCTCGTGGAAGATCGCACGCTCGACGCCCACCCGCGTCGCCAGGTCGGGGTGGCTGGCGACCAGCAGCACGTTGCCGTTATGCCAGACGGCCGCGATCTCCTCCGGCCGCACGCCCTGCTCGTGCGCGATGCGTTGCACGTTCGCCGGCAGCGCCTCCGGTGCGGGCACCACCTGCACCGGCGGACGCGCCTTCCAGTCGCGCATCAGCGAGGCGGCGATGCCCGCGATGCGCCGCTGCGACGCCTGAACCTCGACGTCGTCGGGACGCACCGCCGCGCGGCGCAGGCGGATGGCGTTGCCCGCATCCTCCCCGGCACGCAGCGCCTGGAAGGGCCGCCGTTCCAGCAGGTTGCCCAGCGCGTCGGCATCGGCCGCCGGCAGGAACAGGCGATGCCGCCACTGGACCTTCTCGACGAAGCCGCCCGCGCGAATGATCTCCGACTGGGTGTTGGGCAGGGAATTGTCCGAGGTCACGACTTCCAGCCGCGGCTCGCCCGAGACGCGCACGCGCTTGAGCTTCCAGCCGTTCCGAAGGACCGCGACTTCGCCCTCCGTCATCACCGCCTTCAGGATTTCTTCCGGCGTCAACGCCTGCACGCCGACGCCGAAGGCTTCCAGCGTGCCGGCTTCCTGGTCGCGGTCCACCAGGCGTCCGATCAGGCGCTCGCCGTCGCCGGTCTGCGCGCGCACCACGCGCACTTCGCCCCTGATCCGGTCCCAGATCGGCAACAGCGTGCCGGTCAGCACCATTCGCCGCTCGCGCTCGGTCGTCGGTCGCTTGGCGTTCTCCTCCTGCCACGCCGCTTTCGCCGTCTCCGCGTCGATGGTCTCGTACTTGTCGGCGTCGAGCAGGTCGGCCTTCTCGATCCGGCGGCTGCCGGTGCCGGTCAGTTGCACCATTCTGTCGATCCTGCCGTCGCGATTCGTGCGATCGGGCAACGGCTGCACCGCCCACACCTTACCGCTGTTGACGTTGCGGACGTAGCGCTCGCGCTTGGGGAAAGGTTGCAGCTTGACCTTGTGCTCCAGCTCCAACGTGACCGCCTTGGTCTGCGCGCCGGTCGTCGCATCGGTGTGCAGGACGTGTTCCTCGACCTTCGAGACCTTCTCCGCCTGCAGGGTCTGCATGCCCATGTCGAGCGTGCCGGCGGCGATGGCGGCATCCACGCGCGCCTCCAGTCGCTCGATGAACGCATCGAACAGCCGCCCCTGGCTCGCCACCGTGACCGACAGCAGGCGATTGAGGAACTGCTGCACATCGGGCAGCTTGCCCATGTTCAAGGCGCCGGTCTTGTCGACCAGGCCATCGAGTCCCAGTTCGGTCGTAACGTCCTTGAACGACATGCCCTCGACCCGACCGCGGTAGAGCGAGACGAAGAAGTCCGTCACCGCGTCCTGCGCGTAGATGCTTTCGAGGTTGTCCTTGGCGCTGAACAGGCCCTGGTTCGCGGTGTCGCGCTGGCCCTTGGTCAACGCCCCAAGCTGGTCGAGACGGCGCGCGATCGAGGACAGGAACCGCTTCTGCGCCGGCAGGTCCGTGGTCACGAGCCGATAGTTCGGCTGACTGCTTTCGTTGGTGCGGTGCGTCCGGCCGAAACCTTGCACCGCCTTGTCCGCGCGCCAGCCGGCCTGCAACAGGTAGTGCTGCCGGCGCCGCTGGTTCTTCGCGGTGCGATCGGCGTGGAAGCTGTAGCCGGTGCCGCCGGCATCGGAGAAGATCAGGATGTCGCGCTTGTCGGCCTGGAACTCGGCGGCTTCCGCCGCAGGCGCCGTCGCGCCACGCGATTGCACGACCGTCTTCGGATCGCCCGTCTTCGGGTCGGGCACGCGCACCACGCGCCGCTTGCGGCCGGTGATCTCCGCCACGCGATCGACCCCGAAGTGGTTCAGCAGCATGTCCAGCGGGCTTTCCGGCACGCGGATCTGCTCCAGCGTCTCCACCAACGCCTCGCGCATCCGCACCGCCTCCTTGTTCTCCACGGAATGCCCGGCCGCATCGAAGACCTGCCGACTGCGCCGATTGCCGTCCTCGTCCAGGAACTCCTCGTACTGCGCGACCGGAAAACTGTTCCTGACGTACTGGATCAGGCCATCGCGCGGGGTGATGTCCAGCGCTTCCAGGTCGTCCTCGGACTCCGTCTCCGCCAGCGCGCGCGCCTGCGCCGCCTCGTAGGTGTTGACGATCTGCAGCACCACCGCATCGCCCGCTTCGAGGTCCGCCTCAATCCGGGTCAGGACCGAGGGCATCTGCATCGCGGTCAGCACCTGGCTGAAGAACCGCTGCTGCGCACCCCAGAACTGGGCCTTGGCGGCGCTTTTCGCATCGGCATTGAGGTTGGCCGACGTGGTGGCGAGCGCCTGGTCGATCCGGCGCAGCACGCCCTGCCAGGCCCGCGCCAGTTCGTCGTAGACCTCGCGCTGGAACTCGGTCAACGGATGTTCGAGCCGGTCGTAGGTCACGCCATCGAACGACAGCGAACGCGCGATGTAGACGCCCATCGCCTTCATGTCGCGGCTGACCAGTTCCATCGCCGCCAGGCCGCTGCTGTGGATCGCGTTGATGAACGCATGCACGCTGGGGAACGCCGTGCCCTCGCCCCACAACCCCAGCCGGGTCGCGTAGGAGAGATTGGACACTTCGGTCGCGCCGGTCGCCGAGACGTAGACGATGCGCGCGTTCGGCAGGCGGCGCTGCAGGTCGATCACCGCCAGCGCCTGTGCGCTCGGCTTGACGCTGCCGCGCTTGCCGGTCGAGGTGATGGCGTTGCCGGCGTTGTGCGCCTCGTCGAAGACGATCACGCCGTCGAAGTCCGCGCCGAACCACGACACGAGTTGCTCGACGCGCACGCCACTGGCGGATAGCTCCGTCGTCGTGTCCGTCACCGGCGTGCGCGCCGGCTCGGCAGCAGGCTTGGGCTTGCCCTTCGCGACCCCGCCCTGCCGCAGGGTCGCATAGGTCGTGAACAGCACGCCCTCATCGAGGTCGATCGCGGTCCCTTTCTTGATCTTCGACAGCAGCACCAGCAGGTCGGTGTCGCCGCCGATGCCCCCGAAATCGCGCTTCGCATCCGCGAACAGGCCGGGCTTCTCGCTCACCCACAGCGCACGCCGGCGGCCCTGGCGCAGGTTGTCCAGCACGATGCCGCTGATCTCGCGGCCCTTGCCCACGCCCGTGCCGTCGCCGATGAAGAAGCCGCGGCGCTCCCCGTTGGGCAGCGTCTGGGCGTGCGCCTGTCCGGCGTAGACCACCGCTTCGAGCTGCGCGAGCGAGAGCCGTCCTTCGGTGACGATCTCGCGCGGCAGGTTCGGGGTGTAGGTCGGCGTCGGCGGCTCCACCGCCGCCATCGCCGCCGACTGCACGAGCGCGCCCGGGTGCGGCTTCGCACCGGGAATGCGCAGCTTCTGCGGCGCATACTGCTCGAAGATCGCGTCGGTCAGTGCGCCTTGGGCGCGCGGTGCAGCGTCCTCGGCCTCGACCGTCAGACCAGCATCGAGACCAGGGCTTCCTGCGCCTCCAGCGGCGTGGTCGTCGCCATGAACTCGTCGGTCAGTTCGTCCCCGATGTCGTTCTCCGTGAAGACCCGATACA
>Ga0209792_1000213_pt1 | contig 59943 bp, 60 predicted proteins | sample EBPBio142005_DNA_FD_185860 | JGI IMG/M metagenome (GOLD analysis project Ga0209792, IMG submission 185860) | Wastewater treatment Type I Accumulibacter community from EBPR Bioreactor in Madison, WI, USA - Reactor 1_6/14/2005_ DNA (SPAdes)... | ecosystem: Engineered > Bioreactor > EBPR >...
GCGCGTTGCATCGAATTAAACCACATACTCCACCGCTTGTGCGGGCCCCCGTCAATTCCTTTGAGTTTCAGTCTTGCGACCGTACTCCCCAGGCGGCGAACTTAACGCGTTAGCTTCGATACTGAGTGCCTAGTTGCACCCAACATCCAGTTCGCATCGTTTAGGGCGTGGACTACCAGGGTATCTAATCCTGTTTGCTCCCCACGCTTTCGTGCCTCAGTGTCAGTGCTGGTCCAGATGGCCGCCTTCGCCACAGATGTTCCTCCCGATCTCTACGCATTTCACTGCTACACCGGGAATTCCGCCATCCTCTACCGCACTCTAGCCCGCCAGTATCCAATGCAATTCCCAGGTTGAGCCCAGGGCTTTCACATCAGACTTAACGAACCACCTACGCACGCTTTACGCCCAGTAATTCCGAGTAACGCTTGCACCCTTCGTATTACCGCGGCTGCTGGCACGAAGTTAGCCGGTGCTTATTCTTCCGGTACCGTCAGAACACCGAAGTATTAATCCAGTGCTTTTCTTTCCGGACAAAAGGGCTTTACAACCCGAAGGCCTTCTTCACCCACGCGGCATGGCTGGATCAGGCTTGCGCCCATTGTCCAATATTCCCCACTGCTGCCTCCCGTAGGAGTCTGGACCGTGTCTCAGTTCCAGTGTGGCTGATCATCCTCTCAGACCAGCTACCGATCGTCGCCTTGGTGGGCCATTACCCCGCCAACTAGCTAATCGGACATCGGCTCATCCAATCGCGCGAGGTCTTGCGATCCCCCGCTTTCACCCGTAGGTCGTATGCGGTATTAGCATAAGTTTCCCTATGTTATCCCCCACGACTGGGCAGATTCCGATGTATTCCTCACCCGTCCGCCACTCGCCACCCACAGTATTGCTACTGCTGTGCTGCCGTTCGACTTGCATGTGTTAGGCCTGCCGCCAGCGTTCACTCTGAGCCAGGATCAAACTCTTCACTTAAACTTTTCGGACCGAGGTCCTAATGCTTTGAGTGCAGTCGTCGTCACCAGCTCCAAATTACTCACTGCATTTGCATGCTTTGAATTGACTTGGTTCTGTTACGAACGTCTGCAAGATTGGACAACCATCCACCTGTCAGACGCCCGCACAAGTCACCTGCGCACACTGTCAAAGATCGTCGGAATCGGCCTCAGCGCCTCATCCCTTTTTGCCTCTTTCCCGTCGCCGCCGAAGCGTCCGAGGGAGCCGCACATTATAGGGTAGTTTTCGTTGCCGTCAACACCCTGCTGCGATTTTTTTCTTGCCGGCTTCGGCTTTCGCCGTTGCCGAGAAGGTCTCACATTCTGACTGGTTCCGACGATTTCGTCAACACCCGTCTTTCGTTCGACCTTCCTGCCGGAGCGCCGTGGCGTCTGGCCGGGCCGCGCATTATAGGGAGGCTTCGGAAGCCGTCAACCCCTTGTTTGCGACCGCTTTTTCCGCTTCGGAAACCGTCGGTTTCCTCGGCGAGGGCCGCGAATTATAGGGTGACTTTGGAAGCCGTCAACCCCGCCTTTGCGACCCGCTTTCCCCGCCTCGGAAACCGTCGGTTTCCTCGGTGAGGGCCGCGCATTATAGGGGGGCTTCCGGAACCGTCAACCCTCCGCCTGGCGGCGTTTTCCCCGCGTCCGGAACCGGCTGGTTCCTGCTGCGAGGGCGCGCATTGTGCACGGCAACATGACGTTTGGGAAGGGGGTCGCCCACTTGACGCGGATGCCCGGCCGCCGGATCGTCGGACAACCCTTTCCGGAGTCCTTTGGTATGCGCATTCCTTGTGTGTTCGTCCTGTTCCTGGGCCTTGCGGCGAGCGGTTGCGGCGAGGCGCGCGACCACTGGGTGGAGCTGAAGGGCAAGCGCTTCGCGGTCGAGGTCGCCGACGACGGCCAGGAGCGCGCGCGCGGGCTGATGTTCCGCGAGGAAATGGCGGCGGACCACGGCATGCTGTTCATCCACGATCGGCAGATGCCGCTCGCCTACTGGATGAAGAACACGCGGATTCCGCTGGATATCCTGTATTTCGACGATGCGCGCAGACTGGTGTCGCAGCAGCGCGACGTGCCGCCGTGTTCGCTGGGCGACAACTGCCCGCCCTATCCGAGCGATGCGCCGGCGCGCTACGTGCTGGAACTCAACGCCGGCCAGGCCGAACAGATGGGGCTGGAGGACGGCGCGGTGCTGACCTTCGGCCCCGATATCCCGCCCGCCCACTGAACCGCGCCGGCGCGGGGCTTGCCCGCGCGACCCGGCGCCCGCACTCTCGGGACATGACGACGCGCTTCACCCTCCCCGACTGGTCCGCCTTCGCCGCGCTCGCCGACGGCGACGTACCGCTGTTGTCCGGCGCGCTGCTGATCGCGCTGGACGAGTACCCCGACCTCGACGCAGCCGCCTGCGACGCCCAGCTCGACGCGATCGCCGATGCGCTGCGCGAGAAGGTCGATGCGATCGACGCCGCGCCGATGAAGATGCAGGCGATCAATCGCCGGCTGTTCGAGGAGCTGGGCTTCGCCGGCAACCATGCCGAGTACTACGACCCGCCCAACAGTTACCTGAACGAAGTCCTGCGGCGCCGGCTGGGCAACCCGATCTCGCTGGCGGTGGTGCAGATGGAGGTCGCGCGCCGGCTCGGCGTGGCGCTGGAGGGCGTGTCGTTCCCGGGCCACTTCCTGGTGAGCCTGCCGGTGGACGACGGCATGCTGGTGATGGATCCGTTCAACGGCGGGCGGCCGCTGTCGGCGGACGAGCTGCGCCAGCGCGCACAGCCGCATTTCGGCGAACCTGTGCCGGACGAAGCGCTGCTGCGCATCCTGGTGCCGGCGTCGCCGCGGGCGATCCTTGTGCGGATGCTGCGCAATCTGCATGCGCTCTACGCAGAGCGCGGCGACTGGGCGCGGGCGGTGCGCTGCGCGGACCGCATCCTGCGGCTGTCGCCGGACAACGCCGAGGCGCTGCGCGATCGCGGCCTGGGCTACCTGGAACTCGGCCACCGGGCCGGGGCGACGCGCGACCTGGGGCGCTATCTGCGGATCCAGCCGGAAGCGGACGATGCCGAAACCGTGCGCGACCGGCTGGTGGAACAGGGCGGACGGCATCCGCCATTGCACTGAAGCGTCGCTGCATCGCGGCCGCCGCTTCGACGGCCGTCGAAGCGACTGCCGGGGCGACGCCCCGGCGCGCCGGTCAGGCCGGCTCCATCTCGAAATCGCTCTTGGTCACGCCGCAATCCGGGCAGGTCCAGGTCTCGGGGATGTCTTCCCAGCGCGTGCCCGGGGCGATGCCTTCGTCGGGCAGTCCCTTCGCTTCGTCGTAGACGAAACCGCAGACGACGCACATCCAGGTGCGGTAGACGACGGGGCTCGCGATATCGCTCATCGGCGGGGATTCCTGATTCGTGTGGGTTTCGGGGGAGCGGCGCATTCTCCCATCCCCGGCCGGGGACCGGAAGCGCCGACCGGCCGACCGGCGACTCAGTCGACGGGCTCGAAATCGGCCTTCATCGCGCCGCAGTCGGGGCACGACCAGTCGTCGGGCAGGGCGTGGAAAGGCGTGCCGGGCGCGATTCCGGTGGCGGGATCGCCTTCGGCGGGGTCGTAGACGTGTTCGCAGACCAGGCAGCGATAGCGGCGCGAGGCTTCGGCGGCGTTCATCGGATGCGGCTCCTTCCGGATAATGTCCTTCCCGGACGATGCCCCGGTCCGGCGTCCCCATTCTGCCGCCTGCGCGGCCGGTCCTCCAGATGATCTCCACGCCTGCCATCGCCCCGCCGCTGCGGGGCCTGTACCTGATCACCCCCGACGAGACCGACACCGCGCGGCTGCTGGCGCGGGTCGGCGCGGTGCTCGACCAGGCGGTGCTGCTGCAGTACCGCAACAAGCGCGCGGACGCCGCCCTGCGCCGGAGCCAGGCGGCGGCGCTGGCCCCGCTGTGCAGGGCCGCGGGGGTGCGCCTGATCGTGAACGACGAGGCGGCGCTGGCCGCGGAGATCGGCGCGGACGGCGTCCACCTGGGCGAAACCGACGGCGATCCGGCCGCCGCCCGGCGCCTGCTGGGCGCGGAGGCGCTGATCGGCGTGTCCTGCTACGACAGCCTCGCGCGGGCGCGCGCCGCCGCGGAGGCGGGCGCGGACTACATCGCGTTCGGCGCGTTTTTCCCGTCCGCCACCAAGCCCCATGCGCGCCATGCGACCTTCGACCTGCTGCGCGACAGCGCGCCGCTGGGCCTGCCGCGGGTGGCGATCGGCGGCATCGCGCCGGACAATGCGCGCAGCGTGGTCGCGGCCGGCGCCGACCTGATCGCGGTGATCGGCGCCGTGTTCGACGCGCCCGACCCCGTCGCCGCGGCCCGCGCCTGCCGCCACGCCTTCGCCTGACGCCCCTTCCCCGCTTCCGCCACGAGATCCCGATGCAGACCGAACGCTCCCACGCCCTCTTCGCCCGCGCCCAGGCCCTGATGCCCGGCGGCGTCAATTCGCCGGTGCGCGCCTTCAAGTCGGTCGGCGGCGAGCCGTTCTTCGTCGAGCGCGCGGACGGCGCCTACCTGTACGACGCCGACGGCAACCGCTACATCGACTATGTCGGTTCGTGGGGCCCGATGATCGTCGGCCACAACCATCCCAAGGTGCTGGACGCGGTGATTTCGACCGCGCGCAACGGCCTGAGCTTCGGCACGCCGAATCCGCTGGAAGTGACGATGGCCGAGACCATCACCCGACTGGTGCCGAGCTGCGAGATGGTGCGGATGGTGAATTCGGGCACCGAGGCCACGCTGTCGGCGATCCGCCTCGCCCGCGGCGCCACCGGCCGCAACCGGATCGTGAAGTTCGAGGGCTGCTACCACGGCCACGGCGACTCGTTCCTGGTGAAGGCCGGCAGCGGCATGCTCACCCTCGGCGTGCCGACCTCGCCCGGCGTGCCCGCGGGCCTGAGCGAACTCACCGCGACCCTGAGCTACAACGACTTCGAGGGCGCGACCCGGCTGTTCGACGAGATCGGCGGCGAAGTCGCGGCGGTGATCATCGAACCGGTCGTCGGCAACGCCAACTGCATCCCGCCGCGCCCGGGCTACCTGCAGCACCTGCGCGACCTGTGCACCAGGCACGGCGCAATCCTGATCTTCGACGAGGTGATGACCGGCTTCCGCGTCGCCCTGGGCGGCGCGCAGGCGGTGTACGGGATCGCCCCCGACCTCAGCACCTTCGGCAAGATCATCGGCGGCGGCATGCCGGTCGGCGCCTACGGCGGCCGCGCCGAGCTGATGCGCCAGATCGCGCCGGCCGGCCCGATCTACCAGGCCGGCACGCTCAGCGGCAATCCGGTGGCGATGGCCGCCGGCCTGGCGATGCTCGACCTGATCCAGGCGCCCGGCTTCTACGAAACCCTGGACGCGCGCACCGCCGCGCTGTGCGCCGGGTTCGAGGACGCCGCCCGCGCCGCCGGCGTGCCGTTCAGCACCAACCGCGTCGGCAGCATGTTCGGGCTGTTCTTCACCGCGGAAAAGGTCGAGACCTACGCGCAGGCGACCGCCGGCGACACCGCCGCGTTCAACCGCTTCTTCCATGCGATGCGCGAACGCGGCGTGTACCTCGCGCCGTCGGCGTTCGAGGCCGGGTTCCTGTCGATGGCCCACGACGATACGGTGATCGCGGCGACGCTCGAGGCGGCCCGGGCGGCGTTCGCGGAGCTCGCCGGGTGACCGCGGAACGGCCGCCGCGCAACCTGTTCGACCGGCAGTTCCTGCCGGCCTCGGGCGAGGGCCTGCGCTACCGGCTGTTCCGCATCATCTTCCACCACGAGCGGCCGATCGAGCGCAATTTCGACCTCGCGCTGATCGTCGCCATCCTCGCCAGCGTGCTGGTGGTGATCCTCGACAGCGAGGACGGGATCAAGCTGCGCTGGCACGTCGCGCTGTTCGCGCTGGAATGGTGCTTCACCGCGCTGTTCACGCTGGAATACCTGCTGCGGCTGTGGGTGGTGAAGCGGCCGATGCGCTACGCCACCAGCTTCTTCGGCGTGATCGACCTGCTGGCGCTGCTGCCGACCTGGCTGTCGCTGCTGTTCCCGGCCGGCAGTTCGCTGCTGGTGGTGCGGATCCTGCGCCTGCTGCGCATCTTCCGCGTGCTGAAGCTGGCCGAATACTCCGGCGAGGCCGGGGTGCTGGTGCAGGCGCTGGTCCGCAGCCGGCGCAAGATCCTGGTGTTCGTCAGCGCGGTGGTCACCATCGTGGTGATCTTCGGTGCGCTGATGTACGTGATCGAAGGCCCCGAGCACGGTTTCGGCAGCATTCCGACCGGCATGTACTGGGCGGTGGTGACGATGGCGACCGTCGGCTACGGCGATCTGGCCCCGGGCACCGCGCTGGGGCGCTTCATCACCTCGATCCTGATCCTGATCGGCTACAGCATCATCGCCGTGCCCACCGGCATCTACACCGCGGAGCTGGCCTCCACGCTGCGCGGCCCGCGCCGGTCCGTGCCCTGCCCGGGCTGCGGCCTCGACGACCACGACGCCGACGCCCGCCACTGCCGCCGCTGCGGCGCGGCGCTGCCCTTCGCCGGCGCCTCACCCGTCACCCCCTCACCTGCCGTCCCGGATCCCGCCGATGCGCCCTGAAACCCTGTCCGTCCACGTCGGCAACGAAGCCGACCCCGCCACCGGCGCGGTCGCGCCGCCGATCCACCTGGCCACGACCTTCCGCCACGGGCCGTCGGGCGAGCGCGTCGCCGGCTACGAGTACCAGCGCGAGGGCAATCCGACCAACGATCGCCTGCGCGAGGCGCTGGCGGCGTTGGAAGGCGGCGAGGACGCGGCGACCTTCGCCTCCGGCATGGCGGCGATGACCGGGCTGCTGGAATGCCTGCCCAACGGCGCGCGGGTGCTGATTCCCGACGACTGCTACACCGGCCTGCGCATGCTCTGCGCCGAATACCTGCCCGAGCGCGGCATCGAGGCGGTCGCGGTCGACATGGGCGACCTCGACGCGGTGCGCGCGGCCTGCGCCGGCGGCGTCGCGCTGCTGTGGATCGAGACCCCGTCCAACCCGCTGATGAAGGTCAGCGACCTCGCCGCGCTGGCGGAGATCGGCCGCGCCGCGGGCGCGGTCGTGGTCGCCGACAACACCTTCGCCACGCCGCTGCTGCAGCGGCCGCTGTCGCTTGGCGCGGACGTGGTCATGCATTCGACCACCAAGTATTTCGGCGGCCACAGCGACGTGCTCGGCGGCGCGCTGGTGTTCGCCCGACGCGGCGAACTGTCGCAGAAGGTGGCGCACCGGTTGCACATCACCGGTGCGACGCTGGCGCCGTTCAGCGCCTGGCTGACCCTGCGCGGCTGCCGCTCGCTGGGCGCGCGCATGGCGATGCACTGCGCGAACGCGCGCGCCGTGGCGGAATTCCTGGCCGCGCACCCGGCGATCGAACGGGTGAACTGGCCCGGCCTGCCCGCGCATCCGGGCCACGCGATCGCCGCGCGGCAGATGCGCGACTTCGGCGGGATGATGAGCATCCAGTTGCGCGGCGGCCGCGAGGCGGCGCTGGCGATGGCCGGCCGGCTGCGCGTGTTCACCAACGCCACGTCGCTGGGCGGCTGCGAATCGCTGATCGAGCACCGCGCTTCGGTCGAAGGCCCGCATCCGCGCTCGCCGCAGAACCTGCTGCGGATGTCGGTGGGCCTGGAGCACGTCGAGGACCTGATCGAGGACCTGCGCCAGGCGCTGGGGTGAGCGCCGGCCCGCCGCCGACCTCGCCCGTGGGAGCGGCGGGAGCCACGAGGGGAGGGCGGACAGGCGTTCCGGGATTCGTCGCGACTGACGTCGCTCCTACGGGCAGGGCGCACCGCTTTTGTAGGAGCGGCGTGAGCCGCGACGGGGGGCGGCAGGGCTGTCCACGCATCTGTCGCGACTCACGTCGCTCCTACAGGCGAGGCGCACCGCTTTTGTAGGAGCGGCGTGAGCCGCGACGGGGGGCGGCAGGGCTGTCCACGCATCTGTCGCGACTGACGTCGCTCCTACGGGCAGGGCGCACCGCTTTTGTAGGAGCGGCGTGAGCCGCGATGGGGGGGGACGGCAGGGCTGTCCACGCATTTGTCGCGACTTACGTCGCTCCTACAGGCGAGGCGCACCGCTTTTGTGGGAGCGGCGTGAGCCGCGACGGGGGGCGGCAGGGCTGTCCACGCATCTGTCGCGACTGACGTCGCTCCTACAGGCGAGGCGCACCGCTTTTGTAGGAGCGGCGTGAGCCGCGACGGGGGGCGGCAGGGCTGTCCACGCATCTGTCGCGACTGACGTCGCTCCTACAGGCAGGGCGCACCGCTTTTGTGGGAGCGGCGTGAGCCGCGACGGGGGCGGCAGGGCTGTCCACGCATCTGTCGCGACTGACGTCGCTCCTACAGGCAGGGTGCACCGCTTTTGTAGGAGCGGCGTGAGCCGCGATGGGGGGCGGCAGGGCTGTCCACGCATCTGTCGCGACTGACGTCGCTCCTACAGGCAGGGCGCACCGCTTTTGTAGGAGCGGCGTGAGCCGCGACGGGGGCGCCGATCGGCTTTCGGCGGGCTCAGGGGGCCGCGTCGACGAATGCCCGCAGCGCGCGTTCCAGCCGGCCGAGACCTTCGGCGACTTCGCCCTCGGTGATGTTCAGCGCGGGCACGAAGCGCAGGACGTCGGGGCCGGCCTGCAGCAACAGCAGGCCTTCGTCCGCGGCGAGGTCGAGCAACTCGCCGGCGCGGCCGGCGTATTTCGGCGCGAGCACCGCGCCGAGCATCAGGCCGCGGCCGCGCACTTCGGCGAACACGTCCAGTTCGGCGTCGACCGCCGCCAGCGCCGCGCGCAGCACCGCCGCCTGCCAGTCGACGTTGGCGACGATCTCCGGCGACTGCAGCCGGCGCAGCACCACGCGCGCGACCGCGGCGGCCAGCGGGTTGCCGCCGAAGGTGGTGCCGTGAGCGCCGAACTGCATGGCTTCGGCGACCTTCGGGCCGGCGAGCAGCGCGCCGATCGGGATGCCGCCGCCCAGCGCCTTCGCCAGGGTGACGATGTCGGGCACGACGCCGTCGGCCCAGTGCGCGAACAGCGGGCCGGTGCGGCCCATGCCGCACTGGATCTCGTCCAGCACCAGCAGCGCGTCGTGGCGGTCGCACAGCGCGCGCACGCCGGCGAGGTAGCCCTCCTGCGCGGGCATCACGCCGCCCTCGCCCTGCACGGGTTCGAGCATCACCGCGCAGACGTCGCCGGCGGCCATCGCGGCCTCCAGCGCGGCGAGATCGTTGAAATCCACGTAACGGAATCCGCCCGGCAGCGGCTCGTAGCCGGCCTGGTACTTCGGCTGCGCGGTCGCGGTGACCGCGGCCAGGGTGCGGCCGTGGAAGCTGCCGTGGCAGGTGACGATCACGCGCCGTTCGGGCGCGCGGCCCTGCGCGCTGGCCCACTTGCGCGCCAGCTTGATCGCGGCCTCGTTGGCCTCGGCGCCGGAATTGCACAGGAACGCGCGCTCGGCGAAGCGCGAGGCCTCGACCAGTTCCTGCACCAGCCGCACCGGCGGCTCGCTGTAGAACACGTTGCTGGTGTGCCACAGCTTGCCGGCCTGTTCGGTCAGCGTCGCGACCAGCTCCGGATCGCAGTGGCCGAGCCCGCAGACGGCGATGCCGCCGGCGAAATCGACGTATTCGCGGCCTTCGATGTCCCACACGCGGCTGCCCTGCCCGCGTTCGAGGATCAACTGCCGCGGCCGGTAGACCGGCAGCGTGTAGCGCTGGCCCAGCGCGACCAGCGCGGCGGTGGCGTCGGGGGTCGTCATCACCAGCTCCCGGTGTTCGCCATCGAGGCCCAGGGCTCCTGCGGCGGCAGGTGGCCGTCCTGCAGGAGTTCGATCGAGATCAGGTCGGGCGAGCGCACGAACGCCATGTGCCCGTCGCGGGGCGGGCGGTGGATGGTGTAGCCCATCGCCTGCAGTCGCGCGCAGGTGGCGTAGATGTCGGCGACCCGGAACGCGAGGTGGCCGAAGTTGCGGGCGCTGCCGTAGTCCTCGGGCGGCGAACCGTCTTCCGGTGGCCAGTTGTACGTCAGCTCGACCTCCGCGGACGGGGTTTCGTCGGCGGCGAGGAACACCAGCGTGTAGCGGCCGCCGGGGTTCTCCATGCGCCGCGTCTCCCTCAGGCCGAGGCCCTCGCAGTAGAAGCGCAGCGAGGCGTCGAGATCGCGGATGCGGACCATGGTGTGGAGGTATTTCATCGGGAAGGCTCCGTGGGGGCGGCCGAAGGCGCGGCCGGAAAGAGAAGGTCGAAGCGGCGGGTCGGACGCAGCGGGTCAGTCGAGGAGCAGGTTCAGTCGAGAAACAGGTCCGGCAGCAGCGGCTTCGACGGGTCGACCGCGTAGCCGTCGAAGTCGGACACGCCCGCTTCGCGCAGCACGTCCTCGTCGATCAGGAAGCGGCCGTGGAAGCCGGCGGCGGCGCGGGTCAGCACCGCGTGCGCGGCGTCGCCCACGATCTCCGGCCGGCGGCACATGGCGGCGTCGACGCCGGGGATCATGTTGATCGCGTCGGTGGCGATCACCGTGCGCGGCCACAGCGCGTTGACCGCCACGCCCCGCGCGCCGAATTCGGCGGCGAGGCCCAGGGTGACGAAGCTCATGCCCATCTTCGCCAGGGTGTAGCCGGTGTGCGGGCCCCACCACTTCGGGTCCAGCGACGGCGGCGGCGCGAGGGTGAGGATGTGCGGATTCGGCGCCTGCAGCAGGTGCGGCAGGCAGGCCTGCGCGCACAGGAAGCTGCCGCGGGCGTTGACCTGCTGCATCAGGTCGAAGCGCTTCATCGGCGTGTCCAGCGCGCCGCGCAGCCAGATCGCGCTGGCGTTGTTGACGAGGATGTCGATCCCGCCGAACGCATCGACCGTCGCCGCCACCGCGGCGCGGACCTCGTCCTCCTCGCGGATGTCGCACTTCAGCGCCAGCGCGCGGCCGCCGGCCGCCTCGACCGCCGCCGCCGCGCTGTGGATGGTGCCGGGCAGCTTCGGGTTGGGCACCGACGACTTGGCGGCGATGGCGACGTTGGCGCCGTCGCGCGCGGCCCGGAGCGCGATGGCCAGGCCGATGCCGCGCGAGGCGCCGGTGATGAAGAGGGTCTTGCCGGAGAGTGTGGTCATCGCGGGTCTCGGTGGGGAGGCCTCAGGGCTTGGGGCCCTGGCCTTCGTTGTCTTCCCAGTGCAGCACGCGCCGGGTGATGAAGCGATACGCCGGCTTGCCGGTGCGGAACCACAGCTCGCGCACCCACGAGGTGCGCTTGAGCAGGCGGCGCTCGACCGGGGTCAGCGCCTCGGGGCAGTAGGTGCGCTTGTGCTTGAGCAGGTGGCGCAGGTCCTCGCGCGCCAGCAGGCGCATCCAGCGCGAACGCGGGCGGCCGCAGACGGCCAACTGGAAGTCGATGATCGCCGGCGTGCCGTCGGCCAGCACCAGCCAGTTGGCCTCCTTGGCCAGGTCGTTGTGGGCGATGCCGCGCCGGTGCAGCGCCAGCAGCCGCCGGCGCGCCAGCCGGAAATAGGCGACGTCGCCGCGCGGCGGGCGCTGGTACATGGCCGCGCCGTCGAGGTAGCTGCGGTCGAGCCGGCGCCCGTCCCAGCCCAGCAGCTGCGGCACCGCCTCGGCGCCCAGCGCCCGGCGCAGGCCGCGGGCCTCGCGCCGGGCCAGCCACCAGGCCGGCAGGCGCAGCCACAGCGGCACGTGGCCCAGGTCGCGGCGCACGAACAGCCCGTCGGCGCCGCGCATCAGCGCGATCCGGCCGAAACTGTCGGACTTCAGCGCCCGCTCTTCGATGGCCTCGGTGGTCATCCGCCGATTGTAAGGACCCCGGGCCCGCCCGGGGCCGGCGAATCGCACGGTGGGAGACCGGTCACGCCAGCCTGCGATAATGCGCCGATGATGAGCACCTGGCTGGACGCCCTGACCCAATGGATCGTCGCGCACCGCGTGGCCGCGGGCGGCGTGATCTTCCTGATCGCCTTCTGCGACGCGCTGGCGGTGGTCGGGATCGTGGTGCCGGCGCTGCCGCTGCTGTTCGCGGTCGGCACGATGATCGGCCTGGGCCATCTCGACGGCCCCTACGCCCTGGTCTGCGCCGCGCTGGGCGCGTTCGCCGGCGACGGCCTGAGCTACTGGCTCGGCCATCGCTGGGGCCCGGCGATGCGCGACCACTGGCTGTTCCGGCGCTACCCGCAGTTCATCGACCGCGGCGAGGCGCTGTTCAAGCGCCACGGCACCAAGGGCATCGTGATCGCGCGCTTCGTCGGCGCGGTGCGGCCGTTCGTGCCGGCGATCGCGGGCATGCTGCGGCTGCCGCTGAAGCGCTACGCGCCGGCCAGCCTGCTGGCCTGCCTGCTGTGGGCGGCGAGCTTCCTGGCGCCGGGCTGGGTGTTCGGGGCGTCCTACGACGCCGTCGCCGCGGTCGCCGACCGGCTCGCGCTGGTGCTGCTGGCGCTGCTGGCGGTGCTGGCGCTGGTCTGGGCGATCGTGCTCTACACCTGGCGCTGGTTCGCCGATCACGCCGACCGCCTGCTCGCCCGCGCCCTGCGCTGGGTACACGCGCATCCGCGCCTGTCGCGCTACGCCGCGCCGCTGATCCAGCCCAACCGCCCCGAATCCGCCGCGCTGGGGATGCTCGCCGCCTGCCTGATCCTGCTCGGCTGGGCCTGGTTCGCACTGCTCGGCGCGCTGATCGCGCAGGGCGGCCCGCTGGCGCTGGACCGGGCGGTGCAGTCGGCGATGGTGCGGCTGCGCAATCCGCTGGCCGACCACCTGCTGGCTGCGCTCGCCTCGATCGGCGACGCCGCGGTGCTGCTGCCGGCGATGGCGGCGACCCTGGCCTGGCTGCTGTGGCGCCGGCGCCTGGCCGCGGCCGTCCACTGGCTGGCGGCGGTGGCCTTCGGGATGGTGTTCGCCGCGGTGCTGGGGCTGTCGGGCGACGCCCCGGCGACGTACACCGATTTCGGCTCGCCGGTGACCATGACCACGATCGTGCTCGGCTTCTTCGCGGTGCTGATCGCGCGCGAACTGCCGGGACGGCGCCGGGTCTGGCCGTACCTGCTGGCCGGCGCGGTGGTCGCGCTGCTCGGCTTCGCCCGGCTGTACTTCGGCGCGGAACGGCCGAGCGACCTCGTCGCCGGCGCCCTGTTCGGCCTGCTCTGGCTGCTGGTGCTGGGGATCGCCTACCGGCGGCACGTCGCGCGCTCGTTCTGGATCCGGCCGGTGGCGCTGATCTTCTACGTCAGCTTCGCGCTCGCGGCCGCGTGGCACGCGCCGCGGTCGATCGACGCGGTGCTGGCGCGCTACGCCGCGCCGCCGCCGTCCCGGATCCTCGACGAGGACGCCTGGTGGGCGCGCGACTGGGCGACGCTGCCCGCGCATCGCGACGAACGCGACGGCGCGCGGCGCTGGCGGCTGGAACTGCAGATCGCCGGACCGCTGGACGCGGTGCGCGCGCGGCTCGAGGCCCGCGGCTGGCGCGTGCAGCCGCAGGCGACCTGGACGACGACGCTCGGCCTGCTCGATGCCGAACGCCCGCCGTCGCGGCAGCCGGTGCTGCCGGCGACCCTGGACACCGAGGCCGAGGCGCTGCTGATGCGCCGCCGCGGCGCCGGGCCGGACGAACTGCTGGTGCTGCGCCTGTGGCGGGCGCCGGCGCGGCTGGCCGACGGACGCCCGCTGTGGATCGGCACCGCGCAGACCCTGCATTTCGTGCGGCCGCTGCCGGCCATCGCCCTGTGGCGGCCGGAAGCCGACGATCCGGGACATGCGCAGGCGCGCGTGCGCGAGGCACTCGCCGGCCTGCCGCTGGCGGAATCGCCGCACCCCGACGGCGGCGCACCGGTGCTGCGGGTGCGCATCGCCGCCCCCGAAGAGGCGCTGCTCCCGGCCCTCAACTGATCGCGACGATCAGCCGGTCCAGGCGCGCGTGGGGGTCGTCTTCCTGCAGCAGCGACTGGCGCACGGCGTCGTCCAGCGTCAGCAGTTCGGCCAGCCGCCAGCCGACCCACGCCGCGTCGTCGAAGCGGCCCTGCGGGATGTCGATCGCGCCGGTGCGCTCCAGCGTCTGCCGCAGCACGTCGCCGAGCAGCGCGTGCTCGGGGCGCAGCGGATCGTCGGGATCGGGCGCGCACCAGTCGACCTCGCCGAGGATCAGCCCGTCCGCACGCACCCGCGTGCGCCGCACCCGGAAACGGCGCGCGCCGCGCACCCGCAGCGCGAGCAGGCCCTCGGGCGTGGTGTCGAAATCCTCGATCCGCGCCTCGGTCCCGGCCGCCGCCGGCGTCGCCGGCGCGCCGGCCTCCTCGCCCGCGAGGATCAGGCACACGCCGAAGCCGCTGCCGCTGCGCCCGCACTCGCGGATCATGTCGAGGTAGCGGGTCTCGAAGATGCGCAGGCCCAGCGCGCCGCCGGGCACCAGCACGGTGCGCAGCGGGAACAGCGGCAGGCGCGACGCCGCCGCCTCCGGCGACAGGTCGAGGTCGGTCACCGCGACACTCCCCCGTCGGCGCCCGCGCCCGCGACGACCGCCGCGTCGCGTGCGGGCGCGGCGTCGCTTTCGTCCTCGTCGCGACAGCCGTACACGTCGAACCCCAGCGAGAGCCGCAGGTCGGCGCAGGCGTGCTGCAGGGCGGGCGACAGGTCGAAGCCGCAGTTGAAGCGCTCGGCGAACAGGCCGATGAAGAATTCGGCCCGCCCGCCTTCCGCGGCGATCGCCTCGAACAGCGCGCGATGCGGCGACAGCTCGTGCGCGCGCGCCTCCAGGAACGCGGCCACGTCCAGCGCCGGATCGTGGCCCAGGTCGCGATACCAGTACGAAGTCTTCGCGATCGTCGGCAGCGTGCGCCCCTTGCGGACGCGCGGCTGTCCGGCGACATCGACCCCGTCCGGCAACAGGCCGAGCGCGTCGGTGAACCGCTGCGGATGCGCGTGCGGATGCCAGATCCGCAGCGACACCGTGTAGCGGTAACCGTCGATCATCCCCGGCACGCCGGCCTGCGTCGCCGCCGGCGTCACTCGGCCAGCCGCGCCAGGAACCTGCGCGGTGCGCCGTCGAAGCCGCCGTTGGACATGAACACCACGTGGTCGCCCTCGCGCGCGAGCGCGCGCAGCGTCGCGATCAGCGAATCGGCGGTCGGCGCGGTGCGCGCCTCGCCGCGCACGTGCGCCATCACCTTCGCCGCATCCCACGACAGCTCGGGACGATGCAGGAACACCACCGCATCGGCGGCGTCCAGCGACGGCGCCAGCGCGTCGGCATGCGCGCCGAGCCGCATCGAGTTGCTGCGCGGCTCCATCGCGACCACGATCCGCGCCGTGCCGACCTTCGCGCGCAGGCCTTCCAGCGTGGTGCGGATCGCGGTCGGGTGATGCGCGAAATCGTCGTAGACGGTGACGCCGTGCGCGGCGCCGATCACTTCCAGCCGGCGCTTGACGCTGCGGAACGCCGCCAGCGCGGGCATCACCTGCGCCGGCTCGACGCCGACCGCCGCGCACGCGGCCAGCGCGGCGAGGCCGTTGAGCACGTTGTGCAGGCCGAGCATCGGCCAGCGCACGTCGCCGAGATACTCGCCCGCGCGGTACACCGCGAACGCGCTGCCGTCGGCTTCGATCAGCCGCGCGCCCCAGTGGAAGGCGTCGTCGGCCATCCCCTCGCGCAGCAGGCCGAAGCGTTCGACCGGCGTCCAGCAGCCCATCGCCAGCACTTCGTCCAGGCGCGCGTCCTCGCCGTTGACGATCAGCCGGCCGCGCCCGGGCACCGTGCGCACCAGATGGTGGAACTGGCGCTGGATCGCGGCCACGTCGGGGAAGATGTCGGCGTGGTCGTATTCGAGGTTGTTGAGGATCGCCACCAGCGGCCGGTAGTGGACGAACTTGCTGCGCTTGTCGAAGAACGCGGTGTCGTACTCGTCGGCCTCGACCACGAATTCGCGGCCGGTGCCCAGGCGCGCGGACACGCCGAAATCCTCGGCCACGCCGCCGATCAGGAATCCCGGATCGCGCCCCGCGCGGTCGAGCAGGAAGCCGAGGATCGTCGTCGTCGTGGTCTTGCCGTGGGTGCCGGCGACCGCCAGCGTGTCGCGCCCGGGCAGCACGTACTCGCGCAGCCATGCCGCGCCGGAGGTGTAGTGCAGCCCGCGATCGAGCACGTACTCCACCGCAGGGTTGCCGCGCGAGAGCGCATTCCCGATGACGATCTCGTCACAGTCGGGGGAAATGTTCTCCGGCGTGTAGCCCTGGCGCAGTGCGATGCCGAGCGATTCGAGCTGGGTGGACATCGGTGGATACACCGACTGGTCGCTGCCTTCGACCGTGTGCCCGCGCTCGCGCGCGAGCGCGGCGACGCCGCCCATGAACGTGCCGCAGATACCGAGGATGTGGAGTTTGCTCATGGCGCGATTGTCGCCGATTTCGGGCGCCGGTTGCGCGACCCGTGGTGCGCCGCAACAGCCGTGTTACGGTCCGATGCGGGCCCCCCCGCACGCATGGCCCGCGACTCGCAAGTCCATCCTGGCGCGACTCGCACACCCACTCAGCGGCCGTGTCGATGCCGGCCACGCAAGCTGAAACGCACCAAAGGAGTTACCAAGGAATGCGCATGACACTTTCCAAAGCACATCTCGCGATGATCCCGCTCGCCCTGGCGACCACGTTCGCCCTCGCCCCGGCGATCGCAGCGGATGTGGATCCCACGCTCAAGGCCGCGATGCAGCGCGACCTCGGCCTTTCCGAGCGGGAACTGGGACAGTACGTCCGCACCGAAAAGCTCGCCCAGCAGCAGGAGAAGGCGATGGAGCGGCAGCTCGGCCGCAACTACGCCGGCAGCTGGATCGAACGCCAGGCCAACGGCTCGTTCAAGTACGTGGTCGCCTCCACCTCCGTCCGCGGGGTCAGGGCCAATGGCGTCGAATCGCGCCAGGCGCGCTACAGCCTGCGTTCGCTGAACGATGCAAAGGGGCAACTGGACATGATGCTCGCGCAGGGCGCGCGCACGCCGAAGCAGGTCTACGGGTGGTACGTGGACGTGCCCAACAACAGCGTGGTGGTCAGCGTGGCCCGCGGCGGCGAACAGGCCGCCATCGACTTCGTCGCGGCCAGCGGCATGGACGCGCGCACCGTGCGCTTCGAAACCGCCGACGAGCAGCCGAGCCTGCGGATGGACGTCTACGGCGGCTACGGCATCCTGCGCAACCCCGGCGACGGCTACCTGTACGCCTGCTCGGTCGGGTTCTCGGTCACCCAGAACGGCAACCCCGGCTTCGCGACCGCCGGCCACTGCGGCAACGCCGGCGAAGTCACCTACTACGAACCCTCGCAGTGGACCCTGGGCGTGCGGCTCGGCACCTACGCCGCCTCGAACTTCCCGGCGCCCGGCCAGACCGGACCCGACCGCGCTTGGGTCCGGCTGGACGCCGGCCACGTCGCGCGCCCGATCGTCGAGGGCTACACCAGCGCCGACGTCACCGTGCGCGGCAGCACCGAAGCGGCCATCGGCGCCGCCGTCTGCCGTTCCGGCCGCACCACCAAGTGGCGCTGCGGCCTGATCGAAGCCAAGAACCAGACCGTCAACTACAGCACCGGCGAAACGATCCTCAACCTGACCCGCACCACCGCCTGCTCCGAAGGCGGCGATTCGGGCGGTTCGTTCATCACCTCGCCCGGCCAGGCCCAGGGCGTGCTGTCCGGCGGCAGCGGCAGCTGCAAGGGCAAAGGCCGTCGCGGCCGCAGCTACTTCCAGCCGATCAACCCGCTGCTGCAGGCCTACAACCTGAACCTGGTCACCAGCCCCTGACCGACGACGCACGGCCCGCGGACGCCACGGCGTTCGCGGGTCGCGTGGGTCACCGAACGCCCCGCGAGGGGCGTTCTTCTTTTTCATCGGGTCGCCAGGATGTGCGCGGCCGGCATGCGCGCCGCGGCGCGCAGTGCGCGACGGGCCGTTCTCGGTATCGGGGCCGCGACGATCGATCCGCGGCCGTTCGGCGCGGCCGCGCGGGACGCGGCTCAGCCGACGTCCACGCCCACCGAAATCGCTTCGACGATGCGGTTGAACACGTCGTCCATCGTGCCCTCGCCGTCGACGACCTTGAGCAGGCCGCGCTGGCGGTAGAAATCGACCACCGGCGCGGTGACGTCGTTGTAGACGGCGAGGCGGTTGCGGACGGCTTCGGGCGTGTCGTCCTGGCGGCCCTGTTCGCGGGCGCGGCCGGCGATGCGTTCGACCAGCAGCTCGGTGTCCACGTCGAGCTGCACCGCGTGTTCGATCTGCTGGCCGATGCGGCCCAGCAGCTGGCCCAGCGCGTCGGCCTGGGCGAGGTTGCGCGGGTAGCCGTCGAGGATGAAGCCCTGGGCGACGTCGGGACGGGAGAGCCGGTCTTCGAGCATGCCGAGCAGGATCGCGTCCGACACCAGGTCGCCGCGCGCCATCACTTCCTTCGCCTGCAGGCCCAGCGCCGAACCGGCGGCGACTTCGGCGCGCAGCAGGTCGCCGGTGGAAATGTGCGGGACCTGCAGGTGGTCCTTCAGCCGCACCGCCTGGGTGCCCTTGCCCGATCCCGGGGCGCCGAGAAGAACGAGTCGCATCGCTTGCTCCAGAGACATATATAAGGAATACGGGCCCGGGCGCGGAGGCCGCCGGCAGGCCATGACGGCCCAGCTTAACCGCTCGCCGCGCCCGGCCCAACCATCTACGACCAAAATCGCAGCGGCCCGCCGCCGGAGGGGCCGCGGGTCGGGTCGAAGGCCGCGAACCGGTAGACTGTGGCCCCGCGCCGGCCCGGCCGGCGCCCTACCCTTCAGCGACCCAGACCCATGGCATCCGGAACCCTGCTCTACGCCCAGTCCGGCGGCGTCACCGCCGTCATCAACGCCTCCGCCTCCGCCGTCATCGCCGAGGCCCGCGCCCGCAAGGTCAAGGTGCTGGCCGCCCGCAACGGCATCCTCGGCGCCCTGCGCGAGGACCTGATCGACACCTCCAAGGAGTCGATGGCCGCCATCCGCGCCCTCGCCCACACCCCGGGCGGCGCGTTCGGCTCGTGCCGGGTCAAGCTCAAGTCGCTGGAACAGGACCGCGCCAAGTACGAGCGCCTGATCGAGGTCTTCAAGGCCCACGACGTGCGCTACTTCCTCTACAACGGCGGCAACGACTCGGCCGACACCGCGCTGAAGGTGTCCAAGCTGGCCGCCGAATTCGGCTACCCGGTGACCTGCATCGGCGTGCCCAAGACCATCGACAACGACCTCGCCGTGACCGACTGCTGCCCGGGCTTCGGCTCGGCCGCGAAGTACACCGCGGTGTCGGTGCGCGAAGCCGCGCTGGACGTCGCCGCGATGGCCGAGACCTCGACCAAGGTGTTCGTCTACGAGGCCATGGGCCGCCACGCCGGCTGGCTGGCCGCCGCCGCCGGCCTGGCCGGCAACGGCCCCGACGCCGCGCCGCACATCATCCTGTTCCCCGAGCGCGCCTACGACGAGGCCGACTTCCTCGCGCAGGTGAAGAAGGTGGTCGATCGCGTCGGCTACTGCGTCGTCGTCGCCTCCGAAGGCATCCGCACCGCCGAAGGCAGGTTCGTCGCCGACGCCGGCGGCGGCAAGGACGCCTTCGGCCACACCCAGCTCGGCGGCGTGGCCTCGTACCTGGCCGGCAAGGTCAAGGACGAACTCGGCTACAAGGTCCACTGGACGCTGCCCGACTACCTGCAGCGCTCCGCGCGCCACATCGCCTCCAAGACCGACCTCGACCAGGCGATGGCCGCCGGCAAGGCCGCGGTGCAGTTCGCGCTGAAGGGCCGGAACGCGACGATGCCGGTGATCAAGCGGACGTCGAATGCGCCGTACAAGTGGAAGATCGAAGCCGCGCCGCTGGAAAAGGTCGCCAACCACGAGAAGATCATGCCGGCGAACTTCCTGCGCAAGGACGGCTACGGCATCACCGCCGCCGCCCGCACCTACCTCGAACCGCTGATCCGCGGCGAAGCCCCGCCGCCGTACGGCCGCGACGGCATCCCGAAGTACGTGACGCTGAAGAACGTGGCGGTGAAGAAGAAGCTGCCGGCGTGGGAGGGGTGAGTCCCACACCTCGGCCGCATTACTCGGCGGGGCGCTTCGGCGCCCCGTCCTCGTTTCCGGTTCACGCCGGAGTCGATCGCCCTTCGCGCATCCGATTTGCGAGGTGGAGGACCCCGGCCCCCGCCGCACCACTCGCGCCGCAGATCGCCACGATTGCCTCGGCCCCTGCTAGAACGCACATGGGCAGCGCACCGATGACGAATCCGCCTGCCGCCATCGTCAAGAGCGATTCGCGCCGCAACCGGTGCAGCCAGCATGCGTAGGGCAGACCGAGCAGCAATGCATGCGGTAGCGCAACGAGGAAGGTGATCGACAGCAGCCCAACGAATACCTCTGGATCGATGTCGTTTTCACTTCCGGACAACATGACGATGCAAGCCGCAAGCGCCGCGGCGAAGGACGCCAGCACCACGCGTCCGAGCCCGAGCCCGAGCAGCATGCGCTCGCCGCAGGCGCTCACGACGCATGCGCCGCACGATGACAAACGACGTCCGGCATCGACACGCCAGCCTCCCCCACCACCTCCGCCACCGCCCTCCGCAGCATCGTCGGCGCGACGTAGGCACGGTGGGTACGATCGATCAGGCGCATGTAGAGCGCGCCGAAGACGTTGCGGTTGCGCACGCGGGTCGCGAGCGAGCAGCGCAGATCGCCGTTCGGCAAGCGCTCGACGCCGACGCAGGAGCGGAACCGAAGGTGCTTGTCGTCCGCACCGAGGATGACCTCCGCGCGTCGACCGTCGGCATCGATGCGCTGCGCCAGCACCGGATGGCGACCGGCGAAGCGCTGCGGCGCGTCGCCGAGCAGCGACGACACCGGACAGCCCAGCGGCGAGGTGCGCAGGCCGAACGGCCTGACCAGCACGTTGCGCAGGCGCATCAGCCGGGCGACGCCGCCGGGCGCGTTGTGAACGAAACCGTCGAGCAGCCGCGCCAGCAGCGCGTCGGCATCGAGCGCGGGCGTTTCCGCGGCGGGCAAGTCGATCACGAAGCCATCCTCATGATCGAAACCGTCGGCGAACTGCGCGCGCAGCAGGGAATCGGCAGCGGGCGCGCCGGTCGCGACCACGCGGTGTCCGCCGGCGACATCGAAAAAGCCCGTCGGCCGTCGCGCGCGCGCCAGCGCCGCGCGGACGCGCCCGGACCACCCGCGCGCCAGCGCGCAGGCGCGGCCCTGCAGCGAGCGTCGCTGTTCGTACAGCGCCAGGCGCACGACCGGCACGCGACCGGCGTCGAGCGTCGCCAGCCGCGACGCGACCGCCGCGGGCAGGCATTCGGTCAGGCTGGGGATGTCGGCGTCGCCGGCCAGCACCCGGCGGCGCAGGTCCGGGTCGAGCGCGCCGCCGAGTTCGTCGGTGTGGCACGACAGCGCGAACAGCGCGGGATGGCCGCTGCGCGGATCGAGCGGCAGGAACTGGTGCCACGTGCCGCCGCCGAAGCGCACGGTGAACAGGCAGTCCGGCGGGATCTCGACGTGGCGCAGCGCATCGACGAAGGCCTGCGGATCGCCTTCGATCTGCGCATCGGACGCGGTCGAGAACCGCAGCAGGGCGCCGCCGCTGCCGGACACCGCGGTGAACGCCCGGTGCCCGGCGTGGCGATGGAAGGGGTGGCCCTGGGCCCCGACGACGAAGCTGTAGAGCGCGGTCGCGTCGCCGCGCGCGAAGTCGCTGGCGCCGATCCGCGCGGACGGTTCGTCGAGAGCGTCGACGTACTCGGCGTGCCCGCTCTGCAGCGCCGCCGTCGCGGCGATCAGCGGGCTGCCGGCGCCGACGCCGATCTGCGCGATCAGCACGACCTCGACCGGGAGGCCGCCGGACGCCGCGGGCAGGCGCACGGCGGGGAAGGTGTCGAGGCGGCGGACGTCCCCGTTCATGCGCGCGGCTCCGGCTCCGGATCGCCGTCGGCGTGGGCGGCGGCGGCGGCGGCGGCCGACCGGGCCTTCGCGCGCGCTTCGCCCTCGCGCTTCAGCGGCCGGCCCTGCGGGCACAGTTCCGACACCCAGGCGAAGACGGTGTTGGCGAGGCGGTCGGGGACGAGCCGGAAATAGACGTACTGGCCGCGCTTGTCGCGCTCGACCAGGCCGGCCTCCTCGAGCACGCGCAGGTGCGCGGACAGCGCCGGCTTGCTGAAATCGAAGCGGGCGGCGATCTCGCCGGCGGTCAGCTCGCCGCCGTTGAGGTAGGCGAGGATCCGGCGGCGCGGCGTGGACGACAGGGCTTCGAAGACGCGATCCATGGAATTCATCAATTAAGTAATTCATTAATTAATGTCTGAATGTGATCGCCTCGTCAACCCGGCGCCGACAGGCGGCATGGCACGAGACCTGCTTCCCGATCCCCCGCGGATGGGACGCGCGCCCGCCCGGTTTTGTGACTGGCCTCAAACTTTGCCTTGTCTCGTTACAATGCAGCGACTTGCCGGGGGGAACGCATGCTCAAGATCCGTCGCGTCTGGACCCTGTGCCTGATCCTGTCGTTCGCCTGTGCCGCGCTCGCCGGTTGCGCATCCACGGGCGCCGCCTCGAAGGGCGCACCGCCAACGGATTCGGCGCGAAAAGCCGCCGTGGAGGCCTACCGCATCGGGGTCGACGATCAGGTCCAGGTCGCGGTGTGGCGCAACCCGGAGCTCGGGGTCACGGTGCCGGTGCGTCCCGACGGCATGATCTCGGTGCCGCTGATCGGCGACGTGCCCGCCGGCGGCCTCACCCCGCCGGAGGTCGCCAAGGACATCCAGGACCGGCTCGCGGCCTACGTCCGCGACCCGCAGGTCGCGGTGATCCTCACCGAGCTGCGCAGCCACGAATACCTCTCGCGGGTCCGCGTCACCGGCGCGGTGCGCCAGCCGGTGTCGATCCCGTTCCGTCCCGGCATGACCGTGCTCGATGCGGTGCTCGCCGCCGGCGGGCCCAACGAATTCGCCTCCGGCGACCGCACCGTCCTCCACCGCAGGGACGCGGACGCCGCGCAGGGCTATGCGGTGAAGCTCGACGCCATCCTCGAGCGCGGCGACCTCGGCACCAATTACCCGGTCGCGCCGGGCGACGTGATCACGGTGCCGGAGCGGACGTTCTGATGACCACGCCATCGCTTCCCGTGCGGCGCTCCGCGGCCGCGCGCAACAGCGTGCAGGCCGGGGCGCTGACCCCCGGCGAACTGCTGCCGGCGATGCTGCGCGAAGCGCGCCGCTACCAGCTGGTGATCGCGTCGATCTTCGCCGCGATCGCGGTGGTGGCGCTGCTCGCCGGGCTGTTCCTGCTGCCGCGCAAGTACATCGTCACCACCTCGGTGCTGGCGCAGGAGAGCGACATCATCCAGCCGCTGCTGGAAAACCGCGCGGTGTCCACGCGCGCGGTCGATCGCGCCGGGCTGGCGCGGCAGGTCGTGTTCGGGCGCAAGGTGATGAGCCGGCTGCTGGCGATCGGCGGCTGGCTGGAGGACAAGCCGTCGGCGGTGCAGCAGGACCGGCTGATGGAGCAGGTGCGCGACCGCACGCGGATCGTCAACGCGCGCGAGAACCTGGTCCAGATCACCTACTTCGACAGCGAGCCGGAGCGCGCCTACAAGGTCGCCGCGGCGATGGCCGATCTGCTGATCGAGGAAAGCCTGGCCAGCAAGGAACGCGAGAGCCGCGAGGCCTACGAGTTCATCGACAGCCAGGTCAACGACTACCACAGGAAGCTGACCGAGGCCGAGTCCAACCTGCAGGCCTACCGCTCGGACAACGCCGACGCGCAGCCGGGCAGCATCGCCGACGTCAACGCGCGGATCACCGCGCTGCGCACCCAGGTCGAACAGAACCGGATGACGACGATGGAACTGCACTCGCGCGAGCAGACGCTCGCCGCGCAGCTGTCGGGCGAATCGGCGGTGACCGCGGTGCAGACCCGCGAGACGCTCTACCGCACGCAGCTGATCGAACTGCAGAACCAGCTCGACGACCTGCTGCTGCGCTACACCGAGAAGCATCCGGACGTGGTCCGGATCCGCCACCAGATGGCCGACCTGCAGGCGGCGATGGAAGCCGAGCAGCGCCGCGGCAGCCAGCCCGGCGCGCAGGACGCCGCCGCGGTGCGCGCCAATCCGATGTACCAGCAGTTGCGCCAGCAACTGGCGCAGGTGCGCAGCGACATCGCCGCGGCGCAGTCGCGCATGGGCGCGTCGCAGAGCCTGCTCGACGAGGAACTGGGCCGCAGCCGGCGGATCGCCGCGTCCGAGAGCACGCTGGCCGAGCTGACCCGCGACTACGAGGTGAACCGCGACATCTACCAGGACCTGCTGCGCCGGCGCGAGAACGCGCGGGTGTCCATGGAGCTGGATCGCGAGCGCCGCGGCCTGACCATGCGCATCCAGGACCCGGCGCAGATGCCGGTGCGCCCGAGCGGCCTGCGCCCGCTGCACATCGCGCTGGGCGGGCTGGGCGCGGGGATCGCGGTGCCGCTGGGACTGCTGTTCCTGCTGGTGAAGTTCGACCCGCGGGTGCGCGCGCCGGGCCAGATCGAACGCCAGGGCAACTATCCGGTGCTGACCGTGGTGCCGCCGAACCGCACCCGCCGCGACCGCCGCCGCGAGTTCGCGCGCACGGCGCTGGCCGCGAGCCTGGTCATGGCCGTGTTCATCGCCTACGGACTGGCGTATTTCATCCGCCAGGTGCACGCATGAACGACGGCCAGGACCCCACGCGCGACGACCGCGACCTGCCCGCGAAAGCGCCGTCGCGCGGCACGATGATGACCACGGTGCAACTGGAGGAACGGCGGCTGATCCACCGCCAGGAATCCGGGCGCCGCCATGCCGACGCCTTCCGCGAACTGCGCACGCGGCTGCTGTCGATGGCCGGCCGCAGCTACGCCGAAGGCGGCAGCTTCGTGACCCTCGTGGCGCCGGTGCGGCCCGGCTGCGGCGGCAGCTACGTCGCCCGCAACCTGGCCGCGGCCTTCGCCTTCGACGAGACCCGCCAGGCGCTGCTGATCGACTGCGACGCCACCCATCCCGCGCAGCACGAGGCCTTGAACGTCGGCGGCGAGCGCGGCGGGCTGATCGACTATCTCGAGAACGCCGACCTGCCGCTGGAGGACGTGGTCTACCCGACCGGCGTGCCGCGGCTGCAACTGATCCCCAGCGGCCGCATCCGCGAGACGCCCGGCGAGAGCTACAGCTCGCTGCGCATGCGCGCCGCGCTCGACGCCCTGCGCGCGGCCCAGCCGAACCGGCAGATCCTGCTCGACGGCTCGCCGGTGCAGGGCTCGCCGGATGCGCGCATCCTGTCCGACCTCGCCGACCTGGTCGTGCTGGTGGTCGGCGAAGGCCAGGTGCCCAGCGACGCGATCGACAAGGCGGTCGCCAGTTTCCCGCCGGAGAAGATCGCCGGCGTGGTGTTCAACCGGCGGCCCTGAGCCGGCGACCGCGATGCGCCGCCATGCCCACGCCGCCGTCTGCCTCGCGCTGGCGCTGTGCGCGCTGCGCCCCGGCGCTGCGCTGGCGCTGCGCATCGACTACACCGCCGACCTCACCGTCGAGCGCAACGACAACCTGCTGCTGACCGAGCACGATCCGCTCGCGCTGACCATGCTGCGTCCCGGCCTGGGTTTCGTCGCGCGCCACGACGGCCCGGCGCTGCAACTGCAGCTCGACGGCCGCATCGAGCAGCGCCGCTACCGCGACCGCCGGTTCGACGACCGCATCGACGGCGACATCGACGGCCACCTGACCTGGATCGCGATCCCCGAGCGGCTGCGCTTCGAGGCGGTCGAGGATCTGTCGTCGCAACCGGTCGATACGCTGGCGCCGGATGCGCCGGGCAATCGCCAGCGCGTCGATGTGACCTCGGTCGGGCCGACGCTGCAGTTCGGCCGCAGCGACGACTGGCACGGCGACGTCGGCGCGCGCTGGGTGCGCAGCCGCGCCGAGGTCACCGAGGTGTTCAACGCCGATCGCATCGACCTGGCGCTGCGCGCCGAACGCCGGCTGAGCCCGACCAGCCGCCTCGCCTTCCATCTCGAAACCCAGCGCGTGGACTTCCGCGACGACGCCGCGGCGCAGGACTACCGGCGCACGCAAGTGTTCTCGCGCTGGACGCGCAGCCTGAGCCGCTTCGACCTCGTCCTCGACGCCGGCGTGTCGCGGCTGCACGACCTGCGTCCGCGGGCCGGCGGCGCCGATGGCCGCAGCGACCCGCTGCTGCGCGCCACCTTCGGCTGGCGCCCGGACGACCGCCAGCGCCTGCGGCTGCGCCTGAGCAGCCAGTTCTCCGACGTCGCCAGCGACCGCCTGTCGGCGGTGAGCGCCGACACCGGCCTGCCCGACACCGTGCCCACCGGCGACATCGTCGTCGATGCGACGCCCTACCTCGAACGTCGGCTGGAGGCGGAATACGTCCGCCACACCGATCGCTGGCACGTCGCGTTCGTGCCGCACGCCAACCGCATCCGCTACGAAGGCCCCGATCCGTTCGATCGCGACGGCCGCGGCGGCGTGCTCGACATCGCCTGGCGCATGCGGCCGACGCTGACCCTCGGCGCGCACGCCGGGCTCGACCGCAGCGATTACCGCCAGCTCGATCGCATCGACGACACCCGCCGCCTGCGGCTGTCGGCGCGACTGCAGCGCAGCCGCCACTGGAGCGTGCAGGTGCAGTACGAACGCTGGCAGCGGCGCAGCACCGTGCCCGGCCAGGACGCGGACCAGGATACGGTCGGCGTGACCCTCGCCTACCGCAATCGCTGAGCCGCGATGCGGTCGCCCGCGCGCGCCCTTGCCCGTCCGCGCGTGCGCCCGTGCGTCGCGCTCGCGGCGACGGTCTTGCTCTGCGCGAGCGCCTGCGCCCGCGATGGCCGCGCCGATCCCGCGCAGCGTCCGCCGCTGCCGCCGCTGCGCGCGGGCATCCCGCTGGACCTGTCCTACGTCGATCGCGCGACGCCGGCGTTCGCGCGCTTCAAGCGCTGGGTCGATCTCGCGGTCATGGGCGCAGCGGACGACGGCTTCTCCGCCTACGACGCGGCGCTGCTGTACCGGCTCGACCCGCAGCCGGCGTACTGCACCCTCGCCATCCGCATGACCGACGCCGAGGTGGCCGCGGCCGAGGCCGCGATCGACGCGGGCGACGCGCCCGGGATCGCCGCCGATTCCTATCTCGAGGTCGGGCCGCGCATCGCCGCGCTGTCGCTGACGCTGGACACGTGTCGCGCGCGGATCGACGACGCCATGCGCGCGCGCTGGTCGGCCCATGCCGAACAGGCGGTGTGGAACGTCTGGCATCCGCTGCGCGCGCACTGGGGCGCGCGGCCGCGGCCGTGGACCGGCTGGGCCACCGACGACCCGGGCAACAACTACCACTACAGTTTCCTGGAGGCGACGCTGTACTGGGCGCTGGCCTCCGGCGATGCGGACTGGATGCGCTTCCTCGACGAGGAGAAGCTGCCGCCGCTGATCGCCTACCTCGCCACCGTGCAAGGCGGCGGCAGCCGCGAGGGCACCGGCTACGGCGCCGCGCACATGCGGCTGCTGGCGTTCGCGCGGCTGTGGCGCGACGCCACCGGCGAGAATTTTGCGAAGACGCTGGCGCGCGACGACATCCTGTACTGGACCCAGGCGACGGTGCCGACGCTGGACCGGTTCGCGCCGATCGGCGACCAGTCGCGGGTGTCGGAGCCGGTGCTGTACGACTACCACCGTCGGCTGGTGCTGGAAGCGCGCGCGCTGACCGACGATCCCGCCGCGCGATCGCTGGCGAGCGCGTGGCTGCACGCGATCGCGGTCGATCGCATGCGCAGCGGCTTCAACGCGCGGTACGACCTGCTGCCCGCGGGGCCCGCCGACGCGCCCGCGCCGGACGCGCGGTTCCCCGGCCTGGCCTGGCACGCGACCGGCGTCGGCCACCTGTTCGCGCGCACCGACTGGGGCCGCGACGCGCTGTGGCTGGCGTTCGTCGCCGGACCGTACGACCAGAGCCACGCGCACCAGGAACAGGGCGGCTTCACCCTGTTCGGCGGCGACTGGCTGACCGCGCCCGAGAACCTGTGGACCCACAGCGGCCTGCAGCAGGGCACCGGCACCCACAACGTCCTGCGCTTCGAGCGCGACGCGCCGATCGCCCGGCAGTGCCAGGGGCCGGCCGACGACCGCGTGGTGCACCAGTGCCCCGGGACGACCTCGACCATGACCGTCGCGCCCGGCGCCGACGGCGCGCTGCGGATCGACGCCGACCTCGCCGCGGCGTACGGCGACGCGTCGCCGGTGCGGCGCTGGACCCGCCGCCTCGACTTCGGCGGGCGGCGACTGCGCGTCGAGGACCGCTACGAGACCGCGCCGGGCGTCCGCGCGGTGTTCCAGGCGCAACTGCCGGCCGAGCCGCGGATCGCCGGCAACGTCGCCGTCGCCGGCGGCCTGCGGGTGACGGTGCTGACCCCGAAGGACGCCCGCCTGACCGTCCTGGACTGGCGGACCGCCGACCCGGGGGAATTCCGCGGCGGCTGGCGCCTGGACATCGCCGGCGGCGGCGACGGCGGCTCCGACCGCGAATCCGGCACTTACGTCGTCGAGTTCGAACGACTCCCGAACTGAAGCGCGCAAGTCCAACCGCGACCGCATTCACAGTTCCATCGCACGGCCTGCGCGAGTGATCGCTCGGTCACAGTTCCGCGCCCGGCGCTCCCCGCACACTGCGCCCAGGTCGCCCCTGCGGCGACCGACCGCGCTGCGCTCCGACCCGGATGGGAGCGCACCAGGGGGCGCGGATCGACGACCCGATCGCCAGGATGCGAGACCGAGTGACCGCCATGTCCCCCCGCCAGAGCGCCCCCGCCTCTCCCCGCCGTCCGCTTCCGCTGCGCACCGTCGCGATCGCCGCGGCCGTCGCCGCCGCCGCCGGATTCGCCGCCGCCGCCCCGCTGAAGGCCTACCTGGCCCGGCGCAGCGCGCAGGCCGAAGCCGTGCGCACCCCGCTGGCCGACGCGCTGCTGCGCAACGGCCGCACCGCCGCCCGGCGCGCGCCGCGCGACACCGGCAACATGAATTCCGCGCAGGTCGCGGAAGTGCCGATGAACCTCACCTTCGTCGACACCGCGCGCACGCCCTATGCCCGCTTCAGGACCTGGGTCGACGCCGCCGTCGCCGGCAGCCCCGGTTACGCCTACCAGGCGCGCGACTCGGCGCTGATGTACCGCATCACCCGCGACGGCAAGTACTGCACGCACGCGGTCGGCATGGTCGAACAGCAGGTGTCGAAGGCCGAGACCGCGATCGCCGCCGGGCAGAATCCGGAAGTCGCGTACGACTCGTATCTCGACGTCGGCCCGATGATCGGCGACCTCGCGATCGCCTACGACACCTGCTCGGCCTTCCTCACCGCCAGCCAGCGCACGCGCTGGTCGGCCTATGCCGAGCAGGCGGTGTGGAACGTCTGGAACTACCAGAACGCCAAGTGGGGCGGCCGCGCCGCGCCGTGGAGCGGCTGGTCGGTGAGCAACCCGGGCAACAACTACCACTACAGCTTCCTCGAAGCGACCATGAACTGGGCGCTGGCGTCGCGCAATCCGACCTGGATGGGCCTGCTGCAGAGCGACAAGCTGCCGAAACTGGAGGCCTACTACCGCGCGCTCGCCACCGGCGGCAGCCAGGAGGGCACCGGCTACGGCACCGCGCAGATGCGGCTGTTCGAGATCTACCGGCTGTGGCGCGACGCCACCGGCATCGACCTGGCCAACGCCAATCCGCACGAGAGCAACACCATCCGCTGGTGGGTCCACGCGACCGTGCCGACGCTGGACCGTTTCGCGCCGCTGGGCGACCAGTCGCGCAGCTCGACCCCGGACATCTACGACTACCACCGCCGGCTGGTGCTGGAAGCGCGCCACCTCACCCAGGACGCGACCGCACAGCGCATCGCGAGCTGGTGGCTCAACAACATCAGCGTGCAGCAGATGGGCTCGGGCATGAACTTCCGCTACGACCTGCTGCCCGCCGGCGCCGGCGGCACCCCGCCGAGCGAGCTGTACTACCTCGGCAGCGGCACCGGCCACCTGTTCGCGCGCACCGGCTGGGACAAGGCCGCGATGTGGATGTCCTACGTCGCCGGCCCGTACATGGAAAGCCACGCGCACCAGGACCAGGGCGCGTTCACCCTGTTCGCCAACGACTGGCTGTCGGTGACCGAGAACATCTGGACCCACAGCGGCATCCAGCAGGGCAGCGAGGTGCACAACACGCTGCGTTTCGAGCGCACCAACACCACGGCGGCGCAGTGCGGCAGCCCTGCCAACGACAAGATCGTCCACCAGTGCTACGGCACCACCTCGACGATGACCGTCACCCCCGGCGCCGCCGGCGCGCTGACCGTCAGCTCCAACCTCACGCCCGCCTACGCCGGCACCACGTACGTGAAAAGCTGGACCCGCGCGCTCGACTTCTCGAACCGCAAACTCACCGTGCGCGACAACTTCACCCTCGGCAGCGGCACGACCGCGATTTTCCAGGTGCAGACGCCGGTGCAGCCGACGATCAGCGGCACCACCGTCACCGCCGGCAAGCTGAAGGTGCGGGTGCTGGAGCCGGCCAACGCGACGATCACCCTGCGCAACTGGAACAGCGTCGACGCCGCCGAATACAGCAAGGGCTGGCGGATCGACATCGGCGGCGGCGCCACCACCTACCTGGTCGAGCTGAGCGAGGCGCCGTGAGCGGGACGGCGGCATCGCACCCGGCCGCCCGCGGCTTCGCGCGCGCGGCCATCGCGGTCCGTCGCGCGGGTCTGGACGACCTCGGCGACCTCGTCCCGCTGTTCTCCGACTACCGCGTGTTCTACGGACAGCCGCGCGACCCCGAGACCGCGCGCCAGTTCCTGCACGCACGCCTGGGCCGCGGCGAATCGACCGTGTTCCTCGCCCGCGTCGAGGGCGTGTCGCACGCGCCGCCGGTCGGCTTCGTGCAGTTGTATCCGATGTTCTCCTCGGTGCGCGCCGCCAAGCTCTACATCCTCAACGACCTGTACGTCGCCGAACACGCGCGGCGCAGCGGCGTCGCGCTGGCGCTGCTGTCGGCGGCGGCCGAGTTCGGCCAGCGCGAGGGCGCGATCCGGCTCGAACTGGAAACCGCGCACGACAACCACGGCGCGCAGGCGCTGTACCGCCGCCAGGGCTGGCGCGACTACGACGGCACGAAGCGCTTCCACCTGCCGCTGGCGTGAGCCGCGGCCGGCGACGGCCTCAGTTGGTGTAGGCCGAGCTGTGGGTGATGCTGAGGTACGAGCACACGCCGCTGGCGTCCCACATGAAGAAGACCGCCGAACTGGGGCCGACGGACTGCATCATGTCGATCGCCAGCGGATCGGTCGTGGTGCAGCTTGCACTCACCCCATTGCGATCGCGCGCATTGCAACTGCCGAGCGTGCCGCCGAACGGACCGCGGTTGGTGTTGCAGTTGATGTACTGCACCGCGTCGCTGGAACGACGCGCGGAATTCAGCCCGCCGTAGGCGTAGGACGACGCCGGATAGACGCGCACCTCCATGCCGGTGTCGTAGCTGTAGCCGGCGAACGCCGGCGCGGCGAACACGGCGGTGGCGATGGCGCCGAAGCGAATGGCGGAACGGAGGATCGCGGAACGCGGCATGGACGGCATGAACGGCATGGCGTGGACTCCCGGTGGTGGCCGTCGATCGGCCGGAATGGAATGGCGGGGCCGGCGAGCGCCGGCCGGCGCGGTCATGGCGTCACTCGCACCGCGCCGCGATTGATCGCGCGCGACAGCGCCAGCGACACCGGCAGGCGTTCGGCCGCGGGCAGGGCGAGGATCCGCGCCCGCAGCGCATCGAGTTCCGCGTCGCGCAAGGCGCCGCCCGCGGGCAGCAGCGCGGCGAGGCGCGCATCGGCGGCGGCCAGCGGCATCGCGGCGGCAGTCGCCGAAGCGGACGCCGGCGGCGCGTCCGTCGCCCGCGCCGGGCCGGCAGCGATGTCGGCGGCGGCGAGCCGGGATTCGATCCGGGCCAGCGAGGCCGCCATCGCGGCGTCGAATGCGGTCCGCGGCGGCGCAGCGTCGGCGATGCCCGGCGCGCTGCGCAGCGCGTCGATCGTCGCCTGCAGTCGCGCCATGCGCTGCAGCGACCAGGCCTGCAGCCCGATCAGCGCCAGCAGCGCCATGCCTTGCCAGCCGATCCGTCCGGTCATGCGTCTTCGCGTCCGCTCGGCCGCGACGCGGCCCCCGCCGGGAACAACGCACCGCTCCGCGGGCAGCGGCCAGCCGCTCGATTCCCCGGCCACCGGTTTCGGGCTACCCTGCCGGCCATGACCGCAGCGCCCGACTTCCTCCCGCTTTCGCTGTGCGTGCTGACCGTCTCGGACACCCGCACCCTCGCCGACGACAGCTCCGGCGCCTACCTGGCCGAAGCCCTGGCCGCCGCCGGCCACCGCCTCCACGCCCGCGCCCTGCTTCCCGACGACCGCTACAGGCTGCGCGCGCTGGTGTCGCAGTGGATCGCCGACGACGCGGTCGACGGCATCCTGGTCACCGGCGGCACCGGCTTCACCGGCCGCGATTCCACGCCCGAGGCGCTGCTGCCGCTGCTCGACAAGCCGATGCCCGGCTTCGGCGAACTGTTCCGCGCGCTGAGCTTCGAGGAGATCGGCACCAGCACGCTGCAGTCCCGCGCCTTCGCCGGCCTCGCCAACGCCACCTTCCTGTTCGCCCTGCCCGGCTCCACCTCCGCCTGCCGCACCGCCTGGGAAAGAATCGTCCGCGCCCAGCTCGACGCCCGCACCCGACCGTGCAATCTCGCCACGCTGCGGCCTCGCCTCAAGGAGTGACCCCATGTCCATCGGCAACACCCTGCGCCTGCTGACCAAGGCCACCGGCCTGAGCGTGACCGACCTGGCGACCGCGATCCCGCGCGCCGGCGTGAACACCGTCAGCGCCTGGCTGAAGGACGAGAAGATGCCCGGGCGCGACCAGATCGACGCCCTCGCCCGCGCCTTCGGCGTGCCCACCGGCGCGCTGCTGGCCGAACTCGCCAGCACCTTCGACCCGACCCGCACCAAGGGCGAACACAGCCTGCTCGCCGCCTATCGCGCGCTCAACACCCGGCAGCAGGGCGCGCTGCTCGAAGTCGCCCGCAGCATGGCCGCCGGCGCCGGCGACGAAGACGACGCCCCCGCGCGTCCCGCACGCAAGCGCGCCCCCGCGAAGCGCACGCGTCGCGCCTGAGGCAACGACCTGCCGACGGCGACGACATGCCAACATGAACAACGGCCTGCGCGCGTGACGTCCGCCCGCCACCCCATGTCATCCCGGGCGCCGCGAGGAACCTGCGATTCCCACGGCGCGATCGCGCCACGTGAACCGCCGCCCGATACGGGCGCACGTTCATCCCCTCTCCCCTCGCGGGAGAGGGGGTGGGGAGAGGGGGCCGCACGGTCATCGACCCCACCCGCTGCTGCAACGCCTTTCCCCTCTCCCGCCGCGCACCGCGCGGCGACCTCTCCCGCAAGGGGAGAGGCGACCCCGACCCAGACGACACGACCACGATGCGAAAACCCGACAAACTCAAACGCCGCGATCGCGCCACGTGAACCGCCGCTCGATACGGGCGCACGTTCAGCCCCTCTCCCCTCGCGGGAGAGGGGTTGGGGAGAGGGGGCCGCACCATCGACCGCGCCCCCGCCTCACACGCGTTTCCCCTCTCCCGCCAGGGGAGAAGCGACCCCGACCCACACGAGACGGCCACGATGAGCAAACCCGACAAACTCAAGCGCAAGGACTACGAAGCCCTGCTCGAACCGATGCAGCGCGAGCTCGCCGACATGGCGCGCTGGGCCGCGCACACCGGCCAGCGCATCCTGGTGCTGATCGAAGGCCGCGACACCGCCGGCAAGGGCGGCGTGATCGGCGCGATCCACGAACACATCAACCCGCGCCAGTGTCGCGTGGTCGCGCTGCCCAAGCCCAACGACCGCGAACGCACGCAGTGGTATTTCCAGCGCTACGTCGAACACCTGCCCGCCGCCGGCGAGATCGTGCTGTTCGACCGCAGCTGGTACAACCGCGCCGGCGTCGAAAAGGTGATGGGCTTCGCCAGCGACAAGCAGGTCAAGGCCTTCCTGAAGCAGACGCCGGTGTTCGAGCAGATGCTGATCGACGACGGCATCCTGCTGTTCAAGTACTGGCTGTGCTGCGACCAGGCCGAACAGGAAAAGCGCTTCGCCGAACGCCGCGAGGACCCGCTCAAGGGCTGGAAGCTCTCGCCGATCGACCTCGAAGCCCGCACGAAATACGCCGAGTACACCAGGGCGCGCGAGGCGATGCTCGAGGCCACGCACACGAAGCACGCGCCGTGGACGCTGGTCGACTTCAACGACCAGAAGCGCGGCCGCCTCACCCTGATCCGCAACCTCCTCGACCGTCTCCCCGACACCGCGATCCCGGCCGAGACCATCGACTTTCCGCCGCTGGAAGGCAAGCCGAAGAAGGAGAAGTATTCGGTGGTGGCGCCGTTGTCGGGGTTCGGGAGCGATTGAGCCGGGACGCGCCCGTCGCCCCGGCGACGAAACGGCGATCGCGCCGCGTCGCGCGCGGATCCACGACTGAAGTCACCCTGACGTTGGAGACGCGCGCGGTCGCGATCGCGCGGGCAGACTGCCGCTGCCATCCACTGCCCGCGGGGCCGTCATGCTCAGGAAGATCGTCATCGGCATGCTCGCCGTGTTCATCGGCGTCGCCATCGCCTCCGCCGGCTACCGGTTCGGCAAGCAGCTGAAAGCCTCCGGCGACCAGGCGCGCGCGGAACAGCGCGACGACGCGTCCAGGGCGACATGACGGTTTGGAGTGTTTCGATCGACGTTCGGCGACACGGATGCGTCGCAATGGCGGGCCAGGGCCCGCCCTACGGGCGCGAGCGGGCATGCGGAGCCGCGCCGCGCCTCCGCCTCCACCTCACATCGCCCGGAACACCAGCGCGGCGTTGGTGCCGCCGAAACCGAAGCTGTTGGACATCACCGTGCGCAGCGGGGCCTCGCGGGTCTCGCGAAGGATCGGCGCATCGCCCACGCGCGGATCGAGCGCTTCGATGTTGGCCGAGGCCGCCATGAAGCCGTCGCGCAGCATCAGCAGGCTGTAGATCGCCTCGTGCACGCTCGCCGCGCCCAGCGCGTGTCCGGTGAGCGCCTTGGTCGAGGACATCGGCGGCATCGCGTCGGCGAAGACCGCGCGGACCGCGTCGACCTCGGTGATGTCGCCCAGCGGCGTCGAGGTGCCGTGGGTGTTGAGGTAATCGATCGCGCCGACCGGTTCGCCGCCGGGCATGCCGCGCAGCGCCATGCGCATGCAGCGCACCGCGCCCTCGCCGTTCGGCGCGACCATGTCGGCGCCGTCTGAGGTCACGCCGTAGCCCGCCAGTTCGGCATGGATGCGCGCGCCGCGGGCCTTCGCGCGGTCGTAGTCCTCGAGCACCAGCATGCCGCCGCCGCCGGCGATCACGAAACCGTCGCGATCGCGGTCGTAGGGCCGCGAAGCGCGCTGCGGCGCGTCGTTGTGCGCGCTGGACAGGGCGCCCATGCCGTCGAACTGCACGGTCATGCCCCAGTGCAGCTCCTCGCCGCCGCCCGCGAACACGATGTCCTGCGCGCCGCTGCGGATCTGGTCGGCGGCGGCGCCGATGCAGTGGGCCGACGTGGCGCAGGCGGCCGAGATCGAATAGCTCACGCCCTGGAGGCCGAACGCCGTCGCCAGCGAGGCCGACACGGTGGAGCACATCGTCCGCGGCACCATGAACGCGCCGACCTTGCGCGCGCCCTTGCGCCGCAGCAGGTCGCCGGTCTCGATCTGCCATTGCGAGGAAGCGCCGCCGGAGCCGGCGATCACCCCGGTGCGCGGACTGCGCACCTGCGCATCGTCGAGCCCGGCGTCCGCGATCGCATCGCGCATCGCGACGTAGGCATAGGCGGCGGCATCGCCCATGAACCGCTTGAGCTTGCGGTCGATCGTCGCCTCGAGGTCGATCCGCGGCACGCCGGCCACCTGGCTGCGCAGGCCGAGTTCCGCGTACTCCGGCATCGCCGAGAGGCCGCTGACGCCATCGCGCAGCGCGCCGGACACGACGTCGAGCGTGTTGCCGATCGGCGAGACGATGCCCATGCCGGTGATCACGACCCGACGCATCAGAAGCCTTCCGTCGAACGGAACAGCCCCACGCGCAGGCCCTCGGCCTCGTAGATCAGGCGGTCGTCGACGAAGGTGCGGCCGTCGGCGATGATCATCGCGAGCTTGCCGCGCACGACCCGGCGCACGTCGACCAGATAGCGCACGAGCCGCGCCGTCGGCAGCACCTGTCCGCTGAACTTCACCTGCCCCACGCCGAGCGCGCGACCGCGACCGGGTTCGCCCAGCCACGGCAGGAAGAAGCCGGCGAGCTGCCACATCGCATCCAGGCCGAGGCAGCCGGGCATGACCTGGTCGCCCTTGAAGTGACAGTCGAAGAACCACAGGTCCGGGCGGATTTCGAGTTCCGCTTCGAGCACGCCCTTGCCGTGTCGCCCGCCCGTCGCTTCGACGCGCGTGATGCGATCGAACATCAGCATCGGCGGCGCGGGAAGACGCGCATTGCCCGGCCCGAAGACATCGCCCTCCGAGCAGGCGAGAAGTTGGGAGCGATCGAACGTGGAAGCGTGCGGCATGGTCGTGACTGCTGGAAAACGGTCCGCGATTGTCGCCCGAATCGCGGCGGCGTCGAACCACCTGGATCAAATTCCTTGCGTTTTTTCAGGCGTTTCGCATGCGTATGCGTATGGATACGCAGGCGCATTGTCGGCACCATACTCGTGCGAATGCATCGCGCGCATCACGCCGACATGCCATGCGCGCTGGCGTCGAAGCCTCGAAACCGCGGCGCGATGATGCGATCGCGATCCACCGCATGTCGCTCGGCGGTGCGATCGAGGTCGACGTTGCGTGCGATTGCGATCCGCATCCGCGACGCTGTCGTGGCGCCGGACGCATGCCGTCGGTCAACGCGCGTTTATGGAAGCGCGCGGATGCCGTGCCGCGCGGACTGGCGGCGTTCACCGCTCCCCTACCGGGGCGCGGCGTCGAGGGCGCGGCGGTAGCCCTGGAACAGTTGCAGCAGCCACGGCTTCTGGGCGAGGACGAGGCTGACGCCGATGCGTTCCTTGGCCGGCAGCGTGGCGTCGCGGGCGAGCAGCGTGTCGAACTCGCGGACCACGTCCTCCAGGCGCTGGCGCATGTGGCGGATGCCGTCGATGCTGAGGCTGCCGGTGAGCAGGAACAGGCCGTCCTGCTCGCCGTCGAAGGCGTCGGCGAAATAGTCGGTGAGCAGCTTCTCGCGGAAGTAGCGCTCCATCGGGCCGCCGCGGCGCCAGCGGAAGTTGCGCGCGGTCAGCGCGCGGGCGCGGTTGCCCGGCAGCAGTTCGATGATGCCCAGCCGGTCGAGTTTGACCAGCAGCCCGGTCCACTGCGGCTCGGTGAAGGCGAACTGCGCCAGCACGTCCTGCTGGCGCCAGCGATTGAGGCTGAGGAACAGCGCCAGCAGCAGCGCCGGATCGGACACCAGCGCCTTCTCCTGCGCCTCGGTCAGCTCGGCCATGCTCGCGCGTCCGCGCGCGGATTCGGCGGCGAGTTCGGCCAGGCCGATGTCGAGCACGTCGCAGATCTGCTCGAGCCGCTGCAGGCTCATCGCGCGCAGCGAGAACATCCGCTTCACAGCGGCCTCGCTCATCTTGATCCGCGAGGCCAGCTCGCGGTAGGTCAGGCCCTGGCCGCGCAGCAGGCGCTTGAGGGCGTCGATCAGTTCGACGGAGACGGCCATGGGTCGAGGATTCCGATACCGGGCAGCCCCGCTATCTACACTCGGTAGCGGCGGATTGCAACGCGTGCGGCGCCGGGTGTCTGCTCGATGCCGGTCGCGACCGCGGCCGATACCCCGCGAACCGCATGCCCGCCCTGCCCGCCGCCCTCGCCGCCCCGCCCGCCTGGCCTCGCGCCTGCATCGGCCTCGCACTGGCGCTGCTGGCGATCGCCGCGCCCGGGGCGCGGGCGCAGGCCCTGATCGACATCGACCTGCGCACCGCCGGCGCGCCGGTCGAGGCGCGCATCCCGGTGGGCGACGACGCCCGGCGGATCGTGTTCTCGTCGCTGCGCTCGACCGCAGCGCTGGCGAAGATCGAGCTGATCGATCCCGCCGGCCGCGTGGTCCGCAGCGATCCCGGCGCGACGCTGAAACGCCTGTCCGCGGAGGAAGCCGTGCATCCCGAGCAGGGCGCGATGTACTTCCTCCGCGAAGAGCGCGACGCCGCGCCGGGCACGTGGCGGCTGCGCTTCACGCCGGCGCCGGGCGCGCGCGGGCGCATCCGCACCGCCGCGTCGCTGCGCCCGCGTTTCGAGCTGATGCTGCCGATGGTGGAATCCGGCTGGCGCGCTGGCGCGCCGACGCTGATCGAAGTGCTGGCGAGCGACAACGGCGAGGCGCTGGCGAACCTCGGCGGCATCCGCGTGTGGATCGAGGACGCGCGCGGCCGCCGCGTGTTCGAGGGGATGGCGCAGGCGAACCTGCGCAATGCGCGCGGCATCCTCGTCAGCGACGACCCGCGCAACTACCTGATCGTCGTCACGGCGCCGGCCCCGGGCCGCTACCGCCTCGTCGCGACGCACACGCTCGGCGGCCACGCGCTGCGCACCGAGCGCGCCATCGACGTGCATTGACCGCCACGCAGACGCCTCCGGAGGACACGCATGCTCATCCATCTGCCCCGACGCCGGCGCCGCCCGGTCGTGAACACCCTGCGCCACCGCCTCGCCGGCGTCGTCGTCGCGCTCGGCTGTGCGCTCATTCCGCCTGCGGACGCGCAGTCCGGGGCCTCGGTGCGCCAGTCGCAGGCCAGCGTCGCCGCGTCGGTGGAGGTGCCGGTCTCGGTGGTCTCGGCGCTGGCCGAGGGCGGCAGGTTCGTGATCACCGGCATCGCCGCGAGCGGCGCGGTCGTGGCGGTGACTATCTCGGGCGTGGGGCTCGGCGCCTCGTTCGTGGTCCATCTTTCCGCGGAAGCGGCCAAGGGGCTGGCGATCGGCGCCGGCGTGGTCGTGGAGGCGGTGGTCGTCAGCGGAGGCTGGCTGCTGATGGCCGCGGGCGAGGCGCTGTGCTTCATCGCCGACGAGGCCACGCGTCCGCACGTGCATTCGCGCAGGCTGGGTGCGTGAACGCGCGCATCGCCGCGCGGGCGGCCGCGCTGCTGCTCGCGTGCCTGCTCGCGATGCCCGCGCACGCCGGCACGGCCTGCGAAACGAAGTCCCTGCCGCCGCGGGCCGTGGCCGATGCCGCGGCCACGGCGCTGACGGTCGTCCGCGCGCTGGACGAGGTCGATGCGCCGGTCGCGCTGGTGTCGCGGGTCGGCCGCGACCTGTCGCAACACGACCTGCGCTACAGCCATGCCGGGTTCGCGGTGCGCGACCATCCCGACGGCCGCTGGACGGTCGTGCATCTGCTCAACGCATGCGATTCGGACCGCTCGGCGCTGTACGCGCAGGGCCTGGTGGACTTCTTCTCGGACGACCTCGTGCTGCAGGACGCGCGCATCACCTGGCTGAAGCCGGACGTCGCCGAGCGACTCGCCGCGCGGTTGATCGCGCTGCGCAGCGACCCGCTGTTCACGCCGCACTACAACCTGATCGCCCGCCCCGGCAGCCGCGACTACGAGAATTCCACCGCCTGGGTGCTGGAACACCTCGCCGCCGCCACCGACGACGGCGTGCGCGATCGCACCCGGGCGTGGCAGCGCGCGCGGGACCTCGGCTACCGCCCCGGGCATGTGCGCATCCCTTACGGCAAGCGCGTACTCGGCGGCCTGTTCGCGGCGAACCTGGTGTTCACCGACCACCCGATCGCGACGCGCCTGTCCGGCGACTATCCCGTGGTGACGGTGCGTTCGATCCTGGAATGGCTCGACGCCGCGGGGCTCGTCGCCGACGAACGCGAATGGCGCGGCGGCCGGCGGATGGCGACGCCGGGTCCGGGCTGAAGCGGTCGCGGCGGTTCAGCCCTCGCGCGGCAGGAACCGCGCGCGCAGCGGCTGCAGGCGCAGGCTGTCGCCGGTCGCGGGCAGCGGGCCATCGGTCGCATCGACCATGTCCCATTCGAACGGCGCGGCCGCGGCGCCGACGCCGAGTTCGACCGTGGTGCGGTCGGCGCGGCGCCGGGTCGCCAGCACGGTCCCGGCGATGCCGTGGGCGTCCGCGACCGTCGCGCGGCGCAGTTCCTGCGGGCGCAGCAGCGCGACGGCGTCGCCCGCCGCCGCGTCGGGCGCAGGCAGCGAGACCGCGCCGTCCGCGGTCGAGAACACGCCGTCGCGCACCTGCCCTTCCAGGGTGTTGCCGCGACCGACGAACCCGAATACGTAGGCCGAGGCCGGCGACGTGTAGATCTCGTCGGGGGTGCCGACCTGCTCGATCCGCCCCTGCCGCATCACCACGACCCGGTCGGCGAGTTCGAGCGCTTCTTCCTGGTCGTGGGTGACGAACAGCGTGGTCTGCCCGGTGCGCTCGTGCAGCTTGCGCAGCCAGCGCCGCAGTTCGACGCGGACCTTGGCGTCGAGCGCGCCGAACGGTTCGTCCAGCAGCAGCACGCCCGGATCGATCGCCAGCGCGCGGGCCAGCGCGACGCGCTGCTTCTGACCGCCGGACAACTGGTCGGGATAGCGGCCGCCGAGGTCGGGCAACTGGATCAGGCCGAGCAGTTCCTCGACCCGCTTCGCGATCTCCGCCCGCGTCGGCCGCTTCGCGCGCGGCCGGCAGCGCAGGCCGAAGGCGATGTTCTCGGCCACGGTCATGTGCCGGAACAGGGCGTAGTGCTGGAACACGAAGCCGACGTTGCGCTCGCGCAGGCTCAGCCGGGTGGCGTCGCGCTGGTCGAAGAAGACGCTGCCCGCGTCCGGCGACAGCAGGCCGCCGACGATCCGCAGCAACGTGGTCTTGCCCGAACCGGACGGCCCGAGCAGCGCGATGAGTTCGCCGGAGGCGATGTCCAGGTCGACGCCGTCGAGGGCGATCGCGCCCGGGTAGCGCTTGCCGAGGCGGTGGAGGCGCAGTTGCATGTTCAGTGTTTCCCGTGGGAAGCGGCGATGGCGTCGCCGTGGGCGCGCTCCAGCCGCGCCAGGACGCACCCGGGCAATGGCAGTCGCGTCACCGGCGCCCCGGGCGCCGAGCTCGAAATTCGCGAGCGTTGCATGTCGACTTGGTTCATCAATGTTTCCCGTGCGAGGCGGCGATGGCGTCGCCGTGCGCGCGCTCCAGCCAGAACTTGGCCAGCAGCGTCACCAGCGCCATCCCGGACAGCAGCGAGGCGGCGGCGAACGCGGCGGTGGTGTCGAATTCGTTGTAGAGGATCTCGATGTGTAGCGGCAGGGTGTTGGTCAGGCCGCGGATGTGGCCGGAGACCACCGACACCGCGCCGAACTCGCCCATCGCGCGCGCGCCGCACAGCAGCACGCCGTAGAGCAGGCCCCAGCGGATCTTCGGCAGCGTCACCCGGAAGAACATCGTCCACGCGCCGGCCCCGAGCGAACGCGCGGCGAGTTCCTCCTCGGCGCCCTGCTGCTGCATCAGCGGGATCAGTTCGCGGACCACGAACGGGAAGGTGATGAACAGCGTCGCCAGCACGATGCCCGGCCGCGCGAACAGGATCTTGACCTCGTGCGCGGCCAGCCATTGCGCGAACCAGCCGTGCGAACCGAACAGCAGCACCAGGCACAGGCCGGCGACCACCGGCGACACCGCGAACGGCAGGTCGAGCACAGCGAGCAGCAGGCGCTTGCCGCGGAACTCGAAGCGGGTCACCGCCCAGGCGGTCAGCAGGCCGAAGACGGCGTTGATCGGCAGCACGATGGCGACGGTGAACAGGGTGAGCCGCAGCGCCGCGCGGGCGTCGGGCTCGGCCAGCGCGGACCACCACGCGCGGAAGCCATCGCCGAACGCGGCGACCAGCACCATGCCCAGCGGCAGCACGACCAGCACGCCCATCACCAGCACCGCCAGCGCGATCAGCAGCCAGCGCAGCCAGCGCGGCTCGGTCAGGGAAGACGGATCATTCGCCACGGTGCCGCCTCCTGCGCTCGTGCGCGAACAGCAGCGGGATCGCGTTGATCGCGACCAGGCACGCGAACGAGGCGGCCAGCAGCAGCGCGGCGATCGCGATCGCGCCGTTGTAGTCGTATTCCTCCAGGCGGATCGTCACCAGCAGCGGCGCGATCTCGGTCTTGTACGGCAGGTTGCCGGCGATGAAGATCACCGAGCCGTATTCGCCGAGCCCGCGCGCGAAGGCCAGCGAGAACCCGGTCAGCAGGCCCGGCAGCAGTTCCGGGAACACCACGCGGCGCAGCGCGGTGAAGCGGGAGGCGCCGAGCGAGGCCGCGGCCTCCTCGGATTCGCGGCCCATCGCTTCGAGGATCGGCTGCACCGTGCGCACCGCGAAGGGCAGACCGATGAACACCAGCGCCAGCACGATGCCGACCGGGGTGTAGGCGATCTTCAGCCCCATCGGCTCGACGATGCGGCCGATCCAGCCGTTCGCCGAATAGATCGCGGTCAGCGCGATGCCGGCGACCGCGGTCGGCAGCGCGAACGGCAGATCGACCAGCGCGTCGAGCAGGCGCCGGCCGGGAAAGCGGTAGCGGACGAGTACCCACGCCACCAGGATGCCGGCGAGCGAAGCGACCGACGCCGCGACGAACGCGGCGCCGAAACTGAGCTTCAGCGACTGCAGCACGCGGTCGTCGCGCAGGACCCGCAGCCAGCCGTCGCCGCCGAGCTGCGCCGCGCGCACGCTGAGCGCGAGCAGCGGCAGCAGCACCACCGCGCCCAGCCAGGCCATGCCGAGGCCGAGGCCGAGGCCGAACCCCGACAGCGGATTCGGCGTCGGCCTGTGGACGGGCGCGGCGAGGTCGGCGGCGGTTTCGGTCATCGCGCCGCCTGCTGGATGCGGTCGAAGAAGCCGCCGTCGCCGAAGTGCTCGGCCTGCGCCTTCTTCCAGCCGCCGAACGCGCTGTCGATGGTCACCGTCGTCACCTTCGGGAAGCGCGCGAGTTCCGCCGCCGGCACCTTGTCGGGCTCGGCCGGGCGATAGAAATGCTTGGCGGCGAGGCGCTGGCCCTCGGGGCTGTAGAGGAAGCGCAGGTAGGCTTCGGCCTGCTTGCGGGTGCCGTGTTTGGCGACGTTCTTGTCGACCCACGCCACCGGCGGCTCGGCCTTGATGCTGAGGCTGGGCACCACGATCTCGAACTTGCCGCGGGTGCCGGGTTCGTTGAGCGTGAGCAGCGCCTCGTTCTCCCACGCGATCAGCACGTCGCCGATGCCGCGCTCGACGAAGGTGGTGGTCGCGCCGCGCGCGCCGGTGTCGAGCACCGGGACGTTGCGGAACAACCGGGTCATGTAGTCGAGCACCTTGCCGCCGTCGCGGTATTCCTTGGACGCCCAGGCCCAGGCGCCGAGGTAGTTCCAGCGCGCGCCGCCGGAGGTCTTGGGATTGGGCGTGATCACCGCGACGCCGGGACGCGCGAGGTCGCCCCAGTCGGCGATCTTCTTCGGATTGCCCTTGCGCACCAGGAACACGATGGTCGAGGTGTACGGCGACGAATTGTACGGCAGCCGGGTCTGCCAGTTGGCCGGCAGCAGCTTCGCGTTCTGCACGATCGCGTCGATGTCGGCCGACAGCGCCAGGGTGACGACGTCGGCCTCGAGGCCGTCGATCACCGCGCGCGCCTGCTTGCCGGAACCGCCGTGCGAGGCGCGGACCTTCAGGGTCTCGCCGGTCTGCTGCTTCCACACCTCGGCGAAGCGCGCATCGACGTCGGCGTAGAACTCGCGCGTCGGGTCGTAGGACACGTTGAGCAGTTCCTTGTCGGCGGCGTGCGCGGACGACGCGATGGCGGTCGCCAGGGCGACGGCGACGGCGACCGCGAAACCCGGGAGGACGTTGCGAAAAGTGATGGTCATGGTCATGGCTCCCGGATCAGAACGAAAATTGCGCGCGGGTGAAGACGGCCTTCTCGTCCTCGCGGTCGGCGCCGCCGGCGGCCCCGCCGTCGAACGAAGCCTGGGTGTAGTTCGTGACAAGCTTGAGGTTGGCGTTGAGGTACCAGTTCAGGCCGATCGTCCAGGCGCGGACCTCGCTGGCGGACGCGGACGCGCTGGCGAACAGCGGGAAGGCGTCGTCGTCGATGTCGAGCACGCCGTAGCGGCCGACCACCTCGAAGGCGCCCCAGCCGGCCTCGTCGAGCGTGAACGGATGGTTGGGCCTGGCCACGCCGCGGTAGCCCGCGTCCTCGCCGGTCAGCACCCAGCTTCCGGTCACCTGCCAGGCCTTGTGCGCCAGGTGGTCGCGGCGGCCGAGGTTGGCGCCGCTGGTCACGCGCACGGTCTGTTCGGAGGTCACGTATTCGCCGAGCAGGCCGCCGCGGCCGCGATAGAAATACGCCTGCGGCGAGAAGCGGCGATGCAGGCCGTCGGCGGCGACGTTCGACGCGTAGCCGAAGAACTGCGCCTGCCCCGGCGTGCGATAGCGCGGCAGCAGGTTGTTGCCGGCGCCCTGGACGTCGCCGACGCTGGCGGCGACCCCGAGGCCCAGCCCGAACCAGGCGTTGGCGGCGTTGCGGAACGGTTCCCAGAACACGCGGCCGGCGTATTCGAACTCGTTGTCGGCGTTCGACGTCGCGGTGTCGCGGCCGTCCGGCGTGCCGTTGAACACGCCGACGGCGTAGTTCACGCGGCCCTGGGACAACTCGCCCTGCACCTGCACGCCGAGGTCGCGCGCCGGCGTCAGCTCGGTCGGCAGGCCGCGTTCGATCGCGGCGAGGCTCGCGCTCGGCTGCAACTGCTCCAGGCCGAACGGCGCCTTGAACTTGCCCAGGCGCACGGTCGCGCGCGGGTCGAACTTCAGGTCGACGTAGGCGTCGTTGAGCGTCGCGGTGTCGCCGGCGAGCTGCGCCTGCACGCGGAAGCCGATCAGCGGCCCCCACGTGCCTTCGAGCGTGGGCTCGACGCGTCGGAACAGGAAGGTGTCGTTCTGCGGGACCTTGTCGTCGCCGATGAAATGGCGGCCGTCGGCCTGCACCAGGCCGCGGACCTTCACCTCCAGACCGTCGGGCGACTTCACCGACAGGCCCTTGCCGGCGGTCAGCGAGACCACCGGGTCGCGCGCGGCCCTGGTCGCGGCCTCCTCGGCCTGCAGTTCGAGCTTGCGCTCGATCACGCGCAGGCGCTGGTCGAGGTCGGCGAGCGCGGTGGCATCGCCTTCGGCGGGCGGCGCCAGGCCAAGCCGGCGTTCGATCGCCTCCAGCCGCTGCAGCAGCGCCTGGTCGGTGGTGGACTGCGCCTGCGCGGACAGCGCGACGAGCAGCAGCGGGAAGGCCAGCAGCGCCGACCGCAGGCGGGGCGCATGTCGTGGGGAAAGCGGGGACATCGTCGACTCCTTGATGAACTGTTCGAGGGGTCGCGCGTCCGGTGGTCCGGTCGGCGCGTCTGTGGCGAGGGCGGGGCGGGAAGCCGCGACGAACGGCGTCAGCCTTCGTCGAAGCGGAATTTCTGGCTGCGGGTGATCTGCACGATGCGGGCGTTGTGGATGGCGACCTCGACCGTGCCGAACTCGATGTCGCGGAGCGCATCGATCACGGCGCGTTCGCGATCGGCGAGGTCGCGGAGCGCATCGATCACGGCGCGTTCGCGATCGGCGAGCGCGGGGGCGTCGCCGGCGGCCTGCGGCGCGCTGGAGGGAGATCGGGTCACGGGGCGGACCTCGCATCGGGAAGGGACGGGAGAGACGCGGCGTCGTCGCGGGCGAAACTGCGCAGGCTGTGGCGGTCGAGCACCTGCGACATCGCGTCCCGCGATTCGCGCATCAGCGCGCGCAGTGCGCAGGCGTCCGGATCGGCGCAGTCGCGGCAGGGCTCGTAGGCGGTGACGCTGGCGCAGCGGACCGGCGCCAGCGGGCCGTCGATGGTGCGGAGGATGTCGCCGACCATGATCTCCTCGGAGGCGCGCGCCAGCGCATGGCCGCCGCGCTGTCCGCGCCGGCTCTCGACCAGGCCCGCCGCCCGCAACTCGACCAGAATCGTCTCCAGGAACTTCACCGGCACCCGCGAGCGCTGGGCGATCTCGTGCGCCTGCAGCCGGACGTCACCGGCCCGCGCCAGTTCGCTCATGGCGCGCAGGGCGTATTTGGCCTTCATCGTGAGCACGGATGCGATCAATTCCCAGCGAGTCGGTAGGAATTCATCCCATGGTGCCACGCCCGGTGGCAAATGCTCCGAAGGCATCACCTCATGCCATGCGCCGCGGCCGGGCGCCGGACGGGTCGGGCTGCCCCTGCGCGGGGCGGCGTCAGCCGACGCCGAAGTCCGCGACGGCCGGGTCCGGAGACGCCGCGCTGCGTTCGACCGCCGCCACTCGGGCCATCGGCGAGCCGGTGCGCAGCCAGTCGGCGAGGCGTTCGATCGCGTCGGCGTCGCCGATCGCCAGCACCTCGACGCGGCCGTCGGCGAGATTGCGCGCGTGGCCGCGCAGGCCCAGCGCCTGCGCCTGCGCGCGGGTGTACGCGCGGAACGCGACGCCCTGCACGCGTCCGGAGACGAGGAAGCGGGCGGCGGCCGCCTTGGTCATTCGCCTGTCTTCGCGCCGGCCTTGTCGCCTGCGCCGGTGTCGGCCGCGCCTGCATCGGCGGCGGGGTCGGCGATGGCGGCGGTCAGCGCGTCGGGGGTCACCGGGCCGAGGAACTCCCGGGCGACGCGGCCGTCCGGCGCGATGAGATAGGTCATCGGCAGGCCGCGCGGGGTCGGGAAATCGGCGGGCGGATCGTAGGTGTCGACGATCGCGATCGGGTAATGCACGGGATGCTTGACCAGGAACTCGCGCATCGCCTGCGGTTCGATCTCCTCGTAGGCCAGGCCGACCACTTCGACGTCGTCGCGCGCGGCGTCGAAGGCGTCGAGGTCGGGCATTTCCTTCAGGCACGGGCCGCACCAGGTCGCCCAGAAATTCACCACGACCCAGTGCCCGCGGCGCGCCGCGAGGTCGAAGGTCTTGCCGTCGACGGTGGCGATCTTGAGCGCAGGACGGTCGGTGGCGGCGGGGGCGGCATCGGTCGTGGCGGCAGGCGGCGCGGCGGGCGCGTCCGCCGGCTTGGCGGCGGCGGACGGCGCAGGCGGCGGCGCGCCGTCGGATGCGCCGGAGCAGGCGCCGAGCGACGCGGCGAGCGCAGCCGCGGACAGCGCCGCGGCCAGCCGCGAAGCGCGCTTCGGAACCGGCGCGCGGAAGGGGAAATGCGTCATTCGGACTCCTCTCGATAGATCGACGCCACCGAACGGCCCAGCAGTTCGCGCAGGGGCACGCGCAGCGTGTCCAGCGCATCCAGCGACGCGCGGCCGAGCGCATCGTCGTGCGCCGGCACCCACGCCTCGGCGGTCGGGATGCGCAACTGGCAGGCTTCGTAGAGTTCGCCGAGGGTGAGCCCGTCGAGATCGCGCGCCAGCAGCCACTCGCCGCTCTCGGCGCGGGCGATCAGGCCGATGCTCTGGAGCTTGCCCAGCATCTGCTGCACCAGCGCGTCGGTGAGGATCGGTTCGCGCTCGCGGAGGTCGTCCAGATGCAGCCCGCGACCGCTGCGCCGGGCCTCGTCGAAGCGCCCGATCAGGCGCAGCAGGCCGTGGATCTCGTAGCCGGGCGGCAGCCGCTGCGATGCCGGCTGGTAGCGGAACGCCGACAGCGACGAGGCCAGCGAGGCGCCGAGCAACACCGCGACCCAACTGAAGTAGATCCAGCCGAGGAAGATCGGGACCACGGCGATCGCGCCATAGAGTTTCTCGTAGGTGCCGAAGCTGCCGAGGTAGGAGCCGGCGGCGATCTTCACCGCCTCGATCATCAGCACCGCCGGCACCGCGCCGATCGCGGCGTGGCGCCAGCGGATCGTCCGATGCGGCACCACCCGGTAGATCACCACGATCGCGACGAATTCGATCAGCAGCGGCGCGATCCGCAGCATGCCGGTCTCCAGCGCCTGGCCGGGCGTGGTCTGGAACATCGACAGCGCGAAGAACCGCGCCGACACCGCGAGGCTGGCGGCGGCGAGCAGGCCGCCGAAGCTCATCACCGTCCAGTACATCATCAGCCGCCCCAGTTGCAGCCGGGCCGTGGGCACGCGCCAGATCCGGTTGAACGTCGCCTCGATGCTGGTGAGCGTGATCAGCAGCGAGACGACCAGCGCGACCACGCCGACCACGGTCAGCTTGCCGGCGTTGGCGGTCAGCTCGAACAGGCGCTGGCGCACCGTCCACGCCGAACTGGGCACGAAGTTGGAGAAGATGTACTCGCTGAGCTTGCTGCTCCAGTCCTCGTAGAACGGGAACGCGGAGAGGATGCCGAACACCACCATGCTCAGCGGCACGATCGAGAACGCGGTGGTGAACGCCAGCGCGCCCGCCGCCTGGAACAGGCGGTCGTCGAGGAAGCGCTTCCACAGGAAACGGGCGAACGTGCCGGCGCGGGCATGATCCCAGCCCGGCGGCCGCCATCCGAGCAGTCCGTCGAAGAATGCCATCGCGCAAGGGTAGCAGCCGGCGTCGCGGCGCGCGCGGGTGCTGGTGGGGCCCGGGCGCTTGGCTTACCCTTCGCGCCATCCGCCCGACCGCGACGCCCGACATGACCGAAATCCTCGTCCTCTACTACAGCCGCGGCGGTTCCGTGGCGCGGCTCGCGCGGCAGATCGCGCGCGGCATCGGCGAGGTGGACGGGGCGAGCGCGCGCCTGCGCAGCGTGCCGCCGGTGGCGCCGGTGACCGAGGCGGCCGCGCCGCCGGAGCCGGAGGACGGCGCGCCCTACGTCGAGAAACGCGACCTGGCCGAATGCGCCGGGCTGGTCCTCGGCAGCCCCACCCGGTTCGGCAACATGGCCGCGCCGATGAAGCATTTTCTCGACACGCTGGGCGCGGAATGGGCCAGCGGCACGCTGGTCGGCAAGCCGGCGGCGGTGTTCACCTCGACCGCGACGATGCACGGCGGCCAGGAAAGCACGCTGCTGACCATGCTGGTGCCGCTGCTGCACCACGGCTGCGTGATCGCCGGCATTCCCTTCAGCGAACCGCAGCTCAACACCACCCGCAGCGGCGGCACGCCCTACGGGGCCAGCCACGTCGCCGGCGCGAAGGACGACCCGCAGCCGAGCGACGAGGAAGCCGCGCTCGCCCGCGCGCTGGGCCGGCGGATCGCCGCGCTCGCCGTGAAGCTGCGCTGAGGCCGCCGCGATGGCCGCGAAGGACACCGCCGCACGCCCCGCCGACCGCCGCGCGCTCGCGGCCGCGCTGTTCGGGCTGGTCGCCCTGTACGCCGTGTGGTTCCGCGACGACCCGCATCGCGTCGCCGCCTGGCTGGTGTTCGGGGCGCCGCCGCTGCTGCTCGGGCTCGGCGTGGTCGCGCGCCGCGCCACCGCCCGGTTCTGGGCCGGGGTGTTCGCGCTGGCCTGGTTCTCGCACGGGGTGATGGCCCTGTGGGCGCATGCCGACGTCCGCGCGTACGGGGCGATCGAAACCGCGCTCGCGCTGGTCGTGATCTTCGCCGGCAACGCCCCCGGCCTGCGCGCGCGCTTCGGCCGGCGTCGCGATTGACGGCGCCGCGACCGAACGCGCCGAGCCGGCGTCCTTCCACCTCCCCCACGTTCGCCTCGCAGGCCTCGCGATGACGCCTCCGTCGTATCCGCCGCCCTGCCCCGCCGCCGCCGCGAACGGCGGCGACCCGCGCCTGACCGGGGTGTCGGCGGACGACATCCCCGACCTGATCGCCGCGGCGCGCGCACTGCGCGACGGCCGCTTCGCCCAGGCCGAGTCCCTGCTGCAGGCCGCGCTGGCGCGCTATCCGGCGCATCCCGAGCTCCTGCGCCGGCTGGGCTTCGTGCGGCTGGGCACCCAGGGCCGCCACGGCGAGGCGGTCGATCTGCTGCGGCGCGCGCTGGCGCAGTGGCCGGACGACGCCGCGCTGTGGTCGGACCTCGGCATCGCGCACAGCGCCTGCCGCCAGCGCGGCGAGGCGATCGCCGCCTGGCGCCGCGCCTGCGCACTGGACGCGTCGCAGCCGATGCCGTGGCTCAACCTCGGGCGGGCGCTGCAGTTCCAGGGCGAGACCGCGGCCGCGGTCGAGGCGCTGGAGCGCGCGCTGGCGCTGGCGCCGGACCTGCTGCCGGCGCGGATCCTCGCCGGCGATGCGCGCGCCCACCTCGGCGATTTCGACCGCGCCGCGGCGCACTACCGCGAGGCCCTGCGGGTCGCGCCCGGCTGCGGCGACGCCTGGCGCGGCCTCGCCAACATCAAGACCCGGCCGCTGTCGGAGGCCGACATCGCGACCCTGCGCGCGCAGCTCGCGCGCCCGGGCGTGCGCGAGGACGACTGGATCGCGATGTCCTACGCGCTGGGCAAGGCCGAGGAGGACCGCGGTCGCTATCCCGACGCCTTCGCCGCGATCGCCGCGGCCAACGCGCGCATGCGGGCGAAGGCGCCGTGGCGCGCGGACGCGCTGCGCGGCTACGTGCGCGCGGCGCTGCGCGCGACCGAGGCCCTGCCCGCCCCGCTCGATCCCACCCTGGGCCGCGAGGTCGTGTTCATCGTCGGCATGCCGCGCTCGGGCTCGACCCTGATCGAGCAGATCCTCAGCGCGCACCCGCAGGTCGCCGGCGCCAGCGAGCTGCCGGACCTCGCGGAGATCGTGCAGGAGGAATCGGTCCGCCGCGGACGGCCGTATCCGGACTGGGTGGCGGACGCGACCGCCGCGGACTGGCGCCGGCTCGGCCGCGAATACCTCGACCGCACCGCGCGCTGGCGCGGCGAGCGGCCGCGTTTCACCGACAAGATGCCCGAGAACTGGAAGCACGCCGGCGTGCTGCGCGCGATGCTGCCGGGGGCGACCGTGATCGAGGCGCGGCGCGACGCGCTGGAGACGGGCTGGTCCTGCTACCGGCAGCAGTTCTACCAGTTGCCGCACTTCGCCTGCGACCTGCGCGACATCGGCGTGTACATCCGCACCTGCGAGGCGGCGATGGACCGGTGGCGCGCGCGCGATCCGGCGCGCCAGCGGCTGCAGCACTACGAGCGCCTGCTGGCCGATTTCGAGAACGAGGTCCGCGCGCTGCTGGCCGCCTGCGGGCTGGATTTCGACGAGCGCTGCCTGGCGTTCCACCGCGCGCAGCGCAGCGTGCGGACCGCGAGCGCGGCGCAGGTGCGGCAGCCGCTGATGCGCGACACCGCACGTGCGGCGGCGTACGGCGTGATGCTCAATCCGCTGGTGCAGGCCCTGTCGGACGCGATGTTCGCCGGGCCGTGGTAGCCGCGGTACCATTTGCGCCCGCCCGTCTTCCCGGATCGCGCCCATGGATCACCTGCTCATCGTCACCACCGGCGGCACGATCGACAAGATCTACTTCGACGACAAGTCGGACTACCAGGTCGGCGACCCGCAGATCGGGCGGATCCTCGAGGAACTGGGCGTCGCGTTCCGCTTCACCGTCATCCCGATCATCCGCAAGGACTCGCTGCACATCACCGAGGCCGACCGCGAGCTGCTGCGCGCGACCATCGCCGCGCAGTCGACCCGGCACGTGCTGGTCACCCACGGCACCGACACGATGGTCGACACCGCGAAGGTGCTGGCCGGCCTCGACGACAAGACCATCGTGATGACCGGCGCGCTGAATCCGGCGCGCTTCCGCGGCTCGGACGCCGAGTTCAACATCGGCACCGCCGTCGGCGCGGTGCAGTCGCTGCCGCCGGGCGTCTACATCGCCATGAACGGCCGCATCTGGAACCCGCTCAAGGTCCGCAAGAACGTCGCCGCCAACCGCTTCGAATCCGCGGACTGAGCCGGCCGCCATCGCTGCGCGAAAAAAGCCCCGGCATCGACCGGGGCTTTTTTGCGTCGCCGGCGTCGCGACGCGGTCGCCGCGACGCCGGCGCTGCCGGTCAGCCGCGCGCGCGGCTCACGGCGAGATCGTCGCCTTCAGGCTGACGCCCGAGTACGCCGAGTAGGCGCGGACGCCCACGTAGTACGTGCCCGCGGTCGGCGCGTTGAAGGTGCAGGTCTCGGTGTTGCCGCTGGTGTAAGGACGGCAGTTGTACGACGTCGTGGTCGGCGCGCTGCCGATGCGCACGTACATGTCCGCATCGCCGGTGCCGCCGGAGAGGTTGAACACGACGCTGGTCTTGCCGGCCGGGACGGCGATCGTGTAGATCGACGACCACGCGCCGGTCGCCACCGACGGCAGCGCCACCGCCGTGCCGCTGCACAGCACCGTGCCGCCGCAGCTCGCGCTCGACACCGTCACCGAGGCCGTCTTCGTGCTGCTCAGGCCGCCCGCGTCCGTCACCGTCTCGGTCACCGTGTAGGTGCCCGCGGCGGCGTAGGTCCTGGTCGGATTGGTCGCGGTCGAGGTGGTGCCGTCGCCGAAGTTCCAGCTGCGGCTGGCGATGTTGTTCTGCGCGTCGGTCGAGGTGTCGGTGAACGTCGCGGTCAGGCCGCTGGTGGTGAAGCTGAAGTTCGCGACCGGGGCGGTGTTGCCGCCGCCACCGCCGCCGCTGGTCTTCGCGGCCTCGCCGAGGAAGGCCAGGCCCAGCTTGGCGAACTTGGCGCTGTTCGCGGCCGAGTTGCCCATGTTGGCCAGGGTGTCGCTCGCGGTGTGGATGTTCGAGAAATAGCTGCCGGTGCCGCCCTCGAACATGATCGCCGCCGGGTAGCCCGCGCTGGTCCACGATGCGTGGTCGGAACAGCCGTAGCCGCAGGTGTAGGTGCCGCGGGTGAGGCCCAGCGGGGCCAGGTAGGTGTCGAACAGGCTGGTCAGGAAGTTCTGGACGCCGGTGTTGGAGTAGTCGGTCACCAGGCGCATGTCGCTGCCGGAGGACGGCTTGTAGTTGGTCATGTCCAGCTGCAGCACGGCATACACGTTGGTGCCGGCCGCCAGGTACGACTGGGCGATCGCGTTGGAGCCTCGCAGGCCGACTTCCTCCGCCGCGTAGCCCATGAACTTCACGGTGCGCTTGGGCTTCCAGCCGCTGGCCAGCGCCACCCGCAGGACTTCGGTCAGGGTGGCGATGCCCGAGGCGTCGTCGTCGGCGCCCGGGGCGACCTGGCTGGTGCTGCCGCCGCCGCTGACGTTGATCGAGTCCAGGTGCGCGCCGAGCACGACCACCTCGTTCGGCAGCTCGTTGCCCTGGATGGTGAGGATCACCGACGGCTGGGTCGAACAGTTGCTGCAGCCGGTGAACAGCTCCGAGGTCACGTCCGTGCGGCTGCCGGCCAGGCCCTGCCAGGTGGTCCGGATCCATTCGGCCGAGGTCCTGCCGGTGGTGCTGGTGTAGTAGCGGTTCTGGTACGAGGACAGGGTCGAGATCGTGCTGTGGATGTTGCTCGCCGAACTCTGCGGCAGCCAGGGATTGACCGTCGCCTGGTTGTCGATCGTGTAGGTCGCGAGCGCGGCCTTGCGCACGATCTGCGCGGCGCGGTCCTTGCGGACGAACGCGTCGGCCTCCGCGCGGCTGGCGAAGGCGAAGAAGCCGCCGCAGCGCAGCTGCTTGGTGTGGATGCGCGCGCTCACCGTGCCGAGGTCGCGCGCCTGGATGCGCGAGACCACCAGCGCGGTGCCGATGCTGTCGAAGGCCGGCGCGGCGTCGACGGCCACGTCCTTCATCAGCGGATAGGTGTCGCGTGAGGTGACGATGTAGACCGGCGCGGTCGGGTCGCGATCGCGCCGGATCGCGGCCAGCGCGGCGTCGGCTTCGGCGCGGGCGTGGTTGCGGGCGGCGGGACGCGGCGCGCTCTGCGCCCAGGCGGTCGCGGCGAGGCTGAGGCACGCCAGGGCCAGCAGGCCCTGCAGTCGTTTCGGATTCATTGGCTCTGCTCCATGAGATGTCGGGAAATGCACGGGCAGGACCGGGCCGTCCCCTCGCGGGCCGCGTCGCTGCCAAAAAAAGACCCCGGCCGAAGCCGGGGTCTGTCATGCCGGGCCTTCATCCAGCCATCGAATCAACGGGTCGACGCGATGGCCGGAGTCCTCCCTCAGTTCGAGGTGCCCTTCAGGGTGACGCCCGAGTAGGCCGCATACGCACGGACCGCCACGTAGTACGTGGTGTTCGCGGTCGGCGTGAACGTGCAGGTCTCGGAATTGCCGCTGCTGTACGGACGGCAGTTGTACGAGGTGGTGGTCGGCGCAGCGCCGGCCCGCACGTACAGGTCCGCATCGCCGGTGCCGCCCGAGATCGTGAAGGTCACGGTGTGGCCGGCCAGGACGGGCATGGTGTAGGTCGGGGACCAGCTGCTCTTGGCCACCGACGGCAGGGCAACGCCCACGCCGCTGCACAGCACCGTGCCGCCGCAGCTCGTGCTCGACACCGTCACCGAGGCCGTCTTCGTGCTGCTCAGGCCGCCCGCGTCCGTCACCGTCTCGGTCACCGTGTAGGTGCCCGCGGCGGCGTAGGTCTTGGTCGGATTGGTCGCGGTCGAGGTGGTGCCGTCGCCGAAGTTCCAGCTGCGGCTGGTGATGTTGTTCTGCGCGTCGGTCGAGGTGTCGGTGAACGTCGCGGTCAGGCCGCTGGTGGTGAAGCTGAAGTTCGCGACCGGGGCGGTGTTGCTGCCCGCGCCCGTGTAGCTGCCGACCAGGCTGACGCCGGAGAAGGTCGAGTAGGCCTTCAGGGTGACGTAGTAGGTCCCGGCCGACGGCGCGGCGAACGAGCAGGTCTCGGCGTTGCCGCCGACGTACGGACGGCAGTCGTAGACGCTGTCGCTCGGCGCGGAGCCGAACTTGACGTACATGTCGGCGTCGCCGGTGCCGCCGGAGATGTTGAAGCTCAGGTTGGTGGCGCCGGCCGGCACGTCGAGCTTGTAGTACAGGTAGTTGCCGGTGGACGCGCCCAGGCCGGTGACCGGCACGCCGTTGGTCAGCGGGTTGGTGGTCGGCGGCGGGGTGGTGCCGCCGCAGCTCACGCCCACGCCGGTGAACGCCGCGGTGACGTCGGCCTTGGTGAAGCCGAGGTCGGTGGCGGCCGTCTCGACGCCGCAGGCGCCCTGGTTGAAGTTGGTGCTGGCCGTCCAGTAGTTGGCGTTGGCGCGCGCGAACACCTGGAACGCCTTCTGCGTGCTCCAGCCCGCGGTCTTGGCCAGGGTGCAGAACGCCTTGTTGTACACGCCCGAGCTGTAGTGGACGTCGAGGCCGTTGTAGTAGTTCGCGGCGTTGTCGATCGAGCTGCCGTCCTGGGTCGGGTTGCACATGTAGCGCAGCGCGCCGGTGGACTTGAAGATCTCGGCGCCGACCAGGAAGTCGTTGGAACCCTTCCAGTAGTACTCGGTCGCCTCGCCGCCCATGTCGGAGAAGGCTTCGTTGATGCCGCCCGACTGGCCGGAGTAGGTCAGGTTCGAGTGCTGCTCGGTGTAGCCGTGCGAGACCTCGTGGCCCGACACGTCGGCGTTGACCAGAGGATAGAACGTGCTGGCGCCGTCGCCGAAGGTCATCTGGGTGCCGTCCCAGTACGCGTTCTCGTAGCTGGTGCTGTAGTGCACGCGCATCACGAGCTGGAAGGTCAGCGCGTTGCCGCCGGTCCAGGCGTTGTACATGTTCTGGATGACGCCGCCGAAGTAGTGGGCGTCGTTCAGCGGCGAGTAGGCGCCGTTGATCGTCTTCACCGTGTTGCGCGGGCAGGTGTACGAGAACGCGGTGGAACCCGACGTGCCGCCGTTGAGGTTCACGGTCTTCACGCTGGCGTTGTTCATCGTGCACGTGGTGCCCGACTGGGTCACGTCCATGAAGCCGTAGATGCCGCCCGAACCCCACTCGTACTGGCCGGTCTTGGCGTTGCCGCCGGGGCCGGTGCCGACGAGGGCGTGCTGCAGGTTGTCGAACTGCTTCAGGACGCGGCCGGTGTTGGCGTCGACGATCACGGTCGGACGGGCCGGCGAGCCCATGTTCGGCGTGTCGGCGAAGTACGACACGACGTAGGCCTTGCTGGCGCGGCCGGCGTCGTCGACGTAGATCATCAGCTGCGACTTCTCGTTGCTGGTGCGCATGAAGCCGAGGCGGTTGCCCAGGCCGGCGCTCTTGCCGATCTGCAGCGCGGCGCGGGCGGTCAGGCGGGTGCGGCCGGCCGGGATCTGGCTGGCGAGGTCGGTGACCTTCTGGCCGAACAGGGTGCGGACGTTGCCGGCGGTGTCCTCGCTGACGACGATGCCTTCGCCGTACACCGGGATGCCGCGGAAGGTCTGCTGGTAGCGGGTGTTCTTCACCCCGGCGCTGGTCTTGCGATCGACCATGAACAGGCGCGTGTCGGCGTCCAGGCCGAGGGCGCGCTCGTGGCGGGTGTGGGCCATGTCGGCGGTGCCGGACGCGGCGATGGTCGCGTTGGCGCGCTTGATCTGCCCCATGTCCTCGCGGTGCAGGTCGGCACGGTTCGCGGCGGAAGCGCCGGTGGCGAACAGCGCCATCGCGGTCGCGACGGCCAGGGTATTCAGGTGACGGTATCGATTCACAGCTTTTCCTCTCCGTTGACGCATTCGTGAATGGAAGGCCGCTTGCGCGGCAAGCCCGCACCGCATGGAACGCACTCCCCTGCCCCGCCCGTTCCCGATGGCGACGGAGTGGAAATGCGACTGCGGGGTCGACCGCCCAGCCCCCTGTCGATCGACTGAATGGACCCTAAGCGGAACTGACGCGAAACGTCAACTCCTGACGCACATTTGCAGTAGGCGTCCATCACGGCGGGACAAATCGTCAAAAAAATTGAGAATTCCGCCCAGGGAACTGAGATGAATGTCACCGCCGCAAGCGGATTCGATCCGGCTGAATACGATTTCTATTGCGCCGCAACATGATTCCGCGCGACCTCCCGGCCCCCGGAATCCGGGGGTTCTGCGCGGGATCGCGCCGCGGCCTGCGCCGGGCGCAAAAAAGTGCCGGTGTCAAGTCTTGCGTGCAAAGCACGTAAGGCTTGAAACCACATATGGGACAGTAGGTTAGCTCTTTTCGGCGCCGCTTTGCAGAACCACGGCTTCGTCGGCTAGGAGCCACATAAGAGCGTCGGGGGAGAAAGCCGCATCGCACTGCGTCGTGCTGGATTGCCGGGGAACGGCGGGCCTGTCGCGTCATCATAGCCCAAGAGGTATAGCGGCATCCAGAATGAAGAACGCGCAGCCTGGGGCTGCGCGTTCGATGGATGCCGTTGGATTGCGAAGCCATCATGTCGGCTTCGATGGCGCGCTCCTGGCTGTCGTGCCCTTCCTGAATCCCCGATCCCCCACCATGAACGCCTCCAGCATGTGCGGGATCAGCGTCACGGCATCGACCGCCTCGCCATACGCCTGCGCGTGCAGCGCGGCGTAGCGGTCGAGGTCGGCTTTCAAGCTGGCCGGGCAGGCAAAGGTCAGTTTGACGCTTTCGGTCTTTGGCAGCGGCCCGAGCCGCAGCTTCTTGGTCGTGCTCATTGCGAGGCTCCCCGATTGAAGAACAGCGGCTGGTACGGCCGCAGCACCAGATCCCGGTTGACGATGATTCGCACGGGCAGGCCAGGCCGCTCGGTCAGCGTCGGCTGGATGTTCATGTTGCGTCGGGTGATCTCCTGGCCAACCTGATTGATGCTGTCCTGGGCGCTGTCACGCCCGGCAATGACGATCCGGTTGCCGTCCTGGCGGTTCTCTGGCGCGGCCAGCTCTGCGCCGACGCCCAGCAGCGTCGTCAGCACCGCTCCGGCAAAGATGCGGTTCCAGTGCCAGTCCACGTCATCCTCCAAGCCCGCGTAGCCGGCCGGGTCGGTGCCGACAAGGTTGTCGAGCGTCAGCGAGGACGTGTCGGGCAGGATGATCCGGTTCCACACCACCTGCACGCGGCTCTGTCCGTAGCTGACCTGGCTGTTGTAGCGCCCGAGGATGCGCGACCCCTGCGGAATCAGCAGGAACTTGCCGGTGGCTGTGTCATAGACCGGCTCCGTCACAGTGCCGATCACGTCGCCCGGCAAGTCCGACTTGATGCCTGTCACCAGCGCACCGGCGATCACCGTTCCGGCCATCACCTGATACGGCGACGCGGGCAGCGCCAGATTGCCGGAATTGCGGGTTTCCGTAGAACCGGCTTTCAGGAACGACTCTTTCTGGTCTTGCCGGTTCTGCACGGCGGTCGGGTCGGCGGGCTGGGCCGCCGTCGAGGCAGGCCCAGCAGCGAGCGGATCGAAGGCCGCAAGCGTACTTGCAGCCCCCGGCGCTGCCTGCGCGACCGTGGCGGCGGTCTGCCCTTGGCCGCCCGAGCGGAAGAACACCGACGAGGCCGCCGCCGCGTCCGCCTCCTTGCGCAAGGCATCGTCGGGATCATGGCCTGGCGGCGAATAGCCCGGCGTCACCGGCTGCTGCGAAGCGACGATGGCCGGGCCAAGGTCGCCGGGCAACGGCGGCCCCAGCTCGGGCACATCGGGCGGTAAGGCTGGTGGCAGCTTCGAGTAGTCCGTCGGCAGCGCATCCAGCCCTTCGGACTTCGAGACGCGATCGACGTTGTAAAGCTCGGTTTGCTCGCCCGTACCGCGCCGCTGCGGTTGCAGCGACCAGATCGTGGCCCCAAGGACGGCGACCGACAGGCCGCCGACGAGGATGGCCAGCGTGCGCCGGTTCAGGCGAGTGACCGGACGCGGCTGGGCGCGCAGCGTCACCGCTTCCGGCGCGACCTTGCCTGCCTGCGGCGTGGCGAGGTCGGGGGTGTCGTCCTGGCTCATGGTCAGTTCCTCCGCGCAACGCCGTCCGTGCGCTCAATTCGCACCACGTCGCCCTTGTCCCCGCCCAGGCGCAGTTCGGCGGCACCGAACAGCCGATCCACGATGTAGTACGGCGAGCGGAAGCGGTAGTTGACCAGTTGCCCGTCGCCTTCCGGCCCGATTACGAACAGCGGCGGCAGCTCGCCTTGCGCGATGCCGGCGGGGAACTGGATATAGACCTTCTGCCCGTCGTCGAAGGCGCGCAGCGGCTTCCACGGCGGGTTGCTACCGCTGACCGCGTAGCGGAAGCGCAGGTTTTCCAGCGACAAGCCGGAGTCCACCGGCGCGGCGGCGCTGGCCGCCTGCGCCTGGCGCTGCAAGGCCAGTATCCGGTCACGCGGATACTCCCAAGAAGCCGAGGCCATCCACGTCTTTTCCGTCGAAGCCAACTCCAGCAGGTACGTCCTGCGGTTGGTGGTAATGACGAGATTGGTCTTGAGGCCCGAGCGGATCGGCTTGACCAGCACATTGACGCGCAGGTCGGCACCGCTACCGCTCGACGTATCGCCCACGATCCAGCGCACGGTATCGCCAGCGGCCACCGTCACCAGTTCCTCGCCCGGCTGGAGCGAAATCACGGTCACGCGGCCCACGGCTGCATAGACTTGGTAGAGCGCGCCATCGGTGAACGGCCACACCTGAATCGCGTTGACGTATCCCTCGCGCGTGGGTGCGACGCGCGCCTCGGCATTGGCCCGTGAGACGCGCACCCTCTCGTCGGCTGGCTCCGGTGCAGGTTTGGCGTCCTCGGCTTCGGGCAACGGCTTCAACTGCGCCGGCATCGGCAGCACCTCGGGCACGGCCACCACCTCCACCGGCGCAGGCGGCTCGGGCAGCGGCTGGGCCTGCACCGGCTCATCGAGCGAGATGGTCGGCGGTGGCTTGCCCTGCGTGGCGCAGCCAGCCAGGGCAAGCAAGATCACCGGCAAGACGGATTTACGGAAAAGATCATTCATGGCTTGGCTCCTTCGGAAGAATCCAGTTCGCGGCTCCACGACAGGCCGTTGACGTAGATGCCCAGGGGGTTCTTGCGCAGGCGTTCTTCGGTGCGCGGCGGCTGAAGCACGATGGACAC